>Ga0315276_10005769_pt1 | contig 11431 bp, 9 predicted proteins | sample YL17G05_0_MG_FD_204542 | JGI IMG/M metagenome (GOLD analysis project Ga0315276, IMG submission 204542) | Sediment microbial communities from Yellowstone Lake, YNP, Wyoming, USA - YL17G05_0 | ecosystem: Environmental > Aquatic > Freshwater > Lake > Sediment | place: USA: Wyoming | collected... | reverse complement strand
CGGCGAGCTTCCGGCCTTTGCGGGCGTGGTTATCCCGGAGCCGACGGATTTCGAGATTGTAACAGCCCATAGAGGGATGCTCTGGCTTGAGGTTACGACGTTGGGCAAGGCCGCCCACGGCTCGACGCCGCACTTAGGCGTAAATGCGATAGCCTCGATGAAGGCCGTCCTGGATGAGCTGGAAAATTATCATATTGCCGTCGAGCCGCATAAGCTTTTGGGCAATTGCTCTATGAGCATCAACACGATTGCCGGCGGCAACGCGATTAACGTTGTGCCGGATAAGTGCACGCTCGGAATAGACATTCGCACCCTGCCTGCCCAGAACCACGAGGAAATTCTCAGTGACCTGCGAGAAATCCTGGCAAAACTAAAATTTAGGGATTCGGCGTTTGATGCTAAGGTCTCGGTCGTGCGGGAGGTTGAGCCGCTCCAGACGGATTGCCAGAGTGACTTTGTCAGGGATTTCTGCCGGGCGGTGGGGATCAGCCGAACCAGGGCGGTCGGGTTCACGACGGACGGACCTCATTTTACCGCCCTTGGCGCGCCGGTGGTGATCTTTGGCCCCGGCAAGCCGGAGCTTTGCCACAAGCCCGACGAATACATCGAAATCGGCGATGTCGAAAGGGCGGTTGACTACTACAAGAGCATCATTTTGAAGCTACTGGCCTGACCGACACGGCGACCACCGTGAACGATGTACAATACAACAAGCTACAGATTGTTTTGCCTCTGGGGCATCGCGATTAAGCGTAGTCGTTGACTTGCCCTAATATCTTGCTACTACAAGACTTAGACAAACGCCCGCCCTGGTTTGCCCGATGATGTTTTGGAGAATTTCCTTGACTTTGCCGATTCCTCCCGGTACACTACGTTTTGGATGCTTGCTAAGGGGGCATCCATAAATGTGCAGCATGTTTGCTGTGGAAGGTGTGGTGTGAAGACAAAATGGAACCCATAGAACCGTTGGCAAACCTATCTTGCCGATAAAGGACTTTTTTAGTCAAACCATGCGGTTCTTGGGGCAGTGCAAATAATTAGCCTAATTCATTTTATAGCCAAATCTCGATAATAAGATAGTGGGACTTAACGTAGGTTAGTGCTGAAAAGTGTTTCGCGCGAATGATCAGGCCAAGTGCACCTGCGCGAATGAGAAAGGAGATTATCATGACGAGGCGAAGTGTTAGTAGAATACTGTTGGTCATTGTTGCGATTTTCGGACTGTTTGTTCTTTCGGGTGTTTTGCTGGCCCAGGGGAACAGCGAGACGGCCTTCGAGCGCGTCAAGGCGGTCCAGGAAAGGCACACCGATACTCTTATGGGGATCAAAGGTGTCGTGGGCACCGCCGTCGGACTTGACGAGGCCAACGGCCATGTAGTAATCGTGCTCGTGGAGAAAGAGGGCCTCGCCGGCATCCCCAACAATCTCGGCGGCGTCCCCGTTCGTCCCGTCGTTACAGGCAAGATCTACGCACTGCCAAAGGGTGGCAACGGTGGCGCTGCGAAACCTCCTCCTGAACCTCCGATAGATCGCACGGCCCGCTTCGACCGCCCGGTGCCGATAGGCGTCTCGACAGGCCACCCGGCTATCACTGCCGGAACGATCGGCTGTAGAGTCACTGACGGCATAAACGTTTACGCTCTAAGCAACAACCACGTTTACGCCAACGAGAACGACGCTTCGATAGGCGACAACGTGCTCCAGCCGGGCACTTACGACGGGGGTGTGAATCCGGACGACAAGATCGGAACGCTTGCTGATTTCCAGAGGATTGTTTTCTATGACTATGCCTATCCGCCCACCCCTATTCCCACCAATACGATGGATGCCGCAATTGCCCTTAGTTCGACCGGCCTGCTCGGCAGGACCACGCCCTCGGATGGTTACGGAACGCCAAAATCTACAACCGCGCCCGCCCTGCTTAGCATTAACGCATCCGTGAAGAAGTACGGACGGACAACAGGGCTTACAAAGGGAAAAATCTGGGCGGCCAATGCAACAGTGGATGTCGGTTACGGCCCCGGCAAGACGGCGAGGTTTGTCGGTCAGATCATTATAACCCCGGGCACATTCAGCGCAGGCGGCGATTCCGGTTCGCTCGTAGTTATGGACGCCGGCAAAGGAAGGAACCCAAGCGATGACCGCAAGCCGGTCGGGCTGCTATTTGCCGGCAGTTCAACGCACACTATCGCCTGCCCGATCAATCCCGTCCTCACTCGCTTTGGCGTCAGCGTGGACGGGGAATAGACTTGCATCACCGCCTTGCAGGCGGCGCTTGGTCATGGGCAACCTGCGAAAGGATGCCGTGTGAGCGAAAAGACGATTGAGCAGGTGCTCGAAGAAAGAACCGACCAATGGATGGCGATCCCAGGCATCGAGGGGACCGCCATAGGCCTCTTCAAAGATCAGCCCTGCATTATGATTCTTTCGTCGGTGGCCCCACAGCAACTCCGCAGCAAAATCCCCGAAACTCTCAACGGTTATCAAGTCGTAATTCAACAGACCGGAACATTCCGGGCGCTGGAAGACCAATAGTTTAAACGTGCCAAATTCCCCATCGCGCTTTTGTATCAGCCCCTGCGCATTTCGCTCGTGCTTTTCATAAAAAGGCGAGCTGTAGGCCGACGCCTGATGTTCTCCACAGGCTCAAGTAGTAGGTGCAGGGCTGATAGGATCCGGCCGGCGGTTGAGTATCTCGTCGGCGCGGTCTCCGGGCGAGGGAAATCCGTACTTGTTTAGTCTTCCAAGAATTGATATACTCCCGCCTGTATTGCTCGTTGTGGGTGATAGCTGCTATTGATTATTGGTTTTTTGACGGAAAGGAGAAACAAGATGCGGCGTTTAGCTTTTGTTGTGGCAGTGCTGAGTGTTGTGGCGTTGAGTTTTTGTATTGCGGGCGAGGGCGCCCGTCAGCCCGGCCCAATCAGGGTCCTGCTGATTACCGGCGACGACGTCTCCGCGCATCCCTGGCGGGAGATTTCCGAAACCACGCGGGAAGTGCTGGTCGCCTCGAAGAAATTCGACGTGCGGGTGTGCGAGGATCCGCTGATCCTCGAATCCGCAACGGCGCTGAAGGCGTACGACGTGATCGTCTTTACGATCTACAGCCAGCGCGTTCCGGTCATTCCCGAACAAGCCCAGGCGAACCTGCTGAACTTCGTGAAGGACGGAAAGGGCTTCTTCGTCCAGCACCTTGCCACCGCCTCGTTCCCCAAGTGGGAGGAGTTCGGCAAGCTGTGCGGGCGCAAATGGATAATGGGCACATCGGGCCACGGCCCGCGTGCCGTCTTCGAGGCCAAGGTCGTCAACAAGGAGCATCCGATCACCGCAGGGATGGAGAACTTCCAGACGGACGACGAGCTGTACGCCAAGCTGCAGGGCGCCGGCGAAATCAATGTTCTGGTCGAGGCGGATTCAGACTGGAGCAAGAAGACCGAGCCTCTGATCTTTACCTTGAACTACGGCAAGGGCCGCACGGTGCACAACGCCTTCGGCCACGACCGCAAGGCCCTGATGAACCCGAACGTCCAGAAGATAATCGTCCGCGGCGTCGAGTGGGCCGCCACTGGAAAGGTTGAGCAATAAAGCATCGGTGTGTGTCGCACAGCCCGGCGGTGATTGGCGGCAAGGAATCGACCGGAGGGCGTTGGCTAATCCAAAGTCAGGGCGCACGCTACTTAGACGATAGGGTAAATGCTACCCCTGCCAGGGGCGGCTTCTGCGCAGGTCCTTGAGGATGTTTTTGGCGATGATGACGTCTTCTATGACCTGGAAATCGAGCATTCCGACGCAGGCGAAATCGGCGCCGTTCTCGAATGCGTATTTGAAGCCGTCTCTTGGATGAATGGCCCCGGCGGCCAGGACCTTGTACGCAATCCAGGGCTTTTCGACAGTTTTCATAAACTCGATAGTCTTTTCCGCCTGGGTGCACCACATATTATCGTGCCCCGGCAGACTGCCGTCGGGCGGTATTTGCTCTTTCGGCGTGGCCGACCAGTAGTTGTCGCCGTGCAGGGTCTTCATATAGAAGTCAAGCTCGACGCCGGCCTTTTCCAGCGCGATCGGGGCTGCTATATCGTGGCAGGCGACGCCCGCTATCAGACCGTTTTGCTTGATGAACTCCACAACCTTGGCGACCAGGTCGGCACGCCCGTACCGGCTCCACTGATCGCCAACCTCGCCCTGGATGAACGCACCGTGGGCGCCGCCGTCGATGGCCATCCTGACTTTGGTGAACAGGTCATCGGATTTCGGGAAGCACTGGGCGAGCCACTGGATTTTCCCGCCGCGCTCGTTCCAGTACTTGTTGATGACGCGGACGGTGGGATCGTTGCCGCCGGCGTATGGGTCGTCGATCGTGGAGATCATTGTGTTTATGCCGTTCTGCTCGCAGAGGTCCCAGGTCTGCATAATCTTTTCGTCGGTGAAGTAGTTCCGCAGCAGAGAAGAGACGTAGATCAGGTCCCTGGCGTGCGCGAAGCCGTTTATCAGGTTCCCGCCGCAGATTATCCTGCTTATGGCCAGTTTGCCGATTCTGCCGGTCGGTAAATCTCTTCCGGCGGCTTGCTTCTCGGCGTCGGTCGCCCCGGCGGTCTCTTCGGCCAGCAGTATTTTCTCTTCTAAGGTCAGCGCCAGTGCGCCGCCCGCGGCGACGGCGGATTTGGCGAGAAAGCCTCGCCGGTTTATTTTCTTCGACATAATCAGGCCTGCCTCAAATCAAATTGATCTGCCATTTCCCATATTAAACGCTTGGCTACGCAACCGAACCTTACAATCCTACGATAATATCAAAATCTCGCTCGAACGGGTGATATGGTACGGAACAGCCGGAACCACGACTCCTGCCGACTGTGCCATGCCGGCATCGTATGCGGGAACATGCTTGACGCAAATAGAATAGCTATGGTGTCCCCAGATTTACCGCGAGAAGTAGGACACGTGCTCCTGTAGTGAATATGGCAGAAATAAATGCTTAAAGTCGCAAGTGAACCTTCTTGCTTATGTTCTCACCGTTTCTGAATATTTCGAACTCTATTACCGAAGGATGTGTTTCGTTTAGCCAATTTCCAAGATGGTTTTTGTCAATTACTTCCATACCGTTTACTCGACGTATCACATCCCCACTCACTAAATCGCTATTAAATGCAGGAGAATCTTTAACCACAGCAAAAATATATACGCCTTTGTTCGACCCAACTTTGCTGCGAAGTTCGTCTGTTAGATCATCAAATAATATGCCAAGTCTGGCTGGCTTGCATTTAATCCAAAAACTGGCAAAGTAATCATATTTTTCTATATTGTACGGCACATAAGTTGTTCTTGAACCAGAGGTAGTCGTGTATGAAGAACCAGAATAGTTTGCAAAGCCTCCTGCTGAACCATAAATATTTCCTGAGTGATAACTCGTAGAAGTCTGTGTGTCAGGTACTGTCATAGGCATGCTGCCAGAAAGTGTATGCGAGTATCGGTTATAAACAATTACAGTCTCAGCATGGATTTTCTGAGCATGTTGAATTGCCAAATCTTGACTTACACTTGCGCCGTTAAAAGAAGACTGGCCAAGTTGCCAATAGTTGTCCTCAAGCATCCTTTTGTGGTCACTTTCAATATTTGCCCCCGCAATTAATTTCGGGTTATCTGTGGGAATAATAAATGTTGGGTCATCAAGGACATTTTTCCCGCCCGTAAAATCAGTATAGAATTTACTATATGGGTTAGAACAGCCTGCAAATGTTAAGAAAAGTGGCAAGAAAATGAAAACCTCATGCAAGCAACTTTTTTTCATAGCCAACCCCTTTCAATTTTCCCACGGCTTCAGTACCGCTTTGAAGAGAAGTAGAACTTCTCATTGCATTCGCTTCGAACTGCTCTGGCAAGCGGACACCCGGAAGCCCGAAGGGCTGGAGCGAACAATAAACAGCGTTTTTTGCTGTCCGCTTGACCCTTTTGTTATGTTTTTCATTTACTGATATCCAGATATTTTTTGAACTTCTCTTTTGCTGGGGCAAATTGTTCGATCAGCCAAGTAAGTTCTTTGTTCATTTCATCAACCACCTTTTTATGGTCGTAACCGTCTGGCTTTTCGCGGTATTCCTGATTCCAGTACCAAAGCTTCAAACCGCGCTTGTAAAGCTCGTCAATATAGACGGGGATCTCTGGAGCAAATAGAAAGTCCGCCTCGGAAACGGACGTTCGGAATTTGAGCAGGTCATCGGTGCTTACCTTTGCGTCCCTGGCGATGATGCTAAGTATTTTTCTTACTTCTTCGTAAACACGCAGTCTTCTTTCGTACCGCTCAAGATTCAGTTTCTGCTGGTTAGTTTTCCACTGCTGCCAAGCAATATACGTAGCGAGAATTCCTATTAGCGGTGTGAACAAAGCCTTCGAAATCTCAGCAATCTGTTGCATGCACATCTGAGAACCTACCATTGTTTATATTGATCCGCATAACATCCCGAATACCATTGCGCCACCGATATAAGACGCTTGGCTACGGAACCAAGCCTTATCAATGCCACAATAATATCAAAATCTTCCTGGGATTACAATAATCTGAAGGAGCATCCTTTGCTACCCTCCGTTTCATCCTTCGTGGGAAGACTGCGGAGAACAGAAGCGCTGCAAAGGACGAGTCCATAGGCCTTATACTATCAAATCAGTATCAGATGCGGCACTTTTATATGGGAAATGTGGGTTGATGCAACTCAGCTTTCCAGGCATACCTGCGCAAACATAGCGGCATTATAAACGATCAGAGCCGAAAAATCAAACAAGAGCACGGTCTGTTTTGCGGCGTGACCAGCCGGCATCTTTCACCCCTGGCCGAAGCCATGCCTGGTGCTGCGCAGTCGGCCAATAGTATGATCATTCCTTTTCGACTATTTCGAGGGTCTTGTCGCCGATGAATTGGGCGTCTTCCTTCAGGCCCTTAGCGGCGTTGCAGCCGATAAGCGAAAGCGTCACGACCAACAGTGCGACCAGGAGAAGTGTCTTCTTAACCATATTGTCAAACTCCTTGAAACTGCGTCCAAAGCCGTCAGAATATCGTGGCGTCTGTGCCTGACTTGACGAACAAATAATACAGGCGACCCTCCTGAGACGTCTGACCCGCCAGCTTTCCGGCCATATCGCCCACGCCCATATAGACATCGCATCGGCCCGGTGCGCGTATCGCCCCGCCGGTATCCTGGTCCAGCACGAAGCCGCTGTAGGGGCGGATGACCGGCTGGCCGCCTGACGCCTGCGGCAAGGTCGTCGAGATAAAGCCGAGGCAAGCTCGCGGAAAGATTGATTTGTCGGTGGCGATGGTTCGCATCGCGGTTACCTGCTCATTGATGCTGCCGCGCGGCGCGCCATCTTCTTCCCTGAAGAACACGAACCGGGGGTTGCGCCGGATGTACGTATCGACCAAGTCCTTGTTTTGCTTGAAGAAGTCGATCATCGCCGAGAGGCTGAGCTGATCCGAAGTTATCCGGCCGTCCTTGACCAGTTCCTCGCCGACGCTTCGATACTCTTGCCCGTTATTGGCGGCGTACCCGACCGTCTTGAGCTGCCCGTCCGGCAGTCTTATCTTCGCCGATCCCTGCACGTGGGCGATATACGCCTCGAAGGGGTCGCCCAGCCATATCAGCTCTTTGCCCTTGAGTAGGCCTGCGGCCTCAATCACGGCTCGCTGGGGATAGGGCGTTACCCGGCCATCGGAAGTGCGCCGTCCGAGTATCTCGCCGTTGGGGCCTTTCACTAAGTCGTCCGGCTGGTTGTAGAGCGGGTATTGGAATCGCTCGGTGCGGGCCGGCGAACCCTCGAAAATCGGGGTGTAATACCCGGTAAAGAGCACCGTGCCCCTGTCGTCGCAGCCGACGGAGATATAGACGTCGAATTTCTCGCGGATGGCCTGGTCCAACGGCTTGCCCATAAGGCCCGATTCGAGCATACTTAGGAACGCCTCCAGGCTCTGGACCGCCCGTGCGTGCGTAATCTCGCCGGAAGGAAAGAACCCCTGGCTTGAGGGCTTGCCCAGGTAGCTCAGGCTGTTTTTGACGGCTTCGCGCAAATCCCTCACATCGAGGCACGCCATCGTGAAATCAGGTATCTGGGCCGGGTCGGTAATCTTTCGCAGGGCCTGCATGCCCGGCGGCAGAGGCTTGTCATAAGGGGTTTTGACCGGCTCAACGTGCGCCTTGCACCCTAAGAAGAATACCCAGATAAACAAAAGCGTCGTAAGAAGGCTTTTCCTTGCCATTTTGAAACTCCGAATTTTCCAATTGAAATTCTTCCATCCATCGACGGCGGTGTCAACAGCCGCCGCCGGCTGATATATTACTCGGCTTTTCCCCGATTTTGTCAATAATATTTCAAGGGAAGTTTCCCAAGCAGGCGTGCCGGCACAGCCCGCCGCAGCAGGTCATTCCGGCCATGAGCCGGAATCCAGAAATCGTGAGTACTGGATTCCCGCTCCCCGATCAGGTCGAGGACAAGCCCCCTGGGCCCCTTGCGGGGTTTCGCGGGAATGACAAGGCACGCCGCAGGAACTCACGGACGACAAAGATTGCCCGCCTCGCGGCCAAAGCTGAGAAAACGCCCAACGATGATAGATAATTTACCTGCAAACGTGAATCGCGCCCCGATTACGAGATTCTGCGGGAATTTGTTTGACAGGCATCCGATCTGGCGTTATAATATGATCAAGTTTGAATGTGAAGGCTGGCTCAGAAATGCAATAATATCATATTTCTGGTTGCCGTCATAATTCGAATAGTCGTACTTTCATACCAAGCCCGCCTTCCTGAATTAAGCCGAGGTTTCACTGTATGCGCCGGGGCCGCTTCGCCTGGAGGCCGGATGCACTGACAAACGGGCGAGAAATCCGCCAAACCGGTTCAAACAGCTAAGAAATAGAGGCGTTCTGAAATAACAGGCGCGGGCGCGTGGCCCGTGCCGGCATAATAAGCTCATAACATAATTTAAGGGAGTAAAACAATGAGAGCCAAGAAGCTATCCACCTTAATTATACTGCTGTTCACAGCCGCTTTTGCACACGCTGCAACCCACCTCGTCCCGGCCCAGTATGCCAACATCCAGGCCGCCATAGACAACTGCAACGACGGCGACACAGTCATCGTCGCCCCCGGAACCTACACCGGCCCCGGCAACTGCGACATAGATTTTCGCGGAAAACCCATAACCGTCCGCAGCATCGACCCAAATGACACCAGCATCGTCGCCCAGACAATCATCGACTGCAATGGTGGACCCAGCAACTACCATCGCGGGTTCGACTTTCACACCGGTGAAGACGCCAACGCAATTTTGGCCGGCTTCACGATTATTAACGGATATGCTAACGAAGGCGCTGGAATCAGAATCACTCCTGGGAGGCGCGGGGAGCCGCAAACTGGTCCGGTCAAATGCAGGATATTCAACTGTATGATAACCCAGAATACCGCCATACATGATGGATGCGGACTCTGGATCTTAGCAAGCAGCCCAATAATCAACAATTGCACTATATCCGGCAACTGGAGCGACTGGGGCGGGGGGATTTACTGCTCGCAATCGAATCTTGTTGTCATAAATTGTCTATTCACCGGAAACTCGTGCGGCTCGGGCGGGGGGATTTACTGCTCGCAATCGAATCTTGTTGTCACAAATTGTCTATTCACCGGAAACTCGTCCGCGTGGGGCGGCGGGATTTACTGCTGGGAATCAAATGCCGTTATAGACAACTGCATATTCAGTGGAAACTCCGGCGGACACTACGGAGGCGCAATTTACAATTACCGAGGCGACCTCATCCTTACCAACGCCACAGTCACACAAAACAGTACCGATTTCCGCGGTGGTGCACTCTACTGTGGCTACTCAGGCAAGCTGACGCTCAATAACTCGATCCTGTATTTCAACACGGCCCCCAGCGGACCAGAAATAGCTCTGGACACGTATTATTACGATCCATCGCTATTGAATTTGACAGTCTCATACAGTAACATCTGTGGGGGGCCTTCGGCGGTGTGGAGCCAGGGAGGCGCCACCGTCGATTGGGGACCGGGCAACATCGATGCCGACCCGCATTTTGTCGATATGAACAACGGCGATTACCACCTCAAGAGCAGGGGCTGGCGGTGGGATGCCTGGCGCAGAACCTGGACGTGGGACACAGTTACCAGCCGGTGCATCGATGCGGGCGATCCCGATGCACCGTTGCGTGATGAACCGCTCTTTGTTCCGGTTGATCCTACGGGCTACTGGGGCGTGAACCTTCGGATCAATATGGGCGCTTATGGCGGGACCGCCGAGGCGAGTATCCCACCCCACGGCTGGGCCGTCCGCACCGACTACAACAACGATGGCGTCGCCAACTTCGCCGATTTCGGCGAGTGGGCAAGAAACCGGGGACACACCTTCGCCGAATCGGTCAGTGACTCAAATTCAAGCCCACCGTTCAACTTTGCACGGTTCGCTCTTCTCGCAGATAACTGGCTCTCCCAAACAACCTGGTTCCAAACGCCAGAGCAGGCGACCAGTCCAAATCCCCCTGATGGGTCCGTCGGTATTCGTTTAGACCCTGTTTTAAGCTGGGAGGCCGGCGCCGGGGCGACTTCTCACGATGTATATTTTGGGACCAGCAATCCGCCCACATTCCAGGCAAGCACAACGGCCACGACATTTGTGCCCGGCTATCTATCCAAGAATACCACCTACGATTGGCGAATCGACGAGGTCAACCCTTTTGGCAGAACCGCCGGCCCGGTCTGGACATTCACTACTGGGACGGGAGGTGGAGGAAGATGAAACCACCGTGGCGCGTCTTTGCCCCGGACTCCTAACAGTCTTCTCCGGCAGCATAGCCTGCCTCGTATCCCAATTGTGCCGGCGGGGAAAAGCGGTTGTGTAATCTGCGGGGATTTACTATTCTACCTGGGAACGGCTTGGCCGGCTTGCCGGTCTGGGGCCGATAGAAAGGAACTTCGCTATGGTCGCACTCGGCGTCTTTTTGCACGCCCTCGGCGGCTTCGCCGCGGGCAGCTTCTATATCCCCTTCAAGAAGGTCCGCAACTGGGCGTGGGAGAGCTACTGGCTGGTGAACGGCGTGTTTTCCTGGATTATCGCACCGTGGGTCGTGGCGTTTCTGGTTGTGCCGGGGTTGCTATCGGTTCTAAGGCTAGCCTCTGCAAGCAGCATTTTCTGGACGTATTTCTTCGGCGTTATGTGGGGCGTCGGCGGGCTGACGTTCGGCCTCTCTATGCGGTATCTTGGAATGTCGCTCGGATACGCAATTGCGCTGGGGTTCTGTGCGGCGTTCGGGACGATTATCCCGCCGATATTCGAGGGCAAATTCGGCGACTTGCTCACGCACACGTCGGGCCTGACGATGTTGGCGGGCGTCCTTGTCTGCCTTGTCGGCATAGCAATCTGCGGGTGGGCGGGCGTG
>Ga0315276_10005768_pt1 | contig 11432 bp, 10 predicted proteins | sample YL17G05_0_MG_FD_204542 | JGI IMG/M metagenome (GOLD analysis project Ga0315276, IMG submission 204542) | Sediment microbial communities from Yellowstone Lake, YNP, Wyoming, USA - YL17G05_0 | ecosystem: Environmental > Aquatic > Freshwater > Lake > Sediment | place: USA: Wyoming | collected... | reverse complement strand
GGACCCATATACTCGCGGCCATTCTGAAAGAGTTGCATTTATCTCCCGATGGATTGCCGAGAGAATGGGTGGGGGAAAACCATTAAAAGGAGAAGAGATACATAAGATTTATCTGGCTGGGTTACTACACGATATAGGGAAAATGGGAATAGACGACGCGGTGCTGCGTAAGGAAGGCAAGCTGACTGAGCAAGAAATGAACGACATAAGGAAACATCCGTCGATAGGGGCAGGTATTTTAAGTGGAATAAAACAGATGCGTGATATTGTATCTGGTGTATTGTGTCACCACGAGCGAACCGACGGCAAGGGTTATCCCAACGGTTTAATGGGTGAGCAGATACCGCTGGTGGGCAAAATTGTCGGACTGGCGGACAGTTTTGATGCAATGACATCGAAGCGCACATACAGGGGTGCGATGACCGTAGAAGAAGCACGAGCGGAAATAGAGAGGGGATTGGGCACACAGTTCGACGAGAAAGCAGGGAGGGTATTTATCAATAGTGATATTAACCAACTCTGGGATTTTATGCAAGATGGTCTTGCTGGAATTTATGGGAGCGGTAATTTATCAGAATATGGCGATACTGTTGTGGAGACATTAGTCGGATGAAGATTAGAATACAAGACTATAACAATGTTGCAGTGGTAGAACTGCAAGGCGAATTGGACGTCGATTCTGTCGAATTGCTCCAAAATACGATTACCGGCATAATTGCCGCACGCAAGGCCGGCGTTGTACTTGATATGAGCGATTTAGAGTTTATTGGTAGTGCCGGATTGGGACAATTGTTGCGTGTTCGGGAGTGCTGCAATGAGAACAGATGCCAGCTTAGATTGGCCGGACTTAATGAAATTCTCATGAAAGTTCTGGAAGTTACCCGGCTCGCAAATAAATTCGAGTGTTACGCAGAACTTGCCGAGGCAGTAAAGAGTTTTGCGTAAAGAACAGATATCTATTGATTGCTGATAATTGAAATACGAGACACCAAGTGGCGTAAGCCATCCCCAAACGGAGAAAGAATATGAGTCAGATAGCAGCAGAAAACAAGATGCAGCTTGGACAATTGCTGTTAAGCCGCGGTGTCGTTACACAAGAGCAGATTGAAGAAGCCCTTGCTGAGCAGAAAGAAAATGGGCATCGCAAGCTGCTTGGCGAGATTCTGGTCGAGATGAATTACTGCACGGAGAACCAGATAGCCTCGGCGCTTGCTGAAGCTTATGATGTGCCTTATGCCCAGGTCAGCCCAAAGATATGTGATGCAAAAGTGCTCGATACTCTGCCGAGAAAATTCCTCGAAGAACATATCGTTCTGCCACTGTTTAAGGTCAGAGACGAGCTTACGGTGGCGGTGAGCGAGCCGACAAATGTATTTCTAATAGAAGAAATAGCACGCATAAGCGGCTGTAAAGTTCAGGTAGTCTGCGCAACGGCAAAGGACATCAAGGCCACACTGGAGGCGTATCTGCCGTCGGCAAATATCTTTGTTATCGACGATGTCATAGATGAGAGAGGTCTGGAAGACTTTTCATTAATAGACAGGTATAAAGCGGACATAAGCGACCTCGAAGAAATGGCAGGCCAATCGGCGGTCGTTAAATTAGTTAATTACCTCCTTTACAACGCCGTGCTGGAAAATGCCACCGATATTCATATAGAGCCGGATGACAAGAGACTGCGTGTCCGATACAGAGTCGACGGCAAGCTTTATGAAAAGATGCGTCCGCCTTATCAGATGCACACTGCGATTGTTTCGCGTATCAAAATAATGGCCGGACTGGATATAACTCAGCGACTACTGCCTCAAGAAGGCGGTATTCATATTTTGAGGGAAGGCAGACCAATTGATTTACGTGTGTCGGTTATGCCGGGCAACTTTGGTGAAAAAGTGGTTATCAGAATTACTGACCCGCAGAAGATTCTCTTTAATCTCGAATCTCTCGGGTTTACCTACGAGAACCTGCGGCTGTTCAGGAAAGTGATACAATCCCCAAATGGTATAGTTTTGGTGACAGGGCCAACCGGTTCAGGGGAAAATACCACCATTTATGCTGCTCTGGCTGAATTGAACAGCGAGGAGGTTAATATCTGCACGGTTGAAGACCCTGTAGAGTGCAATATGGCAGGGGTAAATCAGTTTCAGGTCAGCGAAGGTGCGGGTTTTCAATTTTCGACGGCGTTGCAGAGCTTGTTAAGACAAAATCCTGACATCATAATGATTAGCGAGATTAGAGATACTGCCACAGCGAATATTGCTGTGCAGGCGGCACTAATGGGCCATTTGGTTATGTCAACTTTGCATACAAATGATGCACCCGGTGCTGTGACGCGTTTGCTGGACCTCGGCGTTGCCCCTTATCTTGTAAGCGCCTCGCTGATAGCTGTTTTGGCACAGCGGCTGGTACGTAAGATATGCCCGGCTTGTAAGACGGAGTATGAACCGGCCGGCAGTATTAGAAAGTTGGTGGAGAGTCTATGCGGTAAGGTTGAGAAATTTTACCGCGGTGTAGGATGCAGGAAGTGCAGGAACACCGGCTGCGCCGGCCGAATTGCCATACATGAGCTGTTTGTGCCTAATGAGGAAATCAAGGAAATGATTAATGACCGGGCCGGTCTTAAGAAACTGCGAACCAAAGCGCTGCAAAACGGAATGGTTTCTCTTCAATCAGATGGTATCGAAAAGGTAAAGGCTGGGATAATATCAATCGAGGAGGTGTTGAGAACAGTCCCAATAATGGACAGCGAGAATAGCGAGTAGCAGCCAAAACCCACAAGTGCATCAAGGATGTTCTTGTTAATCCGATTGTAACGATGATATTATCGGAGCTATTGTGACTATCATTCTGTTACCCGTGTTTAGAATATCAACCGTAATCAGCCACTAACGTTACTTGTGAGATACACACTTTCTTGTTGGAAGAAGCCGAGCTGCCACCTTTCTATATTTTTAGGATTTGCCATTTTGATTTTTTAAGAAAAGCACTATTTTTTTGAAGGAATCGGAACTGAACCGTCCTTTTTTATTGGTTATGGCGGATTTTGTCTCAATTAAACTTTGCTGCAGAAAAGACTTGCAAATATAATAATGGCCAGATATAATACCCCGTTCGTGTTTTATAATGTTCTGTGAGGTTATTTGAAGGATATGTTGGTGCCCTAATTGATTATTGAATTATCAGTTAAATATTCAGGAAAGGATTTGTCCAAAAGATGCTAACGGTGCAGGAAAAAGAGAAAATTATCAGTGATTTTAAGACCCATGATGGGGATACCGGCTCACCTGAGGTTCAGATTGCGCTGTTGACGAAAAAAATTGAAGATCTTACCGAACACCTTAAGATTCATAAAAAAGACCACGCATCCAGACGTGGTTTGCTGAAAATGGTCGGAACCAGGTCGGCATTGCTTAAATACATAGGCAAAAAAGACGCCAAGCGTTATCAAGAAACTATATCCCGGCTTGGCCTGCGAAAATAAAGAGTATTAGAGCCCAAATGCACAAGTAACTTGTGACTTTTGCACCCATAATTGAGGTTGATATATGTTTGATGTATGTAGAGTAGAAAGACAAATCGGGGGAAGATTGTTGTCCATCGAAACCGGTAAAGTTGCTAAACAAGCAGACGGGGCAGTTATAGTTCAGTATGGCGATACCGTTGTTCTTGTTGCTGTGGTAACAGCGCCTCCGAGGTCTGAGGAGATTGATTTTTTCCCGCTGAGCGTTGAGTATCGGGAGAAGCACTGTGCGGCAGGCAAATTTCCGGGTGGTTTTATTAAACGCGAGGGCAGGCCAAGCACGAAGGAAATTCTGACGGCAAGAATGATTGATAGGCCGATTCGGCCGTTGTTTCCCGAAGGTTATTTCCAGGAAGTGCAGATTGTGGCAGACGTTTTGAGTGCAGACAATGTGAACGACCCTGATATTCTGGCAATGGTAGGTGCCAGCGCTGCGCTTACGATAAGCAAAATTCCGTTCATGGGACCGACCGGTGCCTGCAGATTAGGCAGAGTCAACGGCGAATTTGTGGTCAATCCCACGTATGAACAACTAGGGGCAGGCGACCTGAACCTGCTTCTTGGGGGGCGTAAAGATGCGTTAAATATGATTGAGGTTTACGCAAAAGAATTGTCGGAGGATGTTGTTGCTGAAGCGATTGCAACCGCACAAAAGACAATTGTCCAGGTTTGTGAAATGATTGAGGAGCTCAGAGGAAAGGCCGGTGTCGAAAAGGAAATTCCTCTTGTTGAAATAGACGAAGAGCTTTATTCACAAATTCGTTCGCAGACAGCAGATAAACTATATGAACTTAAGCAAATACCAATTAAACAGAAACGCAAAGCCGCTGTTGAAGAATTATTTGAACAAGTTAGCACCGAATACTGCGAAGCAGTGAATGGCGCTGAGCCGAAATGCAGCAAGGCGATGTTTAAACGAATCCTCGAAAAAATAAATGGCGAGGTCGTTCGCAAATTATTGCTGGAGGGCAAGCGGCTTGACGGCAGGGGTTATAATGATGTTCGCCAGATTACCTGTGAAGTGGGCATTCTGCCCCGGACACACGGCTCAGCATTGTTTAGCCGCGGGGAGACACAGGCAATAGTTAGCGTGACTCTTGGTACTATCCGGGATGCTCAGATTATAGATGGTTTGTTGGAAGAATACGCTCAAAGTTTTACGCTCCACTACAATTTTCCACCATTTTCTGTTGGTGAAGTGCGTCCGGTTCGCGGTCCCGGCCGTAGAGAAATTGGTCATGGCGCTCTTGCAGAACGGGCTCTGGGAGCCGTAAGGCCTCCGGAAGAAGAATTTGCATATACCGTCAGGATAGTATCTGATATTACGGAATCAAATGGTTCCAGCTCGATGGCTTCGGTTTGCGGAGGAACGCTTGCCTTAATGGATGCCGGGGTTCCAATCAGAAAACCGGTCGCCGGTATATCAATCGGAATGGTCAGTGACACAAACGGGCGGTATGAATTGCTGACCGACATACTTGGTGAGGAAGACCATTTCGGCGATATGGATTTCAAAGTTGCTGGTACTGTTGACGGCATTACGGCGATACAACTCGATATCAAGGCCGAAGGGCTGGCGCATAATATTATGGTCGAGGCGATGAAACGGGCGAAAACAGCCCGCTTGGAGATTTTAAAGGTTATGTCCGGTGTCATCAGTAAGCCCAAACCTGAATTAAGCAAGTATGCGCCGAAACTGATAAGTATCGAAATTGACCCTGAGTATATCGGCAAGGTGATTGGACCGGGCGGCAAGATGATTAAAAGTATTCAGGAACAGACCGGCGCAACGATTGAAATAGAAGATGATGGAACTATTTTTATAAGCTGTGTAGATGGGGACGGCCACCTCAAGGCCAAAGAAATTATTGAAGCAATGACACAGCCGCCGCAGGTGGGGCGGATATATGAAAATGCAAAAGTGGTGTCTGTGAAAGACTTTGGAGCTTTTGTTGAAATCACTCCCGGCGTGGAAGGGCTGTGCCATATCAGCGAGCTAAGCAATGGTTTCGTCAAAAGCGTAGAAGAAGTGTGCAAAATGGGTGATTTGATACCTGTGAAATTATTGATGATTGACGACCAGGGCAGATTTAAGCTTTCCCGCAAAGCCGCCCTTGCTGAGCTGGCCAAGGCGGGAAAAACAGAACCCGACAGCAAAAAATAACAGTATTTTAGTTCGGGGGGATGTGGGGCAAAATGTCTGGCGGTACTTATATCCCGATTCATAAGACTAAAGCGTGAGAGGGGGGAAACAAATGCAAAAGGGTAAAAACGAACATTTCGAACAGTTCGAAGAGCTAAGTAAGTTGACTGGCGAGCTTGCTCATGAAATCAAAAATCCCCTTTCCACCATCAAGGTCAACCTTGAGCTTGTGATGGAGGAGCTGAAAGGGCCAAGTAAAAACGACCAGACGGCAGCGAGAGCGCTCAAAAAAATCGCTGTTGTTCAAAAGGAAACAGACAGACTTGAGCAGATTCTTGACGGTTTTCTGCGATATGTCAGCAGACCCGAACTTCAGCTCGCCAGTGTTAATATTAATGAGCTGCTCAGTGATATGGTTGATTTTTATTCACCCCAGGCTTACAGCCACTCGATAACGATTCGGCAGGGTTTGTCGAGCGAGCCGCTGGTTTGCAAAGTTGATGCGGGTATGCTAAAACAGGTTATGTTGAATTTGTTTATCAATGCCCAGCAGGCGATGGGTAGCGGCGGCGAGCTGATGATAAGAACAGGCAGACAGGAAGGCATCGCAGTGATTCAGATTAGCGATACCGGCAGGGGCATCGCTGCGGATAAACTATCCGATATTTTTAAGCCTTATTGTTCCTTTCGGCTGAGCGGCACTGGTCTGGGGCTGGCCACTGCAAAGAGAATAGTCGAGGCGCATAATGGTACAATAACCGTTGACAGCGAACCCGGCAAAGGAACGTTATTTACAATAAGGTTACCTCTTCAGGCCGATTAAGTGTCGATATTATGGGCAGGGACATCATAGTTCTGGTTGTCGATGATGAGCATGACCACGCCGACGGTATTGCCGAGGCACTCCAGAAGTGCTGCGCAAAGGCGATTGCAGTTTACAATGGTTCTGATGCGATGGAGATTCTTCGCAGCGAAACGGTTAATGTTGTTGTTACCGACCTGAAGCTCGGTGGCGATATTGACGGCATGGAAATACTTGGCCAAGCCAAGAAATATAATGCCGATACCGAAGTTATTCTAATAACGGCCTACGCTACTATTGACACCTGCAAGGAAGCGATAAGGCGGGGGGCATACGATTATCTTGTCAAGCCGATTGATATCGGTCAGCTTCGCACGCTCGTGGAGCAGGCAGGCAGGAAGGTCTCTGCTGCGACTCGCCGTCGAACCGAGGTTGCCGGAGCGGGTGTGGGAGTTTTCGAATTTGAAGGTGTGCGAAGCAAAAGCGCGGCAATTGAGGGGATATTTGAGGTGCTTCAGCGTGTTGCCCCGACCAGTATATCTGTTTTGATTGGGGGCCGGTCCGGGACAGGCAAGGAGCTGCTGGCGCGAGCGATTCATTATAATTCCAAACGTGCCGACAAGCCTTTTAGGCCGGTTAATTGTGCCGGCCTGACGGAAACGCTGCTTGAAAGCGAATTATTCGGTCACGTCAAGGGGGCTTTTACCGGTGCAGCAACCGACAGGAAAGGCCTGTTTGAGATAGCTGACAAGGGAACGCTGTTTTTAGATGAGATTGGTGATATGGCGATGAGCTGTCAGGCAAAACTGCTGCGGGTCATCGAAGATGGGGTTGTCATACCGGTTGGCTCCCATAAGCCGATTGTTGCGGACGTGCGGATAATCAGTGCTACGAATCAGGATTTGACGGAGCTTATAGAGCAGAAGAAGTTCAGGCAGGATTTGTATTTCAGAATCAAAGGGGTTAGTGTTTCTCTGCCGGACCTTTCTGACAGGGCGGAAGACATACCTGATTTTATCCAGTATTTTATCGAAGAGGCCGTTGCTGAGACCGGCTCGAAGGTTACCGGCATCACACAGGCAGCCATGAATATTCTCTCTGCTTTCAACTGGCCCGGAAACATTCGCCAGCTTCGAAACTGTATAAGAACAATGGTTGTAATGTGCGACCGTGAAAAGCTCGATGTGGCCGATATCCCGCCCGATATATATCAGGTGCGGCAGTTGACAGCCGGCCGGCCAAAACACGACCTCACGCTCAGTGAGCTTGAGAAACAGGCCATTATTGACATATTGGCCAAGACCGGCAACAACCGCGAAAAAACCGCTAAAATCCTTGGTATCGGCGAAAGAACTCTCTACCGAAAAATCAAGGAATACAATCTGTGACATAGTCACCCCCCGGTTTTGTTTCAAGATGTCGAAACATAGGGGGTAGATTTTTCTTAACTATTGAAAAAACCAACCTGCTGTGAACTTTTTCCAAGTGCCATTTTTGGGCTCATACTCAAAATTATTGTAAAAAACCCTGTTTTTATCGGCTTTTTTCTCAACTTTTTTCTTGACATTTCCCCCCTAAACAGATATACTATATTATCAAATGGGGTGGGAATTACTCTCCAGTTTCAAATGTGGCAAAGTCTTAGTTAATTATTAATTCTGCTGAGCTACTATTGATAACCGCACCTTTTGCCGGAAAGCGATAATTATTCAGAATGAGGAAAGTGATGACAAGGCAGCATATCTTCATATTAGCTATTGCGGCTTTGTGCGGCGGCATTGTTAAGGGAGATACTCCTAAAAGCGGTGCTTTTAATATCGATGGCCCATCAGCCGTCAGCTTTGACTCAGTCCCCTGGACATCTCCAATTCCTTCCCTTTATACCTATCTGTGGCCTTTTGCTGCGAATGATTTGTATAATACCACGCCGTATTCAAAATATAACTTGGCTAAGGTGGCGTTTTCAGCCGGCTCTTTTGCCGTTACGGATTATGGCGAAAAAAGCGGCGACCTCGGCATCCGGGTGAGTAACTATACAGATAGCACCCAGACATTTGAAGCTTGCATACTCACATTAGGTTTTATCGGCAGCGGCAGTTTCGACATTTATCTGCCCGAGTTCACGTTTGAAAAGAACGAAAATATGTTCTTTTGGGTATCGGAAAGCGGCGCGACATATTATGCTAATTTCCTAAAGGGGGTCGGTCTCCCTGATATGACAGCTGTCGCAGCTATGGCTGCAGGCGATGAGTATCTTGGGAGCATTCCTGAACCGGCGACGGTTTTGCTGCTTGGCTTGGGCAGCCTGGTGCTGCGGAAGTTTAACCGCGGATCTCACAAAGCACGCGGAGATTTTTAGCAATGTCATTCCTGCGTAAGCAGGAATCCAGTTCCCGTCATTGCGAACCCCCTTCTTGCTTTCGCACGCCCCCGCGCTTTGCTTCGCAAAGCGAAGCAGTGGGGTGCAAGAAAGCAGGGGGTGTGGCAATCTCAATTCCCAAAATCCAAAATCACAAATCGAAAACCTGTGGTGAGCAACGTCGAACCATCGTAAATCGTAAACCCGTGGTGCCTGCCCTGCGTCCTGTCCTCCGTAGCGATAGCGAAGGAGGAAGCTTGAGCGAAGTAGGGAGCAACGTCGAACCAGTCGAAGGAACTTAGGCAACCTGCACCTCGAAGCGCAGCTTTTAACCCTTAGCGTAGTCGGGCACCCCTTCTCCTTTTCTATCCGCTATTCGCTAAACACCGCTCTTATCTCAACGGCCAGTTGTACGGGCACGAGCACAGCCACACATCGGCGAAGAGCTTGAGGTCGTAAAGGTTAACATAGCCATTTCCGTCTAAGTCGGCCGGCAGCCCCTCGCCTTGGTAAAGCCAAAGTTCTGCGAACCTCGCAAAGTCGTCGAACTCGACAAAACACAAAAGCCCGCCGGGCCAGAAACCACCCTCTAAATTCAGGCTGTCCACACTCATCGAGCCAGCATCCGATTGACCAATTGTTCCCACGAGGGTCAATGCGTCCACCGAGCTTCGCCCGCCGCCGCCGTCTACGCTATACCACACTACCTTATAGCCCATCTGTGCTTCGCCCAAGAAGTGGGCCGCCCAGAAGCCGCTTTCGAGAACATAATTGTCTACAGCCAACGCTAATCCGGCCTCTGGCTGCCCTATTGTCCCCGCTATCGACAGAGAGCCAGTAAAGCTCACTCCTCCCCCGTTATCTATCGTGCTCCATACAATCTGGTACTCGCCGCAGGCAACCGACGAAAAAACAACCATCAGAGTCAGTATATATCCACACATTCTTATTTTCATTGCATCTATTCCTCCTGTTGCGGGGAGGACTCGGCCACTGGCGGTCTCATCGCATCGAGTCGAGCATCAAGTCTTTCGAGCCTGTCACGAAGCTCCTTATTCTCCTTGTGCAGTTGCTCAATATAGATGTGCGCCTTTTCCAGCTCTTCAACAATGCCTTTGCTGCGAGCACCGATTTCGACTATCTCCCGGCCATTTTCATCTTTTTGTATTTTCGGCATAGCAGGCAGATGTTTTTCCTGCCACATAAACTCTGAGTGCTCATCAATGGATTCAAGCTTATAGCCGGCTTCAAACACATAATCAGCGTGAAGGACAGCCCCTCTTTGATAGATAGGGCCGTTCACATCCAACCTCGTGCCGATGGTGACGTTGCCTGTCACAGTAAGGTTGTTCGCGCTGCCCTCTATATCTTCAAAATAGTGTTTGTGAGCCGCTAGAGCCAGGCCATCATAAAAGTCTGTATCTTCTGCCGACACACACCCAGAACAATCTATATCTTCAAAATAGTGTCTGTGAGCCGCTAGGGCCAGGCCATTATAAAAGTCTGTCTCTTCTGCCGACACACACTCAGAACAAGTTAAATTCAGGGCCAAGTCAGCAGTCCCTCCGCCTCCCCCGGATATTGAACGCACAGCATAGGGCGCTGGCGCAAGGCGCTGCCGCGGACTCAGAATGCTGAACGAACCCGTACTGGCCCCGTCCCGGAGCGATATCTCAAGCCATCGTGAATCTCCGTTGAATACACCCGCATTACCGTTCGCAGGGTCTATTTCTACCATGAAGATACCATTTGTTACCTGCACATTCTCTTTGATCACTGTGATGCCCTGCTGCGTACCGCCAGCAGCAGCGTCGTAAAGCATAAACCTGAAATCGTATGTCCCGGTGACAGGTGTGCCGGCATCATCAAGCCGGCCCTGGTAAGTAAACGCCGAGCCCAATGGCTCCGCCAGGCCAACGGGGCCAAAGCAGAGAACTGCTGCAAACAGCGTTATAAGAATTGTAGAGATATCTGTGTGTTTCATTTTTCTACCCTCTCAAAAATTTATCCGCCCGCGGCGGAAAGGTTATGTTTAATTGGTTCCGTATAGCCACCAATCGGCAACGATTGCAAAGTCAGCGAAATCCACCTTACAGTCATCATTAAGGTCTGCCCTCGGGCAAAACTTGAACATATAAGCCGAGCCGGAGTCAATTACGTTGCCATCACCTAAATTCGCCCCGACGATTGCATAATAGCCGCTGATAGAGACAGAACCGCCAAACCAGTCGTAGTTAGCACCATCCGAGGCGGTAAGCTTTGCCTGCTGGCTCCAGTTCGTCCCATCCCATTTGAATATATAAGCCGAGCCCTTCCCGCCGTCATCGGCATTCGCCCCGACGACTGCATAATCACCGCTGATAGAAACAGAATAGCCAAACCAGTCCCCTGCAGCGCCATCCGGGGCGAGAAGCTTTTGCTGCTGGCTCCAGCCTGCGCCATCCCGTTTGAATATATAAGCCGAGCCGGAATTACTTCCTTTGTCGTCATCTTGATACGCCCCCACGATTGCATAATCGTCGCTGATAGAGACAGACAAGCCAAACCGGTCACCGGCAGTGCCATCCGAAGTGAGAAGCTTTTGCTGCTGGCTCCAGCCTGCGCCATCCCG
>Ga0315276_10005767_pt1 | contig 11432 bp, 11 predicted proteins | sample YL17G05_0_MG_FD_204542 | JGI IMG/M metagenome (GOLD analysis project Ga0315276, IMG submission 204542) | Sediment microbial communities from Yellowstone Lake, YNP, Wyoming, USA - YL17G05_0 | ecosystem: Environmental > Aquatic > Freshwater > Lake > Sediment | place: USA: Wyoming | collected... | reverse complement strand
TTCTAAGATCTTTTTTAGATCTTCAGGGTCAATGCGCCACCCTTTATCAGTGTTGAAATAACTGCCCGGAAGCCAGTCGATGATGACAATCTTTCCATTGGGTTTGGTGATTCTGGTTGCCTCATTAATAATTGCTTCTTTTGCTTGCGATTGAAAAAGGATATTCGCTAGAAAAACAACATCTTGGGAATTATTGGCAAGACTTGAGCCGTGTTCTTTTTCGAGATTGGCATGGACTGTTTTTACATTAAAAAGCCCGGCTGTTTTGGCGCGAGCGTCAACGATTTGGAGTACTTTTTCCAAAACATCTATCGCATAAACAACGCCATTATTGCCGACTAGTTCCGCAAGCGGCAAAGCAAAATAACCAGCGCCGCAACCAAAATCGGCGACGGCTTGACCCGATTCAATAATCCGAAGACCATCTAAAAGTTGTTTAGGATTGAGAAATCCTCCTTTTCCAAACATGATTTTAAATAATGGGGATGAATGAGGAGTAATGGGGAGATAAGGGGGGATAATGAGGGGTTTATCCATCCTCATAATTCCTCATGACTCCTCATAAATCCTCATAAATCCTTGTTATTTTAAAAGGTTACAAAATCCGCTACAGCATCGCCGTCTTTAAGTCGCATGATTCTGACGCCTTGAGTGTTTCTATTTAAGAGCGGTATGTCTTTGAGAGAAGTACGGATAACTTTACCTTGCTTCGAGATAATAATTAAGGTTTCTTCATCACCTAAAATCATAGCGTTTGCCAAAGGACCCGTTTTATTGGTAATTTTCATTGCTTTAATGCCCGATCCTCCTCTTTTCTGAATGCGGAATTTTTCCAAAGCAGTTTTTTTGCCGAGGCCTTTTTCGCTGATTAAAATAATGTTTTTTTGTTCATTTTCTCGGATGACGCCCATCTCTATGACAATATCGTTCTTTTTAAGGCGAATAGCTCGTACCCCGGAGGAATTACGGCCCATGGGCCTGACTTCTTTGCCAAAGAATTTAATTGACTGGCCATTCTTGGTGACCAAGAAGAAAGTGTCTTTATCTTCGGCAACATCTGCCCATCCCAAAATATCTTCTTTGCGCAATTTTATCGCTCTGATGCCTGATCGCCTGATATTGGTAAATTGTTGAATGGGTGTTTTCTTAATTATACCACGTTGAGTTGTCATCACAATATAGAATTTTGTACTTTCAATCAAATATTGTTTTTTCAAGACGAAAACAGCGGTAATTTTTTCTTGTTGATCGAATTCCATTATATTGACAATCGGTTTGCCTTTAGAAGCGCGACCACTTTCGGGAATTTCATAGGCTTTAAGGGCGATAACTTTTCCTTGATTTGTGAAGAAAAGCAGGATATCGGTTGTTTTTGCCACAAAGAAATGTTTTACCAGATCTTCTTCTTTTGTGGTAATTCCTGTAACGCCAAAACCAGCTCGCAGTTGTTGTTTATAAGCTTCAAGCGGAGACCTTTTAATATAGCCCGACTGAGTAATGGCGATGACTACATCTCTTTCCTGGACTAATTCATCTTCGCCAATGGTTTTGAGCGCTTGAGGAATAATTTTTGTTCGGCGCTCATCGCCATATTTTTTCTTAAGATCCAATAACTCCGCCCTAAGAAGACTTTTGATTTTTTCAGGATTTGCAATTAAAGCCTTAAGTTTTTCAATTAAATCCCTTTTTTCCTTTAATTCATCCTCGATTTTTTTACGTTCAAGACCTGCTAATGCCTGGAGTCTCATTTTCAGGATTTCATCCGCCTGAATGACACTAAAGCCAAATTCTTTGATAAGATTTTTCTGGGCGACATCTTTATCCTTTGAAGCTTTAATAATGGCGATGACCTTTTCAATATTTTTTATTGCTTTGCTGAAGCCTTCAAGAATATGGGCTCTTGCTTCAGCTTCTTTTAGTTCGAATTCTGAGCGTTTTTTAATCACTATCAAACGGTGCTCGATAAATTTTTCTAGAATTTCTTTTAATGACAGGACTTGAGGTTGAATGCCGTCAATAAGCGCGAGAAGATTTAAGTGGTAAGTTTTTTGAAGATCAGTTAATTTGTAAAGCTTATTTAAAGTCTTTTTGGGCTGAAAGCCTCTTTTAAGTTCAATGACAATTCTTACGCCTTCTCGATTTGATTCATCTCTGATTGCGCGCACTCCTAAGAGCTTTTTTGTTTTGACTAAATCGGCAATTCTTTCAACAAGCACTGCTTTATTTACCTGCCAGACAAGTTCGTTTACGATAATTTGATAGCCTTTTTCCCCAGATAATTCTTCAATCTCGGCTTTAGCCCTGCAAACAAATGATCCTCGCCCCTGAGTATAAGCCTCAATAATGGCTTTTTTATCAAAAATCATGCCGCCTGTTGGAAAATCAGGGCCGGGTATTAATTCAGCAATTTCCTGAGGAGAAATTTTAGGATTATTAATAAGAGCGCTTGTTGCATCAATGACTTCATTGAGATTATGAGGCGGAATGTTCGTTGCCATGCCGACTGCGATACCGACAGATCCATTCAAAAGCAGATTAGGAAGTTGGGCAGGCAAAACAGATGGCTCCTTTCTAGTATTATCATAATTTGGATGCCATCTGACAGTTTCTTTATCAATTTCTTCCAAGAATTGGTTGCTGATTTTTTCAAGCTTGGCTTCAGTATAACGCATCGCTGCAGGATTATCGCCGTCAAGCGATCCAAAATTACCTTGGCCTCGGACTAGGGGATAGCGCATTGAAAAATCTTGCGCCATTCTGACCAATGCATCATAAACTGGCACATCTCCATGGGGATGATATTTTCCAAGAACTTCACCGACAACCATGGCGCTTTTGCGCAGCTTGGCATCGTAAGTGAGCCCAAGGCGATACATTGCGTAGAGGATTCTGCGATGGACTGGTTTTAATCCGTCTCGTACATCAGGGAGCGCCCGAGACACTATAACACTCATTGCATAATCAAGATAAGAGCGCTGCATTTCTTGAATAATTGGTTGGGAAATAATTTTTTCTTTATCCATGGTTTAAATTATTTATGTTAATGTTAACGGGTTTCCGGCAGAGTCAAAGGAGGATTGGTAGGAAGCGCAACATTTTCAGGCAAATATTCTTTGATGTCGCTTGGCAATTCTTTGGGATCATTTTTGCCGCTTAAAACATCGCCTAAAACTTTGCCTAGATCATCTTTAAGATTGATAGCGCCTTCTTTCGCATCACGAAAAAGCGTTCCAAGTTGATTAAAAAAATTGGCAGTTTCCTTGGCGCCGGAGTTAGATTCTTGGAAAGCGGGATTTTGTTTGATGCCAAAAACAATCCATGAAGCAATAATAATAACCATAATAATCGCAACTGTTATCCACATAATCAAGACGCGGTTTTCTTCAGGTTTTTTGCGCAATTTTTCGATGAAATCAGTAAACATAGACTTAATTCTCAATTTTCAATTTCCAATCAATGTTTTAATTATCTAATTTTCAATTAGCAATTAATTAATTGGAAATTGATTAGAAATTAAAAATTGGAAATTAAAAATTTTATTTGTAGAATATATTTTCTATATGCTTTAGCGTGAATTTTCGTTTTTCGAAGTCGATTTTAATGATTAATGCATCAGCTTGCCACCAGATATCAAGCGGTAATTTATGCTGGCTAATATAGATTTGAATAATCCGGTTAAGAGCTCTCTTTTTGTGGCGATCAATTTTATTTTCGACTAAGAAAGTTGAATTTTCAAAATCGTCGGTAATGGTTTTAACCTCGACAAAGACAAGATAATTATCTTTTTTCGCGATAATATCAATTTCGCCCCAAGGCAATTGCTTGAAGTTTTGTTCTAAGATACGATAACCTTGTTTGCTAAGATAATTAACAGCAAGATTTTCGCCTAGTTTTCCAATTTCCTGTTTTTCAGTCATCACTTCTTAAATTATAGCATACCTTATTATAGATTTTCAATTTTCAATCAATTCTTAAATTATTTAATTTCCAATTAGAAATTAGTAATTAGAAATTTTATTTGTAGAAATGCAACATTTTTTTAGTAGAAATCATTGACTGATGTGATTACGTTTGCTATTATTATATTTGACTAGCGGGGTATGGTGTAATGGCTAACACGCTCGCTTTGCCTGCCCGCCGTAGCCCCTTCGGGGCGTAGCGTAGCTGGTTTAACGCGCCACGTTTGGGACGTGGAGATCGTCGGTTCAAATCCGACCGCCCCGATATTCCTACGGCGCAGGCGGGGGAGCGAGTGACTCTGGGTTCGAGTCCCAGTACCCCGATATTAGAATATCTTAACGAACGAAGTGAGTTTAGAGATTGTTATGTCCCGTCTGCCTGCCGGTAGGCAGGGCTTGCCGGGACAACAAAATTATTTTGGCGAAGGCGGATAACAATGAATATAACGAGACATAGAATTTCTTAATATAATTTGCGGGCATTGCCTCGCCGAAATAGAGAGAAGGCGGGTGTCGTATAATGGTTATTATATCTCCCTTCCAAGGAGATGATGGCGGTTCGATTCCGCTCACCCGCTTAAATAGAATTGTGGACCATAACCAGAAGGCGCCGGTTCCCTGCCTGCCGGCAGGCAGGGATTCCGGTATCCCGCTCTTTTTCTATGTATTGACAACTTAATAAACTTGCATTACACTTATTAGTAGTAATAAGATGTAAAGTTAAATTTATGGCAACCAATACTACTCAAATTCAGGTCAGAATTGACAAAAAAACTAAAAATGAAGCCAGAAAGGTGCTTGAAGGTATTGGATTAGATGTCAGTTCAGCCATCAAAATATTTTTTCGACAAATTATCAATGTCGGCAATCTTCCTTTTGAAATTAGAGACGAAAATGGTTTTACTCAAAAACAAGTTAAAGAATTAGAAATAGCGATTAAAGAAGCAAAAACAAGTCCAAAACATTTTACCAATTTTAAAGAAATAGCAGACGATATTTTTAATTAGCTTCTGCATGATTGATATCAAAATTTCAAAAAGATTTAAGAAGGATGCTAAGAAAATTTTTTGCGACAAGCAGGATTTTTTAAAGACGATAACAAAAGTTTTTGGGACGTCAATGACGTCCAGACGATATCGACACCATAAACTTCATGGCGAATTGAAAGATTGTTATGCTTGTCATCTTAAACCGGACACGGTTTTAATATATCAACTAGATCATAAAACAAAAAGTATTTATCTTTTGCGAATTGGCTCCCATGCGGAGCTATTTTAATTGACATGAAACAACGCCAGAAAAAATTTTGTCAGGTTTTTGTATTGATTCTGACAATCTTTGCGTTAATTTTTATCATTACAAAAAGCGAGCACTTAGTTTTTTTAAACAAAAATACACAATCAAATCGCAATTCTATATTTATTAATAGCGAAAAATCTTTTAGGGACAAGATTATTGATCGATACCAGAATGAAATTCCTCAAGAATGGGGGATAAGCATTACAGGCGTCAAAACAAAGTTAGCAACAGATAAAAAAGCGATTGCTTTGACTTTTGACGCTTGTGGAGGGCAAAACGGTAATGGATATGACAAAGAATTAATCGAATATTTAACTCAAGAGCAAATTCCTGCTACGCTTTTTATCAGCGGTAAATGGATTGATGCTAACTCCGAGATTTTCAAGGCGTTGAGCTTAAATCCGCTTTTTGAGATTGCTAATCATGGTTTAAATCATAAACCCTGTTCTGTAAATGGAAAATCAGCTTACGGAATCAAAGGAACAGAAAGCGTTTCAGAAGTTTTTGATGAAATTGACGAGAATGCGGGAAAAATAGAAGAAATTACAGGGAAAAGGCCAAAATTTTATCGTTCAGGCACAGATTATTATGATGAACTATGCGTGGCTATTGCCAAAGATTTAGAATACGAAGTAGTTAGTTTTTCTGTGAATGGTGATGGAGGAGCAAAGTATTCTGTAAATCAGGTTAAAAATTCACTGCTTAACGTTAAACCTGATTCAATAGTTCTGTTTCACATGAATCATCCAGAGGGAAATACGAAAGAAGGATTAGAACGGGCAATGTTTGAACTGAAAGCAGAAGGCTATAGCTTTGTTAGATTGTCAGATTATGAATTAAAATAATTTATAGCAAAAAAACTTTAAACCTAAAAAAGCCCTTAAACGGGGCCTTTTTAGGTTCGATTCAGAAGTTTATCTTTGGTAAAGCTATCAAAGATTATTTGACAGCTGCTTTTAAAGCCTTGCCAGCTTTAAATTTAGGAACGATTGCGGCTGGAATGCGGATTGAAGCACCAGTCTGAGGATTGCGGCCAGCGCGAGCTTTTCTGCTGTAAGTTTTGAAAGTGCCAAAGCCTGTGAAGGTAATGCCTTCGCCTTTTTTCAGAGAAACGGTGACGCCGTCTAAGATAGCATCAAGGCATTTCTTGACTTGAGCTTTTGCAAGACCGGTTTTTCCCGCGACGTGATTGATAAGAGCTTGTTTTGTCATTTAATTTCACCCCCTTTCATTTTTTTATTCCTCTGTTCGAAGACAGAGGTTATTTGATTTGATGATTATAGATTTATTTAGCGTATTCAATAGCTCTGGTTTCTCTAATAACGTTAACTTTAATTTCGCCAGGATAAGTCATATCTCTTTCAATTTTTTCGGCGATTTGTTTTGCTAATTTACGCGCCTTAAGATCGGTAATTTTTTCCGCATCCACAAAAACCCGGATTTCTCTACCTGCCTGAATGGCGTAGGTTTTTTTCACGCCTTCGAAAGCATTGCTCATATTTTCTAATTCTTCTAGGCGCTTGATGTAAGCTTCGTAATTTTCTCGCCTTACGCCAGGCCGAGATGCTGAGAGAGTATCAGATACTTGGATAATACGAGAGTCTAGGCTTGTGAACGGATAATCTTCATGATGAGCAATGGCTGCCTCGACTACCTGAGGATCAACCTTGAATTTTTCCATAATCTTTTTGCCGATTTCAACATGCGAGCCCTCAACTTCATGGCTGACTGCTTTTCCAATATCATGGAGTAACGCTGCTTTTTTACAAAGCATCACATTGCCTCCCAACTCTTCTGCTAAGATGGCCGCGATATTAGCCACTTCAATTGAATGACGCAAGATATTTTGACCAAAGCTAGTGCGGAAGTAAAGCATGCCTACAAGATAGACTAATTGAGGATCGAGGTCGGTGATGCTTAATTCATAGACAGCATCGTCGCCCAATTGGCGAATTTTATCAGAGAATTCTTCTTTTACCTTAACCACGATTTCTTCAATGCGTGCTGGTTGGATTCTGCCATCTAAAATCAATCTTTCAAGAGCTACTTTGGCAACTTGTCGCCTTAACGGGTTAAATGATGAAATTACTACTGCATCTGGAGTTTCGTCAATGATTAATTCAACGCCGGTAACTTTTTGAAAAGCACGAATATTTCTTCCTTCTTTTCCAATGATGCGTCCTTTTACTTCTTCATCTTTGAGCGCCACTGTAGCAGTAGTAAATTCTTCTGCTTGAGAGGCAGCAATTCTTTGCATCGATTGAGCAATCATGTCGGATGATTTTTTTTCAACCTCTTCTTGTTTTTGTTGCTCTAATTTTTTAACGAGTCCGAGAATTTCTTCTTCATTTTCTTTTTCCGCCATGCTCATTACCTTCTCCTTGGCTTGTTTCAAATTTAATTTAGCGGTTTTTTGGAGTTTTTCTTCAGCTTCTTTTTCAAGAGCCTGGACATTCTTTTGAATTTCTTTGATTTTTTCAACTCTATCAAGAAGAGCGTTTTTTTGACGATCAATTTCTGAGAGTTCTTTTTCTAATCTTTCCTCTCGAATTGCAAGTCTTTCCTCGTGGCGATTAATTTGTTCTTGTCTTTGCTGTTCGTCTAATTTAACTTTTTCTAGAATGTCTAATGCTCGATTCTTCGCCTTTATAAGCGTCTCGTTGGCCTCTTCTTTTGTTTTTTTCAAGAGTTCGTTAGCTCTTTTCTCGCTTGAGCCGATTTTTCTTTGAGACAACCAGTGTCGGAAAAGATATCCGGCAATGGCGCCCAAAACCACAGTTATCGTCACAAGATAATAATAGTTTGCCATAGATATAAATTTTTCAGCCAAACCACTGAATTTTTAAGAACTATTTTTTTCCAATATCGACGATTTTATCTATCAGTCCGTATTCAACCGCTTCTTCAGCTGAGAGATAAAAATCACGGTCTGTATCTTTTTCGATCTTATCCAATTTTTGTCCGGTGTGCCGCGCCAGAATCTTATTAATGCGTTTTTTAAGATTGAGGATATGTTTAGCAGAAATAGCGATCTCTGACGCTTGTCCTTCAACGCCTCCCATAACTTGATGGAGCATTGCTTCCGAGTTTGGCAGCATGCAGCGTTTTCCTTTAGATCCTGCTGTTAATAACAAAGCCGCTGCGGAAGCAGCTATGCCCGTGCAAATAGTTGATACGCCGCATTTGACATACTGCATAGTATCATAAATTGCCAGGGCAGCCGTAACAACACCACCGGGACTATTGATATAGAGCTTGATATCTTTTTTAGAATCTTGGCTTTCCAAAAACAGAAGCTGGGCAATAACGATATTTGCCACCTCGTCGTTGATAGGTCCGCCGATAAAAACGATTCTTTCTTTGAGCAGACGGGAATAAATATCATAAGCTCTTTCTCCATCGTGTGTTTTTTCAATGACCGTGGGGATAAGGTGCATTCTTGTAGTTTGACCAATTTAAACACAAATATTTTTTTCTAAAAGCCACAAACTGACTTTTTGATTTGTTAAATATTCAAAAGTATAACTCCGAAGATTCTCTAAGTCAATATCTTTCTGGTTTTGCGGGGAGTTCCGAATCTTTTTTAAAGTTTCATTGACAGATAGCTCAACTTCATGCTCTAGCGGGAAAAGGGCTTCTGTCCTTGCTATTTCATTAATAATAAAGGTTTTACGAAGGAGTTTTTCTGCTTGTTCGCGAAAATTTTGTTTAATTTTTTCTTCGGAGATTTTGAAGTGCTCAAGATAATTTTTTAAATTTAGCTTGCGTTTTTCAAGTTGTTCAAGAAATGCCTTAAACATGCTTTCTTTTTCTTTTTCAATTAAACTTTCCGCAAGCTGGATTTTAGAATTTTTGATAATTTTTTCAAAAATTTCTTCTTTTAGTCGATTTTCTTCTTCTTGATTTTTTTCCTGAGCAAGTCCTTCTCTTAATGAAATTTTTAATGAACTCAAATCGCCGAAATTGCCCAGAGATTTTGCAAATTCATCGTTCAATGGCGGCAGAATAACTTCTTGAACAGCATTTAATTTGACCTTAAACTCTATTTTTTTATCTTTAAAATCTGCCTGAGGCCAGTCTTTTGGGAAATCAATGCTGAAAGTTTTTTCATCTTGAGGTTTCATTCCGTAAAGTTGGGCTTCGAATTTTGGATGAAGATGACTTTTTCCCAATCTCAAAGGATAGTGGGCGGCTGACCCTGTTTCGTTTTTCTGATGATTATGAAAAGCTTCAAAACCAATATCTAATTGATGATCTTTTTCTGCTGCTCGAATGGTATCTTTAAATTGAGCGCGCGACTGCCTTAGAAATTCAAGCGCCTTATCGATTTTTTTTTCATCTATTTCAATGGGCTTTTTTTTGATTTTTAAATCTTTGTATGCGCCTATTTTTATTTCAGGATAGGGGATAATTGAAATAACGCATTCAAAAGTTTCTTCTGGAACAGACTTGATAATTTTGACTTCGGGACTTGTTACGGCCTTGATTTTTTCTTTTTCCAATGATCCGCCAACAGCCATTTCTAGCGCATGTTGTTCATAGCTTAAAAAAAGCCGATCTTTGGCAGTATTTTGGATAATTGTTTCTGGCACTTTTCCTGCTCTGAATCCTTTTTGAGCAAAGTTGTGAGCTATTTGTTTAAGAGCTTGTTTTTGGCAAGTATTGCATTCTTCTCGATCAAGAGTAACGCTCAATTCAACTTCGCCGTTTTGTTGGTTTTTTCTGTTAATTTGCATATCAGAATTGCTAAGTTACTTTTTTGGTTGATCGATTTTTACATTTTGAGCAGGCGTTTTTTCATTATTTTCATCGGTTTTAGTTTCGACCTGCACGGCAGGCGTTAAGTTGTCTTTTTGAGGGGCTTCTTTTATATCTGGAGTCGATTTTTTTTCTTCTATTTTGTCATCGGCACTTAAAACATCAATTTTCCAGCCGGTCAATTTTGCAGCTAGGCGGACATTTTGGCCTCCTTTGCCAATAGCCAACGAAAGTTGTTCAGGGGCAACGACAGCTTTTGCCTCCTTAGCGTCTTTACTAATTTTGACATCTAGGACTTTGGCAGGTGAAAGGGCGTTTGAGATGAATTTTTTAACATCTTCATTCCACAGAATAATGTCGATATTTTCTCCGCCCAATTCATTGATAACAGCTGAAATTCTTGTGCCCCGCTGTCCCACGCAAGCGCCAATAGGATCAATGCCTTCTTCTTCTGAGATTACGGCGATTTTTGAACGCCTGCCTGCTTCGCGGGCGATAGCTTTGATTTTTACGCTGTCATTGGTAATTTCAGGGACTTCAAGTTCGAGCAATTTTATCAAAAATTCCGCCCGATTGCGCGAAAGAAAAACTACAGGACTACGCGCATCTTCTTTGATATTCAAGAGTAATACTTTTAAGCGCTGTCCAATATTATATCGTTCTCCTGGGATTTGTTCCTGAGGAGGCATAACGCCGTTAGTTCTTCCGATATCTAGAAAAACTACTCCGCGTTCTTCTCGTTGCACAATGCCGCTGATTGTTTCGCCTTCTTTCTTTCGATATTCTTCAATAGTAATATCGCGCTCAACCTCCTTGATTTTTTGAATGATGACTTGTTTAGCGGTTTGAGTGGCAATGCGGCCGTACTCATCTTCGCTTTTGAGAGGAATTTTTACAATATCTCCTTCTTTAATGCTTTTCTTTTTCTTTTTTGCGTCAGCCAAAAGGATCTGTTTTTTAGGATTAAATTTTTTCTCTTCTTTTGCGAGCGCCTCTTCAGTCACTACGACTAATTCTTGCCAAAGTTTTGTTTTGCCAGTTTCAGAATCGAGGCTTGCTTTAATTCTCTGTCCTTGAAAATTCTTTTCTTTTTTATAGGCTGCAGCAATGGCATATTCAACAGTTTCCAAAACCTTTTCTTTAGGGATATTTTTTTCAGCAGCCAACTGCTCAAGGGCGATTAAAAATTGTTTAGCGTCAAACATGATATTAATGGCCGTAAGGGCTATAAAGGCTTTAAAGCCCTAAGGCCATGATTAGAGTTTATATAGAATTTTTGAATAAAAAAAGAAATTAGCCTCAAGATATCAAGTATACAGCAAGAATCGGCATGCTGTCAATGAGAATGCGCTAAATTTCATATTTTTGATAAATCGACTCTTTTGATTTTTAGCATTAGCAATGTCTTTTCTTCTT
>Ga0315276_10005765_pt1 | contig 11432 bp, 8 predicted proteins | sample YL17G05_0_MG_FD_204542 | JGI IMG/M metagenome (GOLD analysis project Ga0315276, IMG submission 204542) | Sediment microbial communities from Yellowstone Lake, YNP, Wyoming, USA - YL17G05_0 | ecosystem: Environmental > Aquatic > Freshwater > Lake > Sediment | place: USA: Wyoming | collected... | reverse complement strand
GGCTTGCAATAGGGTAGGTCTTCACCACGCAGGGTTTTGGAACACTTATGGCGATTTTGAAACGCTACGCGGGGAAAAAATTAAAAAAATCGCAATTCCCCGCCTCAACTGCGAAAGTTGGGCTAAATACCGTAAGCCTATCTCGTGTTTTTCTGGAAAATTGTTACCTGATATTCTTCCGGCGACCTTGTTGATGCCAAGGCGGCATCGGATTCGAACTGACTACATCTGAGAAACCACACATTGATCTTTCGGATTATGCGAGAACTTATACCTTTTGACGGAAATCTTCTTTACGCAGCTTGTACTTCCTCATTTTTTCGAACAGGGACCTCTGATCGATACCCGCCTTCTTGGCCGCCATTCCCATCCGGCCATTGGTGGAGCGTAAGAGATTGCTGATATAGGTATGCTCCGTTTGCTCCAGGACTTTCTGGTTAACCTCTTTCAAAGGCATTTCAAGCCAATTTTGTGAAGAGCCGGGAGGATTTTTCTGGCTGTCACCCGAAGACAAAAAGGCGGCGGCCAAGGTACGTTGCTCATCAACCAGGCCCGGCAAGTCGTCCTTGGTGATGACATCTCCAACGGCCAACAGCATGGCTCGTTCGATCAGATTGATCAATTCGCGAACATTGCCGGGCCAGGAATACTGGCACAGCATATCCATGGCTTCATCGGTTATTCCGGACACGCGATTACCAATGCGGGTGGACAAGAAATCAAGGTAGCATTGAACCAATTCAGGGATATCCTCCCGCCGCCGGCGTAGGGGTGGAATAGTCAGTGAAAAAACGTTCAATCGATAGTATAAATCCTTGCGAAACCGCCTGGTCCGGATATCCTCTTCCAAGTCACGATTTGTGGCTGCCATGATGCGGACATCAATAGGGATCGGCTTTTCGCCTCCGACGCGCTGGATTCGATCATTTTCCAACACATGCAGTAACTTCACTTGCAGATGAGTGGGTAGTTCCCCTATCTCATCCAGAAAAAGGGTGCCTCGGTGGGCCATTTCGAAACATCCACGCCGGGCGCGGATGGCCCCGGTAAAGGCCCCTTCCTCATGACCGAAGAGTTCACTTTCCAGAAGGGTTTCCGGTAAAGCCCCGCAATTAATAGAGATAAACGGTTCACTGCGACGCGATCCCTCGCTATGGATCGTACGAGCCAGTCTTTCTTTACCCACGCCGGTTTCACCCAGGATAAGAACGACTGAATCACTGTTAATCACCCGTTGGGCAGCTCTTAAAAGTTGATTCATAGCGGCACTTTGCGCGACGAAACTGTTTTCCAGTGTAGGTTCAGGCAGACGCTCTTGGGCGGCAAGACCTGTAAGAGCACTTTGACGCCGTCTATCCAGTATCACTTTGAAAGCTTCGCGGAGTTTTTCGGGTGGTGATTCCAGGTCGAGTACATTGCCACAACCAGCAGTAATGAAAGTTGCTCGCTCCGTAGGGGTAACTTTTTCTAAAACGACGACGACGGTGGGGGATCCCACTAACCGTTGAATCTTATTAGTGTCAGCGGTATCCAGGCTGTGAGCGAGACCACCGGCTATTACGGCCACATCGCAGGTTTTGTAGTGAATTTTATCCCATAATTGTTTTTCGGTCTTAACCACATCGAGCACAGCGCCCGATCTGGCAAATGCTCTTCTGAGCTTCTTTTGGATGGCTGAGTCATCTGCCGCTATGACAACATGTAATAACATGAAACCGTCTCCTTTCCTGCGATTACATCCCTGATGTTTCGGTATTATAGCCCCGATTATTTCGGATGTCAAATTCCAATTTTGTGATTCGATGATCCAACGTCTCAGCGAAGTTTTTTTTACAAACCTTGTATTATCAAGGGTTTGTATCTTTGCCAGCCTTGGTTATCGGTCTTTGGCATGATTATTGCTATATAGAATATTTAGTGAGATCAAACGAGAGTGTTATGTGTAACAAAAATGAAGTAATTAGCGATGGTTTGTAGCTTACGGGAAGGGTAGTTCTGTGCCAAAGTGTAAGAAGAAATCACAGCGATCGCAGAAGAAGGCCAATGGCAACCGGAAGAAAAAATTAACGTTAGAAGAATATAAAACGCCCTACCCCAAGCGGTAGGCAGATAGATGATGCTTCCCAGGGTTCGGGTACGCCGTGAAGGTTGGATAAGGAAAAACAATGTAAGCCATACAGTGGGTTAGTTTGTAATCGTTGGAATAAAAAAGTATCTCCAGAAAGGAGACGATTATCATGGAACGAGCAATTACTAGAAAAAGAGAAGGTACTCCTCTGACCAGGATGCAGGAAGAGATGAATGATTTGTTCGGCCGTTTCCTCGGCGAGAGCAATCTGGTCTGGCCGGAGCGAACTTACTGGCCTGCGATCAACATTGCCGACCAGGAAGATGCGGTAGTGGTAACTGCTGAAGTGCCCGGTTGCAAGCCGGACGACATTGAGATTTCGGTGCACGGCAATACGATGAGCATCAGCGGCGAGAAAAAAGAAAAGACCGAAGAGAAAAAGAAAGGTTACTATCACATGGAAAGCCGTTTCGGCAGTTTTCGCCGCGAAATGATCTTGCCCGCCGAGGTCAATGCCGACAAGATCCAGGCTAAGTGCCAGGAAGGGGTGCTGACTATCACTCTGCCCAAGGCTGAAAAGGCCAAGGCCAAGAAAATCGAAATCCAAGGCTAATTGGAATAATAGCCGGTATTGGGATGATCTAGTGTGCGGTCCTGGGTGCGGAGGTATGATCTATGCCCAGCCATTGCAACACATGTATCATCCCAAAAACGGATATTTCTATAATTAGGCCGGATCAGGCGGACAATCTGTAAGGCAGCGAAGCCGCCTGGTCCGGATCCAATTGTAATTTTAACTCCAAGTATACAATTTATGCGAAAGGAACAAGACGATGGCTGATAAACAAAGTTGCAAGAGCAAGAACCACAAGATGCACATGTGTGCCATGAAGACAGATGGGTATGACAAGAAAAATGCCGCAGAATTCAAAAAGCTGACGGCCAACCCGCAATACAAGTGCGATAATTGCGGCGCCCAAGCCCACGCGAGTGATAATCTGTGTAAGCCAATCAAATTATAGAATCAAGCCACGCCGCCGAAGGAGCCGCAGGTTACCGAACCTGGCTCGAAAAGGGTGGCGAAACAAGTATAGGAGTTTTGCCATGAAAGTTCTGATAAGTTTAATAAGTATGTTGTTGGTTGCGGGTCTGTTGGTAACCGGTCCGGGATGCAAGAAAAGTTCAGAAAGTCAAAAGACTCCCGCGGCGACGAAAGTGCCCACTACCTCGACCGCTGCCAAGATCCAGACGATCTGTCCGGTTGAGGGAAGGAAAATCGATAAGAACGTGTATGTCGATTACCAGGGCAAGAGAATCTATTTCTGCTGTGCCGACTGCAAAGCCAAATTCGATGCCGATTCGGCTAAATACATCAAGCAGATGGAAGACAAGGCAATTGTACTGGAAAAAATATCGGAGTAATACTCTGACAGGGAGAAAACTGGGAAGACCTGCCTGGGCAGTCTGGGTCGCCGACAGATCGTTGGTATTCCTGTAGGACACCAGGCAGGCTTCTTTCGAACGTTAGTATTCTGCCATACGCAAATGTTAAGTACAATTTTGACAATAAATAGCAACGGCAGTGGAAAGGACCAGTTCGTATGAAAGTGTTGATGTTGGGTTGGGAATTTCCGCCGTATATCAGCGGAGGTCTGGGGACAGCCTGTTACGGCTTGACCAAGGCCTTGAGCGAACAGGGAACCGAAATAGCCTTTGTGCTTCCACGGCCGGTGCAGTCAGCATATTCCGGACACTTGAGATTACTTACGCCTTCCGATAGCTTGCTGTCGTCTATATACGAACAAGAGCAGTTGCAACATGTACGGTTTTGCGCCGTTGATGCGGCATTGTATCCCTACGGTAATCCCAATGAAAAGGCATTAGCTGTGGGCGAGATAGGAAGGCAGGCCGGGCCGGGAACATCCTGTTCCACCCGTGGAGAGGGAGCGATAAATGTACCAGATGTCGTGGCCGGGTCAATCCCATCCAACATGAATGTTGATGTGAATTACGGTTGCGATCTGTACGCCCAGACCCACCGGTATAGCCGCCTGGCCTGCCAGATTTCCCGCCAGGAGCAATTCGACGTTATACATGCACACGACTGGATGACATACCCGGCCGGGGTGGCGGTAGCAAGTAAAAGTGGCAAACCTCTCGTAGTCCATGTTCACAGCACAGAGTTTGACCGCAGCGGGGAGCATATCAACCAGTGGGTCTATGATATTGAGCGTTTGGGAATGCAGCGGGCGGATCGGGTAATTACTGTCAGTAACTTTACAAAACGTATATGCGTGCAGCGTTACGGCGTGCCCGACAGCAAAGTCTCTGTAGTTTACAACGGGGTGGAACCATCGGCGCACGGAGGCGATTTTAAGGAGATAAAACAGCATAAGAACGAACAAATTGTTCTGTTCCTCGGACGAATCACCATGCAAAAAGGGCCGGAATATTTTGTCGCGGCCGCCAGCAAGGTTCTGAAAAAAATGGAGAACGTCAAATTCATCATGGCTGGAAGCGGTGACATGTTCACCCGGACGATTGAAATGGCTGCCGGTATGGGGATAGGGCACAAAGTCCTTTTTGCTGGCTTTCTAAGGGGAGCGGATGTAGATCGGGCGTTTGAGATGGCCGACCTCTACGTCATGCCCAGTGTCTCTGAGCCTTTTGGACTTTCACCACTGGAAGCGATGATGCATAACGTACCCGTGATCATCAGTAATCAATCCGGTGTGGCGGAAATTCTACAGCATGCCTTGAAGGTCGATTTCTGGGACATTGATGAAATGGCCAATAAAATTATTTCGGTACTGCGACATCGCCCTTTGCGAGAATGTCTGGGACTAAACGGCGCTGATGAAGCCGCCAGGATCAATTGGAGCCATGCCGCCGCAGCCTGTGAGGAAATTTACCAAAAATTGGTGTATAACGCCGCTTAAACTAATGGAGATATTAATATGTTAACTTTGGAAAAAAAAGTCTCGAAAACTGTTACCTTTGTTTGCAATCTGAAAAGCGATGCCGAAAAAGTCTTTCTGGCCGGTGATTTCAACCAGTGGAACCCACAGGCCGAACGCATGACCAGGTCCAAAGACGGCTCTTTTCGTGCGAGGATACAACTGCTGCCAGGTGAATATCAATACAAATTCGTCATAGACGGTATGTGGTTTAATGATCCATCTGCACAGGCACAGGTAATGAACCAACACAGATCATTGAATAGTGTTATTCGGGTTAAATAAAATCGGTTCCTCATAATGGCCAAACGGAAGTAGGCTCTGCCCAGGTGCAACCTGCCAGGGACCGACAACGCCGGTTTTAATAACCCCCGCTGGGGGGTCAGCCCCGATGACGCAATACCGTCCAGGTGGGCCTTAGCGCCCACCCACTTCCTTCAACCAGTACAATATATTAATGCCCTTGTTCGTCCGTGTTGGTCTTCTCAGCCCACCCGGACTTTTGCGTATGTCATTCCTGTGAACAACTGTCACCCCTGCGAAGGCAGGGGTCTATCTTCCATCGCCCTACTCCCCCTATGTCACCACTACGCAGCGCCTGCACTCAACTCGATTGGGGGCAGGAATCGAAAACTTTAGAGGTTCCCTTTACTGCGACCTGAGCAGCCGCTCACGCAAACGCAGCAGATTCAACGCCGTAAACGGCTCACCATCAAACACTATCTGTCTGGGCGGTTTGCCTTGCCTTTTCGTTTCCCCGCGCAGATACTCACTCACCTCCATCCAGCGGATTTCGCCGTCGGACGTCCGGATCACCAGCATCATCGGGTACGCCTGCTGCTGCCAGTACTCGGCCCAACGAGGATTCGTAATATCAAAAACATCCACATCGTCCCGCTGCCGATGTCGCAGGTGGGAATCCCCCGACTTCAATTGCAGATACAATCGTGCCCCGCTCGCCCGGCCCCGATAATCCTTGAACTCGATCTCACCGTCAATCCCCCAATCCGATCCCGTGTAACCATGGTAGATTTGCCCGGCTTCTCCCGTAACCGCCCGCGCATGCCCTTCCAGGATCAGCTCACGGCTTTCATTATCAATCACCGCATCAGACATCTCCTCCATCAGGCGCACTTGCGACTTGGCCTCTTCCGACGCGAACTTCTCTTCGATCAGGTCCCACAGCGGTATCGATTTACCGCAGAACTGACACGGCAGCTCTTTACGCCCATCTTCCAGCGCCCTCTTGATCGCCCGCACGCTCTCCACTACCTCTTGGCATTTCGGGTTCGGACAAACATAATGCCTCACCCGCTCAAGATCGACAGCCTTGCCCCGCAGGTGTTCGTGGATATAAAGGATGAAGATCACCTTGGTCTCCTCCGCTATCTCCGGCTCGAAGTACACCGTAATCTCGCCCGCCCCCTCCGGCCTCCGGGTCATCTTGAAGCCCAGACGCCTGCCCTCCGGCGTCTTGAAATCAGCCGCGTAACGCCACAGCTTATCCTTTTCAAACGGCCCGCTATGATGCAGCCGCACCACCAGCGTAGCGTATATCTCATCCAGCGCCCCGCCGAACCGGTACGTCACAAATATCGCCGGATGATCCCCCAGGGGCGGACGCTCACGTTTGAAATACGATGGAAAAACCAGCAGCATCCCATCATTGCTCGGCTCACGCAGGCACAGACCGTGATCCACAAACGTCTGGTGCATCGCCCGTAGCACAATGCTTTCCTCCTCAGGCCCCAGCCGCTTCATGTCCTGATAGTCCAAATCACCCCCCAGCACCTTTTCTTCCTCGATACACCCCATCTCATCTACGTGTCCGCGCACCTTACGCACCACCGCCGCCGCGTATGCGTTAATACGTTCCGGCTGCAGCAGCACAAACCCCCCGAACTCCAGTGGCCACACAATCCCCGGCGCATCCAGCAGCCCCACCACCGCCCGCAATTCTTCCAGCGTAAAATCTTCCCCAGGCAGACGCATCTCCAACTGCTGCTTCAACTCCCCCATCCGCAGCAAAACCAGCGACTCGTTATAGCGAGACTCCTTCTTCATCTCCACAATCACATCTTTGATCACCTTGAATAACCGTGGCGAGCTGGTCAGTGAAATACTCTCCCAGTCGATGCCCCGTACAATCGCATCCTTTAACTCCTCGCACCCCTCGCCGCTCTTGGCGCTCGTCGCCAGGTACCCCCCAAACCCGCGGTCTCTGGCAAATTGATTAATGCTCTCTGCACTGACCGTCAGCCCCCCCCGGTCACACCGGCCCGCTACCAATAACTTATTAAACGCACCACGTACCGCCCGCTCCAGGTCACGGTCCCATTGACCCAGCCCCTCGAACGGGTTATCATGCTGAGGATTAAATACCAGAACCGCCAGCGATGTCCTGTCCATGAACAACTGATGCGTCAGCCGGTAATCCACCTGACCCCCAAAATCCCAAAGCCAGATATCCCGCTCCCTATCCGCTGGACCACCTTCGTCCTCCAGCTTCACCTGTGTCGCCCACGCCGCATCCGTCGAATCCGTCAACGCAAACCTCCCCTCCGCCAGCCGCAGCGCCAGCCCCGTCTTGCCCACCCCGCTGTCACCGCACAACAATACCTTGGCATTGGTGTATAAAGATGCCTCCTCCCCCGCCTCCTCAGCCACTTCCATGCCGGCCACACTACCCCACATACGCAATACCCCGTTTAACGCGCCGGAGAAAACCTCCCCATCGCCGGTCACCGCCACGCTGTTAACAGAACCAGTGTGTCCTTCAAGCGTGGCGATGCAATTGTGTTTTTGCAGGTCCCAGATTTTTACGGTATTGTCGTCAGCCCCGGATATGGCGCGTTTTCCATCGCCGGTCACCGCCACGCTCAAAACAGGACCAGTGTGTCCTTCAAGCGTGGCGATGCAATTGTGTTTTTGCAGGTTCCAGATTTTTACGGTATTGTCCCCGGCCCCGGATATGGCGCGTTTTCCATCGCCGGTCACCGCCACGCTACGTACAAAATCAGTGTGTCCTTCAAGCGTGGCGATGCAATTGTGTTTTTGCAGATCCCAGATTTTTACGGTATTGTCGGAAGCCCCGGATATGGCGCGTTTTCCATCGCCGGTCACCGCCACGCTGTTAACCTCATCAGTGTGTCCTTCAAGCGTGGCGATACAATTGTGTTTTTGCAGGTCCCAGATTTTTACGGTCTTGTCGGAAGCCCCGGATATGGCTAGTTTTCCATCGCCGCCCACCGCCACGCTGTTAACATAACCAGTGTGTCCTTCAAGCGTGGCGATGCAATTGTGTTTTTGCAGGTCCCAGATTTTTACGGTATTGTCGGAAGCCCCGGATATGGCGCGTTTCCCATCTCCGGTCACCGCCACGCTCAAGACCGAACCAGTGTGTCCTTCAAGCGTGGCGATGCAATTGTGTTTTTGCAGGTTCCAGATTTTTACGGTCTTGTCCCCGGCCCCGGATATGGCGCGTTTTCCATCGCCGGTCACCGCCACGCTGTTAACATAACCAGTGTGTCCTTCAAGCGTGGCGATGCAATTGTGTTTTTGCAGGTCCCAGATTTTTACGGTCTTGTCGGAAGCCCCGGATATGGCGCGTTTTCCATCGCCGGTCACCGCCACGCTCAAAACAGGACCAGTGTGTCCTTCAAGCGTGGCGATGCAATTGTGTTTTTGCAGATCCCAGATTTTTACGGTCTTGTCGTCAGCCCCGGATATGGCTAGTTTTCCATCGCCGGTCACCGCCACGCTGTTAACCTCATCAGTGTGTCCTTCAAGCGTGGCGATGCAATTGTGTTTTTGCAGGTCCCAGATTTTTACGGTCTTGTCGGAAGCCCCGAATATGGCGCGTTTTCCATCGCCGGTCACCGCCACGCTCCAGACCGAACCAGTGTGTCCTTCAAGCGTGGCGATGCAATTGTGTTTTTGCAGGTCCCAGATTTTTACGGTATTGTCGGAAGCCCCGGATATGGCGCGTTTTCCATCGCCGGTCACCGCCACGCTGTTAACCTCATTAGTGTGTCCTTCAAGCGTGGCGATGCAATTGTGTTTTTGCAGGTCCCAGATTTTTACGGTATTGTCCCCGGCCCCGGATATGGCGCGTTTTCCATCGCTGGTCACCGCCACGCTCCAGACCAAACCAGTGTGTCCTTCAAGCGTGGCGATGCAATTGTGTTTTTGCAGGTCCCAGATTTTTACGGTCTTGTCGTCAGCCCCGGATATGGCGCGTTTTCCATCGCCGGTCACCGCCACGCTGTTAACCTCATCAGTGTGTCCTTCAAGCGTGGCGATGCAATTGTGTTTTTGTAGGTCCCAGATTTTTACGGTATTGTCCCCGGCCCCGGATATGGCGCGTTTTCCATCGCCGGTCACCGCCACGCTGTGTATCGTATCAGTGTGTCCCAGCGAAAACGGCTCGCGCTCACTGGCGGCTCTGCCTCTTATGGGTGGGTGGGTGGGCCGCGCCTTCGCCCGACAGGCCGCTAACAGCTCAGCATAAGCATCCCCCGACCGCTCCCGCCAGTCAACATACCTATACTGCCCGATCATATCCGGTATCTCGCAATCCCCCGCCAGTAGCGGTACAAACCGAAGCGATTCATTGCCAACATCCCGAAACAAAAACGTATGCATCTCAATCTGCGCCCACGACGACTCGAAGTACCCCTTTGTCATAAACGGAACCAGCACCCTCGACTTCCCCAATACCTCTTGCAGTCTCAGGCTGATAGGTTCTCCCGGCCTGATCTCATCCTCATCTACGAACACCCGCAGCCCATCCCCCTTCAGCCGCCCGACCAGTTCATCAACACCTTCTTTATCCTCCCGGTTATAGCTGACAAACACATCGTATTCGAACAAATCACTCATTTTACTATACCTGATTTTACCGCAAAATTTCATCCAAGTCTCTGCGCTTCCATAATTAGTCTCTCATCATATCTATATGCCAAAATCCTGTCAAGTTTATTCCCAATTTTCTCCATTCTTTTTTCCGATTTCCTTAGCCTCTCCTGTTTTCTGACATCGGCTTTCCTCCGCCCTCTTTCCTCCCCCGACCCCCGACCCCTCCGCTCTCCACCCATTTTCTCCCCTTCTCTCGCCATTTTACCTATCCCCCCCATCCTACCCATCCCCCCATTCACTTCTCATCAAAACATAGTACAAACATGGTGCAAACATAGTGCAAAGTGGGTACAAACATAGTGCAAACATAGTACAAACCACATCACTTTTCATCAGAATTCGTCGGAATTTCGCACTTTTTTCTTACCCATCTTACCTAATCGTTATAATCGTTACACAAAAATAAGCACTTACATCAATTCCAACAACGTAAAATAAGCACTTACATCAATTCCCACTAACGAAAAATAAGGAGTTACATCAATTCCGACCACCAAAAATAAGCACTTACGTCTGCCTGTGCCGGCCCGGGGCCACTTTGTGAAAATTTCCGCCATTTTGACGCTGGCGTCATCATTTACCCGTAATGGTATTGACCATTGCCCAGAAGTTTTCCATCGGGGTGTCGAGCTGTACGTGATGTGTAGGGCCGATTATCAGGCCGCCACCCTTGCCTATGGTCTTTAAACGCTGTTTTACCTCATTTTCAACGTCGCCAGGCGTTCCGAATGGCAGGGTCTGCTGTTCGTCCAGTGTGCCCCAAAAGCAGAGTTTGTCGCCGAATTCTTCCTTGAGTTGTGCCGGGTCCATGGATGCAGGCTGGATGGGATTGAGGACGTCCAGGCCGATCTCGATGAGGTCGGGGATGATCGGATAGATGTTGCCGTCCGAGTGGTAAGCGACTTTGAGATCAGGGTTTATGTTTTTTAAGGTGCTGATAAAATCGGCAATGTATGGTTTGAAGATTTGCCGCCATTGCGTGGGAGAGATGAGCATATTGTTCTGAGCACCCACGTCGTCGCCGATCCAAATCATGTCAACACCAAGGTTTACGAGTTTTTTGGCGGCGGTGAGGTGGTATCGATAAGGGATGTCCAGGATTCGTTTGGCCAGGTCGGGGTCCAGGGCCAGGTCGATCAACATTTGTTCGAGTCCCCTTAGCGCCCAAGCTGTTTCCCAGACAGTAGTTACGGTAACGCCAACAATCCAGTATCGATCCTTATAAGTGTTTATGACACGGGCGGCCTCGGTGTATAGCTCTGGTCGGTCGGGATCGGGTGGGTTGTAAGTGTTTATGGCGTCGTCATTTGCAAGTGGGTGGCGGGCCATTTCGGTATAGTGGCCTTTGCCGAACTTGGTTTCATACTCGACGATGTCCCAGCCGATGCCCCATTCGTCAGTATAAGGCTTGTCAGAGTTGTAATAACAGTTGGCCCAACCGACGGAAGTCAATAGCATATCTTGACTTAGGAAGCGTTCGAGTTCGTAGG
>Ga0315276_10005764_pt1 | contig 11433 bp, 10 predicted proteins | sample YL17G05_0_MG_FD_204542 | JGI IMG/M metagenome (GOLD analysis project Ga0315276, IMG submission 204542) | Sediment microbial communities from Yellowstone Lake, YNP, Wyoming, USA - YL17G05_0 | ecosystem: Environmental > Aquatic > Freshwater > Lake > Sediment | place: USA: Wyoming | collected... | reverse complement strand
GCTCCGACCGAGAAGTTGGGCACCGTCGTCGTGGGCACGATCGAAGGCGATATCCACGACATCGCCAAGGACATCGTGGTGTTCATGCTCGATACCATGGGCTTCGAGGTGATCGACTTGGGCGTGGACGTGCCTGCGGCGAGGTTCGTGGAAGCGGTCAAGGAGAGCGGCGCCCAGGTGGTCGCCCTCAGCGGCTTCCTAACCTTGGCCTACGACGTGATGAGGGATACGGTGCAGGCGCTGCGGGACGCCGGCCTGACCGAGGTGAAGGTGATGATCGGTGGCGGACAGATCGACGCCGAGGTCCAGGAGTACGCCCACGCCGATGGCTGGGGAAAAGACGCCATGACCGCGGTCAACTTGGCCAAGCAGTGGTATGCCGTGTGAACGGCTAGGAAGAAAGGATAGTTGCCGATGGCGAAGAAGTCCCACCCCCCGCGGGAGCATGTGCTCGGGCTCCCCGTGCCCGGCAGGTCTTCCCGCGCGAGCCGGGAACTACAAGATATCGCCCAACGTCGCAAGCTGACCCCCTCGGAGCGGGCGGCCTGCGGCAAGGAGTCGCGCAAACGTGCGCCGCGGCGGGGTCACGCCTCGTGGGTGGCCGCATCCGACCGTCCCGATCCGGTACGCCTCCTCGAGGAGCAGGGTGCGCAACGCGGGCCGGACCTCGTGCCCATCAGATACGGTCGCATGCTCGCCTCGCCGTTCGCATTCTACCGAGGCGGAGCGCTGATCATGGCGTCCGACCTCTCGTCCACGCCCACCTCGGGCTTGGTCGCCCAGACCTGCGGTGACGCTCACCTTGCCAACTTCGGGTTGTACATGTCGCCGCAGCGGCGGCTGGTGTTCGACATCAACGACTTCGACGAGACGCTTCCCGGGCCGTGGGAGTGGGACATCAAGCGCTTGGCGACGAGTTTCGAGGTGGCGGGGCGCTACCGGGGACTCCCCGAGGCAACCCGGCGGTCGATCGTCCTGGCCTGCGTCCGGGGTTATCGAGAAGCGATGGCCGAGATGGCAGCCATGCGGGCTATCGACGTCTGGTACGCGCACCTCGATGCGGAACTGATCCGCACGGGCCTGAGCGAGCTGAACAAGCGGAGTGCTCGGCAGGTCGAGGAAGGCCTCTCCAAGGCTGCCGGGAAGGACAGCATGCGTGCGCTGACGCGGCTCACGCAGGTCGTCGACGGCCGGCCGCGGTTCGTGAGCGACCCTCCTCTTCTGGTACCGGCCGACGAGCTTCTTACCGGCATGCAGCGGAAGCAGTATAAGGGGGCCATCGAGGCGGCTCTCCGCAGTTACCGGTCAAGCTTGTCCAACCAGAACCGGTACCTCTACGACATCTACCGCTACCGGGAGATGGCCCGGAAGGTCGTGGGGGTCGGCAGCGTGGGAACCCGAGCGTGGGTGCTTCTGTTCGTGGGGCGCGACAACGACGACCCGCTGATCCTGCAGTCCAAGCAGGCGCAGGCGTCCGTCCTCGAGCGTTTCGTCGGCAAGAGCCGATTTGGCAACGCCGGCCGGCGCGTGGTCGAGGGTCAGAGGCTCATGCAATCCTTGAGTGACGTCCTCCTTGGCTGGTATCACGTCATCGGGTTCGACGGGAAGCCCTACGACTTCTATGTGCGGCAACTGTGGGACGGCAAGGGGTCGTTCGACGTCGAGGTTATGGACGAGAGCGCGTGGCCGGCCTATGCGGAGATGTGCGCGTGGGTGCTCGCCCGGGCGCACGCGCGCACGGGCGACCGGATCGCCATCGCCGCCTACCTCGGCCCCGGGGACGTGTTCGACCGCGCCATCGCCGACTTCGCCGAAGTCTACGCGGAGCAGAACCAGCGCGACTACGAGGCGCTCCAGGCGGCCGTGGAGAGTGGGCGCGTCAAAGCGGTCATGGGTGTGTGACGGACCGAGATAAGGCTATCGAACAACGGGGGGCGACGTGTCGATAACGTCGCCCCCCGTTGTCAAGGACATACATCGTGTGGTCGGGCAGGCTGAGCCTAGCGGATCAGCTGCGGGCACTAGTCCTCGGTGTGGTACTTGAACGACACCCGGATCTTCGCCCGGTAGAGGATCACTTGGTCTTCGTCGATCTTCATGTCGAGCAGGATCACTTCCGCGATGCGCAGGTCTTCCAAGGACTTGGCCGCAGTCTCGACCGCGCGCTTCGCCGCGTCCTCCCACCCGAGACCGCTGGTTCCTATCAGTTCGATGACCTTGTACACGCTGTCCGGCATGGCCCCTCCTTTGCTCGGCTTCTGATGAGACGCATGGTACCCATCGCGCAGTCTGGGAAACCGAGGGAAGCGACAGGCGTGGCCCTACTACGCGGAGCGGCCTAGCCGGAGGCGGCGGGGCGCCAGCCGGGGCGGCTCAAGTGAGGGACCGTCGCCGTCCCGCTTTCAGGGAACGGCCCGGAGGTTGCCATCGGTTCCTCCAGTGCCAGCAGCAGGTCGTTCAAATCAGTGTCCGTCTCCAGCACAGATATGAGAGAGGCGACCACATGAGGATCGAACTGTGTCTCCGCGCAGCGCCGCAGTTCCTGAAGGGCCTCGACGTGCGTGCGGCCTGAGCGGTAGGGACGATCGGAACGGATGGCGTGGTATGCGTCGGCGGCGGCTATGATGCGTGCCCCGATGGGGATGGCGTCGCCGGAGAGCCGGGCGGGATAGCCGGTGCCGTCGAAACGCTCCTGGTGATACAGAACGAGGGGGATGACGTCCGCGAGTTCGGGCGCGTGTTCGATGATCGTCTTGCCGAGCGCTGGGTGCTCGTGGATTATGCGCCATTCCGAAGCCGTGAGGCCGCCCTGCTTGGTGAACAAGGCATCGGGGAAGCCGATCTTACCCACGTCATGGAGCAACGCGCCGTTCTGGATACGCGCCACTTCGTGCCCGCGAAAGCCCATACGCCGAGCGGTGGCGGCCGAAAGCTCTGAAACCAGGCGGCTGTGGCTGTGGGTATACGGGTCGCGCGCGTCTACAGCCGCCGCGAGGCTGCGTACGACGGTCCCGTAGTTCGTACCTGTCAAATTCACGACGTTGCCGGAGTCCTCGCCGGTGAGGGAGAGTTCCGGGTGGAGCTGGACCTGATTGCCGCCGAGGCTCTTGGCGAACGCGAGGGCGTCCCGCGCCGCTTGGACCAGCTCGGTCGACGTGGTGCCGTCACCGGGGTAGAAGGCCAGACCGGCGCTGGCGGTGAGGCGCAGTTCGGTGTTCTCGGGCGTCTGGAAGCTCCAAGCGGCCACGCTTTGGCGGAGTCGTTCGGCTGCGTCGACGCCTCCCTTCTGGTACGTGTGGGGGAGGATGAGCGCGAACTGATCGCCGCCGAACCGCGCACACAGGTCTATCTCTCGGATCATCCCCCGCAGGCGCCCGGCGAGCCCCGTCAGCACGTGGTCGCCGGTCTTGTGGCGGTGGCGCTCGTTCACCAAGTGAAACTGGTCGAGGTCCAGGAGCAACAGCGCGAACGAGTCGCCGAATCGATAGGCGCGGTCGCACTCGTGCTCCAGTCGGTCCTGAAACGCCCGGTGGCTGGCCATGCCCGTGAGACCGTCGATGGTGGCTTCACCCGACGGCTCGGCGACGATGTGCGGTCGCTGAGCGCGTAGTGCGGCCACCGAACCTGCTGCGACCACTGCCGCGAGTGCGACTAGAGCCTCAGAGCCCGGCGCCCAGCCACCGACGCCCCCCGTCTGGGCGAGCAGGTACGAGCCCGCCGCGACTGCCAGCGCAGCCGCTCCGCCGGCAAGGAGGGGTAGGCTGGGCCAGGCGCGACTCGTGGCGCCATAGTGTGGTGCGCGTACGACGACAACCAGGACCGCGGCTAGGGCAAGTGCAAGCGCGGCTCCGGAGACCCATCCCATCACGGAAGTCTCCTCTCCTCTTCTCCTGATGCAAGCGTTTCGACGTCAGGGCGGGAGTGTCCTGCCTGTGCGAAAGGCGATGTACAGTGTATGTCGTGAACTCTGCGAGGGGAAGCAGGAGACGAATGACCGACAGACGGTGGCGTTTTGTCGTGACCATGACGGTGGGTTGGACCCTGATGGTGACCGCACTGGGGTGCGCAGGGAGTGTCACGCCACGTGGTGACGGTGACACGTCGACTGTGGTGACGCCCCCGGCCGCAGAATCCACCACCACCGAGACGAGCCTGTCGACCACCACGATCCCCTTCGCGTCGACCACCGCCCCAGTGGCGACCACCGCCCCAGTGTCGACCACGAAGCCCCCAACGACCCTACGGCCGGGTGCGCTGGCTCCCGGCAAGGAATACTCCAAGGTGCCCGGCACGGCCCGCGTGGTGGCGTTCACGTTCGACGCATCGTACGACCCGGAACCGTTGGCCGACATCCTCGACGCGTTGGCTGCCGCCGATGTCCCGGCCACGTTCTTCTTGACCGGAGAGTTCGTCGCCGACTTTCCCGATGCAGTGGCAGAGATCGTTCAGGCCGGGTATCCCGTGGGCAATCACTCGTACTCCCATCCCGACTTCACCGGCCTGCCAGAGGCCAAGATCCGGTCGCAGCTCGAGCGCACCGCGGCACTCATCACCGATGCGGGGGCCGCCGACCCCCGGCCTTTGTTCCGCTTCCCGTATGGAGCACGTGACGGCCGCACCCTCGCTGCGGTGGGCGACGCGGGTTACGCGAGTGTGTACTGGACCATCGACACGCTCGATTGGAAGCCGGATCGCACCCCCGCGGAGATCGAGACCACTGTACTCGACCATCTGCAGCCGGGAGCGATCATCCTGATGCACGTGGGGAGTCGTCAGACCGCATCCATCCTCGCCGACATCATCCGTAAGGTGCGCGACGAGGGGTACACACTGGTCGCACTAGCAGCTGCTGAGAAGTGACGCTTTGCCATCAGCAGCCTCCCAAGGTGAGACACGAAGGGCCGCCTTCTAGGCGGCCCTTCAGAGACCAGCGTGCGCGACGGTTTCCCCGTAGGGTCGTCGGGAGCGACTCGGTTTCGGCTACTCCATGCTGATGGCGCCCTCGGGGCACTCGTCAGCGGCTTCCTCGCAGCAGCCTGCCTCCTCGCAACCGTTCGCGTCGATCACGTGGCTGATCCCGTCATCGGCGACCTCGAACACGTCCGGGCAGATGTCTTCGCAGATGCCGCAACCTGTGCAGAGATCGGCGTCGACTTTAGGGGTGGCCATGCTCTTCCTCCTCTTGGGGCTTTACTGCGACGCAATATAAGCAGAGGCATCGGGTGGTTGCAAGCGGTAGGCGCCACTGCGCCCGCACCGACCGCCGCCATGTGACCTTCTGGACGCTCCCCGAAGGGAAGGGTATGCTCAGTTGATGGCGTTCCAATCACCCGCGGGATCTCACCTGAACCCAGACCCCGATCCGTCGCGCCCGACGAAGACCGTTCGCCGCGTGCGCGCGGATTGTCGACGGGATGACCTCTTTCCGAGCGGAGCGGTCGCCTTGGTCATGGTGTCTGGTGGACAGGATTCGGTGGCCCTGCTGCACATGCTGGCCACGCGGGCCTTAGGCGACGTGGGGCCGGAGCGGCTCCATGCCGTACACGTCAATCACGCGCTCCGCGGGCAAGAATCCGAGGATGACCAGGCGCTGGTAGCAGCACTGTGTTCGGCGCTTGCGGTTCCCCTGACAGTGCTTCGTGAGCCGATGAGCAAGGCGGCCGGAAACCTGCAGGCGACAGCCCGCGAGGCGCGCCGCGAGGCTGCCCGCCGCGTGGCCTCGGAGGTGGGCGCGGGCACCATCGCCCTGGGCCACACCCTGGACGATCAGGTTGAGACGCTGCTCTATCGTCTGGGCCGCTATGCGGGTCTGGACTCCTTCGCGGCGATGCATCCCCGGTCGGGACCGTGGGTGCGACCACTTCTCACCAGGCGCCGGGCAGAGACGGCGGCCTACTGCGTCGCTCACGGTCTCGCCTACGCCACCGACCGCGGCAATGCCGACGAGGCATACGTGCGCACCGCGATCCGGCGGTGCGTCGTGCCCGCGTGGGAGGCCGCGCTCCCCGGGGCCGTGGTGAGTGCGGGGCGCGCCGCGGCGGTGGCCGCTGAGGCCGCCGAGGGGATCGATGAAGTGGTGGCGAAAGCGTGGGCCCACTGCGGTGTGACGGCGCAAGGCGCCATCGGAGAGGCCGGTGGCATGGAGTTCTCAGCCACGCGACTCGGCGGTCTCTCTGGCGCCACTCGTCGCGCTCTTCTTCACACCATCGTCGAGAGTCTCGACGATGCGCATCGAGGGCGCGACCTTGTGCTGGCGGCCGAGGTACTCCTCGCCGGCTCGGGATCGGGCGGTGTGCCCCTGGGCGGAGGATGGGTGCTCGTCAAGGAGTACGATCGTCTCAGGGTCACCAAGACATCTGAAGAAGCGCGTGTTCACCCCAAGCCGACCGCGGAGCTGCCCCTTTCTCTGCCGGGGACGGTGGTGTGGAACGACCTGCTGGTCTCCGCGGAATGGGCCGCACGCGTGCGGGCACACGATCCGCGGTGCGAGGCATACCTGGACGCGCGGTCACTCGCGGAGCCTCTGACCGTACGAGGTACGAGGCCGGGTGACCACTTCCGCCCTCTCGGGGCGCCGGGGAGCCGGCTTGTCCAGGACCTGCTGGTCGATCTCCGCGTGCCTCGGGCCGTGCGCGGCCGGGTGCCCGTAGTGGTGACGGGTGGAAGGCCCGTGTGGCTCTGTGGTTTCGCGGTGGCCGACGAGAGTAGAATACGGAGCGATACCGACCGGGCAATCAGACTGTGCGTGGACGTCGCATGAGTATCGTGGGGGGACCATGGAAGTACTGATCAGTTCTGAGCGGCTTCAGACTCGCATCGACGAGATGGCCGCGGACATCAACCGCGACTACACGGGCCTGCGTCCGGTGCTGATCTGCGTGCTCAAGGGGGCCGTCTTCTTCATGGCCGACATCGCCCGCCGTCTCGACATCGAACTCGAGATGGATTTCATGGCCGTCTCCAGCTACGGATCGTCCACCGATAGCTCCGGTGTCGTTCGCATCCTCAAAGACCTGGACATGGATATCGAAGGTCGCCATGTGCTCATCGTGGAGGACGTCATCGACTCGGGCCTGACCCTGAAGTACCTCACGAAGAACCTGAACTCCCGTCATCCCGCCAGCCTCGACATCGTGACTCTGCTCGATAAGCCCGGACGTCGGAAGGCGCTGCTGCCGTGCCGGTACGTGGGCTTCGAGATAGGCGACGAGTTCGTGGTGGGCTACGGCCTCGACCTGGCCGAGAAGTATCGTAATCTGCCCTACATCGGCATAGTGGGGGAAGGGGAGACCTAGCCCCGTGTGCTAGTATTCCGTACCCTGGGCCATCGACAAATGGAGCCCTCTTTGAGCAAGTTGTTGCGTAGCATAGCCTTCCCCCTCCTGGTAGTCGTCATCCTCTTGGCGCTTGTCCAAGGGCTCTATCGTTCCCCCGCCGACAACTCCATGACCTTTCCGCAGTTCCAGAAGCTGGTCGAGCAGAAGAAGGTCGAGAGCGTGGTCGTCAAGACCCGCGACCTCGTGGTCGAAGGCAAGGTCGTCGGTACCGGCGAGCGGTTCGTGATCGGTTTCACCGACCGCTTCGACATGATCGACTACCTCTCCACGAACGGGATAGATTTTCGAACCGACGTGCAGAAGCAATCTGTGTGGCTGTCGCTGTTGAGTACGTTCTTGCCTATCATCCTGATGGTCGTATTCTTCCTCTTCATAATGAACCAGATGCAGGGGGGAGGATCGAAGGTCATGAGTTTCGGCAAGTCACGCGCGAAGCGGATGAGCATCGACACCCCCAAGATCACCTTCAAAGATGTGGCGGGTGTCGACGAGGCGGTGGAGGAGCTCCAGGAGATCAAGGAGTTCCTGGAGAACCCGAAGCGCTTCCAGGCCTTGGGCGCCCGCATACCCAAGGGTGTGTTGCTCTTCGGACCTCCCGGCACCGGGAAGACGCTGCTTGCGCGCGCGGTCGCCGGCGAAGCGGGCGTCCCGTTCTTCAGCATCGCGGGCTCGGACTTCGTAGAGATGTTCGTGGGGGTCGGCGCCAGCCGGGTGCGCGATCTATTCGATCAGGCCAAGCAGAACCAGCCGTGCATCATCTTCATGGACGAGATCGACGCGGTGGGGCGGCACCGCGGAGCCGGTCTGGGCGGCGGCCACGACGAGCGCGAGCAGACTCTCAACCAGCTGCTCGTGGAGATGGATGGCTTCGAGGCTACCGAGAGCATCATCATGATCGCGGCCACCAACCGGCCCGACATCCTCGACCCGGCGCTTCTGCGCCCGGGGCGGTTCGATCGTCAGATCGTGGTCGATCGACCCGATCGTGAGGGGCGAAGGGCCATCCTGGAAGTGCACACCAGGGGCAAGCCTCTCAGCCCCGACATCGATCTGGAGACTCTGGCCGCTGCGACCACCGGCTTCACGGGCGCCGATCTCGCCAACTTGGTGAACGAGGGCGCGTTGCTGGCCGCCAGGCAGGGCAAGAAGGTCGTCGAGATGGAAGAACTCGAAGAGGCCATCCTGCGCGTCATCGCCGGGCCGGAGAAGAAGTCCCGGCTGCTCAGTGAAGAAGAGCGGCTCATCACCGCCTATCACGAGATCGGCCACGCGCTGGTGGCGCACTTCCTGCCGAACACCGACCCGGTGCACAAGGTCTCGATCATCAGTCGGGGCCAGGCTCTGGGCTACACCATCACGCTGCCCACCGAAGACAAGTTCATGGTCAAGCGCGGCGAGATCATGGACAAGCTCGCGCACATGCTGGGCGGGCGGGTGGCGGAAGAGATCCAGTTCGACGACATCACCACCGGCGCGTCGAACGACCTTCAACGGGCCACGGAGACCGCCCGGCGCATGGTCACCCAGTACGGCATGAGCGAGAACCTGGGACCGTTGACGTTCGGCCACGATCACGAGCAACCATTCGTGGGCCGCGACTACGGTATGGGTCAGGAGTACTCCGAGGAGACCGCCAGGAAGATCGACCAAGAGATCCGCCGGGTGATAAACGAAGCCCACAGCACGGCTACGCGTGTCCTGCGCGAGCACCGGGACGACCTGGACACCCTGGCAGGATTGCTGGTCGATCGAGAGACAATCGACAAGGACGAGTTCACAGCGTTGCTCGGCGGTGAAGATCCGGCCGAGGTGTTCCGGGCCAAGGACGAGAAGCGTGCCCGCAAGGCCGAAGAAGCGAAGCGGCGCGATCGCCAGCGCAAAGCCCGTGAAGAGACGCGTGACCGCGAAGCTCGGGACCAGACGACTGTCGGACCGCCGGTGGTGGCAGCCGACGGACCCCCCGCGCCGACACTCGGCGGCGAGGGATAGAACAGATGTCCGGCGGCGGTATGGATCTGGGCAAGATCGCGCAGGGCATCCGCCTCGTGCTCGAGGGTCTGGGCGAAGATGCCGAGCGCGAGGGCCTGCGCCGCACACCCGAGCGCGTGGCCGAGATGTATGCCGAGATCCTCGATGGCACCCACCGCGATCTGGCGTCGATAGTCGAGCCTATTCCGTCGGACAAGCACCAGGAACTGGTGCTCATCAAGGACATCCCCTTCCACTCGATCTGCGAGCACCATCTCATCCCGTTCTTCGGGTTTGCCCACGTGGCCTATATCCCCTCGAAATGCGGGAAGATCGCCGGTCTGTCCAAGTTGGCGCGACTGGTGAGAGTGGCTGCCGCCCGGCTTCAGTTGCAGGAGCGCCTCACCAGCACCATCGCCGACACCTTGGTCGAGACCCTCGATCCTGAGGGGGTGCTGGTGCTCGTGCAGGCGGAGCACCTCTGCATGTCGATGCGGGGCGTGCGCACCGCCGGTTCTCAGACGGTCACTTCCGCGGTGCGGGGTATCTTCCGCACCAGCTCGGCTACCCGCGCCGAGGTGCTGGCCCTTATCGAGGCGCCGAGGAAGTAGGGGGGCGCGGCGTGATTCCAGCGGCGGGCCTGCCGCAGGTGGTTGAACTGCGCGACCTCGCGGAGGTGCGTGCGCTGTTGCACGACATGCGCGTGTCGGCCGGCGGCATTCATCTCATGGACAAGAAGTGCTTGTTCCGGGTCGTCCGGGTCAAAGGCATCGACATCCGAGCCGCCAACATCTTGAAGCAGGAGATGCTCTCGCGCGGCGGCGAAGTGGCCACCTCTCGCGATGTCTACGAGCTCGACGGCCGGGACGCTGAGTGCCTGATCATGGGCACGCTGGTGCAGTACGAGCGTCTTCTTCCCAAACTCCGCCAGCAGCCGTTCGGCCTTCGGGCGCTGGCCGACGCCCTGACGGCGGTTCTGGAGTCATACGCCGGCGGTGCGCCTACGTGCCATCCCGGGCTCGATCTCTCTCGTCGCCCTCAGATCATGGGTATCTTGAACGTCACTCCCGATTCTTTTGCCGATCCCGGGGTGCACTTCGACCGCGAGGTGGCCATTGCGGGGGCGTGGCGCATGGTCGACGAGGGCGCCGATTTGATCGACGTGGGTGGCGAATCGACCCGTCCGGGGTCCGACCCCACGTCGTTCGACGTTGAGGTCGACCGGGTGGTCCCCGTGGTGAAGGCCCTGGCGGGCGACCTTCCGGCCCACCTGTCTGTGGACACCTACAAGGCGGCGGTGGCGGCGAAGGCACTCGAAGCAGGCGCTTTCATGATCAACGACGTGTCCGCACTTCGTTTCGATCCGGAGATGGTGCCCGTTCTGCGGGATGCCGGTTGCCCGGTCATCCTGATGCACATGCTGGGCGAGCCGAAGACGATGCAGGCGGACCCTGTCTACGACGACGTGGTCGAAGATGTCTACCGGTTCTTCGTCGAACGTCTTACGTGGGCCGTCGAGCAGGGGCTGCGCGAAGAGAACCTGTTGATCGATCCGGGGATCGGATTCGGGAAGACGCTGGCGCACAACTTGGCTCTGATACGGGGGCTGGGCAGCCTCCGGAGTCTGGGGCGCCCCGTGGTGCTGGGCGCCTCGCGCAAGCGGTTCATCGGTGAGATCCTGGGGCTTGCCGATCCTCCGGACCGCGTCCATGGTACGGTGGCCACGTCGGTCATCGCCGCGCTCCAGCACGTGGAGATGCTGCGGGTGCACGATGTCAGCGAGAACGTCCAGGCGGTGCGGCTGGCACGCGCGGTCTATCCTGTGCGCGGTTAGGAGTACGTCGGCGTGGAGATCGCAATCGATGGACTACAGATCTATGGCTATCACGGGGTCCTACCCGAGGAGAAGAGCCTGGGTCAGGTGTTCCGCTTCGACCTCAGGCTGACCATGGATGCATGCGCTGGGGTCAGCAGCGACCAGGTGGGCGACACGGTCGACTACACCGAGGTCATCGACGTCGTCACCGAGATCGCCGGCTGCCGCAGCTACAACCTCCTGGAACGTCTGGCGGGCGCCATCACCGACGCGCTCCTCGAGCGTTTCCCCGTGGATGCCGTGTGGGTGAGA
>Ga0315276_10005762_pt1 | contig 11436 bp, 8 predicted proteins | sample YL17G05_0_MG_FD_204542 | JGI IMG/M metagenome (GOLD analysis project Ga0315276, IMG submission 204542) | Sediment microbial communities from Yellowstone Lake, YNP, Wyoming, USA - YL17G05_0 | ecosystem: Environmental > Aquatic > Freshwater > Lake > Sediment | place: USA: Wyoming | collected... | reverse complement strand
TGGTCCGCGCTTGCTGTTTGACGCCGTATCTGCGGAGGAGCACGTCTCTATGACACTACTCGATCAACAACTGAACACGTTTCATCGTCTTTGTGATGGCGTTCTCAACGTGTGACAGAGGGAGCACAGTTGCCGGAGCCTTTCTGCTACACTACCGTCCCATCCGCTTTCGGCACGCTCCGCATCGTCTGGCGGGAAACCTCGGAAGGGGCCAAGGTTCGTCGACTCCTCCTGCCTGGCGAAGGAATTCCGGCAGAGGAAGTCATGCGAACGGCTTACGCTGTCATCAGACCGCTGTCATGTCCCACTATCGAAGTGCTGACAGAACAGATTCAGAGCTTCCTGGAAGGGAAGGCGGTGGACTTCCAACTCGATCTCATTGACCTCGGAGGGTGTTCTGAGTTCCAGAGGAGAGTCCTCTTGGCGGAACACAAGATACCGAGAGGCTGGGTGAGCACCTACGGCAGGATTGCCCGGAGCCTGGGGGTGTCGAAGGCTGCACGGGCAGTTGGAACAGCCCTGGCCAGAAACCCCTTTCCTATCATCATCCCCTGTCATCGAGCCATCAGGTCCAATGGCGAACTGGGCGGGTTTCGGGGCGGCCTCATGATGAAGCGGGCTCTGCTCGAACTCGAAGGAGTGGAAGTCTCCGCAACGGGCAAGGTGCTCACCAGCAGGTTCTACTACTGAGCCTGCGGCAGACACCCGCTCGTCACGGGCATCCGGAGGGATGCTGCCGGGGAACAGGAGGTCGCCGGGTGCTCTCACCATGATGGGCACGCCTCGCCGTGCTCCACCCATCGGGGCGTGTAGAGAGGTCGCGTCCCGATGAAGTACCTCTGGCCCAGAACGAGGTCTTGGCCAGTCATGGCGCGCTGGAAGATTACGGCTAACGTTCCGGTTGCAGCGGACCGGCCACTGCAACCGGTTGTTAGATGGCCTTTCGCGTCGTCACCTGCCGGTTCCTGCTCCTTTGACACAGAACTACAACTTCCATGCCTCGGCACCCAGCGGCAACTCGTTCAGCTCCGCCCTGGCCTCGCGCCATGCTGGGTAGTGTCTGCTCAGCAGTGTCACGAATCGCTCGCTATGGGTGGGTTCGATCAGGTGAAGCATCTCATGGACGACAACGTACTCAAGCAGGTCCGCGGGCTTCTTCACGAGTTCGGTGTTCAAGCGGATGTGCCCCGCCCTGGGGTTGCAGCCGCCCCACTTGGTCTTCATGCGCTGGAGGAAGTAGGCGGCCACCCCGACGCCCAGCTTCGGCTCCCACCTCCGGATCAGTTCGAGCACCGCGTCGTGCAAAAGGGACTTGTGCCACTCATGCACGACGGCCTCACGCTTCGCCCTGCTGCTACCGGGGCGCACCGTGAGCGTGATGTTGCGATGGCCGAGGCGGATGGCGGGCTTCGCCTCCGCCTCCCTCACGGAAAGCAGGTAGCGCCTGCCCCAGAGATAATGGCTCTCACGCTCAACGAACTGGCGTGGTGTCTCCCGCGCCTGCTCACGCAGCTTAGCCTGCTGATCACGGATCCATCCGAGCTTGGATACCGCATAGGCGCGGGCCACCTCAGGGCGCGTTCCCTTGGGTGCGACAAGCGTCACGCGTCCGCTCGGTGGGTGCACCGACAGGTGGACATGCTTGACGTCCTTGCGCGTCAACGCGATAGCTATCTCGCCGATATGGATCGTCTCTGTCATCAGTATCCCGGCTGGTTCTTGACGAGCTCGAACAGCGCGAGGGTTGCCTCGCGGTCCCGGTCGAGAATGGGAAACAAAGCATTCAGCACCTGCGCCTCCCGCGTCTGGTCCCCTTTCCAGCCAGCGGGAGCCCGCTCGCGCATCACGCGGTCGATCTCCAAGGCCAACCTGAGGCGCTCATCCCCGTATTCGGTGCGGGACTCAGCGACTCCAGCAGCCTTGGCGCGCCCCGCCGCGAGAATCCGCGGCAGGTTATTAAAGATCACCGTCGCCTCCCGCTTGCCATGCAGCGCCGCGGGCACTCGTTCGTCGGGTTGCTTCGCGGCCAGCCGCTTCACCAACGCCTCGGCCTTCCGGAGGAACTCTTCGTACGCGGCGGCATCCGTTCGGCTCTGTTTGATGAGGTCGTCCAGCAACTTGGACATCTGCTCGTAGAACCGCGGGTCGGTGAGTTGCTCGCGGATGATAGCCTTGCGGACGTTGTTGATGATCCCTTCGGCGATGGCATTCTTCGAGAGCTTGCCCTTCTCGTTGAGCTTTCGGGCGATGGCATCGTGGATCCCGGTCTCGATGATGAGTTCGGTCAGCGACATCCCGCCCAGCTCCCCCAGGTCAGCCGCCGGGTCGGCCTGAATGTACGTGTTGAGGAGGTGGCGCATGTCCGCCTCGTAGGGCTTTATGTCGAGTTCCTCGCCCGAGTGCTTCTTGATGGCAGAACGGACTTCGCCGTAGAACTCGACCTCTTTCTGCAGGGCGGCCGCGTCGGCGTCGGAGTACCCGGCTTCGGTCAGGTCCTGCGCGATGGCGGCGAACGCACGGACAAAGACGGCAACGGCCTTGTAGAACGAAACACGAAGCGCCTCGGTCTCGTTCAGCGCGTTCGGGTTGGCGGCAGCGCCACAGAAGTAATGCAGGAACTGCTCCACTTCGCGCGGCAGCGGCACCGGCTCGCACAGGTAGCGCAGCGCCTCGCGGGCCTCGTCGAGCTTCTTCTTGCCCTCGTCCAGCCAGCCCTTGAGGTGGACGTTGTTGTCGCCGCCGTTTCCCGGATCGGTGTCCAGCTCGTCGGAGCTGTACACGGCGATCGCTTCCTGCACTTCACCGAACAGCTCCTTGAAGTCGACGATGTGGCCGTAATCCTTGTCGTCGCCATCGAGCCTATTGGTACGGCAGATGGCCTGGAACAGGTTGTGCTCGCGCAACTCGTTGTCGAGGTAGATGTACGTGCAGCTCGGCGCATCGAAGCCGGTCAGCAGCTTGCTGACGACGATCAGCAGCTTCATGTTCGCCGGTTCTTCGATGAATCGGCGCTTGGCCTCGTCCTCGTACTGCTTGGTGCTCTGCCCTTTCTTGAGAACGTGCTGCGTATAGGTGTCGAATTTGTAGCGCTCGTCGCTGTTGGCGGGCTCGCGCGAAATCGCGTTGTGGTTCGGTTCGTACGACGTGATGATCCCGCAGTACGGTCCGAAGCCAGTGTTCTGGAGCAACCGGTAGTAGTGGCAGGCGTCGTAGATCGACGCAGAGATCAGGATCGCCGTGCCCCGGTCGTTGTTCAACCGCGGCTTGAGGCTGAAGTCCTCGACGATGTCGGCGATGATGCGCTGCTTGCGCTCGCCGGCGCTCATCAGCTCCTCCATCGTCGCCCAGCGCTTGCGCAGCACCGCCTTCTGGAAGTTGTTGAGGCCCTTGGTCTTCTGCTCGAACCACTTGTCGATGGCGGCCTGCGAGGTCAGCCGCTGCGGCACGTCGCGGGCCTCGTACTTGAGGTCCAGGATGACGCCGTCGGCCACGCCCTCGTGGAACTTGTAGGTGTGGATGTAGGTGCCGAAGACGTCCCGTGTCATCAGCTTGTCGCGGCGCAATAGCGGCGTGCCGGTGAAGCCGATGAAGATCGCGCCCTCCAGCCAGCGCTTCATCTGCTTGTTCATGTCGCCGCCCTGGGTGCGGTGGCACTCGTCCACGAACACGTAGAAGCGCCCGCTGACCGGGGGCGGTTCGCCCTTGAGGTCGGCCACGTCGAACTTGTGGATGAGCGCGCACAGCAGGCGCGGGGTGTTGCTCCCAAGCTTCTCCACGAACTCCGCCCGCGAGGTGATGCGCGGCGAAGGCGACTCGGCGCCGATGACCCCGGCGTTCTTCATCACCCCTTCGATCTGCTTGTCCAGCTCGTCGCGGTCAGTGATGACGAGGATGCGCGCGTCGGGGTCGTGCTCCAGCAGCCACTTGGCGACCAGCACCATGACGATGCTCTTGCCGCTGCCCTGGGTGTGCCAGATGACGCCGCCCTCGCGCCTGGCGATGCGCTCCTGGGCGGCCTTCACGCCGAAGAACTGGTGCGGCCGCGGCACCTTCTTCTGGCCGGCGTCGAAGATGATGAAGTTGTGGATCAGGTCGAGCAGGCGGGTCTTGTTGCACAACTGCGCGAGCGGGCGGTCGAGCAGCGCTCCGGAAACCAATTGAGAATGGATAATTGAAAGTTGAGAATTTCTCTCTGTTCTTAATTCTCCATTATCAATTCTCAACTCTCCATTCTTTTGGTCTTTCCACTCCACGAAGAACTGCTCCGGCGTGCCAGTGGTGCCGTAGCGCAGCCCTTGCGAGTCGCTGCCCGCCAGCACGAGCTGCACGGTGCTGAAGAACCCCTTGTTGAATATCTCCTCCTGGTTGGTGATGATCTGCCGCACGCCATCGGCCAGCTCCACGGAGCTGCGCTTGAGCTCGATCACCGCGATGGCGAGGCCATTGAGATAGAGCACGAGGTCCGGCCGGCGCTCGTAGCCCCCCTTCAACGTCACCTCCTCGGCCAGCGCGAAGTCATTCTTCTCCGGGTGCTCCCAGTCGATCAGGTGCACCGTCTCGTGCGCCTGGCCCGCGGCGATCTGCACCGGCACGCCGTAGCGCAGGAGCTGGTAGGTGCGCAGGTTGGCCTGGTAGAGCGTGATGCCTGTCGAGTCGGCGGCGGTCTCCAGCTTCTGCAGGGCGGCGGAGATGTGGGCTGGCGAGTAGCCGCGGAATGCCAGGTTGTCGCGGAGGATCGCCGTCTCGATGGCGCGGTTGTCCTCCCGCTTGCTCCACTCGCCGAGGTAGCGGTAGCCGAGGTTGTCGGGACGCGCCGGGTCGGTGAACAGGACGATGACGCGGTTCTGCGTCTTGCGCTCGGAGCGGGTTTGTTCAGGCATGGGGTTTTCTCGATGGTTTTTTCGGCTTCGGCAGTTTTTTCACTTCAGCTTCGAGCAGATGAAGCGGATCGGCTTCCGCCTCTAATTCCAGGTGCTCGCGGCGGCGCTCCGCGAACTCTTCATACTCCTGTTCAGCCAAAGCGTGAGCCTCTTCTCGGCTGACTTTGCCGGCGTCGGGCAGGATGGATCGCTCGTTCAGATTCAGGAAGTCATCCAGCCGTGTCCGCCAGTTCTGAAGGAAGATTTGCTTCCGCCGCTTCGCCTGATCCTCGGCGAAATCGAGAAACATCACCACGAGCCGGTTCAGTTCTCCGATCTCCTCCTCGCGAAGGTAATTCTTAGCCACGGTCACGTCGCCTTTGCGCACCACGCCGCCTCTCCATGACGTCAGGCCCATGTTCGGCTTTGTGGCATCGGCCCGCTCGGCGATCAATTCCGCCGCGGTTTTTCCGGTCGCGGCGAAGTGCAGCTTGTTCTGAATGGTTTGGAAGAATACCTGCGTGTCCGGATCGGCGGCCTCATAGTCCGCTGCCAGAGCGATGATCTCCCGCACCCGCAGATACACCCTGCGCTCGCTGGCCCGGATATCCCTGATGCGCTCCAGCAGCTCGTCGAAGTAATCCACGTGCCCTTTGCCCGGAGGGTTCTTGAGCCGCTCGTCGTCCATGGCGAAGCCCTTCACCAGGTACTCGCTCAAGCGCGCCGTGGCCCACTGGCGGAACTGCGTGCCCCGATGGCTGCGCACCCGGTAGCCCACCGCCAAAATAGCCTCCAGCCGGTAGTGGCGCAGACTGCGGGCCACCTCCCTCCCGCCTTCCGAGCGAACTTGTAAGTAGTCCTTACACGTTGCCGCCTCCGCCAGTTCGCCTTCAGCAAAGATGGCCTTCAGATGCAGCGTCACGTTCTGTGGCGTGGTCTGGAACAACTCTGCGATCTGCGCCTGCGTCAGCCAGAGCGTTTCGTCCTCAAAACGGCATTGGATGCGCGTGCGCCCGTCCTCCGTCTGGTAGAGGATGATCTCGGATTGCGGCAGAGACTCGTTGCTCATGCTTTCACCTCTGTGCGCGTGGCGTCGTGGGGAATCAGTCGCGTCCTCCCCGGAAGACTCAATGGAGAACTGAGGGTTGAGAATGGAGAACGAGGAATTTCGCTCATTGCTTATTTCTCGATTTCGTTGTCTTGACAATCGCGACGAGGAGCTTGATCAGTTCCTGGACATCCGGGTGAATTGAGTCATAGCTCTCTTGCGTGATGTAGTCGGATTGATGCAAGAGATCGAGCCAATAGTCGGTTTCGTTCGCCTCTTTCAGTCCAACGCTCATCTTGTTGATGAAATCCGCTTTGCTCTGGGCGTGTTCCGCTTCGCGCACCAAGGCTCCAATTGCTGTTCCGCTGCGCAACACCTGCCTGGAAAGCACAAATTCCCTTCTTTCCTCCTGGAGGTACTTCGCCAGCTTCACCACCCGCAACGCAAAGGCAAATGACTTGCCTCTGACGACGTTCGGCTTTGCTGTCTTTTCATTCTCCATTTTCAACTGTCCACTATCCATTGACTAACCGCCAAGACATTCGGTGATCTGGCACTCACCGCATTCTCCATTATCAATTCTCCATTATGAATTTACTAACCGGATTCGTCCGGTTAGTAACTCCTGCATCATCGCGTGCTTGAGGTGGCGGGTCTTGTCGCGCCGCGCCTCCAGAGCCGCCAGTTCGGCGTCCATGTCGGAGAGGACGGCGGCGATGGCGCGTTGTTCTGTTGCGGTCGGCGGAAGCGGAATAGAGAACCTCGCAAGGTCTTGGGCTCCAAGGTTCGGTTGCGCCGCACCACCAGACCACGTGTCTATCATCCGCGCGCACAACGTGGAGCTGAAGTAGCAGACAAGGTATTCGCGGCATATAGCTGGTGATTCTGGTCGAACAATAACGAGTGAGCTCGCAATTGCACCTTTGCCAAAATCGTCGCTCACGAACCCAAACTTCCCAAGCGAGCCACGAAGGCAAAACAGAATGTCACCAGCCTTCAGTTTCCCGCCCCCAAGACGGCCATAGGCTTCTTCGGTGATGTAGTTCATGTTTTTGGAACTGATCTTTCCCTCCGCAACATGACCAGCGTTGACGAACGGGATGCCGCTGGATACGAACGAGCCTGGGGAGGGATAGTTGTGGCTTCGATCACCGTTCTCGAATCCGCAAATCTCCCCAAGTGCTGACAGGCACCAGTCGTTCGGAAGTAATCCCACCTCCGTCTTTTTATATCCGGTCTTCACCTCCCACTCGCCGTGTAAGCCGGGGAGGCGGGTCTGGCCGGTCAGGAGCTGCTGCATGGCGGCCTGTTTGAGGTCGCGCTTCTTGGCGATGAGCCGATCCAGCCCGCCCAGCAGCGCGTCCACATCGCTCAATGCCGTCGCGATCGCGCGTTGTTCGGGCGCTGTGGGGACAGCGATTGGCAAGTCAAGGAGCGAGTCCTTCGCAATGTTCTTCATGCTGCCACTCGTACCAGTGGCTAGCGCTTTGATGCGGCTCTTCTGAGGCTTGCTGCACAATAGGTAGCTCAACCAGTGGATTGACGCGTCACTCTCTAGGCGCTTCTTCGTCATCCATAGTCGATCGGGCAGAAAGAGATTCTCCTGATCGGCGGCTACATAGCCACACTCACCGACCAGATCCGGCGTGTTCATGCGACTGATAAGTATTGTGTCTGCTCGCGGTCGGAGACTTACACGCCATAGATCGCGAGGAGCGATCTTCTTGCACTCATGAGGAATGAACCTTCCTTCAAGAACCGCAGACGTCTTGAGAATACATTGGCTGTGAGCATATGTGTCCAAGTCCTCGTCAACGGAGTTGACGCTCACGCCTGCGTCCAGTCGCTCAACTATGTTTCGGACCGGTTGCACCTCCCAATCCTCCGGAATGACCCCCACCTCCGTCTGTTTGTAGCCGGGCCTCACTTCCATGACGCGCCCATCTTTATCAATGGAGAATTGATAGTGGAGAATTGAGAACGAGCTGTACTCATTTCGCATTCTCCATTCTCAATTTTCCCTTCTCCATTCGCTTCAAGTGTTCATCGACCCGAGAAGCGAGCGTCTCCACTTCCACGATGAGTTTCGGCAGCGGCGTGGCGTAGCGTTCGGCCAGCTCGCGGATGCGACCCGTGAGGGTCTGCGAGACGCGGTCGAGTTCGCCGTTGACGGCGGCCGAGAGACGCGTCATCCACTTGTCGTCCACCACCAGTGTCTTGATCTCGGCTTCGGTGAGCTTGGGGTACTTGGCGTCGATCTTCTTGTCCAGGTCCTCTTGTGCGGCCTTGCGCCTGGCCTTGGCCTCGGTCTGCTGCTCCAGCAATTCAGCGTACGCCTCAAGCGCCGCCCGCTCGTCGGCGTAGAGGGAGTCCTTGCCGATCTCCTTCAGCCGCGCCTTCACGGCCTTTGCCGCAATCTTCTGTTTGTCGCCCTCGCCCTCGATCACCTCGGCCAACAACCCTTCCTCGCCGCTGTTCTCCTCTCGCATCTCGTCGAGTTGTTGCTCCAGCGTGGCGAGCTGGTTGTCGAGCGCTTCGATGGCATCGCGTTCGGCGACGAAGTAGCGGGCAACGAGAATCGGCGCGGGAACCAGGTCCGATTTGAAGCGCCGCTTGCCCTTCAGGTAATCGTGCGGCTCCGGCCAGCTGAACTTGTTCTCCTTGTTCTTGACCTGAACGATCTCGCGCGGCTGCGCGCCCTTCACCCAGCCGTCGGCGGCGATCAGGTAGGCGTCGTCCTGCATGGTCTCGGCCCAGTAGTCCATCAGATGCTGGTAGACGTCGTAGGCATCGAGCAGCGGCGCTTGGCGGAACGCGGCCAGGAGCTCCTCGGCGATGGTCTCGATCAGGGCCTTGGGGTGGCCGTCCTTGTCGAAGCCGGTGAGGCGCGGCGTTGTGGCCTTGCGCCAGTCGGCGAAGCCCTTGGTCGCCTTCTGCTGGAAGGCGGCGAACTCGGCGTGGCCGAGGATGGCCTGTTTCAATTGAGAATGGAGAATGGATAATTGAGAATAGCCGGGACGAAGCGGCTTGAATAGAATGGACCGCAGGGTTGGCATGATTTTCCAGTACGCGCCGAGCGCGTCGAGATCACGCTCCGGTATGCCGCCGCGCAGATGACCGTCGATGTCCTGAAGGTCCTCGGGCTCGGTGCTGTCGATGTAGCGCGGCAGGTTGAGGTTGAAGTCGTTCTTCGGGTCGGCGATCTCGGCCAGCGGCACCAGCCGGGCGTAGCGAGGAGCGTCCGACTGCCTGGTGAAGATGTCGACGATGCGGTGGATGTCCTGCTCGCGCAGGCGGTTCTTGGGGCCGTCCTTCTTGAATCCCTTGGAGGCGTCAATCATGAACACGCCCTTGCGGCCGGCGGCGTTTTCCTTGTCGAGCACCACGATGCACGCGGGGATGCCGGTGCCGTAGAAGAGGTTGGCGGGCAGGCCGATGATGCCCTTGAGATAGCCGGAGCGGACGAGCTGCTGGCGGATCGTGGCCTCGGCATTGCCGCGGAAGAGCACGCCGTGGGGCAGGATGCAGGCGGCTTTGCCCGCGCCCTTCATCGAGCGGATGATGTGCAGCAGGTAGGCGTAATCGCCCTGCTTGGCGGGCGGCTCACCCCAGGCGAAGCGCTGGAACGGGTCTCTCGATGGCGTGAGTCCGGTGGTCCAGGTCTTGTCGGAGAACGGCGGATTGGCGACGACGTAGTCGTAGGTGCGGAGCTGCTCGCCGTCCTTGAACTTCGGCGCGGCCAGGGTATTGCCGGAGACGATGTTGGCCGTCGGGAAGTCGTGCAGGATCATGTTCATGCGGGCCAAGCCCGCGGTGGTCACGTCCTTCTCCTGCCCTTCGAGGGTGATGCGCTTCCCGGCCTGGGCGGCCACCTTCAGGAGCAACGAGCCCGAGCCGCAGGTCGGGTCGTAAGCGGTGGTGGACGCCTTCGTGTTGTCGGGCGAGATGCCTATCACTCGGGCGATGACGCGGCTGACCTCGGCGGGGGTGTAGAACTGCCCCTTGCTCTTGCCGCTTTCGGTGGCGAAGTGCCGCATCAGGTACTCGTAGGCGTCGCCGAGGATGTCGTCGTGGTCGGCGCGGTTCTGGGAGAAGTCGAGCTGCGGGCTGGCGAAGATGTTGACCAGGTTGGTCAGCCGCTCGACCTTGGCCTGTCCTTCGCCGAGCTTGTTGGAATCGTTGAAGTCGGGGAAATCGCTGCGGGCCAACCGGTCATTGGCCTGCACGAGCGGCGCGATGACCTGGGTGTTGATCTTGTCGCCAATATCGCTCTTACCGCGGAGCGCGAGCATGTCCGTGAAGCTCGCGCCCCTGGGGATCGTCACGGGTGGGGCGAAGTCGGTGCTGTTGCCGTACTTGTCGGTGACGTACTTGATGAAAAGCATGAACAGGACGTAGTCCTTGTACTGGCTGGCATCCATGCCGCCGCGCAGCTCATCGCACGAGGCCCAGATCGAGGAGTAGAGGTCAGATTTCCTGATGGCCATAAGTTCCTATCCCACTGCCGTGGCATAATCTCGAGTGTCACTAGCTGCCCAGCGGGTCATGTAACTTGCCGGCGGTCGGTACTGGGCCATCTAGCAGTGCTTATGTTGATCCGCATAAGCCGCGAGATCCCGGGTTTCTGTCCACATAAGATGCCCGCGGTTTTCTGCACAGCATACCACCGAGTCTTTCACTTCTATGGCCCGCCGCCGTTCAGCGGTTCATCTTAGCAGATAAGGCGGACTGCGAACAACCGCGCTCTCTGCTTCGCGGCCACGACAGAGCATGGCCCTCCGAGGACTGTGCTGGATTCCCGCCCCCCGCTTTCGCGGGGACAGACTCCGCGGGAATGACGAGACTGGCGGCGGGTTTCGCTTCTCTCTACCCGCCCTACAATGTTTCCTTCGTCCTCTCCCATCGAGGGACAGAGATTCCCGCGTGACCCCACAGGGCGTGCAGAGGGGCGAAGCCCCTCTGCGTTTCTTCTATCCCCCCAAGAGTGGGGGATCAGGGGGTTGAAGCGAGGTCACAGGGACCACTCAATGCTCCGCAGCCACGACAAAGCGTGGCCCTCCGACGACCGAAATGGATTACCGCACCCGTAGGAATGAAGAAAGAAGGACAGCCATATCTGTCCAGACCGTAGAGGAATCCGCAGAGGAGTCCATTGCCAACCAGAACCCGTTCGTCTAGTATAGGCGTGGAAACTGCCAGGAGGAAACTGAGATGAGTTGGTGGATATGCGGCGAGTGTGACTACGTGTTTGAGGCAGAAGTCCCGCCCGAGACCTGCCCCGAGTGTCGCTCCAAGTGCGTCTACAGCGACGTCACCTGCTACATTCCCGAATGCGGCGGGCCCGGCCACCTGGACACGAAACTGGTGGCGCTCAAGGCCAGAGAGGCCAAGAAGCACATCAGGTAGGCAGTCCGCCGGATTTCCTCGATGGCGCCTCTGCCAGCAGGGAGGTCCAAGTTGATCAAGGTCGATCGCTTTGGTGATGTCACCCAAGTCAAGATGGGACGCGAGTACCAGGGACGCGTGCTC
>Ga0315276_10005759_pt1 | contig 11437 bp, 11 predicted proteins | sample YL17G05_0_MG_FD_204542 | JGI IMG/M metagenome (GOLD analysis project Ga0315276, IMG submission 204542) | Sediment microbial communities from Yellowstone Lake, YNP, Wyoming, USA - YL17G05_0 | ecosystem: Environmental > Aquatic > Freshwater > Lake > Sediment | place: USA: Wyoming | collected... | reverse complement strand
GCTGTTTTATTTGAGCCGCGAAGAGCGCGAAGGGACGCGAAGATAATAATAGGAAAAAACCTCTAATCAAAAGCTTTTGGAAGTCCAGAAACCTTTTCTCGAAAAGGTTTCTGGTCGTCGAAGACAATAGTCGGCGGTGAATTTAGGTCCCTTCATCGGGTTGAAATTTTTCACGGTTTATGTTAGTATAATAATTGGCTAAGGAAAAAAAATGAGGTGTATAAATGAAGAATTTATTTACCGCCGTCGTTCACAAGGAAGATGAGTTATATGTGGCAGAATGCCCGGAAGTCGGAACAGCCAGTCAAGGTGAATCGATTGAAGAAGCTGTAATAAATTTACAAGAAGCAACTGAATTATATCTTGAAGAGTTTCCCTTAAAAGTAACTCATCATCCATTCCTGACAACTTTTGAGGTAGCCGCGCATGCCTGAACTGCCAAAAATTTCAGGCAACCGGGCTATAAAGATATTTGCGCGATTAGGCTTTAGAACTGCCAGGCAAAAGGGCAGCCATGTCGTGTTAAGAAAAGGGAATCACGGATGTGTTATCCCTATTCATAAAGAACTTGCTGTAGGTACTCTACGTAGTGCGATTAAACAGGCTGGTATTACGGTTGACGAATTTATAGATACATATAAAAAACAATGATAGGAAATTTGGCCTATCTGGAATGTTATCCAACCTTTGCAATGAAATAATAAGGGAAGGTAAAAGGGCGGACTGGCCGTTATCAATTAATAATTGACAATTGACGATTGACAATTATTCCTTTCACTTCAATTCATCAAACTCGAACACGGTCACGGTTCCGTTTAAGTTGGCGGTAAATACTTTCCAGGGTTGAACCGGAGATATTGAAATATTCCGGGGTATCCAGGGAAGCGGCAGGGTTTTAAGGCATTGACCGGTTTCAATGTCCCACAGCTTGAGGGTTTTATCAGAAGACGCGGACAGGAGGCGACGGCCATCGGGCGTCGCCGCGCAACTATAGACAGCCCCCTTATGGCCGCTGTAGGTACGGACTGTTTTGCCGGTTTCCACGTCCCACAACTTAAGGGTGTTATCAGAAGATGCGGAGATGATGCGTCGGCCCTCGGGCGTGATCGCGCAGCTCAAAACAGAAGCGGTATGTCCGTTGAAGGTATGAATTTTCTTGCCGGTTTCCATGTCCCACAACTTGAAGGTTCTATCAGAAGACGCAGAGATGATGCGCCGGCCATCGGGCAAGGCCGCGCAGCTAGTGACAGAACGCTGATGCCCTGTGAAGGTACGAATTTCCTCGCCGGTTTCCACGTCCCACAACTTGAGTGTGTGATCTCTCGACGCAGAGATGATGCGACGGCCATCGGGCGTAGTCGCACAGCTAGTGGCTTCATAAATGTGTCCGCTGAAGGAACGAATTTCCTTACCGGTTTCGATGTCCCACAGCTTGAGGGTTTTATCAGAAGATGCGGACAAAATGCACCGACTATTGGGCATCACCGTGCAGCTGTTAACTGCGTACTTATGTCCGAGGAAGGAATGGATTTCCTTGCCGGTTTCCACGTCCCACAGCTTGAGGGTGTTATCATCAGACGCAGAGATGATGCGCCGGCCATCAGGCGTGGCCGCGCAGCTATTGACTGGGTAGTTATGCCCATTGAAGGAACGAATTTCCCTGCCGATTTCCACGTCCCACAGCTTGAGTGTGTTATCATCAGACGCGGAGATGATGCGCCGACCATCGGGTGTGACTGCACAGCCATTGATAGGTTCTTTATGTCCGCTGAAGGTACGGATTTCCTTGCCGGTTTCTATGTCCCACAGTTTGAGAGTTTTATCATAAGACGCAGACACCAGTCGTCGGCTATCAGGCATCGCGGCGCAACTATTGACTGAGTTCTGATGTCCTGTGAAGGACCGTATTTCCTTGCCGGTTTCCACGTCCCACAGCTTGAGGGCAGTATCATTAGACGCGGAGATGACGCGTTGCCCATCAGGCGTCACAGCACAGTTATTTATATGAGACAAATGTCCTTTAAAGGCGCGGATTTCCTTGCCGGTTTCCACGTCCCACAGCTTGAGGGTTTTATCAGCAGACGCAGAGATGATGTGTTGGCCATCGGGCGTTACTGTACAACCATTTATAGGTTCCTTATGTCCGCTGAAGGTACGAATTTCCTTGCCGGTTTCCACGTCCCACAGTTTGAGGGTAGTATCATAAGACGCAGAGATGATGCGTTGGCTATCGGGCATCACCGAACAACTATTTACATAAGACGAATGTCCGATGAAAGTACGGATTTCCTTGCCGGTTTCCACGTCCCACATTTTGAGGGTATCATCAGCCGACGCGGAGATGATGCGTCGGCCATCGGGCATCGCTGAACAACTATTAACATAAGATGAATGTCCGCTAAAGGTACGAATTTCCTTGCCGGTTTCCACGTCCCACAGTTTGAGGGTGTTATCAGAAGACGCAGACACTGCCCGCTTGCCGTCCGGTAAAAAAACGCACGCTCGTACTGTATTGAAATGCTTGAAATTGGGACTACCGAAAAAACCGGTAAATTCTTTACCTATTAATTCATGGTAATAATTAAAATTCTTATCATCCGGGTGATACTGCGGCGTGTCCAATTGCAGTACATTCTCATAAGTCAACGTTTCCTTTTGATGCTTCTCAAACCACTTCTCCACCAATTCTTTTTGCACTACTTTCAACAGCAATTGCCTTCGCAACTCCACCAGTTCCGAATCGCCCTTATCGAATTCATTATAATCCAGGAACTCCTCCAGGAAAGTGGGCCGGCTCAATTTCAATACGCTGTCAAACCGACGGGCATTCTCTTTTAATTGTTCCTTATCTTGGGTCAGCAGGACATCTTTCAAATACAGGTACACCCACTTCACTGCCAACCGGTTCCGGTCCACAATATCATCGATGGGTTTGCGCATGCTTTTCATACGGATTACAATGAAGGTTTTATTCAACAGCCATTCCACTTCGGAAAGGCACTTCACCCCCAACCGGTAAACATGATCCCGGTAAGACGTTTCATTTACCAGTTTACCGATATCTCGCAGCAAATCGAAACCGGTGGTCAGGCTGCTGCCGGCGGCAATGGGAACAGTTTCCAATTCCAGGAAGTTTTCGCCCCCGGCGCACTGCCAAACCAGTTTTGAAAATGCGGCGGAATCCTTGTTCGCTTTTTCTACCAGGTAATAGGCGGCCAGGAATTCCATCACCGTGGAATGTACAAACACGTATTTCCCGGCCCCGGCCTGCAAGAGCAGATGGTCCCGGTGAAACCGCTCCCACCACTGCGCCGCCAGGGATTCGGCGGCATTATCCCCATATTGATTGGACACATTACTCTTTAAAATAAAAGTGGTAATATTTTTATTCAACTCCTCTTCGGTGACGGAACGACGCACTTTACCATCAACGTCATCATAAAAAAGGTTGAAGCAAAGGGCCGCCAGGGCGTCGTATAAGTTTCTGGTCTCATTATGTTTAGTGAAAAAATCCGGCGATTTGATCTCCTGGAAAAATAAGTCCATGTTCTTGTATGGGAACATGCCGGTTTTGATGTTGTCCCAGGCCCGCAGTAATATAAATTTCAGCAAAAGATCGTACATAGGGTAACGGTGGTCGAATTTTTCATACGCCTGGAAGTAAGCGGTTACCAGTAAGGCCATAATGGGTGTGGCCGCCATTTTGAGCACCATTTCTTCCTGCCAGAGGGCCCGGTCGAATTTTTTATAAATGTCTGAATCCTCTTCCATTAAATGACCGGCCATGGCGCGCACCTGTTCCATGGTTAACGATAATACTTTAAACAACGGTATGTGATGCCGGCGGATGTCCTGGGCCAGGTGGATATTTTCCGATGGCCGTGAAGTCATATATAACCGGTTTTTTGATGCATGCGTGTAAAGCGTGATAAATACCTCTTTAATTTTTTCCCGCGTCAGTATATCCGCGGCTTCGTCCAGGGCATCCACTAAAAGTGTAACCCGGTTTTCTTTAAATGCAAGCTTTACCCGGTTCGCCGATTCCCGGTACTCGGCCAATTGCCCCGGTGAACAATCATTGGGAACCTTTTTCTCTAACAGGAACACCCAGGTCAGGTAATCCAGGGCGTCTTCCGGGGAAATCTCAAGCGTGGGTTCCTCGCCGTAATATTGCGTATGCCACTCATTGTATAAAGGGGCGTTGGCGCAGGGCGCAAAAAGCGTTACCTGCTTTTTCCCTTCCTCCCGGGTTTCATCCTTCTTGAATTCCCGGTAGGCGATATTGCGCAGGATGGTGGTTTTACCCGCACCGGGCAATCCCATGATTATTCCTTTGCGAAACTTTTCATACAAAAAAGGCACATCGATACCGTTGAATTGGGTCCGACGACTGAACTCATGTTCGATATCCATTTCGTCCAACAACCCTGTCCTTTTTTTTCTATCATCTTGTTTATTTTGATCCGGCCGGCAATGATCCGGTTCCTTAAGAAACCGCTCGTCATCGCAAACCAGGGAGAGGTTGATGAAATTTATCTCCATGGGAACCGGCGGGTATATATTACCGAAAACCGGGATATATTGCACTTGCTTTTCAAGTTGCTCCAGTCGCGGTTCCAGGAGATTGGCCGCGGTTTCCCGCCCCTTGACGATGCGCAATTTATAAACCGCGTTTCCCCATTCCCTGCCGTCGAATCCTTTGAGAGGTTCACGCAGCTCCATGCGGTGGGCTTCCAATTGTTTTTGAGTCAGGAAACTTTTAACGCCGTCATACAGGGCCGGCGTAACCGCCAATTCCCACTTTTCGGCCTCTTTTTCAAGACGGAATACCATAATGCCCTGGGGACTGACCAGGTCCACCAATTGGTTATTCTCCATTTTAAATTGGAAGAAACCGCTGTGCGCTACCATGCGGAATCGCGATATAAAACCGTAGTTATCTTCCAGTTTATCCCGTTGGAAAAGGTCCAGCATAATATCCAGCAGTCCTTCCACGTCGGCGCCGAAAAGCAACACTGCATCGCCAATGGATTTGATGACACGGAATCCGTATTTCCCGGAAATCCCCGTTACCTTTTGCTGGAAATATTCGGTATACAGACCCGTATACTGATTGCCCAGTTTCGTGGCCTGGCCGGTGAAATTCACAATGTCCACCAATGCCAGTATTCCATGCAATGTTTTAAGTTCCGCCATTAGCTATCTCCTACGCCGGTAGGAATTCCTCTTTATTAAACCACTTTTTAAAATTCGCTGGCGAATAGATTTTAATTTCCTTAAAGAATTTATTCTTGTAAATACCCAACCCTAACCTAACCGGGATTGACCGGACGTGCGTTTTATATCTTTTTCCTTTCTCGGAAGGGGGATCGTCATCAACAACATCCGCATCGATCGATGGATTCCTTTTATCATTGTATACCAGGACGAAGGACTTATCCAGGTTAACGATATCGCTAAACTCGACATCAAAATTGGAGTACTTTTGGGCGATATCATGCATGGCTATTACCCCGCCTTCAATGGCTTTAACTTTGATATTGTCCTTTTCAATTTTCCCGTTTTTAAATTCGACAAACCAGATGGAATCCATTTTAAAAAGAATCATATCCGGCGATCGTGGAGTTTGAGCTTGCTCATCTTCCCCGTTTTCTTTTACCGCCGCCGCGCCCCGGTAAAACCCTTGTACTATCTTATCATAACAATGAAACCGCTCCTGCATATCGACCATAACTTTTTTATTGTCGGTGTCCAGGCTAATGTTACCGATGGTCTCCAAACAATCGCCGAAATTTTTGTAAATTATCTCTTTAACTCCGGTCACATCGATCATCAGCCGTCCTACTGGAGCAATTCCAGGTCATCGAAAGGTTTCGACAATTTTTCGAATATCGGGGATGGGTCATGGGTAACGTCATATACCCGCGATACAAATGCGCCGTCTTTTTTATCGGCCAGGTAAAAAGCGGCTGCGCCTTTCTCCAGGTTTTTGTCGGAATAAAGCTGCAGCGCTTCGATAAGATAAGGACTGTGGGAAGTCAATAAAATGGGATTCCCTTCCTTAACCAGTTTAACCAGCACTTCCGCAAACCGGGTTTGCCATTGGGGATGCATATGGGTTTCCGGTTCGTCGATGACCAGCAAACTTTTCCTGGAAATGAACCCGTTCAGCAGTAATATATTGATTGCCCCCATATACTTAATACCGGAGGCGATGGAAATTCCCTTAAAGGTTTTATTCCCCTTTTCAAAGACAAAATCCCTTTCCTCCGGGTCATAATAAAAATCTCCCTGGATAATATGACGAATACGTTCGGGAATCTCCAGCGACGTTCTCCCGGTTTTCCGGTCCGTAAGTTTCATGATAAAGTCCTTCATATATTCGGGGGCATAGCCTTTTTCAAGGTAATCTACCTTTTTCCTGGTTTCAATGTCCATATCGAATTCATTTTTAGAGAAACGGAGCAGGTCGGCCAGGTTTAATAATACGGGAGACTCGATAAAGGTCGCGTCTTCATAATAAAATTCCCGGTCTAATCGAACCGTTATGGAACCGTTGCTCCCTGTAATCTCGAACACTGTTTTATTTCCTTCTTCACCGGTAATCGAATAGCCTTTATTTTCTGAGAATTTGTTGGCCACTTCCCCGTTGAACAGCGAGCTCATGTATTTTCCGAAAGACCGTTTAAATATCTCTTCCGGCGACGGTTTTTTATCGACGAATTCGATAACCTGGGCAGGGAAATTGGCAAAATTTATATCGATCCCGGAAACCGTCTTTATGACCTCAGCGACGCTTTTTAGTTTTTCATCGAGGGTGAGTCGGATTTTATCTTTATCCGGGGGGGTATCCATCATTTTAAGGGCATCGTTTTTTAGTTCGAGAAATATAGCCCTCACGTCCGCAAGCGCGGGAGAGGCGCTGTATTTTCTTTTGAAATCGGAATAATATTCTTCGATGGTATCTTCGATATTTCTCATCCGGTAAACGAGGGCGTCTTTTTCGTACCGGTTAAAAGTTTTGATAATGGAAAACATGAGTTTACCAATGGTGCTTTTTCCCGTATCGTTCTCACCGGCAATCACTGTCAGGCCATTCAACCGGATACCGGCTTCTTCTACCATTCCGGCATTCTTAAATGTTATAAGCATTTAAACCTCTATTGTCATTATATTTTCTTCCTTAATCATAGAAGAAAAAACGATAAATGTCAACACGCTTTCCGTCTAACCAGGACCTGGGGACAGGGAGATTAGAGGACAGCCCGGAAAGCCCTCAAAAATTGATGAATGGAGAATGATGAAAAAGGAAAATCCGAAATCCGAAATCGCGTTATGTGAAATTCGAAACAAATCCAAAGGGCTTCCCTCGGCAGGCTGTTTTTGATTAAGATATTGAGTTTCGAATTTCCGGCGGCAAACAATTATGCTCGACTGTCGCCAGCTTCATTTATGGCTTTGTCCAGCAAAGTAGAAAGCCCCAAATCACTAGCCCATTTTTTTAAATAGTTGAAATCGAGTTTTTTTCCCTGGATTTTCAATACGCCGATAAGGTCTTTCCATTGCCGTTCCGAAACTTCACCGCCTAACTTATACCACTCCAATTTGCTGATTATTATATCTTCCTTTGCAACTCACTGGTTTGCATTTTTATCCTTTCCCAGTAAATACTCCCGGACTTTTTGGGCAATACCGGGGCCATAGAAATAGTGGAGATATAAGATTTTAATTTCAAATTCGCTTAATCCCGGGTTTTGCCTTTGTATGGCACGTTTAGATAAAGTAACTACCTGGTGGGACAGAGAAAAGGTTTTGGCGGCCCGCTGAGCAGGGGTAAGTTTTCTCAAAAGTGCCAGTTGAACCTCTTCGGCTTCCGGCGAGGTATCGCTCAACACTGAAAATTTTCCAGGATTCATGATGAAATTATATAACACCCTGCATTTAAATTCAATAAGGAAATTCCCGGCGCGGGAAGGATTTGACGCCAGTCGGTCATGAGTTAGGGCAGACCCATGGACCAGGAAAATTTTTACCACCAAGGCGCCAAGGACTTTTTTATAATAAAACTCTTGGTGTACCTTTGTGCCTTTGTGCCTTGGTGGCTATTTTCTCATGGCTGCGAAGGTTGGGATGGAGCATAGGAAGACATGGTGATTTCCACCAACTCTTTTTTCTCTACCCTGAAATTCTCGAAATGCACCAGTATCTCATGATACAGCAGCGGAATTCGCGCCATGTATTCCAATAATTCCCTGATCTCCGGCCTCATATCAGTAGCGGCATTTTTCTCTTCCTCTTTCTTTTCCAGTTCCACCTCTTTCTCCTTGTCTTTATAATACTGCGGCCCTTTGCCGAATAAAAGCCAATCCATGGAGATGCCATGCTCGGTGGATAACCGGTACAACGTGCGTACCCCAGGAAACGTATTCCCGGTTTCGTTTTTGAAATATCCACTGTTGGAAAGATTAAATTTACGGGCCATGACCCCCTGAGATAAATTGAATTGCTCCCGCAGCTTCTTCATCCGCCCCCCAATTTGCGCCAACAACGTTCCTCTTTTAAATTCCATGATATTACTCCTTTATTAATAAACTCGTTAAGATATCGTATACGCAAAAATCCCCGGCGGGGTTTCATTTTTTGCCTGGGAAAAGGAAAAATTTTTCCTGCGGGTGAAAGTTTATTTCCTATCAAGGCGAAATTCGTTTTTTTCTGACGCCTGGAATTTCTGCGGGAGGACAGTGTGTTTCCTCGGGGTAATATATTTTTTCTGCGGGAGGATATATTATTTCCTCGGGGTGTTATATCTTTTCTTAGCAGGAAATAATTGTCACGTTTTGATGGCTTCGTATTAACTGATACGGTGACTCTATTTCTTTTTAAGGATATATGTTTTCCTTTTAAGGCGACATCGAAAATTCTAGGTCTGTATTTTTTCCTATTAGGAATAGTTGCTTTCCGAGGGAGGACAGTTACTTTCCTGACGCGGATAGTTTATTTCCTAAAAGTGAATAAGTTGCCGCCAAGGCACCAAGACACCAAGGCACCAGGAGAAGACGTGCCTTTGAATTTCAGGCCCGCAACGTTGGAAGAAGTAATTTCCTTAACTCATGCATGATTATGCAGGCGCTAACCCCTACATTCAACGATTCCACTTTATCGGTCTGGGAAACCCGCAGCGCCGGATACCGAAGAAAAAACGCCTCCGGCAATCCCTGCCCCTCATTGCCAAATAAAACAAGACAGGGAAACCGAACTTGCTCCGGCCCAATTATTCCCACAGCGCCCGGGATATCGTGAGATGAAGTTAAATAGATATTCAGCCCGGTTTTTTCCGCTTTTCCCACCAGGTCCTTGATGGTCTCGAAATGCTGGAAAGGTACTTCGAAAAAAGCGTCCTGGGCCGCCCTTAAAAATTTGGGGTTGGTGGGCTTGACGCAAGCCCCGGAAAAGGCAACGGCATCCACCCCAAAAGCCGCGGCGCAGCGAAATACGGTCCCGGCATTGGCCGGGTCCTGGATACTGTCCAACGCAATTATGACCTTCGCCCGCCGGAAATCGATATGCTTCTCTTCCATTTCCAGGACTGCTATAAAATCGGGCGTTTCCTTAAGGGAAGATAGTTTCTTTAAAACGCTTTCATTGACATACCAGGTCTCTTTAACATTCCCGGCAGGGATAGACAGCCGGTTTTCCTTTGTTTCATGGATTACCAGGATATTGATTTTCATCCCCCTCTGGAGAATATCCCTGACCAATTTCTCGCCCTCGAAAAAGTAATAATGGTCCTTCCTATCCAGCAGGTCTTTTACCCGCGGATTGGTACGGGAAGTGATGCGATGTATTGTTTGTCTTTCTTGTTGAACCATGATATAAAAGAATAACGGATTACAGCGGAAAAGTCAATTTATTTCATTATGAACTGTACGACTATCACCTGGGAAAAAGGAATTATCAATATTGCAAATTCATCGGCTTTCGAGTATATTTATAGAATGGAAGTTCAATTTGAAATACTTAGACTTGTTCGTAACGCGGCAAAAAAGAAAGTTCTCTTTCTTACTCATGCTGTAAGGCAAATGTCACGATTTGACAGAATGATAAGTACTTCTGAGGTACGGCAAGTTATAGAAAAAGGGGAACTAATCGAAGATTATCCTGATGATGTAAGAGGACACAGTTGCTTAATCCTGGGCCATGGGAACAATAATCGCCCGATTCATATTGTATGTTCTCCTAAAGAGGATTATTTATCCATTATAACAGCTTATCTTCCCTATCCTGAACAATGGGAAGATAATTTTAGAAAAAGGAAAGAAAAATGAAATGTATACATTGTAAAGGCACAATGGAACATCGGGCAGCCCCTTTTCAAATTGATCGCAGGGGCTATCATTTAATGTTTGATGCAGTACCTGCCTGGGTTTGTACCCAATGTGGAGAAATATATTTTGAAGAGACAGAAGTCGATGCAATCCAGGATGTTCTAAAAACGCTGGATGAGCGTTCTGAAAAATTTGCTGCCTGAGAATTCTTCGCACTGCACCAGGGGCCTTTTTGAAAAAAGGTCCCTGGACCCCCAAAAACTTTTATTTGAAAATAACACGGGTACGAGTCAAATGAACTGTGTACCGCTTCTCCGGATCGATGAGCCTGTAAATCGCGGCAAACCGCTCCTGCCCACCATGTGCATAATCCATGATTAAAACCAACTTTTCCCCTACCCACGAAACTGCATCCGCCTCTCCCAATAACTTCACCAGGGCTTCTACTTTTTCACTATCCTGCACCAACCCAGGCATTCCAATCTCAAACTCTAAAAAATGTATGTCCTTTGTCAACGAACGCAACCCTTCGGATAAAATAACCTTGTGAAACACAAATCCCCCGGATGAAGCGACAGCCGCTTGATTTAACCGCATCAACATTTCCCCCGGCGTAAGACTTGACTCCGCGAAAATTTCCACGACTTCCTCAAGACCCGTGGCAAAAACAGGCAGCGCCGGAAGCGACGCCATCTTTATCCGCGGATGAAACCCCTCTGAACATTTATACCCGATCCCGGCCCTACGAATCAACCGCTCGACATAACTGATTATGGAAAGATGCGAAAAAAAAGTGTATTCCCCTTTCTTCTCATAAAAGATTCTTACTTTATTAAATCCCACTGCTTCTTTCCCGGTCTCACCTGCCGGGACAACCGGGACTGCCGGGACAGCCGGGACAACGACAGTTTGTCCATCAATTTTTGGCGCGGCCTTTTCCCGCTTAAACCCATAAAAACACCCCCGGCACTGGCCGCATTCCATTTCGGCGCAGGAAGGCGTAAGCACAGCGGCCCCGGCTTTTTCATATTCTTTCAATAAATACTCTTTATTATAATTTACTTCGAAAAAATCCCAGGGCAAAGGCTCAGCCGGATCGATTTCTCCCAGGA
>Ga0315276_10005756_pt1 | contig 11439 bp, 21 predicted proteins | sample YL17G05_0_MG_FD_204542 | JGI IMG/M metagenome (GOLD analysis project Ga0315276, IMG submission 204542) | Sediment microbial communities from Yellowstone Lake, YNP, Wyoming, USA - YL17G05_0 | ecosystem: Environmental > Aquatic > Freshwater > Lake > Sediment | place: USA: Wyoming | collected... | reverse complement strand
ACCCTTTGTGGAGTATCAAGACCCTGTTAAAGAAGCCTGTAAAATCTTAGCGAAAGATGATAAGGCTCTAACAGAATTAGCAGAAGCGTATTTAGCAATACCTGAAGAACCAAAGAAGAAACGTGGTAGACCAAAGAAAAACTTGACAACCACCATTTAAATGTGCTATACTTAAATTGAAAGGATAAAAGAGATGGAAAATGATGGCAAGTTCCTTATTTATGTAGACGAAACCCACTATTGGGATTTGAACCTCATACCTGTAAAGAATGAGTGTGATGAGTTCTGTAATCGTTGCGCTTTGATTGATTCAGAGAAACAGGTTGAAGTTGATGCAGTTATGTTTGACGCAGAATGGTTAGTACCTATCTTCCAAACACGCAGCATGATTGGTATGAAAGAATTAGCCCAACAATTGAAAACTATCACAGACAAACATGGAATTATTGTGAAGCCAAGAGATGAAATGCCTAAAGATAAAAAGGCCCAGGAAGTTAAGCATATTGGAAAGAAGAGGTTCTGATGAAAAAGCAAAAGACCGAACAATCAATTGGCGTTACTCCCGAAGAATTAGAAAAGATTTCTCTATTTTCTAAGTATCACAGCACATTTACGGTTCACAAATCTGCTAAGAAGGGCCAAAATTCCTTTCGTGTAACTAAGAGTTTATTAGAATCTCTTATTGAAACCTCTATTCAAATTCAGAAGAAACCAACTTTGATAATCACAATCACAGATGGCTCTGATGAATACACCATAACATGTCAAATCACCAAGAAATAAGGAGCCAAACATGCCAAAGATTTTTGATTTATCTGAAGAAAGATTACTTAAATTCCTAGTTCTAGCCGTTATTATTTGGGCTATTCTTTTTGGAATTGTTATTAGTTTATTTCCACAAACAACAAATGTAGAAGTTATTATTACAAAAATAAAACCAACGTATTCAGAACTAAAATCACATTCTGTTTTTATCGTTGGTTGTTCTGGTGATATAGATGTATCTAAAAAATTATCTATGTTTCCAATAAAAGAAGAAGGCGGTTGTTGGGCAGGGACGGGAGTTGTTATTAAGGTTACCGATAAAGAAACATATATTCTTACAAATAATCATATTACAGGAAAAGGTAAAGATGAAGTTATTTTATTTGTAGAAAATGGAGATAAGAAAGTTCAAGCTCAAATTGTAAAACAACACTCTTTTGTTGACATAGCAGTAATTAAGCTTTCTGGAAAATTAGCTGGTAAAGAAGAAATTAAGAAAATTGCTATTGTTAATATTCAAGATTCTGTTTATGTTGTAGGTAATCCGCTACGAGTAAAAAACGTGTACAGCGAAGGAGTTGTAGCAGGTTATGATGGTATATCTATGCTTCTTCAAATGCCCTGTATTTATGGAAACAGTGGGTCTGGTGTGTTTGATAAGTACGGTAATTTAGTTGGCATCGTGTTTGCTCTTGAAGTTTATCCTGGTTTCATGGGTATTCCAGAAGCAAGAATAACCCACTCTTTAATTGTGGATAGCACATCAATTAGAATGTTTTTAAAGGATTTAAAACTCTATGAATAATTATAGAACGTTATACGATTTAATAGTTAAAAGTTTCTTAGCAGATGGCTATGAAATTTATAAACAATGTGATTGGCTTACTACAGTGAGAAGATGGAAGCTAGTTCATGAACCCGTACCTTTTAAGGTACTGGAAACAATGGTCAACATTATTTATGACCAAGCAGAAGATGCAGAGCAAATTTTAGTTCGCTATGCGTATTACGAGAAGGAGTAAAACTATGATTGAATGTTTACTTTTAGCTATATTTTTTGAATTAATGTTTATTATTATATTAATGGCGGTGTTAATAAAATGAAAAAATCAACTCTTATTACTAAACCAGATATAATGAAATGTTGGGAATGTGATGGAAACGGACGTTATCAACATGCAGAAAAAAACATGATAGAATGTCCTCTTTGTAAAGGTACTGGTAAATGGATTGAGAACCATTATATTATTATCGACAACAAAAATAGAATCGCTATAGACAGCGATAATGGGGGATAAAATGGAAGATAGTTCTCAATTACCTTTAATCAAACGTTGCATGGAACGTTCGGCAGAATTTGAAGCTGCTGGCGATACTGTTAATGCTAATAAGTGGTTTGAATTGGCTATGAAGGCAGAAGCTTATTATGCTAAACATGATAATAAAATAGCGGAAGAATACTTTCATATTTATGATGAATTCCAAGGAAAATAATGATAAACATTTTAGACATATTTAGATTTATTCTTTTAATCACAGGAATTTTTGATGCGGAAAAATACGAAACACAGCGTCATAAAATTATTAAGGCGAAAACTGCCAAATCTCAATCCAGAATGTTTTTAAACAAGGCGTTTGCAATTGATGTAGCAAAAATAACATGTATTGTTTTTTTATACCCTCACGATTTTATTCTTTGGATTATTAATATTTTACCATTAATTACTATTGCAAGAGTGTATTGGGTTACTTATTTATATTATCCATATAAATTTAGAGGATTACAACACTTTAAACGTCCAAATTTTTGGACTTATTTTTGCAACTCATGGATTTCGAACAAGAAAAGAAAACGCCTCTAGCCCTTGACAACAGGGTTTTTTATATGTTATACTTAAAGTAAGATAAAGAGATAACCAATTTTAAGGAGAAAATTATGCTGACATGGACAAAAGAGAAGATTGCAATTCTTAAAGCATATCTTGAGGGTGGATTACTTCCAAAAGATATTGCGATTAAATTAAAAATGTCACCAGATGCAATCACTGGTGCAATCAGCCGTTATAATTTAGGAAAATTCAAGAAGGTTGAAGAGCTTCCTGTTCTTGATTTGGATGAATTAGATGATAGCAATTTTGAAGAACAAAAGGAAGCAGCTATTCTTCAATGGAAAGTTCCAGTTTCTAAATTGCCAGCGAATCCAAATAATAAATTTAGAACATATATTATCGTTGGCGACGTGCATGTTCCCGAACAAGACGATATTGCAATTAAATCTGTCCTCAATTTGATGGACGATATTAAGTTTGATGGGATTATTAATCTTGGAGATTATTTAAACCTATCTTGTATCTCCCATTGGAATGAAAACAAACATAAAACCCTTGAAGGTAAACGATTAAAGGGCGATTACATTTCTGGTAATGCACTTCTGGATGAGTTTGATAAGAGGCTCCCCAAAGGCGCGGAGAAGCATTTCTTGATGGGAAATCACGAAGAATGGATGGGCCAATTAATTGAGAAGTACCCTGCTCTTGATGGCTTATTTGACATAGCTTCTGGCCTTAAACTCGATGGTAGAGGATATAAAGTCTACCCTTACAATGAGATTGTTCGATTTGGACGGCTTTGTGTCACACATGGTATTTATTGCGGTACAACCCCTGCGCGTACCCATGCGAGCAAGCTGCTTTCAAATGTGCTTGTAGGCCATACCCATAGCCCTGAAATGTGTTTGATTCACAGCCCTGCCAAAGAGGTCAGCGTTGTTGGTTATGTGAACGGTTGTTTATGCCACATGTCACCTGATTACATGAAGTCGAAGCCAAGCAATTGGGCTACTGGTGTCGCAATCCTTTATCTCTTTCCGAACGGATGGTTTGATGTTAATCTTATTCGTATTGTTAAAGGGCGTTTCGTGTACAATGAAAAGCTTTATGATGGGAACCGATAATGTACCTACACGCTTATTTTTTAACATTACTTGGTTTACTTGGAATGTCAATTTGGCATCCAGACCCACGATTCCAATGTGCTATTTTACTTTTAATGTTCGCTAACGCTTTATTCTTGTGGAGGTAAAAATGGATATTATTTCATGGTCAATGTTAGTTATAATCGTTTTAGTAATTATTTTTATTGGACTTCCTTTAACTTGGTATTGCTTTAAAGGAGAAAATGAATAATGATTGATTATGTAGAAACATTGCATTATTATGTCTTACTTTTACAAGCATCTGAACCATATACCACTCATAATTTAATAGTTTGGTATCAGAATCGTTGTCGCTTTTATGGAGATGAAAATGGATAACTTTTATGAAATTATGGATTTAGTCTATCAGATTAATCATAAATACCCAGAACTTAGATTCGGACAAATAGTTGATTCTCTACATAATCCAAATGTGGAGAATTTATTTTATTTATCAGATAAAGAAATCAGAAATAGATTAGAAGAATTAGTAAAAACTAACGAAGCGTGTTTACATGAAAACATTGATTTAGGAAATTGTTTAAAATGTGGTCAATGGGTAGGTGCGGAATGAATAAATTAAAAAATTGTCCATTTTGCGGAAGTAAGTCAATTATTATTCAAAGAATTAATGAATTGTGGGATATTGGTTGTACAGATATGGCTTGTCATGCGTGGATTTGTCCTGATAAAAAATGTGAATCTTGTGTCGATGGATATGTTAATAAAATAGATGCACTTAATCATTATAATCAGAGAGCAGAATGAGTAAATTAAAAAATTGTCCATTTTGCGGAAGTAACGCAGAATTAGTCAACAGTAGACAAGCATTTGAAAAAGTAATGTATGCTATTGCTTGTAGTTCTAGCATAATTAAAGAATGCTATCTTTATAGTGGGTCTGATGAAAGCCGACACAGCGGTGATGCTCATGACCCTAGAGCATGGGATGATGTTTTATTTTGGTATGTTAAAAAGGAAGATGCGGTTGAAGCTTGGAATCGGAGAACTTAAAATGAAATACGTGATATTTAGCGATTTGCATCTTCATACCTATTCGGGTGGTATTGACCCCGACACTCGTCTATCCAAAAGGCTTTTAATCCAAAAAAATATTTTGCAACAGATTTTAGACTTAGCAATAGAAAACGACGCTATAATTTTATTCGGTGGAGATATATGCCACGCAGTTGGAAACGTGCCAGTGGAAGTATTGAATGTTATTCATTGGTTTTTTGAAGAATGTAAAAAATTAGATGTTAAATTTTATTCGGTTTTAGGCAACCATGATATGATTTTGAGAAATAACTGTCCTGCAACCCATAGCATTTTGTCACCATTTCAGAATCGTGAGCAAAGAAATAAAGACCTCGCTTTGTTGACGCCAACAATTCGATTGGTTGATTACGATACAACCGATAACATTGATGAAGTATCGGGATTTGATTTGGTTGTTATTCATGCTCAACCCGAATTAACAAATAAGCACAACTTTAAAATGGAAGGGGTTAACTGGAAGAAGATTTCCAAGAACAATAAATTAGTTTTCTTCGGGCATGACCACACACGCAGGGAACTTTCCAAGACATGCTATGTTATCGGCTCACCCCTTCAACTCACCATGAACGATGTGGGAGAAACAAGGGGCTGTTATCTTGTTAATTCAGAAGATTGGAAAGTAGAATTTGTTAAACTTGATTATCCAGAACTCAAGAAATTAGAAAAGATTGATTCAAAAGAAGAAACAAAATTTGAGGAAAGAATTAAAGCTACTTCCTTTCAGGATATTTTAGTTGAATGGCTGGATAGAGAACAGAAGCCGCAAACTTATTTAGATTTGATTCAGAAAGATATTACTGATAAAGTTCAGGTTGCTAAGACATTCTTTAATGGTAAGATTGAAAGTGTATATTTAAAAGACTTCCTTTCTATTGATGAAATTAAAGTTGAGTTGAAGAATGGGTTCTGGCTTGTGATGGGAGAGAATGGAAGTGGTAAAACCACTATATTTGAAGGGATTCTTTGGACGCTATTTGATGAATCTACCAAGTCACTTGCTAAATCTGAAGTGATTAGAAACAGACCTACCCAACAAAAAGAGGCAATTGGGGAATTATGTTTGGTAGATAACGATAATTTTTATCTTATTCATCGTAGCAGTAAGAATGGGCTAGAGATTACTGTTGATGAAAAGAATGTAGTTGCTGGTATGACTAAAATTCAAGCCCAGGAGTTCCTTGAGAAACAGATTCTTGGTTTTGATAAGAACACTTATTTAGCATCATGTTACTTCAGTCAGGAGCAATTGCTTACTCTTGCACAGCTCGGCTGCGCCGACACAACCAATTTAGTTACCAACCTACTTGGGTTCGAAACGTATGATTCACTTTATACTTTAATGGATTTAAAAAAGAAAGAAGGTACACTACAGCTTGATTTATTAGAACAAAGTAGTGTAAAGTTAAATAATGAGATTTGGAAGAATAGCGAACAACAAAAGAATTTAAAAGAACAGATTGAATGTTCACTCAAAACCCAATGTTCATTAAATACTGAACAATCGGACGTTACCATACAAATAGGAGAACTCACTACTTTGTTGGGTAACATTGTTGTACCAAGTGTAACGACTGAAGAAATAGACGTTTCACTTTCTACGCTTAATAGTCGTAAAATTGAATTGACGAAAACTCGAAATTTATTATCAAATGAAGCAACAAAAATAAGTCGAGAACAGAATCGGATTGATAAAGAGAAAATTAAGATAGAAGCTGAACGTAAAGCGATTGAGAAATCTATTGCTAATCACGAAGCTACTTTTGAATCGTTAAAAGAAAATAAATGCCTTTATTGTGGAACCATTCTTAATGGTGATAATTTAGTTAAACATCTCGCAGAAGAGCAAGCAGAAATCATTTTATTGAAAGCTTCAATTAGGGGTAATTCGCCTGAATTAGATAAAGAGATGGACATGTGGTATGACAAGGAAGCGGAGAATAAGGAAACTATCGACGCAACAAATGCGGAGATTACAAAACTTGATAAAGAAATTGACGATTTACATTATAAAAAACTTTCCATAACAAAGACGTTAATTGAAACTAACGGACGTAAGGATAGCCTAACAGCCCAAATCAAACAGTTAGAACAACGTAAGACTTCTCTTGTTAACCAGCTCGCAAATGTTAACGTAGATGCTAAACAACAGCAATTAACTGATTTGACAATTGCTTTTGATTGCTTAGATGCCAAAAAATTAGAATTAAATAATGATAAAGTTGTTTTAGTTGACAAGTTGGCTATTTATGAATTCTGGCATAACACGTTCTCAAATAAAGGAATACGTACTTTATTACTAGACCGTTTCGTTAACGAGTTCAACAGCATAGTGAAGAAGTATTGCTATCAAGTAAGTGGCGGTGAATTTATTGTTGAATTTACTCCAACGTCAAAGATTCGGTCAGGTCTTGAAAGAAATAAACTTGGGCTTCAGGTTGTTTATAAGGATAAACTTGTTAATTATGCAGCATTGTCGGGAGGAGAGAAAACTCGCTGTAATCTTCCTCTTTGTCTTGGTTTGAATAAATGGATTAGCCAGAAGTATGGAATTACAAATGGTATTTTTGGTCTTATGATTTTAGATGAAATGTTTGCACATTTAGATGATTCAGGCCGAGATGCAGTTGCAGAATTATTAAATGAAGAAGGCAGAAACAAATCTATCTTTGTTATCGACCATAACGATACATTAGTTTCCTATACGAATAATTTATGGTTAATAACTAAAGAAAATGAAACAACAAACCTTCAGGTGGTATAATGTTTGAAAAGTCTGCCCCAGGATTTGAGATTTTGCAAAAAGAATTAGACGAACTTGAACGTCTTGGTGGAACTTCTTTGTCTAGTCTAAACGCTTTCATGGAAAAAAATCGTCTTTTTATGACAAAACAAGACTTGATTGAACTTAAAAAGATAATGAAGGAAAACAAAAAATGGAAGATGGTTTGTGTTTATGATAGACAACTCGTAAGAAGAGGTAAAAAGAAATGATATACACTATTCTTTTTGTTATTGGATTTCTTGAAGAGATGATTTCCATAAGTTATTATCGCCTAGCCCATAAAGGATATAAGGTAGCGTGTGCTTTGGTTAGTATGGTAAGGATTTTTTTATGGGCATTTGTTATTCAAACGATTTTTAAAGACTTAAATAACACATTTTGGATTATTATGGCTTACGCTTTTGGGTCTGGACTTGGCGATTATGTGAGTTTAGCGATAGAGCCTCTTGTAGATAAATATATTCTCCACTTCAAGAGAAAAAGAAATAAAAAACGAAGATGGTATTTAATTAATGAAAGAAAAGAATAATGCCATTTAAATCTAAAAAAGATAAAAGACGTTGGGAAATTTTATATTATAAAAAAAGAAAAAAGTATATTTCTTTAAGAAACAAAAAATACTATAAAATAGTTAAAGTTCCTAATCATAAAAAAGAACCTTGGAAGAATATTTTTAAAGGAATTTTACAACGTTGTGAACATCCAAAAAATAAAGCTTATAAATACTATGGTGGTCGTGGTATTAAATGTTTGATTACGGAATCCGAGATAAAGTTTCTCTGGTTTAGAGATAAAGCGTTTACCATGAAGAAACCGTCAATTGACCGCAAGGAAAATGATGGGAATTATTGTATAGAAAACTGTAGATTTATTGAACAAGGACACAATAGTGCCGAACGAAATGTAAGAGTTTTAAGTAAAACAGTTTTACAATTTGATTTAAAAGGAAACTTTATCACAGAATGGAAATCAACAATGGATATTGTTAGGAAATTAGGGTTTGTGTCCTCTCATATATCAAACTGTTGCACAGGTAAACGAAATACATCTTATGGATTTATTTGGAAATACAAACAATAGGAGATAAAATGTTTAAAAAAGTCGAAGAGTATTTGAAGAAGAAGCAGGAAGCGGTGAAACAACGTGAACAGTTGCAAAAGGCCCAGGCCTATTATCGTTTGGTAAAAGCTGGCAATGCGTTTATCCAGTTTGTTCAGCAAGACCTCAAGAAGAACCAAGATGAAGTGAACAGACACATGCGTAGACGTATGGAAAAGGAAGTAAATGAAAAAGGAGTTCTTTCTCCTGAACTTGTACAGTATTATGAAAAGAAAATTGATTATATTTTAGCAAACATCTCACAAAGATTAAATCCTCCGAAGGTGCAGCCACAGAATAAAAATGGTGTCCAGATTCGCAACACACCGCCTCCTGGGGCCAAAGTTGTTGAACTTGGAAAACAAGAAAGCAAATAATGCTTCCTTCTCGCTGTATCATATTAGGTTCAGGAAATTCAGTTGCCTCTGGCTTCCCTTTAGGATTATCTAATTATCTTGAAAGGGAAGTCGTATTTGGTATTAATGAATCTATTAAGTTTTTTGATACCACAGCAGTAACGTTTATGGATTGGTGCTGTTATCGAGATAGGTTCGATTTATATTCACAGCATCCGCTATCAATTGGGTGTTTTGATACTCATATTGGTAAGCATATTGAAGGTGCAACTCCTTGTCCAAAACATGATTTACTCACACTATTACCTTGGTCTGGAAAATGGAATTCAGACCCTTTAAAAAATGGATTATATGCAGCGAGTTTGTGCGGTGGGTTTACTCTTCATTTAGCTATCAGTCTAGGCTTTAAACAAATATTTTTATTGGGCTTCGACTGTTGCGAAGTGAATGGTAAGACCCATTGGTATCAAGGAATTGAAGGAGCTGGAATTTTTAATGATTATGAAGGAAAACCAAGAACAGGAGTAGGAAAAAATGAACAAGGAACTTACAATAGTTCTATTTATAACAATTCTGATGATAGTATTAATTCACTTTGGAATCCTTTTCAACAAGAAGATGTAATGATTTATAACGTGTCACTTGAAAGTCGTATTACTGAATTCCAAAAAATTGGTTATCAAAGTATGTTTAAAATATTAAACAGTATGTATATTAAAATAAATCAATCAGAAGTACAAAAAGAAATTAGACAACTTTTGCAACCATACAATAAGGCCTAGAAATGATTGATAAATCTCTTAGGAAAAAAGTTAGAGTAATTTTCTATTATTATAAACGATTACTTAATATTCCAAAGTATTGGTCTATTCGCATAACTATAAATGAAAAAATCACAGAGTATGCGAATGTAGTCTTTGATTATCAAGAAAAAAGATTTACCATTTCAATTAATCCAAAACTTAATCAAGATTTAGAAACATTAAAAGATTCCATCCTTCACGAACTTCTCCACGTTTTATTTACACCTGCTACAACAAGATTAGATTTACTTATTTCAAAATTAGAAGTTGGAGAGAAAGTTAATTTCAAACGCGCTAAAAAGACTATGCTCGATTATGAAGAGTATTTAGTTGACCATATCACTAAAGTAATCATTAAACAAGAAGGTGTCCGTTGATTAAGAATGAAATTCTCCTTTCAAGAATGTGCAAACTGATTGCTCAAACATTCGCCGTTCCCTATGAAAAAGTTTGGGAAGATGCCAAACAAATAGGGGTAGAAGCGGTGATTGACCAGTTAGAATCACAAACATCTATAAAGTATTAAATACCAATGAGTTACAGAAATGTAGCTCATTTGTTCATTTTAAGAGGTCATGTCCTTTGACCTTTTAAAAATTATCGTTGAAATTTGACCCTATAAACTAGGCAAAACTGCCTATTCCAGAGCCATTTGGCAAAAGGAATTATGGACTTAGATATTATAATTGGCATTTTAATTGGTGTACTCATCTTTTTTATGATACTCTTGACATTACCTGTCTGGATATGCTATACTATTTGTAAAAGGTTTGACTTTACTATTATAAAAGATTTATACTTTATTTGGTGGAAAAAATGAATAAAATCTCTTTAGTCATAGCCAGCTATCAAGCAAACATCAGCATGCTCCATAAGGCTTTGGAATGTTCAGACCTCTTTAACGAAGTCATTCTTCATGTTAATGATAAATCAACAATGTCAAAACTTACTATTCCAAAAAAATGTAAGGTTATTTATGTTGAAGAAAGATGTTCTGTTCAGACAGCATTAAATGACGCAATAAGTTTAGCCTATGGTAACTATATTTTACCTTGGACAGACGATGATATTTTTCATAAAGAAAATTTAGCCGAAGTAATAAATTATATAAGAGATAATCCAAAAGATGATATTATCTATTATCCAATTTACGTAGGTAATGAAAAAGAATGGAACGTTTGGGTAGAACATAATGTTACTATGGAAAAATTATTAGAAAAAAATTTAATTCCTTTCTCTTCTATTTATAAAAAAGAAGTTTGGAAAAAAGTAAGTGGATATAAACTTGGCGAGTATTCCGATTGGTTCTTTTGGCTTGAAGTTTTAAAAGCTGGTTATGTTCCTACTTTTTGGAATAAACCAGTTTATTATCATCGGCATGGTCATAAAAGAACGTTATCTAAAATAGAGGAAAAAACATTTAATAAAGAAGAATTTCTTCGAAGGTTGGAATAATGGTTGATTTATCAAATAATTTAACAGTGTTTTTATTAAAGAGCCATAACGACATTAATCTTCCCGATGTTATAGAAGCTCTTAAAAAACAATCTGTTACTTTTAAACTTGAAGTGATTGAGAACGTCACTCCTTTAGCAGCAGCGTT
>Ga0315276_10005755_pt1 | contig 11441 bp, 16 predicted proteins | sample YL17G05_0_MG_FD_204542 | JGI IMG/M metagenome (GOLD analysis project Ga0315276, IMG submission 204542) | Sediment microbial communities from Yellowstone Lake, YNP, Wyoming, USA - YL17G05_0 | ecosystem: Environmental > Aquatic > Freshwater > Lake > Sediment | place: USA: Wyoming | collected... | reverse complement strand
GAAACATTTTGAAACCAACAAGAAAGCTAAAGAGATGTATGAGGAGATAAAGAAGTTTTCTATTACCAGATAATTTTAAATAGCTTTGATTTGTAAATCAATTATGAAGTCGTGGAAAATGGGGGTCGGCGCTGGTGCAATTCTGCTCGGGGCTTATTTGTCCTTAGGTTTTCAGGATTCTGCGTGGTTAGTTATTGCAGGAATTGTGCTTGCTGCTTTTGGAATTGGGCTGATTGCTTCTAGTTAAGATGGATAGGATAGAATTAAAAAAGAATGTTCTTGATTTGTCTTACAAAAGAAATTTGCAGATTTTAAACATTGTTCTTATTTCTGGAATTGGGGCTATTTTTGCTTATATTGGAGCATTGATATTAACTCCTGTCAAAGTATTTTCTTATACCTTTGTTATGCTTATAATTGGCTTGATTATGATAATTTTGTATAACAATCTCAACAATAATTTAAAGGATATTTCCAACAGAATCAGAAATTTAATCACTACGTCTTAAATTCTACTATATCCTTATCTTTCAGAACGTGCTCTAAGCCGACTTTTTGATTTGGGAATTTGCTTGAGGGGCCTGTGACTCGGGCTTCTTTGACTTTGTCTGAGAAGCCGTGAAATATTTTATCTGCAACTTGCTTGACTGTTGACTCGGGAAGCATTATAACTGGGTCTGAATCTGCAGGATGCTTTGGCTGCTTTGTGTAAATTCTTATTTTATTGAATTTTTGGAATATTCTTTCTTTTAATAACTCAATGTTTTCTTTTGTTTTTGATGAATACATTACAAAATCAATTTTATTTGAACGCAATCTTGCTTCGGCTCTTCTTTTTTCATTTTCGTCCAGCAAATCTATTTTATTAAGGATTATTAGCCTGCTTCCAATTGATTTTTCAAGATATTTTTCAATTTTATGAAATTCTTCTAAGCTTGTGATTACTAGTAACAGAACATCAGCAGTGTTTGCTATTCCCTGGTCAAAATACTCTGATTCAACTGCTGGAAGGTCAACTAACTGGATTTTTACGTTGCTGTAATCTAATGTTCCTACTATTGGAAATTTTGTAGTATACTGATAGCTGGATATTTCGGGCTTAGCATTTGTTAAACTTGCAAGAATGCTCGATTTGCCAGAACTTGCCATGCCTATTAAGCAGGCTTGCAATTCTTCTTTTCTTAAACTTGGCTTTCCTGAGGATTTTTTTGTTTTCTTTACTCTTTCAAGCTTTTCTTTTAACTTGATGTATCGAGTTTTCAGATTTGCCCTCATAGATTCTCCGGCTTTGTGCTTTGGAGCAAATCTTATCATTTCTTCTAAACAGACAACTCTGTCTTCGTCAGTCTGAGCCTGAAGAAAGCGCTTTTCTGCCTGCTGATATTCGGGGGATTGGTTTGTACTGGCCATAAATTTACATATTCTATAAATTTATAAACAATCTTACATTAAAAACTTAATCTTTTAAGGTAGGGCTATACTTTTTTTGCGATAGCTGGAAGAATTTATTAAATGCAAAAATCGAATTTAAAATCAGCTGTAGTCCACAAGTTTAATTAATTAAAGTTAAGTACACTGCACCCTAAACAATACCGCTTAATTATTGTGCAAAATTAGTGGCTACAAATGTATGAGTAAGATATTCGTATTTATGAATAAATGTAGCCACTAATTTATTGGGAGGGAATAATTAAGGTTTTGTGTAGTTAAGATTTGATGGCCTATGAATGGGGCTATAGCCAGATAATTTGAGATTATCTTGATTAGTTAGAATTATAAATCAACTTTTTCTTTGAATTATATGAAACTTGCTGTGTTATTTTCTGGAGGAAAAGATTCCTGCCTTGCTCTGCATAAGGCAAGACTAATTGGGCATGAAATTAACTATCTGTTAAATGTTAATCCTAAAACAAAAGACAGCTGGATGTTTCATAAGCCTGAGCTTAAACTGCTTAGAAGGCAGGCTAAGGAGCTTGGAATTAAACTTATTATTGAGAATTCCTTAGGAGAGAAGGAGAAGGAGCTTGTGGATTTGAAGAGGCTGATTTTGAGAGTTAAGAATAAAGTTGAGGGCATTATTGTGGGGGGAATTGCTTCAAATTATCAGGGAAATAGAGTTAAGAAGATTTGTGATGAGATTGGATTGAAATTTATTGCTCCAATTTTGGATTATACTCCTGAGAAACTTTGGAAAGAAATGCTTGATAGCAATTTTGAGGTAATTCTGACTAAGATAAGCTGTGAAGGGCTGGGAAAAGAGTGGATTGGGAAGAAAATAAACAAGAATAATTTTCTGGAACTTATGAAACTGGCTGAGAAGTATAAATTCAGGCTTGATTTTGAGGGTGGGGAGGCAGAGAGCGCTGTTTTGAACATGCCAGAATTTAAAAATAAGATAAAATTAGATTTTTCCATTGTGAGCGAAGATAAATACAGGCATTTTTTGAGCATCCTAAAAATAATTTAAAATGAGAGAAAAACTCATTAATCAAAGGATAAATTAACATGGAAAAACTCATTAATCAAAGGATAAATTAACATGGAAAAACTCATTAATCAAAGGATAAATTAAAATGAGCGAAAAAAAAGTTAAACACGTGGCAATAATCCTTGATGGGAACAGGAGATTTGCGAAAAGACTCCTGCTTGAGCCGTGGAGAGGGCATGAGCTCGGGGCTGAGAAGATTGAGAACCTTTTTGATTGGTGCATTGAACTTGGAATTAAAGAAGTAACTTTATACTGCTTTTCACTTGAAAATTTTGACAGGCCTGAGAAGGAGAAAAATTTTCTCATGAATCTTTTTAAGAAAGAGTTTAGAAAGTATCTTGGAAGCGAGAAAATAAGGGGGAATGGGATAAGAATTAAGTTTATTGGAGAAAGAGAAAGGTTTGACAAAGAGCTGCAGGAACTTATGAAGAAAATTGAAGAAGAAACTGCTGGAAATGAGAGTTTTATATTTAATTTTTGCATGGCTTATGGGGGAAGACAGGAAATTATTAATGCGTGCAGGAAACTTTTTGAAAAAAACTTGGAAATAAGCGAGGAAAATTTGAGGAAGAATCTTTGGCTTGAGGACGAGCCTGACTTGATTATAAGAACAGGAGGAGAAACAAGAACGAGCAATTTTTTAATGTTTCAGTCTGCTTACTCTGAGTGGATATTTCTTGATAAGACTTGGCCTGAATTTGATAAGAAAGATTTGATTGAGGCGATTAATGAGTTTCATAACAGGGAGAGAAGATTTGGGAAATAAAGTGAGTTAGAAAGTTTGGTTTTTTGAAATTAAGTACACTGCGCCCTAAACAATACCGCTTAATTATTGCGCAAAATTAGCGGCTACAAATGTATGAGTAAGATATTCGTATTTATGAATAAATGCAGCCACTAATTTATTGGGAGGGAATAATTAAGGTTTTGTGAAGTTAAGCGCTTCCGGAATGCTTTTTGCAGACTGGTTTCGAACACTTCTGTGAAAATTTCTGTTATCTTAGAGTTTTTTTATACACTTAGTTCCATATTTTTTGTATACTTAGTAACATATGTGACTTAGTGACGAAAGATTTATATACTAAGTTATATAATTAAGCGTATGAAACTGGAAAATCATCTGGAATCTTATAAGGAGCATAAGGAAACTATTTTTGACTGGGCTTTGAAAGTCAAGGGAATTGAAAATTCCCAGAGGGTTATTGGCTTGCATGCATCAAGGGCAATAATAGACTTATTGTCAGTTTTTCTGCTTGAAAGAAATTTGATTGATCCTGGAGTCCAGATAAATCACAGATGGTTTAAGTCTAGAAAGGTTATGGATCAGTTGCCCGATTTTCAGAATAAAGAAAAAATAGTTACTTTGATGGTTGAGCTGGAATTGCTTTGCGAGGATTTGACTTATGGATCTCCTAAACCGGAAGAAAAGATAAAAGAAGCTGTAATTTTATTTAATAAACTTGAAACGGAATTGAAAAATGGAGAATAGTCAATTAACTTCTTTTGCAATAAGCTTTGTATCTTTTTTAATAGACAGGATTAAAGTAAAATCCGTTATTTTATTTGGTTCTGCTGCGTCAGGCAATTTTGACAGCGAGTCAGACATAGATTTGTTCATAGAAACTGAGAAAAAAAATAAAGGCAAAATAAATCAAGTGTTAGAGTTGTATAAAAAGACTAAAGAACATGAAAAGTTTTTTTTGTCTGGAGTGAAAAATGAAATTTCTATTAAGTGCGGCAGTTTAGATGAGTGGGGTGATTTGAAAAGAAGCATTATCTCCAATGGGATTGTGCTTTATGGCAGATATCAGGGAAAACCATCTGAGCTCAAGCATAAATTATTGTTTGTTCTGGCTACTAAGAAAATTGACAGAGCTAATAAAATTAAAATATGGAGAAAAATCTATGGATATTCTCAGAAAATAGGCAAGAAAGTATATCTTTTTAAGGGAATGGCAGAGAAAAAATTGGGTATGGGTGTGTTTATGTCTGCATTGGAAAATTCTAAAGATCTTATTGGCTATCTAAATAAATCTAAAGCAAATTATACTTATTTTGATGTATGGGTGGAGCAGTTGTGATATTGGGGATTTTGACTTAGTATTAAGGTTAAATTTGATAGACAGTTAGGATTATTCGTATCTCAGGGCATCAACAGGATTTAATTTTGATGCGCGATATGCGGGAATGGCTCCTGCAATCATCCCAATCAGGACTGAGAAAAATAAAGCTCCGATTACCAGCTGGAGGCTGACATAGGTTGAAGCGCCAAAACCCCCTAAAAATCCTCTTCCCCCTCCGCCAGTTGCAGTTTGTATTCCTCCTAAAGTGCTTATTGTCGTTGATGCAACAAATCCGAGTATTATTCCACCCAGCCCACCAATTAACCCTATTAATCCTGAGTTTAACAGGAAGATTATCATTATATCTTTATTTTGAGTTCCAATTGCTTTCATGATTCCGATGTCTCTTGTTTTTTCCAGAACAGAAGTAAACATTGTATTTGCTATTCCTATTGCTCCAACAATCAAGGATATTGCTGCGATTGCCCCCAGGAAAAGAGTCAGAGTGCTTATTGCTGATTCTATTGTCTGCTGCATTGACAAAGGATTGCTGACTGAAAAATCTTTGTTTTTTTCCTGCAAGATTCCGCGGGAGAGCATTAATTTTTTTGTTATGTCAGTAACAGTCTGATTTGATAAACTGACGTCAGCGATTTTTACTGATATTGAGCTAAATTCCTTTTCTCCAATATGTTCAAGTGTTGTTCTTGCAGGGGTTATTGGAATATAGAAAGATGAGCCTTCCTGCAGTATTCCCACAACATTGAAGGATTTTCCTGCGATTAGAATCTTGCTGTTTATCGGAACTTCTTTTCCAAATAAAGTTGTTGCTGTTCTGCTTCCTATCACTGCGGAGTAAATATCTCCCTGTGTCAGGAATCTTCCTGAGCCGAGTTTTTCTGTTGTGATATCTTTCCATACTGAAACATCTACGCCAGTTACTCTCTGGCTTGCTGCGGTTTTGCTTGAATAGACAACATCTGCTTGTCCGGATACCTGGTCCATTACATATTTTACATTGGAAATACTTTTTAGAACAAGAATGTCCTGTTCTGTTAAATTTTTTTGGTCAATAGACGAACTCGCATCTCCGCCGCGTTCTCCTCCAAATCCGCCGCCAAATGCTCTTTGCGCGCCAGGAGTAATAGTGATAATGTCTGCTCCTAAACTCCCAAGCCTTTCTTCTAATTGTTTCTGGGCTCCCTGGCTTATTGACACAATGGTGACTATTGAGGCGATTCCTATGATAATTCCAATAATTGTCAGCCAGCTTCTTAGCTTGCTGTGAAGAAGAATGTTAAGGGCAAGCTGGAAAGACTTTTTTAGTCTCATTGTAAATTATAAAGATTATTTTTTCTTCTCCTTTTCCTTTGCGTTTCTAACCCAATCCGGAATCTTGTGAATGTCTTGAGCAATGGCTTCTTCTTCTTTTGAGATTTTTATTTTTGATTTGATTTTGTTTAAAAAATCTTTAAATTGTTTGGGATACTTTCTATATGCTGCATACAATCCTGCTAAAACTGCTAGAGTAACTATCCACATTATCCATGATGAATACCAGTGGGAAGTGGTTTGAGATGTTCTTCTGCCTGCGAAATTTCCGCTTGCAAATGCTGTTGAATTTCCCATGTTTAACAGAAGTTCCATGTTAACTATTCTCCTTTCTCCGATGTTGTCAGTATAATAGATATCAAACCTTAATTTGTTTGATACTGGATTGTTTGATATTGCGGGGGTTGTTGCTGGATTTGCCCTTGTAGAATTTCTTGAAATTGCTTTTGTTGAAGAAACAGCAAATCCCACAACAGTATAATCTCCGCTTGCTAAATTTCCAACCATTTGTCCGTCGGTTCCTGTTACTCTGAAGGATTCTTGCTCAGGAATTCTTACAACAACGGAATTGGCTACATATTTCCCAGTATTTGCTATTGCTATGGAAATGTCGCTTCCAGAAATTTCTTGAATTACTGCGTCGAAATTAGTTCTTGAATCTTTAATTGTAACATTAAAATTTTTCTCGGCATATGTATCAAAAGTTTCACTGCTTTTTTCATGATACTGCAATTTTAAATTATAGTCTCCGTCAAGGGCTGCAGAGTCTATTCTAATTTTGTAGGGAATAGTCCAAACATTTCTATATCCGGGGGCATAGGGGTTTGTTTCTATTGTTTGAACTGCGCTTGAATTAGAGTCCAGTGAGAAAGGGTACTCTGGATTTAATCTTACTGCATATCCATTGCACTCTCCGAGGTTTGAAACTTCAAAAACAACTTTAATATATTCGTTTGGGACTGCTGGGTTTGGGTCCTGACTTGTCAGCTTGATTGTTGGATTGCAGGAATTGGCTGCTGCTGAGGCGATACTTAAGAATAAAATTATAAATAATGTAAGTATTACGCTTGCAAATAAAAATTTATTTTTCATTATAAAGCGATTGAATATCTTCTTGTTTTTAAACTTCAGAATTCCACTCGTCTGTGACAAGTGGTTTGAATCGCTCGTGAAATTCTGATAGCGCTCAAGAATCACACGATGTGTGGCATCTTCATGCCACCAGTCTCGGACTGGTGGTTCTTGACATATTGGGGGACTCGCGTTTTTTCCTTTTGTTTCTTGATTCATTCTAAAAATTAGGCAAGGATAATCCTGCTTTTATCAGTTTAATTACTGAATGTGATTTGCTATTATTTGCTTCCATTTTATCCTTGCACTATTTGATTTAGCTCGAGGAGGTTCATCTTTTTCTCCTTTCATTGATTACATTTTTTTCAATTTCGCCGTCTTTTAGATGGACGATTCTTTTAGCATAATTCACAAGTTCTATGTCATGTGTAATCAGAATTACAGTTTTTCCCTCATCATGCATTTTTCCTAAAAAATCCATGACAAACTTTCCTGTTTTTGAGTCAAGGTTTCCCGTAGGCTCATCTGCCAGAATAACTTCTGGATTATTTGAAAGCGCTCTTGCAATTGCAACCCTCTGCTGCTGCCCGCCTGAAAGCTGATTTGGCTTGTGATTTAATCTATCGCCCAATCCCAGCATTTCTAATAATTTTTGCGCTCTTTCTTTTGCTTCTTTTTCTGGGACATCTATCACTTCCATGGGCAACATAACATTTTGAAGGGCAGTCAGTGTGGAAAGAAGATTAAATTGCTGAAAAATAAAGCCAATTGTTTTTCCTCTTAGGGATGCAAGAGCAGATTCGGACATTTCGGCGATATTTTTTCCCTTTAAATAAACTGCGCCCCAAGAAGGCTTGTCTAGAGCGCCTACGATGTGAACCATTGTTGACTTTCCGGAACCGCTTGGACCGGTAATAGCAACAAATTCGTTTCTTTTTATGTCTAAGTTTATTTCTTTAAGCACAATCAAGGGCTCTGTTTCCCCCATGTCATATTTTTTCCACACATCATCAATTTTTATTAGGGACTCCATTTTCTTCCCCCCATTTGGCTTGAATTCATAATTTGATTGCAAATTTCATTAACGGGATTTATGCTTCTGCAATAGTAAGAACAGTACATTCTATTTTGATTGCAATAGGAATTTATTTCAGTCATGTCTGATGTTGAATCAAAAAAAGCGGTTATTTCTGTTTTAGCGTTCTCATCAATTTGAAAATTTCCTCTTCCGGGGATAAAATTTCTATTAATCACATTATGAACAATATATCTTGAAAGCGCCCCTATAATCAGACCTAAAATCAACCCGATTATTATCCCTTTTGTTAACTTATTCATTTTATCTCTTCTTGTCTGTTTTTTTGTTTATAAACTGAGTGGACTTGAAGTCCATTTTCTTTAAAAGTATTTAAATATCTGTTATCTTGAAGTTTATACGCATGAGACCGCCATTAGAATTTTTAATGCCTTCGCAGATGGGGGCGGAAATGATTTACTCATTTGTGATTATAGCCTGCAGCCTGATGGTTTATTATGCGACTAGAGAGCTTTATGAGTTGAGTTCATATAAGGGAATAAAATATTTTAGGCTTGCTTTTTTATTTTTTGCAATTGCTTATTTTTTTAGATATTCTATAAGATTTATTTTATCCTTTTTTAATATAAGAACAATGCATGAATTTTTGCCAGAGTACTTTGGGATTATGGGACCTTTAACTTTATTCTTTTTTATGTATTTTAGCGCAATGGCAGTATTTTATCTTCTTTATAGCGTGATGTGGAAAAGATGGAATGGAAACTCTAAAATGATTTATGTTTTTCATGCAGTTGCTGTTATTATTTCATTAGTGAGCATTATCTCAAGAAGAAGTGATGCGCTTTTGGGGATAAACCTTGCTTTGTTAATCCTGATTTCTTTTGTTTATTACATTGCCCATAGGGATTCAAAAACAAAGAAAAGGGGAAACGACCTCTATGCAGTATACATGCTTTTATTCGTATTCTGGATACTGAACATAATGGATATCATGATTCCATCCTTCTTGCAGCAATTCCAAATGCTAATTTATTTGGCTTCTTCCGGAATTTTTCTAGCAATTCTTTATAAGGTTCTTAGAAAAACTGGAAACTGAAAATGGCAAAAAGAGAAAAGCTGGAGATTGTAAAGGATATACTTAAAATTATTCAGGAAAACAGAAATTCTATAAAACCGACGCCTCTTCTAAGAAAATCGAAATTGTCTTCGCTAAGATTCAAAGAGTATTATGCTGAACTAAAGGAGAAAAGTCTGATAAGAGAAATAACCGGCGAAGAAGGGGAAAAGTTTGTTATGCTCACTGAGAAGGGATTTAACTTTTTAGAAAAGTACAAGACGATTGTGAGCTTTATTGAGGAGTTTGAACTCTGATTATATTTCTATTTTAGAAAAAAGATAACTTCCAATTAGAGTGATGATAACTGAAGCTCCAATTAGAATGGAAAAATCAAGGTAAATTCCTAAATGTGAAATTCCTGTTAGAGTTCCTCTTAGTCCATCAACACCGTATGAGAGTGGATTTAATTTTATAACTAAGCTTAATGCGCTGGGAAGGCTGTCTAATGGGAAAAGAGCTCCTGATAAAAAGAAGAGAGGCATGATTATGAAGTTCATTATAAGCTGAAATCCCTGCATATCTTCTAATTTAGACGCTATTGCAGTTCCAAGAGCAGTAAATAAAATTGCTATTAAAAACATAAAAACTAAGGCTACGGGGAGCATCAATAGACTTGCGGGACGAAAGCCTATTAGCATGGAGATTAAAAGAACAATTATTCCCTGAATTGATGCAACTGTTGCTCCCCCTAAAGTTCTTCCGAGCATTATCTTATACCTTGAAACTGGGGCAACTAGTGTTTCTTTCAAAAATCCGAACTGCCTGTCCCAGATAATTTCTATTCCATTAAACATTGCTGTGAATAGTATGCTCATTGCAATTATTCCGGGAGAGAGGAAGTCAATGTAATTTCCCCCTCCTGCTTTCTGAAATATTGCTCCGAATCCAAAACCAAGGGCGACTAAAAATAGTATAGGCTGCGCAAGACTTCCGATTATTCTGGATTTGCTTCTCCAATATCTTTTAATCTGCCTGAGCCACATTGAGTATATTGGAGAATTCATCTTGATATCTCCATAACCCTTTTTAAATTTTGTAAAACCTCTTGGGTGAATGGCTTTTCTATTTTTCCTTCTTTAACCCATTCAAAATATTGCAATTCCGTCTTGTTATCATCTAACTTTTTATAGAGATATCTTACAAAATAATTATTATCCGAACATTTTAAAGTAAAAATCTTGTTTTTTTCTAATTCTACAACAACGCAAGAATTACAATTTCCTTTTTCTCCAATATTTTTATAAGTAGCACCGATTTTAGGAGGGTATTCGTCTGAAGTTTCTTCTTTAATCTGTGAAATCCAGAGAGGAGTATTTTTAGGATTAGCAGTAAATTCAAATACTTCATCAATATACCTTTCTATCATAACTTTTATTTTATTTATTTTCATCTTCTATTTCCACTCCACATTCTTCTTCTCAGTCTCATATGGTCTTTAGAGCTTGATTCTTCTTCTCTTATTGTCTTGCCTGTCAGTTTCAGGAAAGCATCTTCCAAAGTCTTGGTATTTGTTTTCTTTTTTAATTCTTCAGAGGTTCCCATGCTTACTATCTTTCCGCGGTCAATTATTGCTATTCTGTCTGCAATTCTGTCTGCCTCATCCATGTAGTGAGTTGTTAAAAAAACAGTCATTCCTTCTTTTTTATTCATTTTTTTTATGTATTCCCATAGGAAATTTCGGGTTTGAGGGTCTAATCCGAGAGTTGGCTCGTCCAGGAATAAAATCTTTGGATGGTGGATTAATCCCCGGGCTATTTCTAATCTCCTTTTCATTCCCCCTGAAAAGTGTTTTACCAAATCATTTTTTCTGTCAGACAATCCAACTAATTCCAATAATTTTTCAATGCGTTCTTTTCTTATCTCTTTTTTTACCCCATAGAAAACAGCGTGAAATTCCATATTTTCGTAGGCTGTCAATTCATCATCTAAACTTGGGTCCTGAAAAACAATTCCAAAAGATTTTCTGACTGCATTTGTATCTTTTGCAGGAGAGAATCCATTGACTATCACTTCTCCAGATGTCGGGTGAAGAAGAGTTGTGAGCATTTTTATTGTTGTTGTTTTTCCCGCCCCGTTTGGACCGAGGAATGCAAATATTTCTCTTTTGTATACGCTGAATGAGATGTTATTTACTGCTGTAAAATCCTTAAATTTTTTTACTAAATTCTTGACTTCGATTATTTTTTCCTTCATTCAATTTATATTTTAAAACTGCTTATAAACCTTATGAATGCAAATATGACTTTTTGAATAGTCAGGATGTTAATCTTGCAGGCTTTTGCCTGTTTTTATTTTTTTAATTTCTGCAAAAGCCTGTTTATTGTTTTGAATAGT
>Ga0315276_10005754_pt1 | contig 11442 bp, 13 predicted proteins | sample YL17G05_0_MG_FD_204542 | JGI IMG/M metagenome (GOLD analysis project Ga0315276, IMG submission 204542) | Sediment microbial communities from Yellowstone Lake, YNP, Wyoming, USA - YL17G05_0 | ecosystem: Environmental > Aquatic > Freshwater > Lake > Sediment | place: USA: Wyoming | collected... | reverse complement strand
GAACAGGGTCTGGATGTCGACATCCAGCACTCGACGGGGGGCAGCCAGCACGTCCAGCTCCTGGTCAGCGGCCAAGTCCAGTTCACCACCGCCGACGCCGCGAACGTCCTCCAGCGCATCGCTGACCCCGGCCTGCCGCTGGTCGCCATCGCCCTCATCGGCCAGACCGGACAGCAGGGCTGGGTCACGCTCAAAGACTCCGGGCTCGACGATCCAAGCGATTGGAAAGGGAAGACGGTCGGCTACCGAAATACCGTCCCTCCCGACCTGCTTGCCATCCTTAAGGCGCAGGGCATGGGCCTCGATGATGTCGAGGAGGTGAACGTCGGCTACCAGCCGCCGCAGTTGCTGGTCGAAGGCCGTGTCGACGTCTACCCCGTCTTTCTCTCTAACGAGCCGGACATCATCCGGCGCAAGCTCGGCAAAGAGGTCAACGTCTTCCAGGCGGCCGACTACGGTATGCCGACGCTTGGCCTCACGTACGTCACCACTGAAGACTACATGCGAGAGCACTCGGAGATAGTGGAGCGCTTTTTGAAAGCCGTGCTCCACGGCATCGAGTGGGCAGGCGATAACCGCGACGAGGCAACCGACATCGTCCTCAAGTACGCGCAGGGGGAGGAGCGCGAGCATCAGCGCTTCATGCTGGACGCGGAACTGGCAGCGGCGGAATCGGATGTTACGAGGGAGAACGGGATGGGTTGGCAGACGGAAGAGCAGTGGCAGGCCCTTCAGGACGCTCTGGTCGAGTTCGGCGCGATTGCCGAGCCGGTGGACGTGAACGCCGCCTTCTTCGATGAGTTTCTGCGTTCGATATACAAGGACGGCAAGCTCCAGTGGCCATAGCTATGCTTGCAGAAGGACATCTGAATGAAGCCAAACGGTAGTCGCTTGCGGATCAGCGGGCTGTACGTCATCCTCGACCCCCAACAGACGCGGGGACGCGACCCGGTGGAGGTAGCCCGTCAAGCCCTGCGCGGCGGCGCCCGCATCCTCCAGTGGCGGGACAAGACCCGCGATAAGGGGGAGCAGCTAGCACAGGCCCGCGCCATCCGCGAGCTGTGCCGGGAACACGATGCGCTGTTCATCGTCAACGACCACGTCGACCTTGCCCTCGCCTGCGCCGCCGACGGCGTCCACCTGGGCCAGAAGGACCTGCCGGTCGAGGCGGTGCGGACCTGGACGCCTGCCGGTGTCCTCATCGGCGTCTCCACCAATAATGCAGAGGAGGCGCGCCAGGCCGAAAGAGGCGGCGCTAGCTATGTCGCCGTCGGCAGCATCTTCCCCACCGGCAGCAAGGAGGTGACGCGACCCGCCAGCCCACAGCGGCTGCGCGAGATCAAGCAGGCGGTGGGCATACCGGTGGTGGCCATCGGCGGCATCAATGAGAAGAACATCGCTCAGGTGCTGGAGGCGGGAGCCGACGCCGTGGCCGTCATCAGTGCCGTCTGCGGGGCAGAAGACGTGGAGGAGGCCGCCCGCCGTCTTGTGGCCAAGCTCGGGCAGGCGTCGGGAACGTGAGTGCTACAGAAAACGGGCAGGACTGAACGGGGCTAATGCCTCATTGGCGGAGCCGTCGAGGATAGAGCGGGCGATGAGCCAGCCGGTGATGGGCGCAAGCAGGATACCGTTGCGGAAGTGACCGGACGCCACGCTCAACCCCTCCCAGCCGGGCAGCGGGCCCAGGATCGGCAGGCCATCGGCGGACCCCGGCCGGAAACCCGCCCAGGCGTCGACAGCGTCCAGACCGCCGAGACGGGGCAAGAGCGACTTCGCCATCCTCCTCAGCGCATCCAACCCTCGAATAGTCACGTTCTTGCGGAATCCCACGCGCTCTACGGTGGCGCCGGCGAAGACGAAACCATTCGCCTTAGGCACCAGATAGCCCTGTTCACTCCAGACGATGTGCCGCAGGGGCGAGCGCGACGCCGGCAAAGCCATCATCTGCCCCCGAACGGGGAAGATCGGCAATCTGATCGTGTCGACGCCCTCGACGAGCCTCGCCGCCCAGGCGCCCGCAGCGAGGACGACGTGACCGGCGGCAAGCTTACCATTCGCGGTGCGTACGCCGGTGACGCGCATGCCTTGCTTCACCAACCCCGTGACCCCTGTGCTCTGCCGGAGGTCGGCGCCGTGTCCCGCCGCCGCCTTCGCCAGTGCCTGCACCAGCCGGTCGGCGTTCACCTGGTGCTCTTCCGGCGAATACAGCGCACCCCGCGCCGCCGGCGACAGCCCCGGTTCGATAGCGCGCAGTTCTCCGGGGTCGAGCCAGTGGAGTTCCAGTCCGGGCGACGGTCGGCGGCGAGCGAAGCCCTCTAGGTGCTCCGCTTCTCTTTCCGTCAGAGCAACACGCAGGATGCCGGAGCGCAGATATTCGATGTCGACGCCGCACTCCTGCTTAAGGGCCTCCACAAGATCGGGGAACATGCGAAGGCTGGCCAAACCCAACTCTTGGAAGGGCCCGTCCTCTTCCGCTTCCGCCAGAGGGGCGAGCATGCCGGCGGCCGCCCGCGATGCCTCGTTGCCTATCTCTCCCTTTTCGAGAACGGTTGCCTTCACGCCTTCTCGCGCTAGGTAGTAGGCAATCGAGCAGCCGATGACTCCCCCACCCACAATCACCACGTCTGGCGGACGCTGAGTGCTCATCGATTGGGGACCTAGCCTCCCCCCACCATGCGCACGATCTCCAGAGCATCGCCTTCGCGCAACCGGATGGTGGGATAGCGGTCGCGGGGCACCACTTCGCCGTTGTAGGCCACCGCGACTGTGCGGGGGTCTATCTGCATCTCCTGAAGAAAACCGGCTAGGTCTGTCTCAGCCGCCATCTCCCGCCGCTTGCCGTTAACGGTGAGCGCGATCACAGCACTACGCCTTAGCCTCTTTGCCGGCCGCCCGCTGGTTCCACGCTTCGGTCATCGCCTCGACCAAGGCCTTGGCTGCCGCCCTCGGGTCGTCGGCGCGGCAGATGGCGGAGATGACGGCAGCGCCAGCGGTGCCGGCAGCGATCACCTCGGCGGCGTTCTCCGGCGTGACGCCTCCCACGGCCAGCACAGGTATGGACACGGCGTCCACCACCTCCCGCAGCAGCTTCACGCCGACTGGCGCAGAGTCCGGTTTGGAGGGAGAAGCGAAAACCGTCCCGAGCTGGACGAGGTCGGCCCCGTCAGCCTCGGCCTGGACAGCAGCCTCCACGCTATGCACCGAACAACCGACAAGGGCGTTGCGTCCCAGCACCCAGCGGGCCATAGGGGTAGGCAGGCCACCCTCCGGCAGATGGACACCATCGGCGCCGCAAGACTGGGCGACGTCCACACGGTCATTTACGAGCAGGAGAGCCTTGCCGCGCGTGATCTCCCGTAGGCGCATGCCCAGGGCAAACAGATCACGCGCCGGCAGGTCCTTCTCCCGGAGCTGCACTACATTGACCCCACCTTCGACGGCCTCTCTCACCACCGCCTCGATACCCATTTCGCCGCACTGCTGACGGTCGGTGATGAGACAGAGGGTGGGAAGACGCAGGCGACCGATACGGCTGGGAGGAACTCTTTCCGCCGTCATTCTCCACCTCCCGTCGATACGACCGGACGGCCCGCTACACCCTCCTGAGGGCTGCTGGCGGAGGCGTATCGTTTCTTGGGTATGCGACCGGCAAGGTACGCCTGGTGGCCGGCCTCCACACCCTTGCGGAGGGCAGCGGCCATGAGAGCGGGGTCGCCGGCCTCGGCAAGAGCGGTGTTCATCAACACAGCGTCCGCTCCTGTCTCCATCGCCAGGGCGGCGTCGGAAGGGGCGCCCAGGCCGGCGTCGACGACAACGGGCACGTTCGCCTGCTCAACAATGATCTGAATCTCCTCCAAAGTAAGGATGCCCTGCCCGGAGCCGATCGCCGAGCCAAGAGGCATCACTGTAGCGCAACCGATCTCCTCCAGCCTGCGGGCCAGGATCGGGTCGGCATGGATATAGGGTAGGACAACGAAGCCCTCACTCAGCAGGACCTTCGCCGCTTCGAAGGTGCCGACGGGGTCGGGCAGCAAGTACTTGGGGTCAGGGACTACCTCCAGCTTCACCCAGTTGGAGCCCGTAACCTCGCGGCCGAGGCGGGCGGTGAAAAGCGCCTCCTCCACCGTCCGGCAGGCGGCCGTGTTGGGCAAGATCGTGTACTTACTCCAATCTATGTAGTCCAAGAGCGTCTTCTGGTCGGGCTTGTCGAGGTCGAGGCGGCGGATGGCCACCGTCACGATCTCAGCGCCCGACGCTTCTATAGCCGCGACCATCTCCTCAGGCGTACGGTACTTGCCCGTCCCCACGAGGAGCCGGGAACGGAACCTCTTGCCGGCTATCTCCAAATAATCTTCCATGTCGACACTCCCACTTAGCTAGCTGATCACGGTAAGGAACGCCGGTACTCTTCACAGACCCTCACGATATTCGGCCATACGTTGTACTCCCCAAGCTCGGAGAACGGCACCCAGCGGTATTGGACGACCTCCTCGTTGGGAAAGAAGTCCCGTCCAAGTAAGCGGATGGCGTAGTGCAGCAACACAAACGTGGAACCTTCGGGGCCATCCCAGCGTATCTCCGGCCGGAGCGGCGACACGACCTCGCTCTCCACGCCCAGTTCCTCGAGTATCTCTCGCCGGACCGTTTCCTCCGGCGCTTCGCCTTCCTCGATGAAGCCCGACGGCAGGCCCCAGCGTCCCCAACGGTCCTCGAGCAGCAGCACGCGTCCGTCCTCGACGACGACTGCCGCCGCCGCCAAGATCGCCTGACGCTTGGGATAGGACAGCGTCATTTCTCGACCTCATCACCCTCGGTTGATTGCGCAGACTCGCCACGCGCCATCTGCCTGCTGATACGCATGGGGCAGAACTTGGGGCCGCACATGGAGCAGAACTCCGCCTTCTTGAAGTAGTCGTCGGGCAGGGTCTCGTCATGCATGCGGCGAGCCGTCTCCGGGTCAAGCGACAAGGCGAATTGGCGCTCCCAGTCGAAGGCGTAGCGGGCGCGCGCCATCTCGTCGTCGCGGTCCCGCGCCCCTTTGTGACCACGCGCGACGTCGGCGGCGTGGGCGGCCAGCTTGTAGGTCACAACCCCCACCCTAACGTCCTCCAGGTTGGGCAAGCCGAGGTGCTCCTTGGGGGTGACGTAGCAGAGGTAGCTGGCGCCGGCATACCCAGCGACGGTAGCCCCGATCGCCGAAGTTATGTGGTCGTAGCCAGGGGCAACGTCCGTCACGAGGGGCCCCAGCACATAGAAGGGCGCGCCGTGACAGACCTCCTGCTGCATCTTGACGTTCATCTCGATCTGGTCGAGGGGGATATGGCCCGGCCCTTCGATGATCACCTGCACGTCCTTCGCCCAAGCGCGTTCAGTAAGCTCGCCAAGCGTCCTCAGCTCCGCGAACTGGGCCTCGTCGCTGGCGTCGATGAGGGAACCGGGACGGAGGCCGTCGCCCAGGCTGAGGGTCACGTCATAGCGGCGGGCGATATCGCACAGGTCATCGAAGCGTTCGTAAAGGGGGTTCTGGCGCCCGTGGTGCATCATCCATTGAGCGAGCAAGCCGCCGCCGCGACTGACGATGCCGGTGACTCGTCTCTGCGCCAGAGGAACGTGCTCTCGAAGGAGGCCGCAGTGCACGGTCATAAAGTCCACTCCCTGCTGGGCCTGATGTTCGATCATGCCGAGCAGGTCCTCGACCGTCATGTCCTCCATGCGGTCAAGCTCAGCGGCCACCTGATATATCGGAACTGTGCCCACAGGCAGGGGGCTGGCCTTGATGATCGCCTGCCGGATGGCATCGATGTCACCGCCGGAACTGAGGTCCATCACAGTGTCCGCCCCGGCGTTGACGGATACCTGCAGCTTGCAGAGTTCCGTCTCGATGTCGGAGGAGACAGCAGAGTTGCCGATGTTGGCGTTGATCTTGATGCTGGCTGTGACGCCGATGCCAATGGGATCGAGGTTAGCATGATTGACGTTGGCCGGTATGACCAAGCGACCGGCCGCGACCTCCTTACGCACCAACTCCGGCTCCAGACCCTCCTTCTCCGCGACAGCCTTCATTTGGCCGGTCACTACTCCCTGACGGGCAAGGTAAATCTGGGTCCTGACCCCGTCCCTATCTGTCGCTCCGTTTGCCATGTCGGCCTCCCGGGCCCCGCTTCGAGCCCTTACAGCGCGCTCGTTAGCGCCGGATATCCTGCCAGTACCGGAAGAAGTGGTGCACAGGCCCATTCCCCCGCCCCAGCGGATAGGAGCTCTGGAGGGCCTTGGTAACATACGCTTTCGCTGCCGTCACCGCCTGCCGCACGTCCAGGCCTTTGGCCAGAAAGGCCGCTATCGCCGAGGCGAAGGTGCAGCCGGTGCCGTGGGTGTTGATGGTATCAACGCGAGGGGCGGCGAACTCACGGTAGTCGCGCCCGTCATAGAAGACGTCGATGGCTGGGCCGTCGAGGTGACCGCCCTTGACGACGACGTTCCGCGCTCCCATGCCGACAATCTCCTTCGCGGCCCAGCGCATCCCGTCGAGACCCGTCACCTCCTGCCCGACCAGTGCCGCCGCCTCAAACAGGTTGGGAGTGAAGACGAGAGCCAGCGGCAGCAGCCGCCCCCGAATCGCCGTGACAGCATCCTGCGCCATCAGGGAATCACCGCCCGTAGCCCGCATCACCGGGTCGACCACAAGCTCTGTAAGGCCGTATTCCCGCACCTTCTCGACGACAACCTCAATAATCGCCGCGTTCGGCAACATCCCCGTCTTCACCACGTCGGCGCCGATGTCGCTGACAACAGCATCGATCTGGGCGGCGACGATATCTGCGGATAGGTCCTCTACCCTCTGGACGCCCTGCGTGTTCTGGGCGGTGATAGCGGTGATGACCGACGTCCCATACACGCCCAGGGCGGCGAAGGTCTTGAGGTCAGCCTGGATGCCGGCTCCCGCGCTGGAGTCGGACCCGGCTATGGTCATCACAGTTCTCACAGCTACGATCCCCACAAATCGAAAGCGCCACCCGCTGGGGCCGGGTCGACGACCCGCCGAGCGAGCAGCGCAATCCCCACTTCCGCTCTTCCTACGCTGGCATTATCCAGATCAGGTTCAAACGGTCGGTGACGGCTTTTCGGCCACCCTCTCAGCCAGGCCCGCCCTTCCGGAGAAGGACTCCCCCAGCTCCCGAGCAACTTATGCAGTTCTCTCTACCGATCATGATATACCCTGCCGACATCCGCGACAACCTCTCCTTGACGGGCCTGACGAGGCCCACCTACAATCAGGTAAGTCGCCGAATCCTACTCTTTGGGCTGGACACGCAAACGGACATCGCCCCCATGATCCCGAACAGAGACGAACTCAAGACCCAGGTCATCGCCGCCGTGGAGGCCGAGCGAAACGAGCTTGTCGACCTCAGCCTCCGCATCCATGAGAACCCGGAGGAGGGCTTCCAGGAAGAGAAAGCCTGTGGTTGGCTCTGCGCCTACCTCCAAGAGCGCGGCTTCGCCGTCGAGCGGCCCTACTGTCAGCTAGCGACCGCTTTCCGGGCCAGCAGCGGCGATGAGCGGCCTCGCGTCGGTTTCCTAGCCGAGTACGATGCTCTACCCGGCCTGGGCCATGCCTGCGGCCACAACCTGATCGCGGCCAGCTCCGTCGGGGCGGCGGTAGCCGTCAGAGGCGTGCTGGCGGCGACGGGCGGCAGCGTGGTCGCCATCGGCACACCCGCGGAGGAGGTCTACGGCGGCAAGGCGATCATGGCTGGCCGCGGTGCCTTTGACGACCTGGACGCGGCCATGCTCTTCCACCCCGGCTCGCGCAACGCCGTCATCACGAGTGCGCTGGCCTGCATCGAGTTGGACGTGGAGTACTTCGGCCGGGAATCGCACGCCTCGACCCGCCCGGAAGCGGGGATAAACGCCCTCGACGCGCTCATCATCTCGTTTACCGCTATCAACGCCCTCCGGCAGCAAATAAAGGACAGCGACCGCATCCACGGGATCATCACCGACGGCGGAAAAGCACCGAACGTAATCCCTGCCCACTCCGCCGCCAGCTTCCTCATCAGAGCCAAGGATGAACCCTCTTTGGAGAACCTCAAGCAGAGGGCACTCTCCTGTTTCCAGGCAGGCGCTCAGGCGACGGGCGCCCAACTGGAGTTTCGCTGGGCCGACGTTCAGTACGCCCCCCTGCGTCCCAACATTCCTTTGGCCGAAGCCTGCGGCGCCAACCTGGAACAGTTGGGCCGCCAAGTGGACAAGGTCTCGACCTTGCGCGGACTGGGCAGCACCGACATGGGGAACGTGAGCGCCGTCGTGCCGGCGATCCATCCCAACATCGCCATCGCGCCACGGGGTGTCGCCATCCACACGCCGGAGTTCGCCCAATTCGCCGCCTCCGAAGAAGGGCACCGCGGCCTCCTCGACGCGGCGAAGGCGCTCGCCATGACGGCGGTAGATGTCCTGGTAGACAAGGACCTGCGCCGGCGGATGCGGGAGGAGTTCGGCAAGCCGGTTCAACTGGATTGAAAATGGGCAAACGCGAGAATACCATGCGCAGGAGTGACGATCCCTTCGCCGTCATCGCCGACTACTACGACCTCGACCTGGGAGACTTCCAGGAGGACGTGTCATTCTATGACAACCTGGCGCGGCGGACGGAGATGCCCATCCTGGAGCTGGGGGCGGGCACCGGCCGCGTGGCCATCCCACTGGCGAAGAGCGGGCATACAGTAATAGGGATCGACTCCTCTGAGGCGATGCTGGCGGCGGCGCGGCGCAAAGCGGGCCGGCGGCGGGGTAGCCTCCAGCTCGTCTTAGCAGAGATGACGGAGTTCTCATTCGATGTCAGCTTCGGCCTCATCTTCTGCGCGTTGGGTGGGTTCCTGCACCTGGACAGTCAGGAGAAGCAGATCCAAACGCTCGAACGGGCCCGCGATCACCTGGCGGCGGGTGGTCTACTGGCCCTCGACTTGCCTAACCCAGGAACAGTGGAATGGGAGCCGGGGGGTCAGGAGCTCGTCTTGGAGTGGACAAGAGAACGTCAAGATGGCACGATGATAAGTAAGTTCGTGAGCACGGAGGCGGACAGGGCCCGCCAAATCCAGCGGATCACTCACATCTACGAGGAATGGCATGACGCGGGCTCGCGGCGGCGGCAGACCACGTTCGAGCTGCGCTACGTGCATCGGTTTGAGATGGAGCTTCTCCTTAAGCATACGGGGTTGAAGATCGAGGGCGTCTACGGCTCCTATGACCTGGAGCCTTATGGTTCAGACAGCCCGCGGATGATATTCGTGGTCGGCCGTGCCTAATAGGGCGGCCAGCGAGGTAACATGAACGGAAAGCGAATGCTGATTGCGCTCGATGCCATGGGGGGCGACCGCGCTCCTCACGAGGCGGTCGCCGGCGCTGTGCAGGCAGCCCGCCGTCTGGACTGTGCCATCGCTCTCGTAGGGCCGCGGCCGCTGCTGGAGGCCGAGCTCGCCCGCTACGAGCCCCTGCCTTCCGGCCTCCAGATCATAGAAGCCAGCCAAAACGTCGAGATGGACGAATCGTCGGCCCGCGCCGTGCGCAAGAAGCGCGACGCCTCCATCAACGTGGCGATGCGCCTGCTTAAGGAAGGAGAGGTGTCGGCGGTCGTGTCCGCCGGCAACACGGGCGCGGTTGTCACCTCCGCCCTGCTCAATCTGGGACGGCTGCCGGGGATCCACCGGCCGGCTATCGGTGCCCTCCTGCCATCAAGCGAGCACGGTGCGCTGATTCTGGATGCGGGGGCAAACGCGGAATGCAAGCCCGCCTATCTCGTCCAGTTCGCGCACATGGGTTCAGCCTACATGCGGCGAATGTTCGGGATGGCGCGGCCGCGCGTGGGGCTGCTCAATATCGGCGAAGAGGAGAACAAGGGCAACGAGCTGGCGCGAGAAGTGTATCAGAAGCTGCGGAGGACTCACCTCAACTTCATCGGCAACGTCGAGGGGAAGGATATCGCCAGAGGAGCGGTCGATGTCGTCGTAACCGACGGCTTCACCGGCAACATCGCCGTCAAGGTAAGCGAAGCCTCTGTGATGTTCGTCGTGGACCTCATCAGGGATGTCTTGACCACGAGGCTTCAGTACAAGCTGGCCGCTATAGCGCTAAGGCAGGCGTTCTACGACGTGCGCCAGCGCCTCGACTACTCGGAATACGGGGGCGTCCCTCTGCTGGGAGTCAAAGGCGTCGTTATCGTTGCCCACGGCCGCAGCGACGCTAATGCCTTCAAGAACGCCCTCCGCTCGGCAGAGGAGGCAGTTACTGCCGGTATCCTCGAAGAGCTGGCAGAGACGCCCAAGAAATAGCCGCGGGCAAGGTCACTCCGGCAATCCTTCCAGCGGCGAGGAAGCACCCGGCAGCAATCCAAAACGCGTCCACATCTGAAGGGTTGCCTTGACCTTCTGGAGGCGGTCAGGGTCGTCCTCAAAATCTTTGAGCAGACACTTCTCGATATGTCTCTCCACCATCAGGAGCCCCACCTGGTCGATGCTGCTGCGGATCGCCATCAACTGGGTCAGTACCTCCTCACATTCGCGATCGCCCGCAAGCATCCTCTGGATGCCTCGCACCTGGCCCTCGATGCGGCGGAGTCGAACGAGGATGTTGTCTTCTTCCGGCCCGGTTTGCATGATGAATGCCTCTTTTTTTCTTCAGCAGTCTTGACATACCCCCAGGGGGTATACTACAATTGTAGACAGCGATGACCCTAGTGTCAAGATTATGGGTAGGTGAAGGAGGAAGAACAATGGCCGCCGTCAAAGAAGTAAGCGACACCACATTTGAGCAGGATGTCATCAAGTCCAGCCTGCCGGTGCTAGTTGATTTCTGGGCGCCCTGGTGTGGGCCCTGCCGCATGGTGGCGCCTGTGGTCGAGGAGCTGTCGGGCGAGTTCGCCGGTAAGGTGAACTTTCTCAAGTTGAACACCGACGATAACCCGGTGATCGCCTCCCGCTACGGGATCCGCAGCATTCCGACGCTGCTGATCTTCAAGGGGGGAGAGGTCGTCGGCCAGGTGATCGGCTTCCGGCCCAAGAGCGATCTCAAGAAGCACCTGGAGGACGCCATAGGGTAGCCCCTGAAAGGGCGCGGCAACGGTGACAATCGGTATGACATTATAGGTTCGCTGCTACCCGCTGGCAGCGAACCTATGTCTCCGCACCGCAAGGAGCGTGGCGATGGCGAAAGAGTATGACATCGTTATCGTCGGTGGTGGGCCGGCCGGTTTGGCGGCGGGCCTCTACGCAGCGCGGTCCCGCCGCCGGACGATCCTCCTGGAACGAGGCGTTACCGGCGGTCAGGTCGGCCTGGCGGCGACGATAGAGAACTATCCCGGCTTCCCCGACGGCGTCAACGGCTTCGACCTGGCGGAGGCGATGCAGCGGCAGGCCGAAAAAAACGGCATGGAGACGGCCTGTGCCGAGG
>Ga0315276_10005753_pt1 | contig 11442 bp, 9 predicted proteins | sample YL17G05_0_MG_FD_204542 | JGI IMG/M metagenome (GOLD analysis project Ga0315276, IMG submission 204542) | Sediment microbial communities from Yellowstone Lake, YNP, Wyoming, USA - YL17G05_0 | ecosystem: Environmental > Aquatic > Freshwater > Lake > Sediment | place: USA: Wyoming | collected... | reverse complement strand
GTGGGAGTTCCCGCAAGGCAGAGAGGGGCAAGAGGACGGCCTGCTTGTCGCCGTCGATCGCATCCAGCCAGTCGAGCGCCGAGGCAATGTCCTCCGTCGTTCGCAAGGCAAGACCATCCCCGAAGTCGCCCAGGGCGCTGGCGATGGCGGTCTCATGCTCGGGGGTAGGATGCAGGTGCTGGCCCAGGCGGCCGGCCAGTCCGGCGAGATGCCCGGCGTCCGCCGCCTCGATCAGCCGGCCTGCCGCCTCCTCGGCCTCGCCTTCGTGGCGCACCAGGACCTCCAGCCGTGCCTCCAGCGCCGCGGTGTGGGCCCGCAGATCAGACACCCTTCGACTCAGAGCCGTCTGCTGCGCCTCCGCCTCCGAGAGTGACCTCCGGGCCCCCGCCTCAGCCGAAGCAGCCGCCTGGCGTTTTCCCTCGGCGGCGGTCAGCTGGCGCCGCGCCGTCTCAACCTCGGCCTGGGCCTCGCCAAGCCTCGCCCGCGCCGTCTCGGTCTCCGACTGTAGGACCGCCCGCCGCTTCGAGAGCTCCCGCGCCTGGGCCTCGAGCTGCGCCACCTTCGCCGACCAGGAGGCCTTTCGGGAAGCGAGCCCCTCAAGCGCCTTGCCCGCCTCCTGCAGCCGCACCATGGCCGACCGTGGACCGGCCTCCAGGGTCAGCCTTCTTCCCTCCTCGGCCGTCTCCATGGCCTGTCGGCGGGTTTCGGCTGCCTTGCGGGCCGCCTCCAGCCGCTCGGCGAGCGCGGTCTTCCCCTCTTCCAGCGAGCCCAGTTCGGCCTGGGTCTGGGAGGCCTGCTCCTGCAGCCAGCGGAGCCGCTCCTGTGCAACCGCCAGCCGGGTTCCCAGGACCTCGCGCTGGCCATACAGGGTCGAGACCTGCTGGGAGAGTTGTTGCAGATTGGAGCGCAGGAGGTCGATACGAGAGCGGGTCGCGGAGAGTTGGCCTTCCACCGAGGCCAAGGCCTGGCGCAGGTTGTCCCGCGTCTCCGTCAAGGCTTCGGCCTCTGCCCGGGCCTCAGCCACAACCTTGCCCATCTGGTGCCAGTGGAAGCCGTACCACTGGCGAAGCCCGCCCTCGAGGTCGGCCTTGACCTGCTCATACTCGCGTGCCCGCTGGGCCTGCCGCTCCAGGCTGCGCAGCCTGGGCCGGAGCTCGGCCAGGATATCCTGAACCCGCTCCAGGTTCCGCCGCGTGGCCTCCAGGCGACGCAGGGCCTCATCCCGGCGGGCGCGGTACAGGCCGATTCCGGCGGCCTCTTCAAAGAGCCGCCGGCGCTCCTCCGCCTTGAGCGAGAGAGCTGCATCGACCAGGCCCTGGCCAATGATCGTGTAGGTACGCTGCGCCAGCCCGACCAGGGCTAGCAGCTCGGCCACCTCTCGCAGACGCACCCGCTGTCCGTTGAGCAGGTACTCATTCTGCCCGTCGCGGTAGGCCCGACGGCTGATCGTGACCTCGGCGAAGTCGATGGGAAGCCAGCCGTTGCTGTTGTCGAAGGTGATCGTCGCCGCGGCCATGCTCGCCCGCGGCCGGGACTCCGAGCCGGAGAAGATCATGTCCTCGGTCTTCTTGCCGCGCAGCAGGGTGTAGGACTGTTCGCCGAGCACCCAGCGGATGGCATCGGCGATGTTCGATTTGCCCGAGCCGTTCGGGCCGACGATGGCCGTGATCGTCCTGCCGAACTCGAAGACGGTCTTGCTGGCGAAGGTCTTGTAGCCCTGCAGCTCGAGGGACTTCAGGGGGGCGGTCGTGCGGCGCGAAGATTCCACGATGCTACCGGTGCTCACACTCATCTAGCAGGGTGATGAAGAGGCGCCTTGCCCGGAGAAAAGAACCGAACATGGGGTGGTTGCGGCTCCGCCCCAACCACCCCATGTTCGAATTCCTCTCAGGAACCAAGGCTTCTTCATCACGCTCCTAGGAGAGACGGCCTGCCTGCGAGAGGGCGTCCGTCGCCGCCCCCTGGGCGGCTGATTGTTTGCTCCGGCCGGTCCCTCGGCCTCTCAGGTCCTTGCCGACCGCGACCTCAACCACGAACTCCCGGGCATGGTCCGGGCCGTAGGACTCGACCGTCCGGTAGCGCGGCGTCTCGCCAAGCTCGGCCTGGGCCCAGACCTGCAGCAGGCTGCGGGCGTCGAGCAGGCTGTCGTCCTCGAGGACGACGGCGACCGCAGACTCAAGCCGCGGCTCCATGAACTCGTTCACGTTCTCCATCCCCGAGTCAAGATACAGGGCGCCGATCAGCGCCTCGAAGGCCCCGCAGAGCAGCGCCGCCCGATCCCGGCCTCCGGAGGCCTCCTCGCCCTTGCCCAGAAGCAGGGCCTCGCCCATGCGGATCTGGCTGGCAAACCCGGCCAGCTGCTCGGTCCGCACGAGCGCCGAGCGCAGGCGGGTGAGCTGCCCCTCATCGATCTCGGGGAAGCGTTCGTAGAGCCAGGCTCCTGTCAGGCAGTCCAGGACCGCATCCCCCAGGAACTCCAGGCGCTCGTTGTCTTCCAGCGCCTCGGTGTGTTCATTGAGGTAGGAGCGGTGCGTGAGCGCACGCCGCAGCAACCCCGGGTCCGAGAAGACAAGCCCCGCCTGCCGGGCAAAGTCGTCCGGTAAGATCATCGCTTCTCCACAGAACTTGGGGGACGCCGTCAACCCAGGAAGCCTGGGTGATGAGAAAGCGCCTTCCCCGGAGGAGAGAACTACATATGTAGGGGTTGGGGATTCGCCCCAACCACTACATGTGTGAATCCCTCACAGGAACCAAGGCCTTTTCATCACGCTCGGAGACTGGGTTCGCGGCGTCCCTCCAGTTCACTTCCGTCGGGCTCAGGCGATTCTAACCCGGGACCGCCGGGAACGCCAGCCTCGGGTTAACCCTCGGGCCGCAGCCCCGCCTTGAAACCCGAACCGGTCAGGACGGCAACGATCGGCGGGCGCAGGCTCTCGCCAAGCTCGATCAACGCCGGCCAGACGACCGCCGAGGTGGGCTCAACGTACAGCCCCTGCCGCGCCAGCGCCTGGCGGCCCACCTCGATCGGGTCCTCGTCCACCGCCACCCATGTCCCGTCCGAGGCCTCCACCGCCGCCAGAACCGCGTCGCCTCGCAGCGGCCGCAGGATGCGAATGCCTTCGGCCACCGTCGCCCCCTCGCTCACCATCCGGAGCCCGGCCGCGCCGGCAGCGTGGACCGCCCAGAGCGGGGCACACGCCCGCGCCTGGACCCCCACCAATTGCGGCAGCCTCTCGATCACGCCGCCCGCGACCAGCGCCTGGAACCCCCGGTACAGGCCCAACAGGATCGAGCCCTGACCGGCCGGCGAAACAATCGATCCGGGCGCTTGCCCAAGCTGCTCGACCAGCTCGAAGGCCATCGTCGCAGTCCCGAGCAGAACGTGCGGCAGATGGGCATGGCTGGCGTAAACCACGTCGCCTCCGGCCGCGCGCTGGACCTCCTCGGCCACGGCTGACCGGGGGCCGGGAACCCGAGTCACCTCGGCCCCGTAGGCTTCCATCTGGGCCAGCTTCGGGCCGGAGGCGGATTCGGGCGCAAACACCCGCGCCTGAATCCCTCCTTGCGCCGCATAGGCCGCCAGCGCCGCGCCGGCGTTGCCGGAGGAATCCTCCACGACGCGCCGGACGCCGGCCGCAGCCAGCGCGCTCACCAGGACCGCCGCGCCGCGGTCCTTGAACGAACCCGTCGGGTTGAGCTGTTCGCACTTAAAGTGGACGGCCCGGTTTCCGGCCCAGCCTTCGATCAGCGGCGTGCCGCCCTCGCCCAGGCCGATGAACGGAGCCTCCGCAGGCAGGGGGAAGAGCGAGCGGAACCGCCCAAGGCCTCTCCGCCGGCTTCCTGTTTTCCATTCGGGATCATGGAGAATGGGAGCGGCGAAGTCGAACAGGCCGCCGCACGCGGGACACCGATAGAGGAAGCCTTCAGCTGGATGGGGACGCCGGCAGTTGCTGCAGACGAGCGGCCTGGATCGCCCGGCGGGGAGTCGGGAGGGCTCGCCCCCGTTCATGCCAACCGATCCGCTTCGCCCGGATAATATTCGCCTTCGACCCAGTGCTCGCCCCCCGGGCCGACCTCTTTCTTCCAGATCGGGACGATTTCCTTCAGGCGGTCGATCCCATAGCGGGCGGCTTCGAACACGCCGCTGTCGCGGTGCGCCGCCGTGCAGGCGACGAGGACCGTCGGGGTTCCCGCCTCCAACTGCCCGAGGCGCTGGACGATGGCCACGCCCTCCACACTCGGCCAGCGCGAGCGGATCTCCTCGGCCACCTGCCGCAGCTTGTCCTCGGCCATCGGGCCATAGGCCTCGTACTCGAGGTGATCGGTGTCGTGGGCCTGGCCGCGCTCGGTCCGGCCGCGAACCACGCCGGTGAAGACACAGGCCGCACCGGTCGTAGGCAGAACCAGCTCCGCCAGCAGGCGGTTCAGGTCAAGCGGCTCATCCGTCAATCGCACGAAGGTCGGCCCGGGCTGGCCCGATCCGCCGCTCACCGGCGGGAAGATGGCCGCCTCGTCGCCCTCGCGGAGCACCTGGTCGGGCTTGGCGAAGTTGCGGTTGACGGCGACGACCGCAGAGTCGAGAGCCTCTGCCAGCTCGGGCCGGGCCTGGCAGACGGCGGCCTTGAGGTCGGCCACCGTTGCGTCATCCGGCAGTGCCAGCGTATCCTGGCGCACCCCGGCCCGCATGCGCAAGGTGGCAAAGTAGAGGACCGTCACCTGCATCCGGTCATTCCTCCAGCACCACGTCGCCGCTTCGCCCGCCGTGCTTCTCGATCAGGCGGATGTCGGTGATGCGAGCCCCCCGCTCCACGGCCTTGATCATGTCGTAGACCGTCAGCGCCGCCACCGAGACGGCTGTCAGGGCCTCCATCTCGACGCCGGTCCGGCCGATCGTGCGGGCCGTGGCCGTGATCACGACGCCCGGAAGGTCGTCCGAGTACTCGAGGCTGACGTCGACGTGGTTGAGGGCGAGCGGGTGGCAGAGCGGGATCAGCTCCCAGGTGCGCTTGGCGGCCATTACCCCCGCCAGCTCGGCAGCCGCCCGCAGATCTCCCTTCTTGAGATCCCCCGCTCGAGCCGCCGCCAGCGTCTCCGGGCGCATCACGACGGAGCCGCGGGCGGTCGCCCAGCGCTTGGTCTCGGGCTTATCGCCGACATCGACCATGCGCGCCCGCCCGGTCCGGTCCAGATGGGTCATTCCCGTCTTTGCCATGTTGACATTATACCGGGCCGCTTCCGGCGGGACAACATAATGCAGCCGGAAGACCGCCGCCGGCTCGGTCCCCGCGGCCTGGCGCCTCACCCCTTACCCATCTCCTGAGGGCGCTGAAAAGTCGCTGGTGCGGAGTGCAATGGGAGATCTATGCTGGTTTGGGCTCCCCCGCACCGCCACGAATCTCCCGCTACCAGGCACCAGGGTTTCTTCAACACCCTCCTCCTTTGCCTTGACCACCTCAGCAACCCCCTGCTATAATGGGGCACGCCTGCCCCAAGAGCAGGCGGTCCTATGAGACGTCTAGGAGCGTGACGACTAGCCTTGGCTCCTGAGAAGAACGGTTCTCCTCTCCGGGCAAGGCGCGTGGTCATCGCCCTGTAAGGAGTAGTCCAATGACACCGCTTCCAAAGAGAAAGCACTCCAAGGGTCGGCGCGACCGACGCCGGGCGCACGACGCGCTGAAGCCGCAGCTCTTGATGTCCTGCCCGAATTGCGGGGAGAAGACGTTGCCCCATCACATGTGCCCAAACTGCGGGCACTACGCCGGCCGGGAAGTGATTGAGGTCGAGCACGGGTAGCCACCACCTGCGGGCCGTGCCAGCCTGGGTTCGATGACAGGCGTGGGGAGCGCACGGCCTGCTTGATTCTCATGGCCATCGATCCCGCGCACACGGCGTTCCTTTTCCCGGGTCAGGGCTCACAGGCCCTTGGGATGGGGCATGCCCTGGCCGAAGCCGATCCGGCCGCGGCCGCCGTCTTTGCCGAGGCCGATGAGATCCTCGGTTTCCGCCTCTCCCAACTATGCTGGGAAGGCCCCCTCGAGACGCTCAACGACACGCTGAACACGCAGCCTGCCCTGCTCACCCACTCGGTGGCCGTGCTGCGCGCACTTCAGAGACGGGCAGAGGGGTTCCGCCCCGCACTGGCGCTTGGGCACTCGCTGGGTGAGATCAGCGCGCTGGTCGCAGCCGGGTCGATCGCGTTCTCCGACGCCCTCCACCTCGTTCGCGAGCGCGGCCGGGCCATGAAGGCCGCCGGCGAGCAGAACCCGGGTGGGATGGCCGCCGTCCTCGGGCTGGACATTGAGGCCGTCGAGGCGGTGTGCCGGGACGTCGCCGCCCGAACAGGGCGAGTTCTTCAAGTCGCCAACGACAACTGCCCCGGCCAGGCCGTGATCTCGGGCGAGGAAGCAGCCCTTGCCGCCGCGGTCGGCGAGCTCCAGGCAAAGGGCGCCAGGCGCGTGGTTCGGCTGGCCGTGAGCATCCCTGCCCATTCACCCCTGATGCGGTTGGCTCAGGCCGGCTTCAACCGCGCCCTGGACGAGACGCCCATCTCCGACCCGCAGATCCCCGTCATCGGAAACGTTCGTGCAGCCCCACTGGGCACGGCCTCCGAGGTGCAGGCTGACCTGGGCGCCCAACTCACCTCGCGCGTGCGGTGGACCGAGTCGATCCGGGCCGCCGCGGCTGCAGGGATGCGGACCTTCCTGGAGATCGGGACCGGCAACGTCCTCACCGGCCTGGTACGCCGAATTGATCCCGCCTGCCGGGGGCTGGCCCTCGACGAGCCCGAGAGCTACCGGGAGCTCGCCGGTTGAGGGTACAATCCCCAGCCGCCACCCCTGAGATGCGCAAGTTCCTGCTCGCCCTCCTGCTCATGCTCGGTGTCTACTTCTTCATCTCGAGGTTCACCGAGGCCCAGCACATTCTGGATACCCTGCGCCGGGGAGACTGGCGCTGGCTTGCCGCGGCCGCCGGCCTGCAGCTGATGTGGTCGCTCAACGTCGGCGCCTCCTTCCGGGCGATCTACCACGCCATGGGCATGGAGGAGAGGACCGGGCACATGGTGCCGCTGGCAGCGGCAGCCTTCTTCGTCAACGTCATAGCCCCGATGGCCGGGGTGAGTGGAATCGCCGTTTTCATCGCCGACGCCCGGAAGCGGAATCGGCCTGTCGGCCGGGTATCGACCGCAGCGGCGCTGCTTGTTCTCTTTGACTATGTTGCGTTCCTGGTCGTGCTGGCGCTTGGCCTGATCGTCCTCATCCGGCGCAACCAGCTCGAAGCCGGGGAGATCGTGGCCACCCTGGTCCTCGTGGTCATCGCCCTCGGCATGGCCTCGCTCGTCTTCCTGGGCATGCGCTCAGAGGAGCAGCTGGGGCGGGCTTTGGCCCGGCTGGGAATCCTGGTCAACCGCGTCGTACGGCCGTTCATCCACCGGGACTACCTGAGCCTGGCGCGGGCCCACGAGTTCGCCCATGATGCCTCGGAGGGACTGCAAGAGGCTCGCCAGTCGCCGGGGAACCTCCTGCTGCCGGCCGCCCTGGCGCTCAGCAGCAAGGCCCTCCTGATCTCGGTGCTCTTCTTCGTCTTCATGGCTTTCCAGCAACCGTTCACGGTGGGCACCCTGATCGCCGGGTGGAGCATCGCCTACTTGTTCCTGATCGTCACCCCGACGCCTTCCGGCATCGGCTTCGTCGAGGGTGTTCTTACCCTGACCCTGGCCTCGATGCGCGTGCCGCTGGCTGCCGCGGCCCTGATCACCCTCGCCTACCGCGGCATCACGCTCTGGTTTCCCCTGGCCTATGGCGCCATCGCCATCCGCTGCGTCAGCCGGGCGACCGCGCCCGCCCTCGGCCAGCCCGCTGCCAAGGCGTAGTCCCCGAGGCTCCACGGCTTGCGTCCGCCCGGTTCGATCCCGGGAGAGTGTTGAAGAACGCCGATGGATGCGCCACAGGGGCCGCAGCCGGCTGTCTTGATGCCCCTTCGACCCCCCACCCCTTGCCCCCTTCGCGGCGCACTCCGCAGCGGAGCGGAGGAGCCCCTGCATGGGAACGCCTGCCGACCACAAGAGGAATAGCAGGGCCCGTCGGCTGCGCCCCGCGCACATGGTCCCGAGCTCTTGTCGGGAGCGCCCCTCTGGGGTCGGGGGGCTTCGCGCGGGCGGGGGGTGAGGCGTGAAGCAAGCTGTGCTCTCCGGCCGCGGCGGGTAACGTCCGCTTGTCTCAGATGTCCTGAACCCACCCAGCCACTTGACGGCGCGGAGGAACGAAGATAGCATCTTCGAGCGGCCCGCTCTCCGCCTTGAATAGACTTATCGGCCTGGGCATAAACCACATGGTCATTGAAGCAGCCACCCTCCTGACAGTCCCACCGGGCAGCCTGGTTTATCACCTGATCCTGATCACGGTCCTGGCGCTGATCTTCAGCCTGGCACAGGCTGAGCGGTCGCGCCGGGCGACCCCTCGCGCTCGCCGCTGGGTCCTGGCCGGAGCCAGCCTGTTGACCCTGCGGATCGCCCTCCTGGTCGTTGCCGGGCTTGCCTGGCTCGGCGTTCTGGATGGCGCCCTCCTGCTCCCACCGCTGAACCAGCTCGCCAGCCTGACCGGCGTCCTGGTCTTGGGCTGGGTCGTGCTCTTCACACGCCCCAAACGCTCGATCGACGCTGCCCTGGCTGTCACCCTCACCCTGGCGCTCCTCGGCTTGGCGGCGACCCTGGCCGTGATCGTCTCTTCGCCCGCGTCGGCCCCTTACAACCAGACCTGGCCGGATATCCTCTGGACTCTGGCCGGGGCAATTGCCTCCCTCATACTGGCGATCCTCCTGCTGGCCCGCCGGCCGGCCGAGTGGGGCATCGCCTTCGGAGGTCCCGTCCTCTTGGCCGCCGGGTTCGGGCTGCATACGTGGTCGCTGCTGTGGCAAAGCCCGACGGGTTCACTGGCAGGCTTCGTGCGCATGGCCGAGCTGGGCGCGTACCCGCTCTTTGCCCTGGCGGCAACGCGAGCTCTCGCCCTCGAGCGACTTCCTGAATCCGAAGCCGCTGAGGCGCCTGCCAGGGCACCCGTTGCCCCTCACTCTGGCCCCTCGATCGATGTCGAGAGTGGCTTCGCTCTGGCAGCGGCAGAGAGCGCCAACGAGTTCGCCTCCCAGGCAGTCCGGGCCGTCTCCCGCGCCATGCGCGCGGAGTATTCCCTGCTGCTCACCCCGCCCGACGCTTCGGGCCGATTCTCCATCGCCATCGCCTACGATCTGATCAGCGAACAGTATCTACCCGGAACCGCGCTGGATGACAAGCGGGCACCGGTCATCAGCGCGGCCCTGACTCAGCGCCGCACCCTGACCCTCCAGGGACGAAGCCGCTCCCCGGACATGCAGACACTGCAGTTTGCCCTCAACCTGCACGCCGGCGGACCAGCTTTGATGGTCCCCATGGTCGCGGGCGACGAGCTCCAAGGCGGCCTTCTGGTCCTCTCCCCCTACGCCCGCCACGACTGGACGGCGGCGGACCGGGGCGCGCTCGAAGCCATCGCCCAGCATCTCGCCCGCCGGCAGGGCCAGATTCGGCTCTCCAAGTTGACCGATTCCGAGGCCGTCCGGGAGGCCCTGGCCGGGGCGAACCGCAAGATCGAGGCGCTGACAGGAGAGAACGAGCGTCTGGCCTCCGGCCTGGGATCGACGGCCCGGGGCCCGGCAAGGCCTGAGGAGCTTGGCAACCTCCTGGCCTTGAACGAGGAAGCCCGAGAGACGATCCAGATCCTCGAGGCCGAGATCGAGCGGCTGAAGAGAGCACAGGCCGTCCGTCTCTCGGGAACAGCCGAAGAGGTCGAGAATCTCGCCGATCAGCTTCAGATCGTGCTCCAGCAGCTGGCCGAGGCCCGGGCGCGGCTGGCGGCGCTCGAAGCGCAGAGTGTCGACGGTGCGTTGCGGGCGCCCCTGGCAAGCCAGATCGAGGCCATCGCCGCCATCACCCAGGAGATGCGCCTGCCGCTGGCCTCGATGGCCGACGATGCCGAGGTCCTCATCGGGGAATCGCTGGGCAGTCTCGGCCCGATGCAGCGCAAGTTTGTTGACCGTTTCCGAGGCAGCCTCGTCCGGATGAAGATCCTCTTCTCTGACCTGGATCAGGCCAGCATGGTCGAACCGGGCACATTGCGTCTGGCTTCCGTCCCGGTGGACATCCTGGAGTGCATCAAGCAGGCGCTGATCCAGACTGGAGCCCTTCTGCGCACCAGCGATGTCACCGTGCGCCTGGAGCTCCCCGACGACCTGCCGCCGGCGTTGGGGGATCAGAACGTGGTGATCCAGTTCCTCATCCACCTGATCAACAACGCGGCCGCAGTATCCCCTCAAGGCGGGGAGGTCATCGCCGGCGCCAAGGTGCAGGGGACGGAGAAGGCAGGCGAGGTCCGCTTCCTCGCCCTCTCCTTTACCGACAGCGGTCCGGGCATCCCGCCGGAGGATCTCGGCCGCGTCTTCGAGCGTCGCCGATCGGCGGACGCCCCGCCAGTTCGAGGCATCGGCGACCGCGGGGTCGGGCTGGTCGTGGTCAAGGCGCTGGTCGAGGCGCTCGGAGGCAGGGTCTGGGTGGAAAGCCAGGTCGGTGTGGGCAGCACGTACTGGGTGCTGCTTCCGTTGGCAAGAGCCGAGGCGGCCTCGGCTTCAGGCCCGGCAGAGTGAACAGCCTCAAGCAGATCATCCTCGGGTTCGCCCTGGCGCTGGCCGCTGCGGCAACGGTCCTGGGCAGCCTGTTCGCCTCCGAGGCCGAGGGGCGGCTGGCGACCGACGCGGACCGCCTCCCTGGCGGGAGCCCGCCCGCCGGCAGGACGCCCTCGTGCCCCGCGCCCAGCGGATGGATCCGGCACCAGATCGTGCCCGGCGAAACCCTCGACGAACTGGCGGCGCGATCCAACACGCCTCTCGACCTGATCGTGCAAGCCAACTGCCTGGCGGACGCCAGTTCTGCGCCCGGCGACCTGGTCTATCTGCCGCCTGAGTCCCCGGCCCCGGCGGCCACGCCGTGTGGTCCTCCCGATGGATGGAGCTTCGTCGTTGTCGGCACCGGGGACACATGGGTGACCCTGACCGATCGGTATGGGGTGGCCGAGGACTCCTTGCGCCAGGCCAACTGCCTGGGCGCCGGGTCCCTCCTCGAGCCGGGGGTTCGGATCTACGTCCCGCCCGCCCCAAGTGCAACGCGGCCGCCCACAGCCACCACTGCGCAGCCGCCGACTCCCACCCGAACTGAGACCCCGACGGCAACTCCCTGAAGCCCAAGTCCATTCCACCGCAGGCTGGTGGAAGAGGCCATTGGAATGGAGGAAGACGGTGCCTATTGGGGTTTGGGCATCGCCCGCACCCCAATAGGCACCAATGCATCTCTCTCAGGGTCGGTGTTCTCAGCACGCTGCTGGTGTCCCGTTCCGGAAGTTCGATGAGGAAGTCTTTCGCAGT
>Ga0315276_10005752_pt1 | contig 11444 bp, 9 predicted proteins | sample YL17G05_0_MG_FD_204542 | JGI IMG/M metagenome (GOLD analysis project Ga0315276, IMG submission 204542) | Sediment microbial communities from Yellowstone Lake, YNP, Wyoming, USA - YL17G05_0 | ecosystem: Environmental > Aquatic > Freshwater > Lake > Sediment | place: USA: Wyoming | collected... | reverse complement strand
CCGTCCGTATCACTCGACCCCGTCCCATCCACCGTCACCGTCAACGGCACACCACCCGTCGTCGGACTCACCGTGAACAAAGCAGTCGGCACAAGGTTGCCTAGTGCGCCAGCTCGCACAGTGATGTGCGTCGTATCGGCGGCCTGGGAACCGGCGTCGCTCAGAACCTCCAGCCGAACCACGTGCGAGCCCACTTCGAATGAAACGTTCGCAGTGGCACCGGTTGCCACCTGAATGCCGTCCTTGTACCAGACGTAGGCAACTACACTCCCGCTACTAGCGCTACTCGCAGAGCCGTCCAGCACAACGTTTTCGGCGCCGCTTCCATTGCCGTCAATAACGCTCTGATCGGGTCCCGCATTTGCGATCAACGTGTCATTCGCGCAATCCGGGTGCAGGAGTACTTCGTCATAGCCCGACAGCGCAGCGGAGTCAGTGGCAGTGAAACCGATCCGCCAGTAGAACGACTCTGTACCGCACCCAAGAGGGCTGACTTGTATGGTGGCCTGGCAAGCGCTGATCGGCGGGTCATTGTGCGTGTGATCGTTGTGATGCAACGTCAGCTGTATGGCGCACGCGATCTGTGCTGGTGATTGTTCCGCATCGTTGATCGCCGCCGATACGTTGTAGATGGTGGAACTCGATAGTGGATACCGAGTGCCGTCAGGAGGCGTCAGCATTTCGACAGAAGGCGGCGTGTTGTTCAACGACACCGGGAACGTAACGGTATTCGACAATCCGCCTTGATCGGTGACCTGAAGCGATACGGTGTATGGCGTGGGAAGCCCACCGGGCGCGTTGAACGTGTGGCTCGGATTCGCCTGAGTGCTGGTTGGGGTGCCGTCCCCGAAATTCCACAGATACCCCAACGGTAGTCCTTCCGGATCGCTGGACGCCGAACCGTTGAGCTGGATTGCCAGCGGCGCCGTTCCGTGGTTCTTATCCGCCGTCACAACCGCAGTGGGGGCGACGTTGCCCGCGTTGTAGACGACGCGATTCACGCCGCCGCCCCAGGTGACGAAGTAGAGGCCACCGTCGACTGGATTCGTCGACAGATGAATGACGGGTCCGGAGGCGGCATCGAAGATCCGCACCGCCACTGGCTTGAAATTTCCGTTCAGAACGAAGTTGCGGATCCAGGTGCGACCATAGTCAGCGTGGAAATAGGTGTCCTTGTACGTCGCTGGGAAATCGGTGCCTGTGTACCAGACACCACCGGTCGACGAGTTCCCCTGGAATGGCGAACCGGAAACGCCGCTTTGGCCAATTTGATATTGGATGGCATTGCCGTTTGCATCGAAAGTTGACCATCGAGCGTTGGCGGGCCCGTGGTTCCAATCGATCTCGGGTCTGCGATGTAACCAGGTCGGAACTGATGCGGGGATGTCCTGGTTCGTGTTGCAAGGGTTCTTGAACGAGACCGGATTAAGCGACTCCTGCTTAATGAGATCCTGAAACGCAAAGAACTGTTGGGCGCATCCCCCCACACCGAAGAGCGGATTCGGTGCGTCACGATTGTACGTGATCGGTGTGACATAGCCGGTTTGCTGGCTCATGCCTTCGAAGTAGGGCCAGCCAAAATTCTCGCCGCCGGTGCGTGAGACGTGGAAGTCTTCCCATGTACCGTTGCCGACGTCGCCGATCAGGAAAGTCCCTGGATTGCCCAGGGACGGGTCGTGGCTGCCCGACCCCTCGACGTGGCTGAACCGGAATGGATTGCGCAGGCCGAGCACCCAGAGGCGGGACGCCGATGAGCGGGGAGAGGTGGCGTCGTACAGCGGGTTACTAGGAATACCGTCGCCCGTCATCGGGTCGATGCGGATGATCTTGCCACTGAGCGATGTCGTCAGTTGGGAGCGATAGGCACCGACGTTTTCCGCCTGGCGAATGATCTGCGGTGTGCCGTTTAGCGCTTGATTCCAGTTCGTCTCTCCGGCGCTGCCGGTATCGTTCGAACTGTAGCTCGCGCCGTCACCGCAGGATGCCAGCAGTGTGCCATCGTCTCCAAAAGCGAGGCTGCCGGTACTGTGTGACTCGTAGAGCATCGGGCAGCCCGTGAGGGGCGTTTCGCCCATCAAGACCTTGCGTGAGTTGTAGTCAACCGTAGTCGCATTCAGATAGTTGAGGTCGCCAGGCGGTTTGATGGCCGTGTACCGGGTGATTCTGCCGATGGTTGCAGAGAAGTACTGGTCTATAGCCGCGCTGTAGCCGGCTCCGCAGATCGCAGAGCCGGTGCCAGATGCGGGCTCTGTGCAGTTGACGAGATGGTGCCGATCGACAACGTACAGGAGGTATACGTAGCCGTTGTTCTTGAAGTTGGGATGCAGTTCAAAGCCCAGAAGGCCAAAGTCGCGCCAGCTACCTACTTCGGGTGCAATGTCGAGAAACGGCGTTGGGTTTTTGGTCGTCCCGTTGACGCGCCAGACACGGCCGCCGCGCTCCCAGACGAATATCTGGCCGTCTTCGGTAAATGTCGCACCGACGGCCTCGCTCCAGCCGGACCCGATGGGTTGATAGGTAAATCCAACCGGAGGAGCAGCAGCCGCTTCTAGCGCCACCAGAGCGGTCATCAACGCGACACCAACTATTGCGGATCGCCAGCCCGAGGTTGGGCGGGATACGCGCACCAAGCTCTGCATCGCGAGAGTCAATCGGGGCATAGGTCACTGCGGCTACGGGGAAGGATTTGCGATCCTGCGCTAATGAACTGTCCCGACGGGAAACGAGGTTGTTTCGCGATTGTTGATTCGAGCTGATCTTCCCCCGAATTTCCGGACACCGGGTTCAAGGGTCATACAATGATCTTCAACGAAGTGTTAGATGACGAAGAAGCGCAGCGAGTTTGGTAAGTTATTCAAACAAAAAGCGGTGGCGTTGGCGGTAGAGCAGGGCTACAGCCACGCGGAGGCTGGCCGCAGTCTGGGTGTTCGAGAGAACCTGATTGGTCGTTGGAAACCACAACTGCAAGAAAGTGTTGCGTCGATCGGTTGAACACAGAACGGCCTTCTTTGCCAAGGAAAGCCGATGACATATCGATTCATCGAGTCGCACAAGAAGGTCTGGCCGATCACGTTGATGTGCAGCGTGTTGAATGTCTCCAGCAGTGGTTTCTACGAGTGGGTTCATCGTCGACCGAGTCGCCGAGCGATCGCCAATGACATCCTGGATGGCCGCATTCGCCAGGTGTTCGACGCGCATAGGCAACGCTACGGCGCACCGCGGATCGCCGATGAGGTCAGCGGCCAAGGGCTGCCATGCAGCGAGAACCGTGTCGCACGGCGCATGTGGGTGTTGGGAATCCAGCACAAGAAGTTCAAGGTCACTACCGACTTGAACCACACGAGCCGGTCGCCAAGGATCTGATCAATCAGCACTTTACGGCCACTCGGACGAATCAGAAATGGGTCAGTGGCATCACGTACGTGTGGACCGACGAGGGTTGGTTGTATCTGGCGGTGGTGATGGATCTGTATTCTCGCGCGGTCGTCGGCTGGTCGATGAATCGGCGTATGACCCAGCAACTGATCGCTGACGCGTTGACGATGGCGCTGTTCCGGCGTGCCTTCCCGAAGGGCACGATCATTCATTCGGATCGGGGCAATCAGTACTGTGCACCGCGTTACCAGCAGCTCTGAAGACCCGCACGTAGCCGAGTGAACTGCGCGAATCGGAGGTAGCTCTCGAGCTGCTAGCCGACACCATTGCGCCACTCAGCAGGCATGTTGGCGATTTTGCGTCGAAGTGCAGCCCGGTTGTCTCAAGCCGCGCAAACGAGTGCCTGGCAGACGTTCAATTGTGGGTGGGTTTGTGGGTTCGATAACCACACGAATAGATATTTACTTTTAAATCAAGACCTTATTGATAAAGTGTGGCGGAGAAGCAGGGATTCGAACCCTGGAAACCGGTAAGGGTTTACTTGATTTCGAGTCAAGCGCCTTCGACCACTCGGCCACTTCTCCGGGGCGGCATTTTCCTTGAGTGCCCCATCCATTGCCAGCGCTTGCGAACCGGCGCGGGTGTCTACGTTTAAGCGCGCATTGTCGGTCGGGTAGAATGCCGGTCCCAAATTGGATCAGTGGATGCGTCATGGCAGACAGTAGTGCGGTAGTTGATGTCACCGCCAAGAATTTTCAGACCGATGTGGTAGATCGGTCTAAACAGGTACCGGTGGTCGTGTTGTTCTGGGCCGAACAGTCACCGCCGGCGAAAGACGCGCGACGGGTGCTCGAGACGCTGGCTGGACAGTATCAGGGCAAGTTTGTGCTGGCGTTGTCCGATGTCTCGCGCGACCAGTCGCTCGCGCAACACCTTCGGGTGCAAGGTCTGCCGAGTATCCGGGTGATTCAAGACGGTCAGCTGGTCGACCAGATGGACGGCCCACAAGGCGAGCGGGCGCTGCGGGCGATGCTTGATCGCTTGACGATGACGAGTGGTGAGCTGCTGCGCGAGCAACTTGATGAGGTGTTGGCGTCGGGCGACTTCGCGACGGCGCTCGAAATACTGCAGCAGGCACTTGCGGCGGAACCGAACAACCCCGCCTTCAAGCTCGAATATGCGGATGTGCTGATGTTGACCGGTGACCTCGATCAGGGGCGCCGCGTGCTGGCGACGATTCCCGACGACACCGACGGACGTGAACGGCCACTGACGCGCTTGCAGATGATGGAAGAAGCCGCAGGCATGGGTGAAGTGGCCGAGGTAAACGCCGCGCTGCAGAAAAACCCGGACGATTTGGAATCGCGGTACGCGGCGGCGATCCTAGAGGCTGTGCACGGGAACTATCAGGCGGCGCTCGATCACGCGATGTACATCCTGCAAAAGGACCGAAAGTTTCGCGAGGACATCGGCCGGACCACCCTGGTCAGGATTTTTGCGTTGTTGCCGAAGGGTGCCGATCTCGCCAAGAGCTACCGGCGTCGGATGTTCGCACTGATGCATTGATCGGCGCGTTCCATCCGCACAGACCGGTCGTCCATGTTGCGGATCATCTCGATTCGGCGAGGAGCTTCGGACGCTTTCGTGGCACCGCGGTCTTGAATTGCCGTGGTTTGACGACGAGAACATCGCACGTCACGCCGTCGATGACTGCTTCCGCGGTGTTACCGATGTGGAAGTGACTGAGCCCGCTGCGCGACACGGCGCCCATGACCAGGAGGTTGGCCTTGAGTTCGGCAGCGCAAGCGATGAGCTCATCGGCAGGTTTTCCATTACGCAGCACGAGGGTTGCCTCGGCAATGTCGTTGCGTTTCGCGAGACGACCGATTGCTTGCCTCGTCACCGCCTGCAGTGACCCTGACTCGGTTGCCGTTGCCGGCCGCGGCAGGAACCGCTGTGGCATGGTCTGCGTCGTGTCTGTGATATGAATGAGTGAGATTCGACCGTCAAGTTGCCGCACCACGGAGGTTGCCGCCTGGAGTAATCGGTCATCGAGACCCGATGGTTTGGCGTGCGCGTGTGTCGGATCGATTGCTGTGAGGATGTGGGACTTCTTTGCCAAGCGCTCGTGCTTGACGAACCAGACCGGACACGGACACTCGCGGATCAGGTCCCAATCCGAGTTGGCGAGAAACCAACGCCCGAGCCGCGTGTGACGATGGGACTCGGCAACCACCAGGTCCGGTTTGCTGTCGAGGACATGCCGCACGATTGCGTGTGCCGGTGGGAAATCCCAGACCACGTCACATTGCACGTTGATACCGTCAGCGCGCAGCGGACGCGCGAGTTCGAGCAGCTGCTCGCGTCGTTGTTTGGCAACAAAACGAAGTATCGCCGCGGGATCCGTCGGCATCGGTACGGGCAACGGGAAAGGCGTGGAGAACGCATGAAACAGGGTGATCCGCGCTCCGCTGAAGGTGGCGATCCGCGCGGCCTTGCGGATTGCGATCTGCTTGCGCGCGCCCGGGTCCCGAACTGCTACCAGGATCGATTTCCAGGACCTCGACGGCATCGGCGACCCTCCCTCAAATTGCAAAAAAATGCGCGATTGGCGAACAGAACCTGAAGCGCATCGGGATCTGTCCGGGATGCAGATCCGCCGCGTGCGCGCCGCTCCCTTCAACTCGCCGGACTTGAAAATCGGGTGTCTGGTGACGGCGCCGTTCGCGACGATTGTACACGCCCCGATCGAGTGGACACCTTGACGAAGACCACATTGCGGTGACGATCTCACGGCGCTCATCGTACGTGCGAATGCGGGAGTTTTTTTTGGCTGCCCGCGCGCCGCGAACGTGTTGTGCAACCAACCTTACCGAGGCGCAGAAGATCCGCCCGGCTGGCGGATTGGCTGCGACCACAGCGATGAGCTCATCTGGCCGATTGTTGTCGGAAGGCAAGTTCATCGACGGGCCACAGATATGCCTATGCGAGTTATGATCCGATTAAGGCCATTTCAGGACAGATCATGCGCCACTTAATCGGGACCATAGGATCGTGCGTCGCCGTACTCTGCGTCATCGCGGGTTGTTCGAAACCGCCTGCCTTTTCGGGCGGCGAACTCTTCGCGGCGAACTGCGCGAGCTGCCACGGCCGGTATGGAGAAGGCGATGGGCCCGCGGCGGCGGATACGTCGGGATCGATTCCGGATCTGCGCTATCTTGCGGCACGCAATAGTGGAGCGTTTCCACGAGACCGGGTCGCCGACCTCATCGACGGTCGGGAAATCGTCAAGGCGCATGGTGATCGGCAGATGCCGGTCTGGGGCGATGCGTTCGGGGCGCTCGACGAAGCCAACGGATCAGACGAGGCGCGATCGGCGGCCAAGATCCAGGCGCTGGTCGACTTTCTCGTTGGAATCCAGCAGAACAAATGAGTCCGCGTTAGCTGCCGAAGTCCGAACGCTTCGCGCTCACACATGCCGCGCGTTGGGTGTTCACGTATTCACCCGTGATCGGAATCATCCGGGGAACGGTAGTAAAACTCGCCGATCCGCAATCAGTGCGGCGACCAGTCTTTTTCCACGTACTCTCGGCTTTCGTACAGGTGGGCGGAACGCAAAGCGAAGTCGCGTTCCTGTTCGTCGGTGATGCGATCGAGCGTGCGGCCCACGAGGGTGCAGTTGCGGATCATCTCGATCTTCGGCCAGGTCGATCGTTCGCCTTCGCGAATCAGCTCCAGAGTCTCCTGCTCGCTCAAGATCGATAGCAGCTTGCGTGGGTCCCAGAAGCGGCGGCGGGGAATGATATTCACGTCCGCGGTGTAGTCCTGCACCGCAACGCTGTAGGCCATCCGTGCGTAAACGTTCAGCGGATATCGGTCCTTGACGAGTTGCATCGCAAACGGCCACGTGGCCCGAATCCATTCGCGACTGGCGGCCTGATAGATGCCGACGAATCGTCCGAGCAGGCTTTCATCGAAGCCGGTATCGCGGATCGCCCACAGCACCACCGGATTGATCTGGCTCGTCATGAAGTGATTGACGCCGTACAGGCGTGCGATGCGCTTGGCCGGCAGGTCGTCGGAGATCGAACCATCCACCCACTTGCGCGCCGGCAGGTAGAGCTGGCGTTCACCGGCACGGTTTTTCGCGGCTAGCGTCACGGGCGGGAACACGCCGGGGATTGCGCATGAGGCGAGCACCGTCTCGCGGATGTACACATTGGGCGACGTAACGGCGTTCATCAGGCGCGAGGTCTGGTGAACCTCGGCGGGTGACACCGGGATGTTGATTTTGCGACCGGTCCGTTCGAAAGCTTCCTGGAACGTGAGGTCGGGCACCATCGTTGCGATTGCGTCGTGCACATCATCGATCGCGAGGCGCCGGTTGCCGCGCGCTTCGACCGCGCTGGTCTCGCTCATCTCGCCGAACGCGTTCAAGAGTGTGCCGCCATTGAACAGTGCGTGCAGTTCATCATCAGTGTGCGTGCCGAGAATCGCTGCGACGAATGAGCCGGCGCTCGCGCCGGAAATCACGGTCGGAAGGAGCTGTTGCTCGAGCAGCGCCTTCGCGACGCCGAGATGGAACGGCCCGAGCGCGCCGCCGCCGCTCAGCATCAACGCGGAGCGACCGAAGCAGTGGCTCGCGCGACGGAAAAACTCGAGCTTCTCGAGGAACGGGATCTGGTCTTCCGTGGCCCGCGCCACGAGTTCTATCGCGGCGGCGAGTTCGGCGATGTGATTCGTGACGAGGTCCTTCGTGCCGAACTTGGCGCGGTTGTACAACGTCGGTCTGCCGATACCGCCCATGTTCCCGTGGATGCCTTCGTTCAGATAAAAGAGCAACGCGTGCGGGTCACCGGCTTGCTTCAGTGCGCGAATCTCGTCGTAGCGCTTGCGGATCACCTGGTAGTCGTAGCGTTGGGAGCGCTCCTCGCGCCGCCATGCAGCGGCGCCGCTGCGTTCGTCGTCCGCAAGCGCGGCGGTCTTCCATTCCTCGTAGCTGGTCGCGTTGTCCATGCTCACAGGACGGGTCTGCTGCGTCATTGGGAGCCCGGTCGTTGATGCGTTCATGCCGACTTCACTGATGGGTCGATTAGCAATTGTATGCCAGTCGCCTGTATGCCGGTCGCCGCAGGCTTGGCGGGGGAGACGTACGTTGTGCGCGGCATCGCAGTATCGGCCGGTCAGCGTTCGCTATCCTGTGTCGTCGACAAGACGAACCTGGCGGTTGCACTGGCATGGAAGCTCGGCAATTGGTACCGGCCACGCGACTGGTACTTTCATTCGGCACTCAACAACAGCCGCTGACCTTCAGCAACGGCGCCGAGTATTTTATTGGGCGCGACGCCGATTGTGATTTCGAACTGGTGCGGCCGTTCGCGTCGCGCCATCACGCGCGCATCGTCTGCCGGCGACAATCATTCTGGCTGTTCGATGAGAGCAGCAATGGCACGTTCGTGCGCAACGAAGATGAATCCGTGTTGTACCTGCATCGGCGCAGCGTTCGATTGTGGGGTACCGGCTGGTTGAGCTTCGGCGAACCGTTGATGGCCGACTCTGTTGTCAGTTTCCGACATGCGGGATGATTCCATGGTAGATCGTTGGCAGTACGCGTCGGAAACGCATCCAGGCGCTCGACGCAAGAGCAATGAGGATGCCGTGCTCGCGTGCCCTGATCTGCGCCTGTGGGCGGTGGCCGATGGCATGGGCGGCCACGCCGCCGGTGATGTCGCGAGTCAGGCGATTACCAAAGCGCTGTCGGGGGCAGAACCGCGCACGTCGCTGGCCGAGATGGTGGACCAGATTGATGATCTGCTATGTGATGTCAATCATCGGCTGCGCGATCACGGCTTGAACCACTTCAGTGGTCGAACTGTCGGCAGTACGGTTGTAACGCTGGTGGCGGGTGCTGACGTCGGCGTCGTTTTGTGGGCCGGCGATAGTCGGCTGTATCGATTGCGCCATGGAGTACTGACTCAGATCACCCGTGACCACAACCCGATCGGCGACCTGCTCGACGATGGTCTGATCACGGAGCAGACTGCGCAGGCGCGCGAAACCAATGTGGTTACCCGCGCGGTGGGTGGGCATGGCGAGCTGTATCTCGACGTGGCGGTATTTGACATCTGTCTCGGTGACACGTTTCTGCTTTGCAGCGATGGGCTGTATCGCGAGCTGAATCATCAGCAGATTAGTGATCTGCTCGGTTCCGACAGCGTGCAGGAATCCGCAACCCAATTGCTTGCGCAGTGCCTCGCCCGGGGTGCCCGCGACAACGTTTCGGTCGTGATTTCGCGTCGCGAGCGTTGAGGGTGGTGAAGAGCGTGAAAACAACCGACAGCACCGGCGATACCACCGCTGACGACATTACAGTGCTGCGGGGGCACAGTGGGTCGGGTAGCGGTCAGACGGCCGCGCCGCCGAGGATCCTCAAGCAACGGTTCATCCTGGACGAAAAGCTCGGTTCCGGCGGCATGGGCACTGTCTATCGGGCGAAGGATCTGCGCAAAGTCGAAGCCCAGGATCGGCAGCCGTACGTCGCAATCAAGGTCCTGAACAACGATTTCCGTGCCCATCCTGACGCATTCATCGCGTTGCAGCGCGAGGCATCGAAGTCTCAGGGCATTCCTCACCCCAACATCGTATCGATCTTCGACTTCGACAAAGACGGCGATGTCCCGTACATGACGATGGAGTTGTTGCAGGGCCAGGAGCTCGCAACGCTGCTGAAGGACTACCCGAGCGGATTACCGGACGCCATCTTGTGGCCGTTGGTGGAGGGCATGTGCGCGGGGCTGAAGCGCGCGCACGCGGGCGGCATCACTCATTCGGATTTCAAGCCGGGCAACGTGTTTGTCACCCTGGACGGGACGGCGAAGATTCTCGATTTTGGGATCGCGCGCGCGGTGCGGGTGCACCATCAAGAGGGTGACCATACGGTTTTCGACCCATCCAAGCTGGCGGCGTTGACGCCGGCATTTGCCAGTCGCGAGATGCTGCAGGGCGAAGTGCCGGAGCCCGCCGATGACATCTATTCGCTGGGCGTTGTGATCTATCTGATGCTTACCGGACGCCATCCTTACGACCGCATCCGCGCTGACGAGGCAGCCGCGCAGGGGCTGCATCCGGAGCGAGTCAAGCGCCTGACGCGTCGACAATGGCGCACGCTTTCGCAAGCGCTCGAGCTGCAGCGGAGCAAGCGCCCGAAGAGTATGGACGAGGTCATCGCGGGCTTGTTGCGGTCGTCGCCGGCGCGGCCTTGGTGGATCGTCGGCTTCTCGGCCGCGGTGGCCATCACTACTGTTGCGTTATGGTTCGGATCCGATGCGGTGGATCGATCTGCGGTGGCCCGCGATACGCTGATCGATGCACAGCTCGCACGAATCGATGCGCTGCTGCAGGAGTCTGACTTCGACGCAGGGTGGCAACGGCGACTGTTCGACGAAACTCAAGCGCTTGCAGCACTCGATGGAGCAACTTCCGCGCGCGATCAGGCGCAGGTCCGGATACTCGATGGGCTGCTGCACCACATCGAGTCGACCCCTGATTTTGACGCGGCGTACGCGTTGCTGCAGTACGCGGATACACAAGCGGGCGGCCGCTTTGAAGCGGGCCACGAATTGTTGGAAAAGCGCGGGTCCGGGCGCGTGCGTGAACTGTCCCGCAGCCCACGGATGGATCGCGCGTGGGTAGCCGAAGTCGAAGCGGAGCTCTCGCGTTTTCAACGCTCGTTTCCCGGCAGCACGCTGCGCGCCGAGTTAGAGCTCGAGCTGGGCGAAATCTACGTGACAACAATTCGGCGGATAGTCGCCACCGGGGATTCGGTGCTCGCCGACGAAATGATCGAGGTCGCAGAACCGAAGATCTTCGATCCCGACGCGTTCGCCGGTTTCAGCGACAAGCTCGATGAGCTGCACAGGTCGCTGGCACGCACGCAAGCGGAGGCTGCACGCCGAATCGGGGCGGTAAATGCCAAGTCCGAACTGGCCAAACTGACCCGGGTCGACTGCCAACGCGCGGACGCCGCCATGGTGGGCAGGCAGGCGGCGGAGCTGCGATCCCGCTATACG
>Ga0315276_10005751_pt1 | contig 11444 bp, 7 predicted proteins | sample YL17G05_0_MG_FD_204542 | JGI IMG/M metagenome (GOLD analysis project Ga0315276, IMG submission 204542) | Sediment microbial communities from Yellowstone Lake, YNP, Wyoming, USA - YL17G05_0 | ecosystem: Environmental > Aquatic > Freshwater > Lake > Sediment | place: USA: Wyoming | collected... | reverse complement strand
TGAGTACCTGGACCGGGAGCCCGTTTTTCACATCCGGATCGACGGGAATAACTATGCGTATGATGAAGTGAAAGAGGTTCTTTGCGGGGCCGGTTTGGGTTTTAAAGAACTTAAGCCATTTGCTGCTTTTGAAGTGGAAGGGGCCGGCGGTGCCGGTGTGCGGTTAAAGAATTTGTTAAAAGAGGCCGGGTATTTCTATTTCCAGAATACCGCGTCGCAGTTGGTAGCCATTATCGCCTCCAAATACGCCGCGGGCGCCGTGCTTGATTGTTGTACGGCCCCGGGCGCCAAGTCGGTTACGCTCTCCTTGTTGAATCCCGGTTTGAAAATCGTTGCCAATGACATCGATGAGCAGCGGCTCCTGATGGTGAAAGAATTTTGCGCAGCTTATGGAATAGCCAACATAAAGCCCATCGTATCCGACATAAAAGAGCCCTGTTTCAAAGGGCATTTCGACCTGGTTATCCTGGATGCGCCCTGTACTTCTTCGGGAACGTTACGGAAGAACCCGGACCTTAAATTAAAAATTACGCGGGAGCTGGTGGAAAAGAACGCGGAAAATCAATTCAAAATACTACAATCGGTTCTTAAAAACCTTTCCACGGATTACATACTATATTCCGTCTGTTCGTTTATTACCGATGAGACGGAGGGTGTCCTGGGGCGAACGGTGCAGGATATCCAGGCCGCTGAAAATAAAATCGCCATCATCGATTTGTCGTCGATTCTTGAGGAGTATGGATTTGTCTTTAAAAAAGGGGAATATGGTTTTTACTTGCTGCCCAATGAGGGGTTGAATAACGATTTATTCTATCTTTCGCTGCTGAAAATAGAGGAAGCCCCGAAAAACAAGCCTCGATTATCCTGATTGATTTTTTCATCATTTATCATTTATCATTTATAATTTTTTTTAACCCTCCCACATGGACAGGAAATGCTTCCGCAGCTTAATTTTATGAGCCGCGAAGAACGCGAAGGGGCGCGAAGACAATAATTGACAATGAATTCAGGATAAGTCCATAATTCCATAACGTTTTTTTTTGAAAACACCTTCCTTATTTGAAAAACATCTTCCTTATTTGGAAAACGCCTTCCTTTTTTTGAAAACGCCTTCCATATTTGAAAAACATCTTCCTTATTTGGAAAACGCCTTCCTTATTTGGAAAACAGCTTCCTTTTTTGAAAAACACCTTCCTTATTTGGAAAACGCCTTCCTTTTTTTGAAAACAGCTTCCTTTTTTGAAAAAAAGCTTCCTTATTTGAAAAACACCTTCCTTTTTTGGAAAACGTCTTCCTTTTTGGCTGCACAACGATTTTATTTGGAAAACATCGATTTTTTTGGCTGCACAGTGATTTTTTTCCGACGCACATCGATTTTATTTGATGCAGAGCGATTTTTTCTGCTGCACAGCGATTTTTAATTAGAGGAACTCTTCCCAAAATAAGGGTTTGATGAATCAAACCCCTACGGGGGATTTCTCTCCGGACGCCTGCTTATGACGGGGGGATATTTTTTGCCCGGCATCTTTTCTCCCCTGAGACGATGAAAACTTTGCCACCAAGACACCAGGGCGCCAACGTGCCTTTGTGGCTATTTTTATAGTAGGGTCTGGTTAATTCCTGGAAAAAGTGGTAAACTAATGCCATATGACAATGGAACCGAAATTTTATCAAATGAGCCCGGCCCAGAAACAGCAGGCAGTGGAGACCATTATAAATGCCTTAATGCCAAGGAAAGAGATCGTATTTGCGTTTATTTACGGCTCTTTTCATGAGCCGGATGGAGATAATTTACCCTTCCGCGATATCGATGTAGGGGTATATGTTCCCGGCATGGACGAGAAAGCGGCGGTTTATTATGGGTTTGATCTTTCGGGGCGACTTTCCGCGCTGGTTAAAACGCCGGTGGATGTGCGGGTAATTAATTTCGCCCCGCTTACGTTTCAATTTCATGTGGTCCGCGGGCAATTGATTATCGATAACGATGAAGATGCCCGCTGTGAATTTACAGAACATGTGGCACGGCATTACCTGGACATGGAACCCTTATATGTCAGGTCCATTAAGGAGGCATTCGGATCATGAAACTGAATCCTGAATTGATTCAAAAAAGGTGTGAGGAGATTGAAGAGTCGCTGGAACGGCTTGAAGAGCTTAAAAAAATCGCAAAAGAGGAATTTTTGCAAAGCAAGGATCTCCAGGACATTGCGTCATATCGTTTAATAGTAGCAATCGAAGCGGCGTTAAATCTGTGTTACCATGTATCGGCAAAGAAATTAAAAAAAACGCCGAGTGAATATGCCGAATGTTTCGAAATTTTGGGTGAGGCAAACATTATTCCCCAGGAACTGGCGGATGAACTAAAAAAGATGGCCCGTTTTCGTAACATGCTGGTTCACATGTATTGGAAAATCGATTACGAGCTTACTTTCGATATTATCCAGGAAAACTTAGACCATTTACGCCAGTTTACCGGGATCATTACATCTCTTTTGTAAAACTACCGCTTTAAAACACTTTCGGGTTAAATAATATAAAAATCGGTCTGTCCCGTTTTCGTCCTCGATTTTTTCCGGCGCACAGCGATTTTTTTTGCTGCACATCGATTTTTCATAAATGTCTGAACCACAGATGGCGCAGATGGCCCGGATTACCCGGATTAAAATTAGGAAGGCCGGTAACTGGCCTGCTCCCTGAAAAAAGAGTGCCCACAGATTACACGGATTTACACTGATTATTATCTCCTTGTTTCCTCGTTTCCCCATTTCCGCTCTTCCGATTTTCACTACTTCTTAGCCGCTAAGAATGCGAAGGGGCGCGAAAAATTTTTTTTTTAGAAAAAGGTGTTGACTTTCTTTCCCAGGGTGTGGTATATATTATTCTTCCGGTGGAAGCGGCGATGTTTAAAAAAAGAACAACAGGGTTGGCAAGGCGAAACAAGGTAAGGTAAGGCCCAAGGGGCGGAAGCATTTACAAAAGTAATACAAGAGCAGATTCGCTGTCGAATGTATGAAACTAAACTTCTCTCTTTGCATTTCACTGTCTGATTTTTAAAAATTTGGCGGAGCTTGCCGCATAACAGCATGCTTAGAGGCAACAAAGTAGGGTAATTTTGAGATAATTTTTTTAGATGAAAAATCTTGGTTTTATACTTGATTTTCATTGAATTATTGACTATACTTAAATTTAAAATTGTTGGGAAATCGAAGCTACTTAAATGAAGAGGATTTGTGAAGGGTACGATGAGACGTAGAATTATTGGCAGGAGTGATTATGGCTTGAAGAAGAGCCGTTGCAACTCTATTAAAAGGTGCATGAGAATTTCTGCGCCGATATTTTTACTGCTCTTTGCCGCGGCAATATCTCTTGCGGATATCCAGGACAGGGATGATGGTATTAAATTTGAACGGCTTTCTATCGAACAGGGACTCCCTCAAAGCACGATATTTTGCATTCTCCAGGACAAACGCGGCTTTATGTGGTTCGGGACACAGTATGGATTAAGCAGATATGACGGAGATACGTTCAAGTTGTATGATTACAATCCCAAAAATCCCTACAGCCTGAGCCACAATTTAGTCATCTCTCTTTTTCAAGATAGTTCGGGAGTTATTTGGGTAGGAACCTGGGGCGGAGGACTCAATCGATTCGATCTGAAAAAAGAAGAATTTAAAGTCTACAAAAACAGCCCGGGAAACCCAAAAAGCCTTAGTAACAATAATGTTTGGTCAATTTATGAAGATCGAGACAGGGTGCTGTGGATCGGAACCGACAACGGGCTTAATAGCTTTGATAAGGAAGAAGAAATATTTACCTCATACCTTGAGAAGAGTACGAATGTCGGCCAAACAGAGGGGAACCGGGTAAATACGATTTACCAGGATCATCCAGGTATACTCTGGATAGGGGCGGATGACGGCTTGCGTAAATGTGAAAGAAAAGGCAATTTCACAAGAATTGGATGCAAAGGTGGTTCTAAAGAACCTACTCCCCAAAGAGTTAGAGTGATTTATGGAGACAAGGATAATGTTCTATGGTTAGGAACCGAAAGCGGTTTATACAAATTTATTCTTGAAAATGGAAAAATTATCCATGATCATAAAATGATCGATAAACTCAATGAATTAAGAGACAAACAAATCAGTTCGATTCATAGAGACTCATCAGGTATACTCTGGGTAGGAACCCAGGGACATGGGCTTTATATATTAGACCCCTTACTGGAAAGGCTTACTCGGTACTACAATGAATCCGATAATCCGGACAGCTTGAGTGATAATGATGTCAGGGCGATTTACGAAGATAACTCAGGTTTAATCTGGATCGGGACTTATACCGGGGGGCTCAATAAATATGATCCAAAAAGGAAAAAATTTACCCTTTATAGAAATATTCCCGGGAATCAAAGCAGCTTGAGTAATAACAATATCATGGCAATTGGTAGAGGCAAGGGTGGTGTTGTCTGGCTGGGAACGTGGGGCGGTGGAATATACAATTTCAACCAGAAAAATAAAGAATCTACTCATTATGAAATCCCCTATACGGTTTCCCAAAATCCCAACAGGAATAATATACGCACACTTTGTGAAGACAATGACAATATACTCTGGGTCGGAACCGGCGGCGCTGGCCTCTATAGATTTGAGCCAGGAAAGAAAATTTTTATTCCTTACATTATAAAGGATTCTAAAGTGGGGAACGAATACATATTCGGACCAGAGGAATATATCTTGAGTATCTACAAAGATAAAGAAGGTATACTGTGGATTGGCGCCCTGGATAAAGGACTGACTAAAATTGAGAAAAACAGGACGGAATACAAGCACACGAATTATAGGTACGACTCTAAAAATGATAAGAGCTTAAGTGACGATAAAGTCTATTCAATTCTCGAAGACAGGTCCGGAACACTCTGGATCGGAACCGGGAACGGCGGTCTTAATCGATTTGACAGCGGAAAAGAAATATTTACACGTTACCAGCCTTCCGTGGATAAGCCTGATAGTATCAGTCACAATTTTATTACGGCAATATGCGAAGACCGGGATGGGACTTTATGGATAGGAACCAATGGCGGTGGGCTAAATAAATTCGACAGGCAGAAACAAACATTTACCACTTTTACCACGAATGACGGTCTACCCAATAATGTGATTTACGATATTTTGGAGGACAACGAAGGTTGTCTCTGGCTGAGTTCAAATAATGGACTTTCTAGGTTTACTCCGAAAGCGAAAGATAAAAAATTTAGAAATTATACAGTAAGGGATGGGCTGCAAGGTTTGGAGTTTAGCAGGGGTGCTGCCCGGAAAAGTGAGAAGGGTAAAATGTTTTTTGGAGGCGTCAATGGCTTTAATGTCCTTGATCCGAAAGAATTAAAATCAAAAGATAGGTTAACCCCACCTCCAATTGAGATTACCTCCTTCAAAAAGCGCAGCCAGGAAGTTGAACTTCCAACCTCCATTTCGGAAATCGACCAGTTGGAATTATCTTATAAAGATACCTCAATCTCCTTTGAATTTGCTGCATTAAGTTTTTCAGATCCGGAACGTAACAGATATGCCTACAAACTTGAACCTGTTAACGAGGAGTGGATAGACCTGGGAAATAAACCTGTTGTAGACCTTATTAATCTTAAACCTGGGGATTATACATTCAGGGTTAAGGGTTCAAATAATGATGGAGCCTGGAATGATGGAGGGAAGTCCATAAACATTATTGTAAATCCTCCATTCTGGGAAACCTGGTGGTTTTCTGCTTTGGCAGTGTTATTTACAGGAAGCGCAATTTTTTGCTTTGTTAGATGGCGCATTAATATTATTGAAGAAGCTAATGTCAAATTAAAAAAGGAAATTTTTGAACGCAGACGTGCAGAAGAACATTTCCGAACCCTACTGGAGACTTCCCCGGATGCCATTATGCTGTCCGAAGTTGAAACTGAAAAGATCATTATGGCCAATCTCCAGGCTGCTAATTTACTGGGATACAGCAGTGAGGAAGAAATCAAAAAAGAAGTTAAAAAAATGTTCGATATCTTTTCAGAGCACGATCAAGAAGAAGCTAAAAAAAATGCCGAAAAAGTCATAATGTCCAGCGTTAATAGAAATACCGAGTATACCCTTATGAGTAAAGACAAAACTCCAATTGCCGCGGAGTTAAGCACTGCTCTGATAAGAGATACCGATGGAAATCCAAAATATTTTTTATTCACTGCCAGGGATATCAGGAAACGGAAAGAGGCCGAAAGACAGGAAAAAATTCGGCAAGAAAGGTTAGTCCAGATCGATAGGATGGGGTCATTAGGGACATTGGTATCGGGTGTGGCCCATGAACTGAATAATCCCGTTGCTTCCATTAAAATGAATGCCGAGAGTTTTTCAAAGGTGTGGGTAGATGTTGTCCCGGTTTTAGACAAACATTATGCAAACAATAAAGATTTTAAAATGGCAAAAATGTCCTATGAATACGCAAAATCGGAGTTAGAGGGATTGATAACCGGGCTCATAGCTAGTTCTCTACGTATTGAAAAAATTATCGACGTTCTAAGAGATTTTTCCCGGCCAGGTGGAGGAGGTAACTATACCAGACAGTCAATCGATATCAATAAAGTTATTGAATCATCCATTGAATTAACCAATAATATGATTAAAAAAGCAACTACAAATTTCTCTTTTAAACCTGCACGAAATTTGCCTCATTTTGAGGGAAATTTTCAAAAATTGGAGCAAGTAATTATAAATTTAATACAGAATGCTTGCCAGGCCCTGCCGGATAATTCAAAAAAGATTGAAATATCTACAATTTACGAAATCAAGAAGAAGCAAATCGTAATCGAAGTAGAGGATGAAGGGGTAGGGATTGAGGAGAAAAACCGGAAATATATATTCGACCCCTTTTTTACCACTAAAAGGGACAGCGGCGGCACAGGGCTAGGGCTTTCTATTTGTTCCCAAATTATCCAGGAGCATGGAGGCAGCCTGAAGGTAGAATCAATGGTGGGTAAAGGAACCACCATTATTATTAATCTAAGAGTAAATTCATTTAAAAAAGAGATAAATTTTACTGGAGGTTAAAGAATGGACGAGGGGTTATTCCCGGAATTATCGTTGCTCGTTGTGGATGATGAACACGAATTTTTAAAAAGTTTGCGTTTCGTTTTGAAAACAAATGGGATAGCCAATGTAGAGTGCTGCCAGGACAGCCGGGATGTCATGCCGCGTCTTAAAAAAAAGAAGTTTTCTGTTATCTTACTTGATCTTCTAATGCCTCTTTATATCAGCGGCGAGGAACTGCTCTCGGAAATAGTCGAGCAGTACCCGGAAATCCCGGTAATAATTGTTACAGCACATGCAGATATTGAAACTGCAAAGGATTGTATGAAAAAGGGGGCCCTTGACTATTTAATGAAACCCTTCGAAACCAAAGACCTGGTAAGAAAAATTAATGATGCTTTATATTTAGTGGGTTTCAACAAAGAAATCATACTCTTAAAAAAAGAGTTGTTCTCCGGTGGTTTCCCAAAACCAACAAGTTTCCCGGATATCACCAGCCGCAGCGAAAAGATGCAATCAATTTTTCAAACGATCGGGTTAAGGGCCGTTACTTCAAAGCCCTTCCTGATACAGGGGGAAGCAGGTGTGGGGAAAAAATTTGTAGCACGGGAAATCCATAAGCAAAGCCGTAGGAAGGGGAAATTTATTGAATTCAATACTGCCGGAGTGGATGACAATTCTTTTGACGATATGCTGCATGGACATAAAAAAGGACCATACGAAAAGATAGGAAAAGACACGAAAGGATTGCTTGAAGAAGCCCGGGATGGAACTCTTTTTTTTAATGAAATTGCTAATCTGCCAATAAAATCCCAGGTAAAACTGTACCACTTGATCAAGGATTGGGAATATTTACCATACGGTTCAGATAAGCCGTTATCCACCAATGCTCGTATCATTGCTGCAACCGAAAAGAACCTCACAGTCTTGATAAAAACCAATGATTTCCGGCATGAACTATATTCTCTTTTAAAAGCCAATGATATTAATATCCCCCCCTTAAGAGAACATAAGGAGGATATCCCTTTACTTTTAAACTATTTTGTGAACCAGGCTGTAGAAGAAAGCGGAATAAAAAGACCATCAATATCGGAAGAAGTTTATACCATCCTTGAGCAATATAATTTCCCCGGCAATATCGGTGAAATAAAAAAGATGGTATATGAGGCGATAAGAAGGCATAAATCGGGCAATCTTACATCGGCTGTTTTTGAAGAAAAAATAAAAAATCGACCACTTTTTTCATACACCGGAATTGAAATCCCCGCGGATAAAAAAGTTGTTTTTGAAAAAAACTTACCTACATTTGCTGAAATGGAAGCAATTTATATCGATGAGGTTTTAAATCGTTCAGTAGGAGACCTGCGTAAAGCAGCACGCTTAGCAGGAATAACTAAAAAAGAATTTGCCCATCTTTTTAAAAGAATAAAGAAAATTCAGAAAACGGGAAAAAAGAATAATGGCGCCAGTAGATTGTAAATTTATAGACATAAAACATAGAAAGGAGGCTAAAATATGGACGAGGAACTTTACCCGGAATCACCAATATTAATTGTAGATGATGAACAGAACTTTCTTAAGAGTATAAATTTTCGTTTACGTTCAGAAGGTATAACAAATGTTGAATGCTGCCAGGATAGCCGTAATGTGATGCCCTTACTTATGAAAAAAAATTACTCTATTATTCTGCTCGATATATTAATGCCCAACATTTCAGGCGATAAATTGTTCCATCTGATTGTTGATAAGTATCCGTATATTCCTATAATTATTTTAACAGCGGTAAAGGAGATAAAAGATACATTTAAAAAAATGAAGGATGAATCCTTTGATTACCTGGTAAAAACTATGGATACTTACAAGATTGTAGAAAAAATTCATCAGGCAATTAATTATCGAGCCGACTTCCCGGAAATAGTTGCGGATAGTAAAAAAATGATGTACATATTCAAAAAAATAAGGAACGCATCAAAAGCCTCAATTGAGGTGTTGATTACTGGAGAAGCCGGAGTCGGAAAAGAATTGGCAGCACGAGCAATTCACAGATTAAGCCAACAAAAAGGGGATATCATTAAGGTTAATTTCTCAGCCAAAGATAATCATTTATTTCAAGATAAACTTTTTGGTCATAATAAAGGAGTAATCAAAGATGTGTATATAGATATAGATGGGAATATTAAGCAGGCGGAAGAAGGTACTCTTTTTATTGATGAAATCGGCGATCTTTTAAAGGAATCGCAAGATAAATTGCTAAGGTTAGTAGAAGAAAAAATATATTATCCTTTAGGGTCTGAAACTCCAATGTACACTACTGCGCGGATTGTTTTAGCAACAAAACATGATCTAAAAGCTATGATGGAAAACGGGAGTTTTCGTGAAGACCTATATTATCGGTTGCACGAGCATCAAATTCACGTTCCTTCATTAAGAGATCGCAAAGAAGATATTCCCTGTCTTGTGGAATACTTCATCAAAAAAGAATCAAAAAAATATGGTAATAATATCCCAAAAGCTACTAATGAAGCCATTGGAGTTCTGTCTGATTATAATTATCCAGGAAATGTTCGGGAGCTTAAAAATATAATTTACCGTGTAGTTAGCACATATCATGATTTACCCGAGCTTCCACCCGAAGTATTCGAGAAAGAAATATCGCCTATAAAGAAAAAAAATAAAAAAATTAAATTGGGCAAAGGTGTAAATAAGTTACTGGAATTGTGGGGAAAACTAAAATGATTTTAGTGACTCAAAATTTCTTATTTCTTTCTATCGGCTTTTTCTAGCTGTCCCCCAATTTCCTATAAGGTATTCCAGTCCTTCCCACAATGCTTTCATTATTTTATTCGTTTTGCCTTCTGTTCTGTGAAGTAATATGATGCTGTCGATATGGGATCATACCCTTGAAACCACCTGCAAAGTAAACAAAATGATAGACATAAGATACCTTGTAATTATCACCAATCCCCTGGAAATGCTACTGCCGGATAACCGGTGATTTATCTTTCTGTTCTTAACGGAGATTTTGGGACATCCAAAATTTTTCCACCTTGATGCAGTGATCGTCTCTTAGCCCGGACAATTCGGAATAAAAAGAGCAGCCTCAGCCCCACTTCTGGGAGAATCTATTTAAAGTGGGGGGAATCAGGCGCTTCATTATCCTCCTGGGTATGCGTCTTCCGTAAGATAGCACAAAATTCGAAATAAGAATGTCCCCGGCGGGGATGCCCTTGCGCATTCGACGGAATGTCTGAACCACAGATGGCGCAGATGGCGCAGATTACCCGGATTAAAATTAGGTAGTGTTTTTTATCGGCGTCATCTGCGTCATCAGCGTAATCCGCGGTTCAGACAGTTAAAATTGAAGGGAAAAAAGGGAACATGCAGAAAAATCCACGAAACAGGCGAAAATTAGATAGAGGCAATTTTTACTTCAAGGGCTGAATCCTTTATAATATTATAAGGAGGTAATTGAATGACCGGTATGTTTGTTATGAAAATTGGGCGGAGGGGTTTTAGATGAATATCCTCGAGGAGCATAGTACATCCGTGAAGGTTCTCCCTGAAGGTTACATGGATTTTTTAAAGAGTCTTAAGCAAAGAATTAAAGAGACCCAATTGAAGGCCGCGATTGCCGTGAACCGGGAATTAATACTTCTCTATTGGGATATCGGTCGGCAGATATTGGAACGTCAAGATAAAGAAGGATGGGGGACGAAAATCATCGACAAGCTGGCTGCTGATCTGAAGCATGAATTCCCGGATATGAAAGGCTTTTCGTCTCGTAACCTCAAGTATATGAGGGCTTTTGCGAAGCACTACCCGGGTCGAGAATTTGTGCAAGAGGTGCTTGCACAAATTACCTGGTATCATAATATTGCTATATTTGAAAAAATAAAGGAAACCGAAGAACGTGAGTGGTACATTCACAAAACCATAGAACATGGCTGGAGCCGGGATATCCTGGTACTGCAAATAGAAACCCATTTATATCTCAGGCAGGGAAAAGGGGAATCCAATTTTTCACAGACATTGCCATCGCCTCAATCGGATTTAGCCAGGCAAACACTCAAAGACCCTTATATTTTTGATTTCCTGATGCTTGAGGGGATTACGGGACAGCCCAATTTTTCATCACTTACATGCGTCCAACTTTGATTTTTAAATTCTCCACGCATTGAGTGGAGAATTGATTAAGCATCAAAGAATTGAACCATATACCATATTTATAGGAGTCCAAGGTAAGGATGGGCTGGCAAAATAACGCTCTGATCAGCGACAATTAGATTTACCTCCTAACGACAATTAGATTTACCATTCAACGACAACTAGAATTTTGCAAAAATGAGAATTTGATTTAAGCTATTCGATTCAAGTTTTAAAATATGGAGCGAA
>Ga0315276_10005746_pt1 | contig 11449 bp, 8 predicted proteins | sample YL17G05_0_MG_FD_204542 | JGI IMG/M metagenome (GOLD analysis project Ga0315276, IMG submission 204542) | Sediment microbial communities from Yellowstone Lake, YNP, Wyoming, USA - YL17G05_0 | ecosystem: Environmental > Aquatic > Freshwater > Lake > Sediment | place: USA: Wyoming | collected... | reverse complement strand
CCGCGCCTCATGGTTCCACGCGGACCGCCCGAACCCCCAGGCCATGGAGGCCCTTTGCCTTTACGCCGAACCTTCGTCCAGAGCGAGTAACCCCCCGTCACTTAAGGGTTACATTCACTCGTTGCCTAAATTGCCGGGCCAAATGCAAAAATTTCGAGGCCTGCCTGGTCCCAAAACGCTTGAGAAGACATCCGTAAGAATTCACCCGCGGTGAATTTCATCCTCACTCCTGTTTTCCCCCTTCCCCTTCCCCTCTCCCCCGATTCCGGGGGAGAGGGCGGGGTGAGGGGGTATTTTCACGGCGCTTCTTATAAAACATTTAGGTTGATTGGACGCGGGGCTCCGAAATCTCTGATGCCCTTTTGTTTCTTTAGAATGGAAGGGGGCAAGGGACCCCATTCCTTACCCCGTAACCAGAGCCTGCTGCTACAGGAATCTCACGGCCCGGAAAGACGTTCTTTGATCAAGACGATGGATCCCTTCTTCTGCTGCTATCCGCAGCGCCTCTTCAAATTCAGCGGGGATCAAACAGCGGTTCAGGGGCGGATATTCCCCGGCGCGCCCGCCCGGGCGATACTGGGCCATCAGGTTCACATAGGTCCGGGGCGAAATATCCCGGGACAGAAAACGCATGGCTTGGCGGGTGCCCGCCAGATTCTCCGGCAGGACCAAGTGCCGGACGAGGAGCCCCCGCTCGGCAAGACCGCGGCGATTGATGACCAAATCGCCTGTCTGCCGGTGCATTTCCTGAATCGCTTCCCGGACTCTTTCCGGGTAATCCTCCGCCTGGCAATATTGCCGGGCGATTCCTCCATCCATGAATTTCAAATCGGGCATATAAATGTCAAAAATTCCTTCGAGCAGTTTGAGCGTCTCGACGGAGTCGTATCCGCCCGTGTTATAAACGAGAGGGATCTTCAGTCCCTCCGAGGCGGCGAGGGACAGGGACTCCAAAATCTGCGGAACAACATGGCTGGGAGAGACGAAGTTGATGTTCTGGCAACCCCTCGCCTGCAGATCCAGCATGACCTGGGCCAGTTGATCGGCGCTAACCTCCCTTCCTTCCCCTAAATGGCTGATCTCATAATTCTGACAGAAGAGGCAAAGAAGGTTGCAATGGGCGAAAAAAATCGTCCCCGAACCGCCCGCTCCCACCAAGGGCTCTTCCTCTCCAAAATGAGGGCCATAGCTGGAAAGGACCGCAAGCCTTCCGGTGCGGCAATAGCCTTTCTGATTTTCCAGGCGGTTCGCCCGGCAATCCCGCGGGCAAAGACGGCAGGACCTCAGAATAGGCAGGGCTTTCTCAATTCTTGCGGCGAGGTCGCCATTTTCATGGGAATCTATATAAGAGGGTTGAAGAATTTTCCCCCCTTGCCGCTCTTTTAGTCTCTTAGAAATGGATTTGGGCGCAAATTCGCAACAAATTTCAGAAATCCCCCCTCGCCCCCCTTTGACCAGGGGGGTTGGGGGGATTTCTGGAGGGCTCAGCAATACGGCCACATAGCCTTTTTGGTTCCGGTTCGGCCGGGTTAGAAAATTAGCTTTTTCTGCACGGACGGGGAAACGATCTCCTTTCTCTTCAGGAGGGCCTCGGTTGTTTCTTTCCCCCTCCGGGTCAGCCGGATCTGGGTCGGCGTAAACCCATATTCGATCAATCCCATCTTCTCCAGACCCTTCAGGCACTTTCCCAAGTCCGTCAGGGCATTTTGATATTTCTTGTTGTACTTAAAGTGGGTCTGCCCGAGGATTTTGGAGGGCTTCTCCGAAACTTCCAGGTCATAATAGTTGAGCAGGATTTCAGACTTCAGGAGCGTATTCAAGAAGTGCTTCTTTCGCTTCTTCCCGAACTCCAGGGATTCCTCGTCGACGCCCCAGACGTTTGGGGATTTCCAACCGGATGGAAGTCTCCCCTGGATTTTTAAAAGGGCGTTAACCAAGATGAATTCCTGCCTTTTCCCCAAGCGCATGACCGGATTATGCCAAAAATTGAAAAGAAAGTTAAGTTTTTTCTGGGGCGGCAAGGTTCCGGCGGCTGCTTCAAACGATTGCGGAAATTCGGCAGAAACCGGTCCTGATTCTATCTTTCCGTGACCTTCAGATAAAAACCACCGTTTGATCGCTGGGGATTTCGAACCGCCGCCGGCAGCGCGGGTTCGGACAGGTCAGGGCATCATCCACCCGCACCATATAGTCGCGAGCTTTGGCGAATTTTGCCCGATCCTGTTCGTTCGCTCCCGGGGGAAGGGTTTTCTTTTTCGTCCGGCGCATCCAGCGGACATCGAATTCGGCGGATTGGCGGCACTTCGGGCAAAAGTGGCTGATCCGCTTCGTCTCAAGGCTCTCCGTATAAAAGTTTCTCTCATCCATAATTACATTCTAATCTCAAACGGCCGATGATTCCACCGAAATTTCGCCCCCCCTCCCCTCTCCCCCGTGACCGGGGGAAAAGGACAGAGTGAGGGGAATCTATGAATATGGGTTGCGCGGCGCCTTCCCCGCGCCCCTCGGGAGGCCCCTCTTTTGCTGATTTCCCAATTTTAAGCTGGGGGTAAGTACATTTCCCACCTTGCCTAAACCGCTTCGATTGGGGTATTTTAATTTGAATCCTACCCACAACCTTGGAGGTCATCGTATGCGCCCCGATTCCTTTGAATTTTTGAAAGCCTTGACCGAAGCCCCCAGTCCTTCCGGGTACGAGCAGCCCGTGCAAAATATTTTCCGGGACCGGATCCGAAACTTCGTGGATGAAGTCCAAACCGACGTGCTCGGGAATTCCTACGGTTTGATCAAAGGAAAGGGGAAACCCATCGTCATGCTCGCCGGCCACTGCGACGAAATCGGCTTCATGGTGAAATACATCGACGAAAAGGGCTATATCTATTTTGCTTCCATCGGCGGGGTAGATGAGCAGCTCCTCCCGGGGAAACGCGTCTGGGTCCACGGGCAGAAACGATCTATCCTGGGAGTCGTCGGCCGGAAACCCATCCATCTGCTCGACCCGAAGGATCGGGAAAAAGCCCCGCAAATCCATACCCAGTTCATCGATATCGGAGCCAAAACCCGCAAGGAAGCGGAAAAACACGTGGCCCTCGGCGATCCGGTTACCTTTGCCGGAGGGCTGGAAACTCTCCTGGGAGACCGGGTTGTCTCCCGGGCCTTCGATGACAAGGTGGGAAGTTTCGTGGTGGCCGAAGTCCTGCGGCAGGTGGGAGGGAAAAAGACTCCCCCGCCCTGCGCGGTTTACGGCGTTTCCACGGTTCAGGAGGAACTGGGTCTTCGCGGGGCCACGACCAGCGCCTATCAGATCCAACCGGACATCGGGATCGCCATCGAAGTCGGCCATGCCAGCGATTATCCGGAGGTGGACAAGAAGCGGGTCGGGGAGTACAAAATCGGCGCGGGTCCCATCGTCGCGCGAGGAGCGAACATCAACCCTCGGGTCTACGACCTCCTGCTCAAGGCCGCCAGGAGGCGAAAAATCCCGGTGCAAATCCTCGGAGCTCCGCGGGCGACGGGAACCGATGCCAACGCGATTCAGCTTTCCCGAAAAGGCGTGGCCACCGGCCTCGTCAGCGTTCCTCTCCGCTATATGCACACTCCCACCGAAGTGTTATCTTTAAAAGATCTCGAGTCCACCTGCGAGCTGCTGGTGGCCTTTCTTTATGAAGTGAAGGAGGGGATGAGCTTTATCCCGCAATAAAGACAGGGTTCAAGGATTCAAGGAGCCAAGGGTTCAAGCAACCCCCTTTTCTAAACCCACCAGGTGCAAAAAAAATCTCCGCAAAGCGCTCTACGGCCATGGTTTCATGGGGTACAAATTGTTCTTCCCCTCGGTTGCTGAAAATCATCTGCGGTGACCTTTTGCCCTCACCCCTACCCCTCTCCCCGACGGGGAGAGGGAAGGGTGAGGGGGATCTTTGGAGATATTTTTTGCAACGTTTAGGTAAACTTTAAAAATCTCTGCGTTCTCTGCGCTCTCTGCGGTGAATTTATTTATGCTTTTTCGGCGATTTTGTATTTTTTCATCTTATAGCGCAGGACCCGTTCGTTGATCCCCAGTTCCTCAGCCGCACGGGTCTGAATCCCCCCGCTCCTTTCCAGGGCGCTCTGGATCAACTGCCGTTCCAGGGTTTCAAGGGTTTCAGGCAGGCTGCCCCCTTCCCGGCTTTTCTCCGGGGCGGTTTCGGACTTGCTTTCTCTCAGGTTCAACGGCAGGTCCTGGGAAGTGAGCGTTTCCCCCCGGCTCAAAACCACGGCCCGCTCCATGATATTTTCCAGCTCCCGCACATTGCCGGGATAATCGTAGTGGAGGAGAAGATCTTTTGCCTCCTTTGTCAGGGAAAAGACTTCCTTCTTATTCTCCCGGCTGTACTTTTTCAGAAAATGATCGATCAGGATTGGGACGTCTTCTTTCCGCTCCCGCAGGGGCGGCAGGGAGAGCGTCACCACGTTGAGCCGGTAATACAGATCCTCCCGGAAGGCGCCTTTCCGGATGGCTTCTTCCAGATTGCGGTTCGTGGCGGCGATCACCCGGACATCGATTTTTATCGTCTGGTTGCTCCCGACCCGTTCGATTTCCTTTTCCTGCAAGACCCGGAGGAGTTTGGACTGAAGCGCAGGCGAGAGGTCGCCGATCTCATCCAAAAAGATCGATCCTTCATCCGCCTGCTCGAAACGCCCCACCCGCCGGGCCACGGCTCCGGTGAAGGCCCCCTTTTCGTGTCCGAAGAGTTCGCTTTCCAGGAGGTTCTCCGGCAGGGCCGCACAATTGACTTTCACTAAGGGTTTCCCGGCCCGCGGGCCGGCATAATGGATGGCCCGCGCAAACAGCTCCTTCCCGGTTCCGCTTTCTCCCAGAATCAAAACCGTCGCCTGGCTCGGCGCCACCCGGGCCACGAGGTTCAGAGCCTCCTCCATTTTTCCGCTGGCGGTGATGATGAAATCGATCCGGAACTTCTCCCGGAGCTCCTCTTTCAGCTGCCGGTTTTCCCGAATTAGGGCGATTTCCTTTTCCACCCGTTGGATCAAGAGAAGCAGCTCCTCGAGGTCGATGGGCTTCGTCAGGTAGTCATACGCCCCTTCTTTCATGGCCGCGACCGCCGTGTTCACGGTTCCAAAAGCGGTCATCATCACCACCACGGCCTCGGGATTGCGCCGCTTCAGTTCCGGCAACAGGGTAAAACCGTCCATTCCCGGCATCCGGAAGTCGGTCAGGACCAAGTCGAAGGAGCCCGAGGAATATCGATCTAAGGCCTCGGCCCCGTCCTCCACGGCGACGGTTTTGTAACCTTGTTTGTTCAGGAACCCGGCCAGCATCTCCCGTTGGACTTTCTCGTCGTCCGCGATCAGAATTTGAAATCCCGCGGTTCGGCTCATTCTTCCTCCTTGAGAACCGGGAGAATGATTTCAAAGATCGTTCCCTTCCCCGGCCGGCTGCGCACCGCGATGGTCCCGCCATGGTCCTGGATGATCTTATGGGCCAAAGGAAGGCCCAACCCTATTCCCTTTTCCTTGGTGGTGAAGTAATAGTCGAAAACCCTGCCCAGGTTCTCCTCCGGGATCCCTTCCCCGGTGTCTGAAATTTCAATTCGAATCTCTCGGGGATTTTGGAGCCTGGCGCTTAGGCGAAGGGTGCCTCCGCCCGCCATGGCCTGAAGGCTATTCTGAATCAGATTCCACAGGGCCTCCTGCAATCTCTGCCGGTCTCCCGGAATGGAAGGCAGCGCGGAATCCACCTCTTCTTCCAGGACGATTTTTTCCCTCTCCGCCGGCTCCCTAAGGAGAATCGAAAAGTCATGGAAAAGATCTCTTACCTGCAGGGGCTGGAGGTTCAGACGGGCCGGCCGGGAAAAAAAGAGGAACTGTTCGATGATCTCATTGAGGCGTTTCACTTCTCCCCGAAGAACATCGGTAAAACGGAAATACTCCTCCTGCAGCTCCGGCGTTTTTTGCGGAAATTCCCGCTGGAGACGCTGAATCGCCATGCCGATGGCATTCAGGGGATTGCGGATCTCATGGGCGACGCCCGCCGCCAAATTGGCCAGCGAAGATAATTTTTCCGACTGGTGAATCCTCTCTTCCATCTCCCGCACCCGCGCCAAATGGCGGTTTTCCAAACGGGAGATCAGGACGATCCCGATCCCGCCAAATGCCAGAAGGAAGAAGCTGAAAAGGACCAGATTCCTCACGTCCCCTCTGATGATCTGATCCACTTTTTCCGTGTTCAACCCCACAAGAAGAAGACCTTGGCTGTTTGGATCTAAGGACACGGCTTGGGCCGCTTCGAAAACCCCCTTCCCTCTCCGGCTTCCGGCGGCTCCCGGACGCTCCTCGTGGGACCCCCTATCCCCGCCCTTTTCCCCGTTTTTCCGCCCCGCCCGGGAATCGAAACCCGCCCAAACCTCCCCGTCCTTCCCTTGAAAGCGAAGGTACAGGATGTCCCCCTTCCCGGCCCATTCGTCGATAATCCCCTGCAAAACGACCCGCCGGCGGAGATGTTGGATATCGGTCTCGTCCGCCCGCAGGACGAGGATTCCTTCCCCCGCCTTCCGCAGGATTGCGACCGAGAGAGAGTCCATCTGGCCGGTGGCCCGCTTTTCCGCACGCTGGATGGCATAGGAGGCTTTCCCTTGGGTAAGATCCTGGTAGAAGGGCGGCTCGCTCTCGCGGGGCGAGATTCCCGTTTTGCGGTGAAAAGCAAAGTGGTTCTTCCCGATGAGGACCTCGAGGCCTGCGATCTTCTCTTCCTTCCCCACCCCCTCGAGCCGATCCGCTCCGACGGCTTCCGGGCCCAGCTTCTGATCGATCTGAAAGGCAATCTCCAGAACCCAATCGATCACCGCTTCTTCCAGGGTAAGAAGATTGACGGGGGAATAGGCCATAAGCAAGGCGGCCTCGGGCGTCGTTTCGAGAGCCGTCAGAGAGTTCAGGGAACTTTGTGCGCTCCGCGTGAGGCCTTCGAGGATGGCGGCGCCCTCGTCCGCCAGAAGCCGGTAGAGATTGTCTTTGGCCCGTTTGGCTTCGAAGAGACCGTTGAGGATCAACAGCAGGGCAAAGAGCCCCCAAATGATGAAAAGGGAAAGGGAACGAAAAATCCACCGTTTTTTGGAAGGCGCGGGCTCATTCATAAAATGAAAAGGAATCGCCCCCTCCCGGCCGCAAAGGCTTCAGACCTTGAAACGTGAATTTGGCATGGGAAACGGGCAAAGGAAGAGGATCGCGGGTTGTTCCGCGCCTTGCCTCATCAACGGACATTGCCTCGCTCCGTTTATTTCCAGCCGATGGGTTCATACCCTTTTTCACGCAGGCCGCGATCCCCAAAGTTTTTGTACACCGGACGGGGTTGAGCACCCTTGGTGGATCCATGAATAAGCCCGCTTGTTCCACCGGCCACGGCGCGATTGCCGCCCCCCTTCCGAGGGGGCCGGTAACAGCCCCCACCGCGCCGCCCACGACCGCTCTCGCGACGGCCCCTCCGGCAGCCCCTTTGGCGGCTTCGGACCCCGGCTGGGACTTGAGGTAATTTTCCGCCAGGCGGTTGCATTCAGCGATATTCTGCCGGTCCTGATCTTCCCCCGCTGCTTTCAAATGCTCGTTGGGATAAAGAACCGGGCCGCGCTGGGCCGCACACCCCCCGAGAAGCAGAAAAAGAAACACCCCCGCCAAGATTCTTGCCGGCCTTCCTTCTTTTGCCAGACTGCGGGGCATCGTTCCCCGCTCTCCCGCTGAAACCGGCGGCAGGAAGATGAAAAAACAATTCGCAGTTGCATCCCTTCCCGCCTTGTTTATTCTATCTTCTTTTTATCATTCCGAAAAGGCATAAAAAAAACCAAGCGGTTTGACCCGCCGAATTTCCCTCGATTCCTTCTGAAAATCCACTTATAATTGGAATGCCGGTTGCGAATGCCATTCCTTATTATCATCCGGAATTTCAACCCTAAACCGGAAAGGAGAAGGAACATGCCCTGGAAGAAAATCCTGGTTATTTTCGGAGCCATTTTCCTCGGTTTGATCGCCGCCAGTCTGATCATTTTGTTTTCCTATGATTACAACAAATTCAAGCCCTATATCGCCCGGGCGGTCAAAGAGGCGACCGGCCGGGAGTTGAAGCTAACCGGGGACCTGAAATTGCAGGTCGGGTTCACCCCGGCCTTGGTCATCGAAAATATCAGCTTTCAAAACGCCTCCTGGGGTTCGCGGCCGGAGATGGCCCAAGTCAAACGGTTTGAGCTTGAAGTTGCCCTCTTCCCGCTCCTCAGCCGAAAGATCCAGATCAACCGCTTCCGTCTGATCGAGCCGGATATCCTGCTTGAACTCAACAAGGACGGCGCTTCAAATCTGGCCTTTGAGAGGAGAAAGGGGGCCAGGCCGCTCCAACCCAGGGAGAAAGGGAAAGAGGAGAAAATCGACCCCCCTATATTTCTCGTCCGCGAGCTGCTCATCGAAAAAGGACGGCTCGCCTATCGGGATGCCCGGTCCGGGAAAACGTACGACCTGACCCTCGATCCGTTTTCCATCGCCATGGACGCAGACAAACCCGTTGAAATGAAGGGGAAGGGCGCCTACAACAAAGCGCCCTTCGACCTATTTGCCAAATTCGGCTCCCTTGAGACCCTCACCGGCCCGGCCAAGGAGTGGCCCCTGAATCTGAAGGTCGAGGTTGCGGAAACCACTTTTTCCCTTGACGGCAAGGTCCGGGACCTCCTGGCCGCCCGTGGGTTTCAATTCAATCTGGAAGTAAAGAGCAAGGATCTTACCAAACTATCGCCTCTGGTGGGCTCGCCAATTCCGATAAAAGGCCCCTTGCAAATCTCGGGACAGATCACCGATCCCGCCCCCCAGGTTTATCGAATTGCAGATCTCAAGATCGTTCTGGACAAAAGCGATGTGCAGGGCAATGCGGAAATCAACCTGAAGGGTCCCCGACCGTACGTTTCGGGGAATGTTTCCTCTCGCCTCCTGGATTTAAAGAGTCTGATTCCTCCAAAACCGGCAGCCGAAGCCAAGGCGGCAAAGGATGACAAGCTGCCCAAGAAAGCGGGCAAGGTTTTCCCTGATGACCCCCTCCCAATCGATTTCTTGAAAGCCTTGGATGCAGACGTGAAGGTCGCGGCCGAGAAAATTTTGGTGCCCCACCTAGTTCTTGAAAAATTGCAGGTTGACGGCCGGTTGAAAGATGGAACCCTCGTCCTGAAGCCCTTGAAGGCCGTTATCGGCGGGGGATCCCTGGATGGGTTCGTGAATCTGCGCTCGGAGGGGGGTGAGGCCGCCCTGGCGACCGCCATCAAGATCGACCGGTTCGACGTGGGCCTGCTTCTGAAAGAGTTCGGCGTAACGGATCTTTTTGAAGGCAAGGTGGACATGATCCTGGACCTGCAGGGCAAGGGCAATTCGGTGGCCTCTCTTATGTCCGGCCTATCCGGGAAAACCGAGGCGATCATGAACAAAGGCCGGGTGGACCGCCGATTCATCGACCTTTTGGGCGCCGGTGTCTCCGGAAACCTGCTTCAGCTTTTGAATCCTTTGAAGCAGCAGGCCGCGGAGATGCAACTCAACTGCTTCGTGAACTTCTTCGACATCAAGAACGGCCTGGCCAAAAGCACGGCTTTGGCCTTGGATACGAGCTTTATCACCGTGGTCGGGGAAGGAACGGTAAATTTGAAGAGTGAGGAATTGAATTTTGCCTTTAACCCCATGATTAAGGACACCCTTGGAACGAAGGGGGCGGGGGATTGGGGTCTTGGGGACCTATCCAGGCCCCTGAAACTGACTGGAACCCTGGCCAAACCTGCTCTGGATGTGAGCGCAGGACAGACGTCCCTGGTGGTAGGGAAAATACTCAGGGGCGAATTAGCCGGTTTGGCCGGGTCGATCGCCGGAGGCAAGGGTGCGGCGGAGCAGGATTTTTGCCTCGCCGCCATCGAAACCGCCAAAAGAGGCGGGAAGGAAGCCCCGCCGAGGAAAGAAAAAGGAGCCGTCGAGAGAACAACCGAAGGAGTGAAAGGAGCGACGGATCAGGCCAGGGACACCTTCAAGAAAATATTTGGGAAGTAGTTGATGGTTTCGTAAAAAGTACAAAAATGAGTCATTGCGAGCGGAGCGAAGCAATCTAATAGTCTCTAACCCATTTATTTCATGAGATTGCTTCGTCGCTGCGCTCCTCGCAATGACGCGACTCTGAACTTTTTACGAGTTCATCAGTTTTAACTGACCCTGTTTTTTATACCCCTGCTTCCGTAAAGGTTTTCATCGCCAACTCCCGGGCTTCTTCCACAATCTGGCGAAGATGGTTTTCCCCCTTGAAGCTTTCGGCATAGACTTTATAAACATCCTCGGTCCCCGAGGGACGAACCGCAAACCAGCCGTTGGGGGCTGTGACCTTGATCCCTCCGATGCCCGCATTATTGCCCGGAGCCCGGGTCATGACCGCGCGGATGGGCTCCCCTGCCAGGTTTTTGGCCTTCACCTTTTCCGGAGAGAGCTTTTTCAGCACTTCCCGCTGAGGCGCCAAAGCCGGGATGTCCAGGCGGAGGTAATGGGACCGGCCGAATTTCTCCTCCAGTCCCCGATACAATTCCGCCGGGTCTTTTCCCGTCCGGGCCATGATTTCGCCCGCCAGCAAATCCATGATGATCCCGTCCTTGTCGGTCGTCCAGACGGTTCCATCTTTTCGCAAAAAGGAGGCTCCCGCGCTTTCCTCCCCCCCGAAGCCGTAGGAACCGTCGCTCAAACCTTGGACGAACCACTTGAATCCCACGGGGACCTCGGCAATCTTCCGGCCGAGGTGGGCCGCCACCCGATCGATCATCGAAGTGGAAACGAGCGTTTTTCCGACGGCGGCCTCTTTTCGCCAAGCCGGGCGATTTTGAAACAGATACCAGACGGCCGTGGAAAGAAAGGCATTGGGGTTCATGAGGCCGGCGCCGCGGGTGACGATGCCGTGGCGGTCCGCGTCCGGATCGTTCCCGAAGGCAATATCGAATCGGTCCTTTAACCCGATCAGACCGGCCATCGCGTAAGGAGAGGAGCAGTCCATGCGGATTTTGCCGTCTCTGTCCAGAGTCATGAAGGAAAACGTAGGGTCCACAACCGGATTCACCACCTCAAGGGCAAGCCGGTATTTTTCCGCGATAGGATCCCAGAAATCAATGGAGGATCCGCCGAGAGGATCCACGCCGAGGCGCAGTCCTGCCCCGCTTATGGCCTCCATATCCACCACCTTCCGCAAATCTTCCACATAAGGCGTGACGTAATCATACGCCTGGGTGGTTGGGGCGGTCAGGGCTTTTTCAAAAGACACTCTGCGGACGGGTTTCAGACCCTGGGCCAGAATTTCATTCGCCCGGTCTTCGATAATCTGAGTTGTTTCCGTGTCCGCAGGTCCGCCCTCGGGGGGGTTGTATTTGAAGCCCCCGTCTTCCGGCGGATTGTGGGAAGGGGTGATCACAAC
>Ga0315276_10005745_pt1 | contig 11450 bp, 16 predicted proteins | sample YL17G05_0_MG_FD_204542 | JGI IMG/M metagenome (GOLD analysis project Ga0315276, IMG submission 204542) | Sediment microbial communities from Yellowstone Lake, YNP, Wyoming, USA - YL17G05_0 | ecosystem: Environmental > Aquatic > Freshwater > Lake > Sediment | place: USA: Wyoming | collected... | reverse complement strand
AAGTAACTTAAGATATCTGGAAGCAAAATTCTCTATATTCTTTTCATGATTTATTTCCACAGTTAAATGAATACGATAAGCATTATCAGTGACAATCCACAAAGGAGTTTCATGACCTATCTTTCTTTCCCCCAATAATTCCAAGAATTCCAAACTAGATTCCAAAGTATTTAAAACTTCAGATTTGTTGAGAATCCCCCTAACTCTTGAGATTTCTGGATCATCAAACCTCCACCCAGCATGATTATTCAAAGACAATTTTTTTGTCATTTTTGATCTCCTCCCCCAGGCAAACTATCTTCCGCAGGACTTGGGGCATGATGAGTATATCTAAACTCTCCCTTAAAATCCTCCCCAACTTTTTGAACCTTCTTTTTCTCAGGAATTCTGAACAACTTATAATATCTATCTTTGATTTCCTTCAAAACTCCCCCATTCCCAAGTTGTTCACCAAGATAATCCGTATAAGCTTCATCTGCAGCGTTCCATTCCGGACTGTCCATCAAATCTTTTTCTTTTAGCTCTTCCAAAAATCTTAAACATGACTCTAAACTTTTCAAAACTCCTGCGCGCAAAAGCTTTCTTCTCACTCTCGGATCAATAACAATGCTCTGTCGCCATTCAGGCTTTTTCACACCCATTTTCCCCTCTCTGCTTCTATGCAGTCATCTTTAATTTTAGGCGCATTTTTGAACATAATTTCCCTAAACTCAAAATTTCCATTCTCTCCCTCCCCCTCTTCCCGTTCACATTCATCCCTTTCAACTTTTACGTCCTCAAGTTTCTCAACATCTTTCAAGGCATTGTGAAAACTGTCAATAATTCTCTTTGCCTGCCTTAGTATCTCAGTTTGGTTCATGATAAATTAAGAGAAATATAATATTTAAAGTTATATATTCATCATGTATGCATTGCAATGCTTAAAGAACAATTTAGCATTTTTGATTGACTCCTCAGCAGGGCTTCTATTTGCCTGTGGAATTGTATTATACGTAAATTTGCCCCTCTTGTTTTTTTCTTCCTTATACAATTCAAGAAGTATTTCTGCCTTAAGAGCCATATTTCTGTATAATTCCAAAAGTTTGCTGTCAAACAGCCCAGTATCAACAAAATACCTCTTAAAATTCCAAAAGGTTCTTACATGAATATTTGGCGGCCCTGTCTTAATATTTTTTGTCAGAAGCATTGCCTTTGCGCAATAAAAGATGCAATAGTATGAATGAGAAATTGCGCCGCTATAAAAGGTAGAATCCTCATCAATCTCAAATTTCCTAAGAATTTTCTTGCTTAGCGAGGATTCTAATAAAATTATAGCAGAATCTATCTCGCTTCTTGCTCTCTTCATATCAAAAAAACCTCTTGTTTAATTCTTTGGGTTTTTAGGATGCTCAGAAATGCGAAAATCAGTGAGCATTTCTGACATAAACATCAGCCAGCGAATCCATTTTCTAAAGCATTAAATAATATTTGATAATAAGATTCTGCCCCAAAATAAATTATATGCTTTCTTGCTGTTTCTTTTCCCAGATTAAATTCTTTATTTGTCAGCATTAAATAAAATTCATGCTCAGTGAAAACAAATCCATGAACCTCTGGAATCATTAATTCTCCTTCCTTTAAAGCTGTTTCATACATCTTTTTATTTTCACTGTTAGGAATAATTACAACAACATCTATGTCAGACTTTTTTGTCTTTTTGCCATCAGCGTAACTTCCAGTAATAATCATTGAATAATAGCTGTTCTTTATCTTCCCAGATATCTTTGCAATATGTTTATAGGGAATGCCCACCTGTTCTTTAGTCAGATACTCAAAAAAAGAAAGATATCCAATTGCTTCTTGATTATTTTTTACCTTGTATAGATTTGTATTTCCCTTTTTCTCAACTTTAATGATGTTTTTCTCAACAAACTTATTCAAAGAGTCATAAACATAATGGTGGGATTTCTGCCCAGATGCAAGTTTAATCTCGCCCAGCGTAAATGTTCTCCATGGCTCTTTCACAAATGGCTTTAATACCCTCATCTCCCCATTAGTCAATCCACTTTTATGGTTAATTTTATCCATATTACTGGATAAAGTAATATTGCGTTTATAAGCCTTTCGCCAGGATAAGTTTAATCAAAAAGGAACATACACTTCTTATTTCTCAGCTTTCAGCCCAATTACAGAAATAACAAACACAATAAGATACATAACAAAACCATAAACGCAGGCTGGAAGATTGAAAACCTGAGTACACTGCCCCATCCCAAGCTGGCTAGCATAACATGATTTAGCAATAACTTCTCCATAGCTTAGATATCCTGAAAAGAGCATTCCAGATATAGCCAAAATCAAAATTATCTTCAGAGATGTTTGTTTCTTCATGAAATAATAAGATACTTACAGATTATAAACTTTTACACCAAATCCGATTTATTAACAATATGAATGACAATCCCCTCATCAATGATTAAAGTTAATATTAACCATTAATTTATAATTTTATAGAAAGCTCACGCTAATCCTCAAAAAGAAAAAATAAAAGAAAAAGACTAATTAAAAGAAGATTTACTCTTCTCTTGGCTTAGCTTCAGAAACTTTCAGCTGTCTTCCATCGACTTCCTGTCCGTTCATAGCTTCTATAGCTTTCTGCCCTTCTTCATCACTCTCGAATTCAACAAATCCAAATCCCTTGGATCTGCCTGAATATCTGTCAGTGATAACGCTAGCGCTAACAACTTTCCCATGCTTAGCGAAAAGCTCATTAAGCTTAGCATCATCAATGTTCCAAGATAGATTACCAACATATAACTTCATATTAAAACCTCCTGCATTATTTAGAATTAAGAACCTCAATAACTTTTAGTTTAAAGTCAAGATTTTTTCCCGCAAGCGGATGATTAAGATTAATTGTAATCTCAGTATCAGAAACATCTTCAATAAGCGCAGGTATCTTTCTCCCATCCGGAGCCTGTAATCCAAGCAGCATTCCCTTCTCAACTTTCATTCCTTCAGGAAGCAGAGTTTTAGGAACTTTGTTTATCAAATCCTGCCTAATTTCCCCATATGCATCTTTAGCAAGAATTCTAATCTTCTTTTCTTCCCCTTTATTCATTCCCATCAAACCCTCTTCAAATCCAGGAATTACCTCGTTATTTCCAATTGTAAACTCAAAAGAGCTTTCGTGATTAGCAGAGCTATCAAAGACAGTGCCATCATCAAAGCTACCTTCATATTCAATCTTAACCTTATTTCCTTTCTCTATCATTTCAGTTCAGGTCAAAAATAAGTCCTAGAACTCATTTAACACTTTCCACAATTATCATCATGATTTAGGGTTTATAATTCTTTGTATTTGTCAATTCCTAAGTTTTTTTAAAGAAAAAATGCAGGAAAGTTGTATACCCTAACTTTGTTTTTCCAGATTCAATCAAGCTGAATTTTTTCTCAAATAATTTCAGCAATTCGTCTTTTTCCCAAAAAGAGAAAAATCTTTGAGTTTCAAGCTCTTTATCTTTAATCATCCCTTCCCCCTTTCCTTCTTTTACACAAACATAAAGTATTCCTTTGTCTCTTATCAATTTATGCAGTTTATCAATCACTGCTGAAAGTTTAGATTTTGGAATATGAAGAAGAGAAGTAACTGTCCATATCCCATCAAATGAATTATCTTGAAATTCAATATTTTCAATATCCATAACAAAAGCATTCAGATTTTTTTCTTTGCATAACTTAATCATCTCATCAGAAATATCAATGCAAGTAACATTTAGTCCCTGATTAGCAAAATAATCTGAATGGTCTCCAGAACCACACCCTAAATCCAATATTTCTTTTCCAGAAAGCAAGCTAATAAATCTTTGGAATTCATATCTTCTTTTTACATCAGTAAGCTCTTGAAATTGTTTAGAAAACTCTTTTGCATTCCGGTTATAAGAATTGATTGTTTCTTCTTTATACCTTTCCATAAGTTATTCTCCTCGATTCATGGAGTCAATCTATCTCTATCTCTAGGAAACATGCAGGCCTCTTTTACATTATCAAATCCACAAATCATCTGAGTTAATCTCTCTAATCCGATGCTCCAGCCAGAGTGAGGCACACTTCCATATCTAAAGCTATCAATATAATCCTTAAAACTCTCAGGCTTTAATCCCTTCATTTTAATTCTCGCAATTAACAAGTCTGGAATATGAATTCTCTGCCCCCCTGATGAAATCTCAACACCACCATAAAGCGCATCAAACCCTTCAGAAACCTTTGCATCTTTCTTCCCATCCTTGGGGAATATGTAAAAAGGTTTTATTGAACTCGGCCATGAATGTGTAAAAACAATATCTCCAGGATACATTTCACACAACTTCCTCTCTTGTTCAGGTGTAAAATCTTCTCCTATCTTCCCCCCCGCCTTCTTAATAGCGTCTGAATATTCCAGATAAATCCCCCTCGGAACTTTAAGATTCTTCACTCCTAAAACTTCTAATTCACTCCTACAGTTTTCAATAACCTTTTCTATCATATACTGCATAACCCTCTCAAGTTCTTTCATTATTTCCATCTGATTAGTAAAAGCGCATTCAATATCCATCTGTCTTATCTCATTAATATGCCTCGGAGTATTGTGCTTCTCTGCTCTCCATACAGGAGTTATTGTAAAAGTTTTTTCCATAGAACATGCAAGCATCTGCTTATACAGTTGCGGAGACTGAGCCAAATAAGCTTTTTTCTCAAAATATTTAACTTCAAATAAATCTGTCCCTCCTTCTGATGCAGACGAGATTATGCACGGCATCTGCATCTCAATAAATCCTTTGTTATAAAAAAACTCGCGGAATCTAGCTGCTAATTCTGTCTGAATCTTGAATATTGCCTGAGTTTTTTTCCTGTGAAAATCTAAGAATCGATAATCCAATCTCTTAGGCAGTTCAGTTTTCGAAAAATCCGAAACATCTATTGGAAGAGGCTGTTCAGCTTCCGCAATAACTTCAATCTTCTCGGGCTGTATCTCCATTCCCCCAGGAGCCTGCTTGCTCTTCACAAGTTTTCCTTCAACAGAAACAACATTCTCGCGAGATTGATTCATCTTCCCAAAAACAGAAGAATCCTTAACTGCTACAGTTTGTATAATCCCGGAAATATCTCTAATAAGCATAAATCTTACTTTTCCCAATGCCCTTGTCTCATGAACCCATCCTTTCACAAGAACTCTCTCTTCCTTTCCCTTTTCAATTATCTCTTTGATATATCTTCTTTCCATGTTCTAGTCAGATTTAGTAGATTTATAAAATTAACTAATACCGCTAAAAAATATTGTTTGTCTATTTATGAAGAAACTGAAGAATGTGAATTGTGATTATTGCAGAGCCAATGGCAATTCTTATTGGACGGGTAAGCTGTCTTTTTAATGAACAATTTGGATGCTCAATAATTCTTACAAAACCCTCTACCACTAAAAATACCGCAACCAAAAAAGCAAGAATATCAATCGTAGCAGGATCTAAATAACTGCAGCCTGCAACAGAACCCTGCTGAGTTAATTGGACATAAAGAGTCAGGGAGATTACAACTAAGCATAAACCTAATGTAAATAAAAGCGTTCTTGTGATATTTCTCATTTTATTCTAAAGGATTATAAGACTTATAAAATTAACTAAGAGGTAACAATCATCAACTTCCCCGCGTTTTCGTCAAGAATTATCAACAAGCAACTTCTTAAAATTAGCAATTATAATTCTTGGTTGTTCTTGAAAATCAATTAATCTAAAATCTTTACTTCCCTGAGATTCAGCTTTTGGTGTTCTAATAAGGGGATAAATGTCTTCTGGATTGACGTTTCTATCTCTTATATTCCAACCATTGCTCATTTCGAAATGCAAATGAACTAAGTTTCTTTCATTTTCTCCTTCATCTTTGTGTAAAGTAGCAATGACATCTCCTTTCTTAACTTTTTGTCCGTAGCTCACAAGAGGATAGACATGATGATAAGCAGAAAATAGTCCGCTCTGTTCCTCGGCATGTTCAACGTTTATGAAAGTAGCGTATGGTACCCCTTCCCCTGCGAGACCTGTAGAAACTTGAGCAACAAGTCCATCAGATATTGCCCTAACTGGAGTTTCTTTAGGTAACCCCAAAACACAATTTCCATTATTGTCTAAGTAGGCTGCAAAATCATAAGCAGTGTGATATTGAGAATATCCTTTCCAGCCACTCCAATTGACCCATTGGCTAAATTCTGGAACGTCCCTGCCATCTATAGGCAAGACTATATCTAAATCAGAAGTCCAAATTCTTGTTTTCTTGTCTATTCTTTCCAAGCCCATAAAAAACAGATAAAATTAAACCTTTTAAACTTTACTAATGTTACTCCTATTCAATAACACAAAAAAGTTAAATTCATTTCACAATCTTCTTAAGAATTTCCATAACCTCTTTTCCTGAAACTTTCCCCTTAAACTTTGCCATTGCTAATCCCATGTAAGCATTGCTTGTCAGCCCCGGTTTCCCCTTCACAAGCTTAATTATTTCGTCCTCAAGATTATCAACTTTTTCAACTTTCAAAGCTGAGGTTATATCTTTTCCATGGACTATCTCATTCATAACATTCTTAGCCCTGCTCTCATCCATCTTCCCATCTCTAACCAAAACTAAAATACTTTCCAAAACATCAAGTGTAAGTTTCTTCTCAATTTCTTTTTCAGAAATTTTCTCATGAGAAGAAATTTCCCTTTTCCACAAAACAAGCATTTTCGCAATCAAATTAGGGTTTTCATAAATACTCAAAAGTTCTTGATATTCCATAATTTTATTTTCTTCTAAAATTAACTTAACAAACTCCTCGCTCAATCCTCCAGAACTTAATTCTTGTTTAATCTCATGTTTCAGTCTTGGAAGAGTTGCCTTAGCATTGTTAATTAAATCCCTAGAAACATGCAACAAAGGCAAATCAGTTTCAGGATACATTCTCGCGCTTCCTGGCATCGGCCTAAGAAAACTTGTGCTTCCGTCTACATTTGCTTTTCTAACTTCCTTCTTGCACGAATTTTCCTTCAAACACTTCCTCTGCCTCTCAACTTCTTTCATAACAGTTTCAATCATAATCTTAGGATCCTGAAATCCTTTTATCTCAACTCTCTCGCTTTCTTTCCCATCCATTTTTATGCTAACATTAACATCCTGTCTTATAGTTCCAATTCCTCTCCTCACTTTGCACGCTCTCAAGATTTCCCCAATTTTCAAAGCAGCCTCTTTTATTTGTTCAGGCGTATGCATATGTGGCCCGGTTGCAATTTCCACAAGGGGAATTCCAAGCCTGTCAAGCCTATAGCTAACTGAATTTTCCAATTCAGGATCAGACTCCTCCTTTGAACTTGAAGGTCTGGCAGAATCTTCCTCTAAAAAAACATAATCAACCGGAACTTTTCCAAAACTAGTCTCAATCCATCCGTTTCTTGAAAGAAGTAAAGTTCTCTGAAACCCTGAAGTATTACTCCCATTAATAACAGTCTTCCTCATTATCTGAGTATCTTGCAATATCTCGCAGTTTAACAATAAAGAAATCTGAAGCGCAATTTTCAAAGCCTCCTGATTAATTTCATAAGGCGGACATTCGTCATATTCCACTAAACAAGTATTATCATGATACCCTTCATAAACAAAATTCTTATCTCTTGATGCTTCAAATTTAACAGCTTCATCAACCTCTCCTTCTTCTCCAGTCATAATATGCAACTTTCTGTGCAGGATAACATCCGGCTTGTCCTGTCTTATAACCGAAGGACAATTGCAAAAAAGCTTATGCGAATCCAATTGTTGGTGTATTTCAAGCCCGCTTTTCAGCATAACTTCCTCTTTCTTTCCAGTTTGAATTTCCTGTTTCTTCTTCATGGTTAATCAAAACAAAGGGGATATATAAAATTAAGCAAAGTTAAGTTCTGATAAATAATCTGTAATAAACTCAAATAATCCCCTAATAGACTCTAACAACCCCTATCAAAGTTAATGTTTATCATTAATTTAATATTTCAAAAAAGGTTTGCGTTTAATGGATTTTCTTCAGCGGTCAATCAACAAATAAATAAAACTGCTCCCAAAACCTTTTTAAACACAAAAAGCATATAAAAACAATCAAAAGAGGAAAAAATGATGAGATATTTATCAAACATAAAGAAGTTATATTTCCATCCCGGTAAGTTTTTTGCCTCAGTGGAAAAGGACAAAGATTATTCCAAAATAATGTTCTTCTACGTTAAGATGATTATTCTCTCTTCCGTATTAACTCTTTTATCTTCAGCAATTATTCTAACCATTAAAAAAAGTTTTACCGCTCAAGGATTTATCAGTCTAATATTTAATTCAATAGTAAGCATAGGCTTGGCTTTCCTAGTTCCATTTGTTATGGCGGGGATAATTCATCTTGGAGTTTTAATATTCAGAGGAAAACAAGGTTACTATAACACATACAAACCAATAGCATACTCTTTAGTTGTCGTAGCAATTTACAGCATCATCTCAACAATTGTTACATCAATTTTAAGCGTTATTTATCCTGCTAATCAGCTGCCTCCCATGACTGCAGATCCAGCAGTATACTTCCAAACATTGCTTCAGGATAAAAACTTCATATTGCTCCTAGCAGTCGCATTCACAATTCTCATAGTCTCATTCATCCACTCACTTATAGTCCAGATAGTCGGAATTTCAAAATTCCAGAAAATTTCAAAGCTAAAAGCATTTCTGTCCATAATCCTGATTTCAATAATCCTAATTATGCTTGTAATATTGATTATGTCACTCCTAATCAGCTTTATACCTTCCGCGGCAATTTCTTAAAAATCTAAAGCGAATCTCGCCATGTAACCCCCCCCAATATCTACCAGCATCATCCCATTATTAATAATATATACCTCACTTAATATCTGATTACAGATAATTTTATCCTCAGAAATTTCAAGCGTTTAACAGATTTTTTGTCAATTATCATTAGGATTTAAACAATTCTAAAAATATTTCCATCTTTATCCAACTCAATAAAATGCTTAACATTTTCAGGATAGTCTGCGCATTGATTCTCTTTTAGGTTATCCTCACTTGTTCTAAGAACATGAACAACATCGATAGCATAATCTCCGCAAGTCCCTAAGCATTGGGAAGAAAACTCCATTCCTTCCTGCTTCTTCTCCTGAAACAAAGCAAGAGCGCAAACAATAGCTTCTTGCTGCCCAAGAACTTCAGTAGGAGTTTGTGAAGGAACTCCGTGCTTAATCCACATTCCTTTTGAGTCTTTTATCCAACTATCTTCATTTCCGCCAATAATGAATCTAACAAACAACCAAATTAAAATTAATGCAACAATCACAATTATGGTTATCAATACTCTCTTTTTCATTCTTCCAATCTGCTATTAATCTCTCCAGAAATATTCTCAGTCATCTTCTCTTTTATCTTATCTTTCCACTGCCTGTGAGCAAGCGCCCATCCTAACTTAACATAAGCAGTTTCAGAAAGCATATCTCCTAGAAATATAATTCCAGACTGCATCAGTTTTCTTCCTGGAGAGTAAACTAACGGATCCAATCTCCCATAAACGGTTTGCGCCGCGGCGCAAACAATCAATCCGTTATCAATAGCCTTCTTAATTGAAGGCAGAAGATTCTTTCTCGCTTCATCAATAGCCAAATGTCCCAATCCTGAAGCCTCAATAACAATTCCCTGATATCTTGAAGCAAGATAATCAAAAATCTCAGAATCCATTCCAGGATAAAACTTAATCAGCGCAACCTTATCATTAAATCCCAAATCTAATTTAACCTTCCCGTTGTCATTTCTGATATGATGATTTGAAATCTTTTCAATTTTTCCATCAGGAAAAATTTTAGCAATAGGTTTCGTGTTCACAGGTTTGAATGCGTCTCTTCTGCTCGAGTGTATCTTTCTAACCTTGCTTCCAAGCAAAGCATAGCAATAATCATCATTCCAGCTTCCATGCCCGACTAAAACAACTTCAGCAATATCAGAAACAGCAACCCTAGCAGCGCACTGCAGATTTAAATCAGCATCGCTTGAAGCCCTATCCGAACTTCTCTGAGCATAAGTCAGCACAACCGGCTTATTCAAATCTCTCAAAAAGAAAGACAACGCAGCCGCAGTATAATACAAAAAGTCAGTTCCGTGAGTGATAATCACTCCTGAAACTTCAGAATCATTCAAACTTTTTTCGCATATCTTGGCAATTTCCTGCCAGTCAGATGAATCCATATTCTCGCTCGCCTTCATAAATGGAACAATAACTTTTCTAACATTGCAAATCTTGAATATTTCTGGATAAAGTTCAAACAAATCTTCAGGATTAGTAAGCCACTTAACCCCGCCTGAAGCATAATCAACCTTCGAAGAAATTGTCCCCCCAGTTATAATCACATCAACATTTTTCAAACCAGGATTAACTTTAATTTGTTTCTTAGTTTCCTTAGTTGTTTTAGATTCCAAAACATTAATAGAAACAATATCTTCTTTCTTTATTCCAAAATTATATCCATTTTTCAGTTTAAGAAGAACTAATCCAGGTTCGTGGCTTTCAATCAAATTCCCCTCAAAAGTTTCATGAACAGTTCTAATACTCACCTTATCTCCAAACTTCGCCTTTTCTTCCATTTTTCAAGTAGTTTTTCCCAACTTTTTACTAAAAAGTTGGAAGTATAAAAAACTATCTGTATACCTTCTCAATGAGAAACACATAAACCGCAACCGAAATATTTATAAACATGTGTATTCTGTGTATAAATGTGATTAAATGTGTAAGGAGGTAAAATGCCAAATTTAACAATATCAATTTCAGAAGAGCTAAAAAAAGAACTGTCTGAATTCAAAGTAATGAACTGGTCTGAAGTAGCCAGAGAAGCGTTTGAAAAGAAAGTAATACAGCTCAAAGTACTTGAATCTTTTTCAAAAGACAGCGAACTAACGCAGGAAGATGCGCTAAGATTGGGAAGAAAAGTAAACGAAGCTTTATCAAAGAGGTTATCAAAGAGGTGCAAATAAATGCTCATAGTTATTGATGCAAATGAATTATTCTCTCTTTTAATCCAAGGAAGCATGTCGTCTAGAGAGATATTCCTATCCAAAAATATAGAGCTAATTGCTCCTAAATTTCTATTAGACGAATTAGTCAACAATAAAGAAGAACTACTGTCCAAGACGCATAGGACAGATGCAGAATTCTCAGAATTATTATCTGTTTTCAAAGACAGAATCAGGTTAATTCCTGAACAGGAATTCTGCCAATTCATGCCCGAAGCAAATAAGATATTTCCAGAGCATACAAAAGATGTCTCATATCTTGCACTTGCATTAAAGTTCAACTGCCCAATCTGGTCAGAAGAAAAATTGTTGAAAAGGCAGACAAAAATACAGATACTCAACACTAAAGAGTTATTTAATAGGCTAAATTATTTTTCCCAGCCATCAGA
>Ga0315276_10005740_pt1 | contig 11455 bp, 13 predicted proteins | sample YL17G05_0_MG_FD_204542 | JGI IMG/M metagenome (GOLD analysis project Ga0315276, IMG submission 204542) | Sediment microbial communities from Yellowstone Lake, YNP, Wyoming, USA - YL17G05_0 | ecosystem: Environmental > Aquatic > Freshwater > Lake > Sediment | place: USA: Wyoming | collected... | reverse complement strand
CCCCTAATTTCGATCCCTTACTTCAGCCAGGCGTCCAAGAGCGCCTTTTGCCCAGGGGCCGGCGCCTCGAGCGCGGTGATGCGGAAGCTCCGCTCGGTCTTTTTTCCGAGCGTGACCTCGACCTCATGCACGGTGCCGCGCCTTGCGTAATGGACCTTGACCTTTTCGCCGGGCTTGCGGGCGTTGATCATTCCGGCGAGCGAGCGCTGGGTGACGCGCGCGCCGTCGAGGGCCACGATCTCGTCCTGGGCGCTGAGGCCGGCGAGAGACGCCGGAGAATCGGGCTCGACCGATGAGACGACCGGGCTTCCGTTCTGGTCCTGGGTCGGGGCGCCGAACCAGGGCCCGGGAGCGGTACCAGGCTCGGTTTCGATCGTGAGCCCGGCGAAGCCGAGATACTTGGCATAGTCCCATTCCTTGACGGTCGCGGCGTAGGCGTCGAAGATCTCATTGAGGGGGACTCCGGCCGCGCGCTCGCAAGCTTCGCGGAATTCGCGGTCGGTGAAGCCGCGCTTCTTTTCCTTGTAAAAAGTCCCGTAAAGCGTCCGCATGACGTCGTCGAGCGATGAGAGGCCTTTCGACGCCTCGCGGATCTTGAGGTCGAGGAGGAGCCCCAGCCCGGCGCCGATGTCGTAATAGGAGATCGTCGTGTTGGCCGAGTGCTCGCCGCGGCTGAAGAAGTTCGTCCAGGTGTCGAAGCTCGAAGCCGTCGCCGGCTGATAGCGGCGGCCGGGGGCGTTCTCGTAGTTGGCGATGGTCGAGCCGAGCCGCTCCAGGACCTCGTCGCGGGTCATCAGGCCGGCCCGGTTGAGGAGGATGAATTCGTAGTAAACCGTGAGGCCCTCCGAGACCCAGAGCATGTTGGTATAGTTCTCGCGCTCGTAATCGAACGGGCCGAGTGCGATGGGCCGGATGGCCTTGACGTTGAAGAGATGGAAATATTCATGGGCGATGAAGCACAGCCAGCCCATGTAAGACTGGGGATTCGCGAGCGAGCCGGGGTTGAGTGCGACGGCCGTCGAGTTCAGGTGCTCGAGGCCGCCGCCCCCGGGGCCGATGATGAGGAACGTGTAGTGACGGTAGGGGAGCTCGCCCATGAGGGCCGCCGCGGCCTCGACGATCTTCTTCAGGTCGCCCGTGAACTTGGCCCTGTCGGCGGCGCCGAGGTCGTAGGCGGCGACGGTGTGGGGGCGGCCGGCGGCCTCGAACGTCAGGATCTCCTGGTTGCCGATGAGGATCGGACAGTCGTAGAGGGTGTCGAAGTCCGGCGCGCTGAAAGTGCCGGGGTGCCCCGCGACCGGGTCGAGGCCGGTCGAAATTTGCTTCCAATCGGGATGGGGGAGGACGGTGACGGTCACCGGGTCCTTGAGCCGGCCGGCGACGTGCATGAAGAGGCCCGCCGGAGTGATGAAGCCGCCGTCGTCGCCGAGGTAGCTGTCGGCACAAAAGCGGGCGAAGGCGTAGACGTCGTAGCTCACGACGATGGAGGCCGCTTTATCGGAGCGGACGCGCCAGGTGTTCTTGGCCGTCTTTTCCCAGGCGAGCGGCCGCCCCGTGCCGTCCTCGGCCTTGAAGTCCAGGACGTTCTTGGCGTAATCCATGATGCGGTAGTAGCCCGGCGTCCAGGCCGGCATCTTGAAGTCCTGGCTCTCGCCCTTGAGGCCGTCGACGCGGAGGACAACGTGATAGTAGTGGGTCGTCGGCCGCTCCATGGACACGGTGATGGACATGGCGGGCGAAGCGGCGCGGGCTTGGGCCGGGGCGAAGCCGGGCGAGGCGGCGAAGATCAGGGCTATGACGAAAAGAACGAGGAGGGTCGCAGTTTTGCGTGAATTCATGATCATCCTTGTTCCTCCTGTAAGGCGGATCGAAGCCAGGCGCCCGGATCGTGTTCGGACGGGCTAGCGATTGATATACCGCAGGCGGGGAGGGGAGTCAATCGAAGGCGGGCGCCCCTAGATCCTCACTCCCAGCCGCAGGCCGAAGAACGGCCCGCCCCCTTTCACCGTGAGGAAGGGGAACGCCCCGGCAGGCGCGGCTCCCGAGCATGGGTCCGCAGTTTAACCCAATATTCGTTCACGACCGCTTCCGGCTTGCCGGCGACCGTAAAGCTCGAATCAAGCCCCGCCACCGATCCCAGAAGCAAGCCGGAGAGCGCGCCGATGGCCCCGACGTATGCCCCTGCGATCAGCGCAGTCCCGTTGCCCCACACGTCGGAGTCCTGGTTAGCAGAACCCCAAAGAGCTCCGCCAGCGGCGCCGACCAGGAATCCGTAAAGGGCCCCCTTTCCAGCCCGGGATTTCCTGACCAGGCGAACGGATTTGATCTCGGCCAGATCGGTGGATTCGTCTCTTCCGACGTTGTTCAGAAGAAGAAGCGAATCCCGCTTGACAGCGATAAGCTCCCCGCTGACCTGGCTCCCGTCGAGCCGGGTGACGACGAGCTCGGCTCCCCGCCGCTCTTTGGCCGAAAGGCCGGCCGGGAGAACGAGCAGCGAGACCGCGAGAGCGGACGCGATGGCCTTCGCAGGAGTGATCTTCATGGGGACCCTCCGACCTCCGCCGTCAGAACCTGAACCCGATGCGAAGCGCGATGAACGGACCGCTCCCGTCGACTGAGAGATCGGGCAGGGCGATCTCGGTCAGCCGCTGGAGGGTCGCCGCATAGGGGGGGGTACTCTCTTCGAAAAAGATGTCCCACAAGACGGGTTCTTCGGGGACGCTCGTCTTCATGTAGCGATACCCGGCGACCCCCCCCACCGAAACGGCCGGGACGAAATAGAAATCGTAGGCGATCTGGATCCGCCCGCAGAACGCGGTCTTCTTGGCTGGGACGCCGGGATAGAAGGTCGAGACGCTGACGAAGGCCGGCCCGGCCGCCGCACCGATCTCGACGACGGACCGCCGCAAGGCCGACGGCGAGAGCGGACGATAGGTCACACCGGCGACGAGGCCAGTGTATTTTGCCAGATGGGTCTCGCCGAAAGGAAAGGCGTAGGCCAAGCCGTCCAGGCCCGAAGTGAATGCCAGTTCTACATCCATGGCGCCCCTATTTCCGGGGGCGGAGAACGCCTCGACCTCCGCCGACCATCGCTCGTTCCAATCGTAGGCCAGACTGATGGGGCCCCAGGACGGAAGCCATCCGTCGGTTGGGCCGAACAATGCGACTATGGCAAGGGGGTAAGGGCCGGACTCAGGTGGGGGCTCGTTGGGGAAGCGGAAAGAGCCCTCCCGCTGTCGCAGGTGCTGGATCGGAGATGAGGACGACCCGGCGACGCTGAGCCTGAAGCGGCTCCGGCGCCCGGGCGCCGATCCTTCGGCATTGGCCGGGGCGGCTTGGACCCGGGCTTCGGGCAGCCGCCCCATCCGCGAATAAGCCTTCAAATTGTCCCAAAATCCGGCCACGGCTTCCGGGGTCATCCCGGCGACTGTGATATGCGTGTCGCTGTTCACCATAGAGTCCGCGAGCAAGCCGGTGAGAGCGCCGAGGGCCCCGAAGACCAGACCGTTGCGGAGGCTCGAGGGCTCATCATCCGAGCCTGCGTTGAAGACATAGGCGCCCAAGGTCGCCCCGACAGCGGCGCCGGCCACGCCTCCGATCCCGGCGAACAGCCCCGCCCGGGATTTTCTCAAGATTTTGATGGTCTTGATGCCGGCAAGATCGATGGATTCGTCTCTTCCGACGTTGTTCAGAAGAAGCAGCGAATCCCGCTTGACGGCGATAAGCTCGCCGCTGACCTGGCTTCCGTCGCGCCGGGTAACGGCAAGGTTGGCTCCCCGCTTCTCTTTGGCCGAAAGGCCGGCCGGGATGAAAATAAGCAGGGCGATCAGGGCTGACGTTATGAGTTTTCCGCAAACATTTTTCATGCGATCCCCTCCAATCCCCGTCACAATACTCCGGCAGAAACGTGTGGTTGTCAAGATTTTGTCAACAGGCTGTCAAAAGACCGTCAAGATGGCCATCCAGACAAGGGGAGACCAGGGCGAATGACGTGCCCGAAGTCGAGGACGCGAAGAAGCGGCTAGCGGCGTTAGGCTCTTGACCGGGGAACTTAATACCCTGCAAATATAACTTGACATATTAAAAATGAAGGATGATACTAGGGACATGAAACCGCGCGCGCTGAGCCGCGTGATCCGAAAAGCCCTCCGAACATTCCCGGCCATCGTCGTGACGGGGCCGCGCCAGTCGGGCAAGACGACCCTCTTGAAGGCTTTGTGTGCGGACACCCACGCGTTCGTCAGTCTCGAAGACCCGGATGTCCGCATCCGGGCCAAGGAGGATCCTCTTCAGTTTCTGGCCCGGTACAAGCCTCCCGTCATCATCGATGAAATCCAGTATGTGCCTGAGTTGCTGTCCTACATCAAGACCCGGATCGACGAGAACAGGAAGCCGGGCCAGTGGTTGTTTACCGGATCCCAGCATTTTGGGTTGATGCAGGGCATCAGCCAATCGCTGGCGGGGAGGGCCGCGGTGCTGTCGCTCCTTCCATTTTCGCTTGCGGAAAGAACCGGCAGGGGAGATACGGCGTTGACCGTAGGGGAATGGATCAAGAAGCTCCGGACTCTGTCTCCGGCCGATTCAAGGATCTCCCTGAGCGAGGTTCTTTTGAGAGGCGGCTATCCGGAAATTGCCAGCCGAAGGTCCGTCGACAGGCAGCTTTGGTGCGGCTCATACGTTGCCACGTTCTTAGAACGGGACGTCCGGAACCTGGCCCATATCGGCGATTTGAGCCAGTTCGAGAGGTTTCTCCGGCTTTGCGCCGTTCGAACCGGGCAGATCCTCAATCTATCCGACCTGGCCCGGGACATCGGCGTGAGCGTCCCGACGGCCAAAAGGTGGTTGTCGGTCCTTGAGGCCGGCTACCAGGTCTTTCTTCTCTATCCCTATTATCAGAGTCTCGGGAAACGTCTCGTCAAGAGCCCGAAAATCTATTTCAATGACACGGCCCTGGCTTCTTATCTTCTGGGCCTCCACGACAAAGATGCCCTTTTCAACAGCCCCAATTTCGGGAACCTCTTTGAGACCCTGGTCGTCACGGACGTGCTCAAAAGGTTCCTGCATGGCGGCGAAATGCCTTCGATGTATTATCTCCGGACGCGGGACGGATTGGAGATCGATCTGGTCCTCGAGCTTGGGCAGAAGCTTTCCCTGTTCGAGGTCAAGAGCACGATGACGGCATGGCCCAAGCAGGCCGATTCTCTGGGACGCCTTATGAGCGGTCTGAAGTCCCCGGTCCAGACAGCCGGCGTCATTTCGCGGGCGGCGAGCAGCTTCTCCTTAAAAAAAGATATATATCATTTCAACTGGAAGGACATTCTTGGAGCCTGAATCAGCGGCAGCGGCGAATCATAAGGCGTTGAAGGCCTTAGCCCTGGAGCTGGGCTTCGATCTGTTCGGGGTAGCCGATGTCACGGGGATGCGCGGGGAATTCCTGCTCGAGCCGGAAACGAGCGGCAGATTCGGGCTGGCTGTTTCGCTCGGCAAGGGCCTGAGCGACGCGGTCCTCGACGATATCGGCGACCACCCTACGCAGATCTACTTCCACCACTACCGGCAGATGAATTTCTTCCTGGACCGGGGCGCCCTCCTCGTCGCTGACCATATCCAGAAGCGGGGTTTCCGGTCTATGGCCATCGCCGCCTCCCAGATCCTCGACTGGGACAAGCAGAAGGCCCACCTCTCGCACAAACACGTCGGCCATGCGGCCGGCCTCGGCTGGTTCGGCCGCAACAACCTCCTCGTCAATCCCGAACTTGGGTCGCGTTTCCGGCTGGTGACGGTGCTCACGGACATGCCGCTCGAGCCCGACGCGCCGCTCGGCCGCGACTGCGGCTCCTGCCGCGCCTGCATCAGGGCCTGCCCGGCCGAGGCCATCAACGAGACGCGGGAGGCCTTCGACCACCTGGCCTGCTTCGAGAAGCTCAAGGAATTCCGCAAGAAGGGCTACACCACCCAGTTCATCTGCGGCATCTGCGTCCGCGACTGCCGCGGGCCGAAGGGCTAACGACGCGGCGTGGCCTAGTCCAAAAACCCGAGCGGTTGACATGGTACATCACAAGTGATACACTGAGGCCGAGGTAATAGGATGCCGACCAAGAACCCCCGAGTGAATGTCGTGATGGAGGACTCCTTGTTCTGGACGCTCAAGGAGCTGGCCAGGCGGGATGATGTTTCTGTATCCATGAAGGCCAGAGATCTTCTCAAGGAAGCCGTCGCCGATGACGAGGACGCATTCTGGGCGGCGGCGGCCTCGGAAAGAGAAAAAACCTTCTCGGCCGAAAAAGCCCTCTCGCATAAGAGGGTCTGGAAGAAGAAATGACCTATCGCCTCCTCTACCATCCCCTGGTAGCCGAGGATATCGAGGATCTGCCTGAGAACATTAAGGACAGATTGCAGGGGGCGATCGAAAAAAGACTGGTGCCGGATCCGGTTCGCGCCGGCCGGCCTCTCAGGCAGAGCCTTGCCGGGCACCGGAAAATGCGGGTCGGAGATTACCGCGTCATCTATCGTGTTCTAGGCGATGCGATCATGATCCTCAAGATCGGACATCGAAAGGACGTCTACACGAAAGTCAAACCGCGGCTGATCTCTAAGCCGGTATGAAGGGATTGCGGACCCGCAGGCCCGGGAAGCGGCTGAAGTCCCGGTCGATCGTCCACAGTTCATCGATTCCGTTTTGAAGACAAACGGCGGCGATCCGGGCGTCGTGGATCTTCGGGCCGGCGACCTGCCCGGCGAGGACGAGCGCGCGGAGCCGCGGCCAATAGCTCCCGTCTTCGGTTAGGAGGACCAGGCCCGGCGATTCGAGCCAGGCCTCGACCTGAGCGACGGCCAAATCGAGAGGCGTGGGAGGGGAGTAGATCCGCGGGTGTGTTGTGACGGCCAGGAACTCGTGGAGACAGGGCCAGGGGATCGCCCATTGCGCCCTGCTCTCGGCGAGCCCCCGCACGCACTCGAGGGCGGCGGCATGCCAAGGCGAGTCTTCACGGTGCGCGTAAACCAGGATATTGCTGTCGACGGCGATCATCCGCCCCGTCCTTCGTAGCTGAGGTCGAGTATCTGGTCCCAGGTCACGCCCGCCACATGAGGCTGGAGTCCCTGGCCCTTGAAGGCGGCCTGGCGGAGCTCGAACCCCTTGGGCCTGCGGTCCAGGTGTTCGGTCACTACTTTTCTGAGCCCCTCCTCAACCAGGGCTTTCAACGTCGTTTTCTCCAGAGCCGCGACCTTCCGGGCCTCGTCGAGCAGGCTATCTGGAATATGTATGGTAGTTTTCATATGGCTGACCATATCACGCCTATATCTTGGTGTCAAGACGCCTTGCGTCAGTTTTGTGGGGATTCGACGAACGGATCGAGGATCCGGAGGCCGCCGATCTTCCGGCCGTGCTGGAGGTCTTCGGAATAGAGAACGGTGCAGCCGGCCTGCAGAGCGGAAGCGATGATCAGCGAATCGAAGAATGAGTACTTCCAGCGTTCCGCGATGTCGATGGCTTGGTGGTAGAGATCGAAGCCGGCGAAGACAGCGCAAAGGGGCTCGAGGACGACCGTGAGGTAGCGTTCGGCGTCCGCGGACGTGAGCGGCTTCGCGAACTTCCTGAGGGCGGCGTTCAGAAATTCCTGAACAACCTGGTAACTGATGATGCCGTGGGATCCCGAGAGCGCTTCGGCGACGAGCGCTCTCGCCCGGTCCCGCTTTCCCAAATCCTCGTCGTCGAACGTGTAAACGAGGATGTTCGTATCGAGGAAGAACTTATCGCTCATTCAACTCGTCCCTCGAGAATTTCTTTCCGGGCCGGGCATAGCTCAAAGATTCCATGAAGGAGGCGAGATCAGCAGTCCTGGCGCCGCGGCTCACATACTGATGCAGCCACTGCCGAAACGTCGCGTTGAGGGTCGTCCGCTCGCGCCGGGCCTTGTCGCGGGCCTTCTCGATCAATCCTTCCTCCGCGCTCAGGGTGATGTTCTTGAGCATTTCGCGATTCTCCGTTTAAACACTATTAACGTATACACGATAATAGTGTTGAAGTCAAGAGGATGCTCAACTTGACCCTGTTATCGATAGACGTGAGGCAGGACAAATTCGTCTCATGGGCTGAGACAAGCGTAGTTTTGCCGGGCCGGGAGAATATGTTAGATTAGATGAACTGAAGATTTTTAGGTTATCGGGAGGACACAAGTCATGAAAAAACTCCGCGAAATGACACGCCGGGAATTCTTCGCCGCCGGGGCGGGGGTGGCCGGAGCGGCCGTGCTATCGAAGAGCGCTTATTCGGGAGGATGGGGCTTGCCGAGGCCCGCGTTTCCGGCGCCGTCTAAAACGCGGGTCGTCCTGGTCAAGACCGAAGACCGTGCCGAGGGCGTCAAGAAGTGCCTGGACCTCCTGAACATCAACCCCTTCCAGGGCAAGAGCGTCCTGGTCAAGCCGAATTTCAACACCTCCGACGAAACGCCGGGATCGACCCATAACGATACGCTGAAAGCGCTCCTCGCGCGGATCCGGGACATGGGAGCGAAGGGCCTGGCCGTTGGCGACCGGAGCGGTCCTGAGCCGACAGAAGAGGTCTTCGATAAAAAGGGCGTCCGCGCTCTCGCCGCCGCCTTCGACGCCAAGCTCCTGAACTTCGACGAACTCGGCGAGACGGGCTATGTCAAGATTACGCCGCCGGGCTCGCACTGGAAGGACGGCTTCCTCGTCGCCAGGCCTGTCGTCGAGAGCGAGTGCGTCGTGTCTACCTGCTGCCTGAAGACCCATCAGTACGGCGGCGTATTCACCATGTCGCTCAAGAACTCGGTCGGGGTCGTACCGCGCAAGGGGAACACGCTGATGCGGGAGCTCCATTCCTCCCCCGATCAGAGAAGGATGATCGCCGAGATCAACTCTGCCTATCGCCCGGCGTTGATCGTCCTCGACGGGCTCGTGGCTTTCGTCGATGAGGGCCCCATGAAGGGTCTACGCAAGGACGCGGGTGTCTTCCTGGCCGGAACGGACCGCGTGGCCGTCGACGCCGTGGGGGTGGCCATCCTCAAAAGGCTGGGGTCGAACGACGCCATTATGAAGCCGGCCGTCTTCGCCCAGGAGCAGATCGTCCGGGCCGTCGAACTCGAGCTGGGGGTTTCGTCAGCGGCGGGCATCGTCATCGAAACACCGGACCCGGCCAGCGAAGCTTACGCCGCGGAGATCAGGAAGATCCTGGCTGCTTGACGGCGTTGTCAGCCGGAAGAGTACCAAATGAACGGCCTTGTTCTCTTGACCGGCGCCACCGGATATGTCGGGGGCCGGCTGCTACGCCGGCTGGAGGAATGCGGCCGCCCGGTGCGCTGTCTGGCGCGGCGGCCGGAGTTCCTGAAAGGGCGTGCGGGGGCGGCGACCGAGTCCGTGGCCGGCGACCTGCTCGACGCGGCGTCGCTCGAACCCGCCTTCCGCGGCGTGCACACGGCCTATTACCTCGTCCATTCCATGGGTGCGTCCGGCAGCTTCGAAGGTAAAGACAGGGCGGCCGCACAGAATTTTTCCCAAGCCGCATCGGCGGCCGGCGTCAGCCGCATCGTTTATCTGGGCGGCCTGGGCGACGACGCGGACGGGCTGTCGCAGCATCTCCGCAGCCGGCACGAGGTCGGGGAGATCCTCCGGTCGGCCGGCGTGCCCGTCATCGAATTCCGCGCTTCTGTCATCCTCGGTTCCGGCAGCTTGTCGTTCGAAATGGTCCGCGCGCTGGTCGAACGGTTGCCTGTAATGGTCACGCCGCGCTGGGTGCGGGTGCCGGCGCAACCCATCGCGATCAACGATGTGCTGGCCTATCTCATGGGCGCGCTGGACCTCCCGCCGTCGGGCCATCGGATCTTCGAGATCGGCGGACCGGACCGGGTGTCCTACGGAGAACTGATGCGCGAGTACGCCCGCCAACGCGGCTTGCGCCGGGCGATGATCTCCGTGCCTTTTCTCACGCCGCGGCTGTCCGGTCTATGGCTCGGGCTGGTGACGCCGCTCTACGCGCGGGTGGGCCGCAAATTGATCGACGGCGTCCGGCATCCAACCGTGGTCCGAGACCCTTCGGCCTTGACCGCGTTCACCGTGCGGCCGGTCGGCGTTAAAGAGGCCATCGCCCAAGCGCTGCGCCGTGAAGACAGGAAATTCGCGGAGACCCATTGGACGGACTCAGTTGCCGGAGCGTGCGAGCCCCGTCAGTGGGGCGGTGTTAGGCTTGGCAACCGCCTGGTGGACGCGCGGTCGGCGCACGTCGCGGCGCCGCCCGCCCGGGCGTTCGCGCCCATCCAGGGGATCGGCGGCGAAACCGGCTGGTATTACGGCAACTGGCTCTGGCGGGCGCGCGGCGCCCTGGACCTTCTGGCGGGAGGCGTCGGCATGCGCCGGGGCCGGCGGCATCCGCTCGAATTACGGGCCGGCGAGCCGCTCGACTTCTGGAGGGTCGAGGAGCTCGTGCCGGAACGGCGCCTGCGCCTGGAGGCCGAGATGAAATTGCCGGGCCGGGCCTGGCTGGTCTTCGAGATCGAGCCCGAGGGAGATGGGGCGCGGATCACGCAGACGGCCATGTTCGACCCGCGTGGGTTGGCCGGGCTGGTTTATTGGTACGCGGTATGGCCGCTTCACCGGCTGGTATTCGCCGGCATGCTGCGCGGATTGGCCCGCCGCGCCGCCGTTACTTGAGGACCTTAATCTCGATCCTGCGGAACTCGACGGGGTGGCTCTCGGCCTGGAGGGCGATGTAACCCTTCTCGAGAAGCAGCAGCCTATCCTTGATGAGCTTCTGAGCCTCGGCGTCGGTGGGGTCGAGCTGGGGCTGTTCGTACTCGATGACGGTCTTGCCGTCGATGAGGTGCCTGACGACTCCGGCGCCGTTGACTTCGATCTCGATGGTCACCCATTGGTCGCCGTGGTAGGTTGCCGCCGTCGAATTGGTGCAGTGCCGCGTCACGAGCTCACCGGCTATGACGACGTTCGTCCCCGGAGTGCAGAGGTTGGCCGTCGGCCTCTCTTCGGTCCCGTTCCCGCCCAGGAATTGGGCTTCGATCGACACCGGGAAGCTCTGGTCCAGGCCCATGCTCTCGGGGGACTGGCTGTGGAACATGACGCCGCTGTTCCGGAAGGCCCAGGAGGGACCGCCGGGCGTCTGCGCTCCCGTGAAACGGTACTCGACGCGCAGGATGTAATGGCCGAAGGGCTCCTTATAGAAGAGATGGCCGAATTCGCCGTCGAACTTCTCGTATTCGCCGTAAGAAGCTTTGAGGACGCCGTTCTCGACCCGGAAAGTGTTCTTATAGTTCACTCCCAACTCGCTTTTGGCAAACTTGGGGGTCCAGCCTTCGAGGTCGCGGCCGTTGAACAGGCTGACCCAGCCGTCGCCGGCAGCGACGGGGCCCGATTCCGGAACCCGGCCTTCTTTTTTCGCGCAGCCCGGGGCCGCCAAGGCCGCGGCGACGATCAGCGCGGCTAA
>Ga0315276_10005737_pt1 | contig 11457 bp, 9 predicted proteins | sample YL17G05_0_MG_FD_204542 | JGI IMG/M metagenome (GOLD analysis project Ga0315276, IMG submission 204542) | Sediment microbial communities from Yellowstone Lake, YNP, Wyoming, USA - YL17G05_0 | ecosystem: Environmental > Aquatic > Freshwater > Lake > Sediment | place: USA: Wyoming | collected... | reverse complement strand
ATGGCCCTGACATCTCATTGCAGTTAGTCCATGACAGGTTCGCACGGAATGATTATAGTATGCAGAGAGAGTACTTGTCGATCAAAGGGGGCGTTATGGAGCACGGTACCGGAACAAATAGATGGCGGCGCGCATTTGCCTTTGCTGTCGGCATAGGCCTGTTCCTATCACCTGGTCTCAGTTGGGGTTCGGATGAAAGCAAGGCCCCGACCGCCGAACGACGCGAAACCATCTCCCTCGCCGACGCGGCCATCCGCGCGCTGGAGCATAACCTGGACATCAACATCAGCCGCCAGACAAAGGACAGCCGGCTGGCCGACATCACCGTTGAAAAAGCCAAATTCGACCCGACTCTGAGCGTGAACGGCCAATACAACCGGACCGTGACACCGCTCAATCGGCCAGTGTTCGGCGCAACCGGCCAAGACTTGACCCAGATTACCACCTTTGATCAACGCACCAATTCCGTCACGTTGGATGCGACAACAAACCTACTTACCGGTGGCAACGTCGACCTGAACTATAGCCCTAGTCGGATAAATGTGAACCAGAATTTGGCAACCGGGTTTCTATTCAACCCTTCCTATACAAGTGGTCTCGCACTCACGCTCACGCAACCTCTCCTCCGCAACGCCGGCATTGACATCACCAAAACTTTCATCCGCGTCGCACAGAATAATGCCATTGTGGAAGAACATGTCTTTCGCGATCGTGTCCTCTCGGTTCTGGCCACCGTGGAACAGACCTATTGGGAAGTCGTCTTCGCCAATGAGAACCTGAAAGTCGCAGAAGCCGCCTTAAAGGCCGCGCAAGAGCTCTTGGCCAGTAACCGCGCGAAGGCAAAGGCCGGCGTGATGTCGATCGTCGATGTCTTGCAAGCCGAAGCGGCCGTCGCGTCACGGGTCGAGCAAGTACTAGTCGCGGATAAAACGATTCGAGACCAGGAAGATCAGTTACGCCGATTTCTCAATCCGGCGGAAGAAGACCTACGTCAAGACCTCCGCTTAACTCCCCTCGACAAGCCGACCGTAACCTTGGAACCCATCAGCCTGCAGGAGGCCATCGACATTGCCATCGAACGGCGGCCCGAAATCGTCCAGGCGAAGAAGAATATGGAAACGAGCGATCTCAACACCAAGTTTGCCAAAAATCAGATTCTCCCGACCCTCTCGTTTCAGGGCACCATGGGGATGGCGGGACTGGGAAAAGACTATAGCGATTCGCAAATTAAGAACTTCAGCGGCGAATACTATAATTATGGAGCGGGCCTCGTCTTGAGCTACCCCCTCGGCAACCGCTCAGCCTGGAGCACCTACAACAAGAGACAATTGGAAGCGAAAAACGCGGAAGCGTCGCTCGTGAGTGTGCGGCAGCAGATCATCGTGGGTGTGCGCGAAGCGGTCCGCCGTGTCCAGACGGATTTCAAGCGGATCGAAACCACCAGGTCGGCTAGAATCATGGCTGAGAAACAACTGCAGGCGGAACAAGAGCGCCTGAAAGTAGGACTGAGCACGACTCGCTTCGTCCTCGACTTCCAGCGTGATCTCGCGACAGCCCAAGGGAACGAGTTACGCGCCACGGTCGACTACAACAAATCCCTCTCCAACCTCGCCCGACACAAAGCCACCACACTTGACCGCTATAATCTCCAACTAAACTGACGACCTCCATGATGGCGACTGAGCCTGGTCCACACGCGACACCGCCCCAGGCCGAAGAACAGGGAGCAGCCCTCGCGCTGTTCCCCATTGCCGCCACGCTTGACTTCTACGCCCTGCCCGCCTCGCTCCAAGAGCAGACACTCGTCCAATTCGCGCCACAGATTGTAGCCTATCTTGCCTTCGGCCTCTGGGCCTCGCACAACCAGGCAATACCCGCTCGAATAGGGCTGCGGCTCGGTGGACTCCGAGCTGGTCTACGCTGGGGAGTGCTCACTGGGCTTCTACTCGGCGGTTTCAACACCCTGATCATGCTTAGGGTAGTCCCCTGCCTAGGCTATGACATTACCTTCCTGCAGGCCACCCCCCACGCCCAAACTCCAGTCTTCCTCATGATCCCCTGGTTCATCTGCGGCATTGCGCTCTTTGTCGAAGTCAACTTTCGTGGTTTCATACTGGGACGGCTGCTCGCATGGGGAAGGCAGTTGCTCGGTCCAAGGCTATCCCCACTGGTCGGACCAATCGCCGTGGGGATCAGCGCGATCACATTTGCATTCGACCCCTTCATGGTGAATACTTTCCAGCACCTTCATTGGATCGCGCTATGGGACGGTCTCATCTGGGGAATCATCTGGCTACAAACCAAAAACCTGTATGTAACAATTGTCGCCCACGCTGTGGAAGTGATGGTGATGTATTGTGCCCTCCGTGCCATCCTGATGCCGTGAGCGACCCATGAATCCCTCATTCTCCAGTTTTCTGGTGAATGACGTCTTCGGGGATCCCGGAGTCTATGTGGAGGTCCGCTGGTCGAAGCGGGCTCTGCTATTTGACCTAGGCCATAATGACGGGCTGGGAGCGACGAGGCTCCTGCGTGCCAACGACATATTCATTTCCCACACGCACGTGGACCACTTCATCGGCTTCGATGCGATCCTGCGCGTAGCCTTGGGGCGAGGGAAAACCGTCCGACTATTCGGCCCTCCCGGGTTGATCAACAACGTGCAGGGCAAATTGCAGGGCTACACATGGAATCTGGTTGATGGCTATCCACTGACCCTCGACGTCCAGGAGTTTCACCCACAGGAAATCCGGCGGGCACTGTTCCGCGCAACCGACGGGTTCCGCCCGGATGAACAACCATCGCTCCCTCTCTCACCGGAACCAGCCACAGGCCAATTCACGGTCCTCAACGATCCCATGTTCACCGTGCGCGCAGTCCCCTTGAACCATCGCATTCCCTCGTTTGCCTATTCCCTGGAGGAACAGTTCCACATCAATGTGAACAAGCAGAAACTCCACGAGGCGGACCTGCCGGTCGGCTCCTGGCTCAAAGACGTGAAACAGTACATCTGGCAGGGTCAACCGGACGAGTTCCGCTTCACGGCCACGCTCTATGACGAGCACCACCGCGAAGAGCGGGTGCTGATTTTGGGCGAGATCAAAGAACGGTTCTGTACCATCTCTCGCGGACAAAAGATCGCCTACGTCGTCGATACCAGGTTCGATGAAGAGAATGAAGCAAAAATCATCTCCCTTGCTCGCGGCGCGGACGTGCTCTACTGCGAGTCTCCCTACCTAGATGTCGATGCGGAGAAGGCTCACAGCCGGTATCATCTGACAGCCAGACAGGCCGGCCTCATGGCACGCAAGGCCCAGGTGCGGGACTTGGTTGTCTTTCACTTTTCACCCCGGTATACCGGACAAGGCGAGGCCTTGGAGCGCGAGGCGCTGGAAGCTTTTCAAGGAACCTGAGGAGGACGCAGCGTGAATGACATCGTGAAGTATGCCGTGTATTTTCTATTGGGTGGCACCATCGTAAGCGTCTCCACCTACCTCGGATCTCAAGGCCGTTCGTTCCTCGCCGCCTTTGCCAGTACATTTCCGGCCATTACGGGGGCGACGTTCATTCTGATTTATCTGAGCGGCGGCAGCGAGTCGTTGGTGGGATATGCGAAGAACCTCTTGTGGTTTGTGCCGCCCTGGATCGTATACGTCATCACCATGATTCATGGCGTTCCACGGATTGGCTTCTGGCCTGCCATGGCCCTGTCCATGATGCTGTACTTCGGTTGTGTCGGGCTGCTGAAGTTCGCTATCCGATAATTCCCCACTACCGTAGGGTTCCACGCGCCGACGCGACCTTGCGCTTCTCCCCTCCGAGCAGGCTGCGGAAAAACAATTTCGGCACAGCAGAACTTCAATGGCAACCACGTCTGGGGCAAGAGGAGAACACCCCCGCAGGATAGCCGCACGAGACAGGCGGGACGAGCGAGACGGGCCAAACGAGGTGGAAACCCATCTGTCCATGTCTCGCATATCTCGCATATCTCGCGCTTCACGCGTCACGATCCATGGCAACCGTTGAGTTGAAATCGAATGGAAGACGGATGAGGTCGTGGACTAGGTGAGGTGGTTGAAGTGTAACCGATTCATTTCACTCAGCGCCGACACCAGCCGGTCAATAGCCGCGGTGACGCACTGACTCGCTTCATGCGAGGGGCCTTTTCCACCGGCCCATATATCGGGGGGATGCTCCATCTCTCCCACATTCTGGCAAAATCGGGTAATGGACTGTTTCCAATAGGTCAGGTCGGCGGCTTCGTCAAGAAAGTGTTCCCGATCCTTCGTAAAGGGCGCATCGAACTGCTTGGCCCGCATCTGCCACATCTGCTCCATCGCGTTCTGCCGTTCCTGGCTAAACTCGAGCCCCGCGGCTTTTTCGTTCAACGCGGCAAAGAGTCCTCCAATCACCCGTTCAACATGCGACGCGGGAAACGCGCCGACACAGGCCTGCACGATGAGGTACTTGTGGAAAATAAAGACCTCCGCGCTGATACGGGCCTCACTGGCCGAGGGATCGTAGGCTCGAGCCAGCTCTTTCATCGCATCGGCTGAGGCACCCTCAAGACTCGCGCCTAGCAACCCTGCGAGTTGACGCCCGAGTCCCAGGTAATCCACTGGAGTAGCAGCATGTGTCACGATGGATTGTTTCTTCCTGTGAGTAAAACTCACGCCGAGCGTAATCGAGGCGAGAAGAAATTACCAGAAAATAGTCAGACGGATCCGGAGGAATGACTACTCTATATCTCCCGTCCCCTCGATCCGTCCTTGAACCACTACAGCTGGATTGTTACCATACCCTGCTACCCATTTCTTGCAACCAATCTATGGCAAGCACTAAACAGCCTTCTATTCCTTCCCGCGACCTGATTGTCGAAGGAGCACGACAAAACAATCTCAAGAACATCTCGCTGCGCATCCCCCATAATCAGGTCACAGCCATCACGGGCATATCGGGATCGGGAAAATCCTCTCTCGCGTTCGACACTCTGTTCGCCGAAGGCCAATGGCGCTATGTGGAATCGCTCTCCATCTATGCCCGCATGTTTCTCGATAAGGTCAATCGGCCCGATGTCGACCGGATCATCAACGTCCGACCCGCCATTGCGATCGAGCAGAAGAACCCCATCCGCACCGCCCGATCGACAGTCGGGACTACGACTGAGATTGCCGACCTCTTGCGACTCCTGTTCGCCAAAGTAGGTCATCCAGTCTGCCCCGATTGCGCCATTGATGCGCGCAGCTTTCACCCTGGCAGCGTTGTCGACGACCTTCTGAAACATTGCACCGACGCACGAGCAATGGTCCTCTTTCCCGTCAAAGCACCGGCGCCGAAACAGGATCAGGCCTTTCTCCAGTCGCTGTTGCTGCGCGGGTTCACCAGAGTGCTGTGCGGCAAGGAAATCCTCGATCTCCACGAGATCCACAACCTTCCCAAAACCAGGCCAGACCATCTTGATGTGATCCTCGATCGGCTTGTGATCAGGGAAGATAACCGATCTCGCCTCGTCGAAGCGATCGAAACCGCGTTTCGCGAGGGAGAGGGCCTGTGCCGCGTGGAGGTCTTCGACCAGGGACCCAGAACCTACGGCACGGACTTTCGCTGCCAACAATGTGGGCGAACATTCGAACCGATTCGTCCTGTCCTCTTTTCCTTCAACCATCCACTCGGCGCCTGTCCCGAGTGCAAAGGATTCGGCAATATTCTCCGTTACGATCCCGACCTCGTCATTCCCGACCACAGCAAGTCTCTGGCCCAAGGCGCGATTGAACCATGGAGCAAACCCAGCGGCGATTGGTGGCAGAAGCAAATGTTCCTCTCCATGAAGCGACGTGGGGTCGATCTCGCCCTCCCCTACAAGGACCTGCCACAGCATATTCAGCAGATCGTCTGGCAGGGAGAAGGCAAGCTGGAGGGCGTGCAACAATTCTTCGAGTACTTGGAAGAAATGCGCTACAAGTTGCACGTACGCGTCATGCTCAGCCGCTACCGGACGCCGGTCCCTTGCCCAACATGTGAGGGGTCTCGACTCAGACCGGACGCGCGCTACGTGAAGATCGCTGGCACAGACATTCATGAGCTTTCTGCGCTGACGATCGAAGAGGCTGCCGCTTGGATCACAGGCCTCACCCTTTCTCCCTATGAAGAACAGGTCGCCCGCGACATTCTCAGACAACTGACGGCCAAGATCGGCTTTCTCCTACGAGTGGGCCTTAGCTATCTCACGCTCTCCCGTCAGACTCGCACGCTCTCGGGAGGAGAGGCCCAACGCGCAGCCTTGGCCAATCAACTCGGTGCACGATTGGTCGGCACGCTCTACGTCCTCGACGAACCAACCATCGGTCTCCACCCGCGTGACACCGCAACGCTCGCCGGCATCCTGCGAGAGCTGGCAGTCCAAGGCAACACGGTGGTCGTTGTCGAACATGATCGCCAGATGATGCTGGCAGCTGACTATCTTGTCGAACTGGGCCCCTTGTCAGGCGAAAAGGGCGGCGAGGTGATTTGCGCAGCGCCACAACAGGAATTCATTGCAGACCGGCGTTCGATCACGGCGCGCTACCTGCGTGGCGAAGATGAGATATCGACCCCACGATCTCGACGAAAAGGAAACGGAAAATTTATCGTCATAGCAGGGGCTTGCGAGCACAACCTCAAGGATCTATTCGTTAGAATTCCGCTCGGCATGTTGGTCTGCGTCACCGGCGTCTCAGGGTCGGGCAAGAGCACATTGGTCAAAGACACGTTGTATCACGCCGTCGCCCGTGCCTTTCGTATTGAGTCACTGCCCATGGGCAAGTTTCGCGCAATTAAGGGAATCGAACATCTGACCGGCATCAAGCTCATCGATCAGGAACCGATCGGCCGAACGCCGCGCTCGAATCCGATCACCTACCTGAAAGCATTCGATGAAATTCGCTCCCTCTTCGCCTCTGAACGTGATGCGCTCAGGAGCGGGTTGACACCTGGTCACTTCTCCTTCAATACCACGGGAGGCCGGTGCGACAAATGCGAAGGGAGCGGCGTCGAAAAACTCGAGATGTATTTCTTTGAAGACATCTATGCCACCTGCGAAACCTGCGACGGAAAGCGATTCAAACCGAACGTCCTCTCCATTCGCTATCGCGGGAAAACGATTCATGATGTGTTGCAGATGACGGCTGAAGAGGCACTGGGGTTTTTTAGCGGCTCGCCCAAGCTCACGGAAAAACTTCACCTGCTCTCATCCATCGGGCTTGGCTATCTCCGGCTCGGCCAATCCGCGACGACCCTCTCAGGCGGCGAGGCCCAGCGATTGAAAATCGCCGCCGAACTCAAAGTCTCGTCCGCGAAGAATGTGCTCTACATCTTGGACGAGCCGACCACCGGGCTACACGTCGAGGATATCAAGAAACTCCTGGCGATGCTGCAGAAGCTAGTGGACAGCGGCAATACCGTAGTAGTGGTCGAACATAACCTCGACGTCATCAAGTCAGCGGACTGGGTTATCGACCTAGGGCCGGAAGGGGGATCGGCAGGCGGACAGATCGTGGCAGAAGGACGACCGGAACAGGTGGCAAAGGTGGCTGCCTCTCACACTGGACAATTTCTCACCTCCCTACTTGGTGATGAACAGAGCACACGCCAACGCTTATAGCCCAGGCCGCTTCTCGGCCGTCAGAGATATCTCTATTGGCTGTCCGGCTCGACGCACATCTAACTGGAGGGACTGCCCTGCCTCAACCTGACAGAGCCGTTTCGCTTCCCGATCAGAAGATACGCTAGAGAGCACCGCGCCGTTACAGGCCACGACCCTATCACCGACCTTGAGGCCGGCTTTCTCAGCTGGTAGACCGCTCCGGAGTTCCCGCACGAGGTAGTAGCGAGCGCCGGCTAAGTCTTGTAATTCCCAGTTGACGCCGATTCGTCCGGACCCGAGTAACCCGGTTTGCGAACCAAACCGGGCGAGAATGCGATGCGCGATGATGCGGGCCAAGCCTTCAGGATCATCAGCCGTGGCATCTGAACTATGCCCCTCCCCATTAAACAAGACTACACCACTTTCCACATCGATCATCCGAAAGACCAGCGACACGCGGCTGACCTGCTCTCCCACGGTTCGTTCCCATTGCTGTACTTCACCCACAATAATCGCATGTGCACCGACGAGCTTCCCAACTTTCAACACGTCTGCATCATCAGCATACTTCAGTTGAATGACCTGCTCCTTGAACACTTCATCAAGCTTGGCACGCTCGACAATATAGATATCCAGATCAAGAAGTAAGGTCGTCATGATCCCAGCAACACGCGAGCCAGATCCAGCGGCGGTTCCCGCATCGACGAACGGCATCACGGCCATCGTGCGATAGCGATCGATCGTGTCTCGATTGATCGGGCCGACACCGGTTACGACCGGCTCAGGACGTCCGAGCATCCCGCCGGATCCTAGGGCTGCGGTGCCGGACGAGGCACAGGCTCGGCGCCGTTGTAAAATCGCTGAGGGCGCGCCCCAGGCACAGAGTTCATCGTTCACCAGCACAATGTGGTAGGGATATTCGCGTTGATGTTCTGATGCGACGTTGGTGAAGGGATAGAAAATGCAGCCGCCGATCCAGATCGAGATCGGGCAGAAGGCCAATTCATAGAGCCACTGATTGCGGGCCGTGAGGGAATATTCCCAGACAAGCAGGCGGCCATCGTCGCGCAACACACGGTCCGGCCGACCGACCTGCTCGATCACCTCAGTCTTCGTCATCGGCACAGCTAGCCGGTCCAGCTTAGATTCCGACTTCACCACGGTATACAGCACGCCGCAGCCGGAGCAGGCACCGACGAGGAGGGCTAGCCCCATCCAACAGCCAATCCGTTTGACCATATCAACGCGACTCCAAGAAGCTAACCGCAAGAGGAGGCAGGGTACCACCCGCACGAGAAGGCTGCAATGGAACGGGAGGAGGAAGAGACGCGCGAATAACTTCCGGATAGCGGAGCCTCCCGCAGAATGCTCAATAAGGCCAGACTTCTCACCCTCCCAACCTTGGCGCGACGAGACGCGCCTTGTCCCAAGCAAGGCCGCAGCGACACTCTCACTAAGGGGTGGCTGGGATGACCCCAACTGCGCGCGTCCAACGAGGGTCTTCTGAGGCTCGCGCGTTGCGCGAGCACGGGGATCGTCCCAGCCACCCCGCCCCCTTTTCAGCATCCTGCTAATTTAAGGAAGGGTCGAAAGGCATGTCGGCATAGTGGCGATAGTCGTCACCCAGGGCGCTCACGATATCGGGCCAGATTCGTGTGGGATCCTTGTCGAACACGACATTGGGATCTGCGGGAAGGGTAATCCAGGAACCGGTCTGCATTTCAGACTCCAATTGTCCTGGGCCCCAGCCTGAATAGCCAAGGTAGGCGCGGAATGCATCGTGCCCTCCGCTAGTGGTCAAGATACGATCGACAAGCTCTGTATCCCCACCGAGGCAGATGCCATCGAAGACATGATGCGAATTCTCAGGTAGTTGATCCAAGCGATAAAGCATCATGACCTGGTTGGTTTGCACCGGCCCTCCGGAGAAGAGAACGTGCCGTTGGCCTTCGAGAATCGGGACTTGAGGCAACGCCTCCGAGACCGACATTGCAGTCGGACGGTTAACGACGACGCCTAGTGCTCCTTCGGCTCCGTGCTCGCAGAGCAACACGACGGTCTGCCGAAAGTTCGGATCTCGCAAGGACGGAGCTGCGATAAGGAAGATGCCTTTCCCGAGTGGAGCTTTCATAGTCATAATCCTACCGTGCGGAAATGTGCGGCGCAAGCGGCACGGAAAGCCCAGTTCAGAACGATGAACGCAGAACGCTGAAGGGACCATCGTTTCCCTGTTCATAGTTCATCGCTCAACGTTCAACGTTTCCCGGCTGGCGGCCGGTTATCGGTAGAGGGATTCGCGTCGATCGCGGAGCAGATCGTTGTATGGCGTGAGGGCTTTGTCCCGCGCATCGACAGGATCGATCTCGACAATAGAGAGTTCTTCCTGGTCCCGCGGCGCGCGATGCAGAATCGCCCCCTGTGGAGCGACAACTTCGCTGTTCCCGATAAAGGTCAGCTGATCTTTGCCGCCTCGTGCCTCGCTGCCCGTGCGATTACAGGTCACGGCAAAGACTCGATTTTCCCGGCACCGAACCGGCATGGAGTCTGGACAATCCGGCAACACGAGGTTCGAGGGATGGCAGATGATCTCTGCCCCCTTGAGCGCCAACGTGCGAGCCGCCTCCGGATAGTACCAATCGAAACAAATCATCACACCGATCTTGGCTAGCCCGATATCCCACACCTGAAATCCCGTGTCGCCTGGCCTAAAAAACAGCGTTTCTTCAAAAAACAGATGGGTCTTGCGATAACACCCAATAAACCCGAACGGACCCATGACCACGGCAGAGTTATAGCAGGCAGCCCCGGCCCGCTCCGGTAAACCGGCGACAATCACCATCCGACGCCGCTTCGCGAGATCGATCAGCCGTTGTGTAGTTGGTCCATTCGGCACCGACTCTGACAGGGTGATCACTTCTTGTTGCGACACGAACTGATAACCGGACGTACACAACTCGGGCAAGACGATCAGATCGGCATCTGCCTGGTCGAGCTTTTGCACAATCGTATCAAGGTTGTGCGACACCTCGCCAAACACTGGAGCGAACTGAAAAAACCCGACCCTCATGATCGTCATGTCCCCAGAACAAAACGGGCAGGGTCGCCCCTGCCCGTTCAACAAAGATCTCTGACTAAACGACTTACTTCACTTCGGACAAATGGGTGACCGCGCCTTCGGCATGTGTTGTGGCCACATCGACGTGACCGGCCTTGCCATGGGCAACGGCTTCCTTGAGATGCTTCACCCCTTCATCCAGATGCGGGTTCTTCACACCAGCTGCCTCGGCATGCTTGAGTGCGCTCTCAGCATGCTGCACCAGGGCATCCCCATGCCCCTGCTTGCCATGCGCCACGGCTTCCTTGGCATGTTCCAAGGCTTCACTGACATGCTTGTTATCGGCAAGGGCGAGACCATTGAACAGCGGGAAACCAACAAGCGCGGCAACCGCGGCAACGACCAGTACTCCGCTATGGATTCTCATTTTCATGGGTTCCTCCTCAGTGGTTAAGCTTCATTCGACGGGTGAGAGGTATCCGTAGTATCCTCGACTTCGTTCACCTTACACAACCATTTTTTCACAGTCAAGAAGGCCTTACTTGTGGATCGACGTTCAAGATTTGCTGTAATCCCTTGGCGTCTTTTTCCACCGGACAGGCAAAATCGCGACTCCACTCCCACCAGGATCCCGGATAGTTGCGGACCTTCCGATACCCGGCGAGTTTGAGGACAAAATACAGCCAGGCTGAACGGACGCCGCCAGTGCAATAGCAGATGACCTCTTGATCCTGCGTGAGACCTTTATCGATGAGGCTCTCTGTAATCGTCTCCATATTTT
>Ga0315276_10005736_pt1 | contig 11461 bp, 7 predicted proteins | sample YL17G05_0_MG_FD_204542 | JGI IMG/M metagenome (GOLD analysis project Ga0315276, IMG submission 204542) | Sediment microbial communities from Yellowstone Lake, YNP, Wyoming, USA - YL17G05_0 | ecosystem: Environmental > Aquatic > Freshwater > Lake > Sediment | place: USA: Wyoming | collected... | reverse complement strand
AGGATTTGCGCCTGAATCGTCACATCCAGTGCGGTGGTGGGCTCATCTGCAATGAGAAGCCGTGGGTGGCAGGAAAGTGCCATGGCGATCATCACCCGCTGCTGTTGACCACCCGATAATTGGTGGGGGTAGCTTTCCAGGATCCGCTGAATGTCAGGCAAGCCTACTGCCTCAAGCATATCCGCTGCATGTTTCTTGGCTTTACTTTTAGATAGATCGGTATGTCGTCGTATGACCCGGGTCATCTGTTCGCCAATCGTAAAGACCGGGTTGAGTGAGGAGCTGGGGTCTTGGAAGATCATGGCAATCTGGCTTCCCCGCGCTTTTTCCATCTCTTCTTTTGGAAGTTTTAGCAAGTCTACACCTTCTAACAATATCTCGCCTTGTGTAATACTCGCCGAGCGCGAGAGCAGGCGCAGGATGGTCAGCCCGGTGACCGTTTTACCACAGCCAGTCTCGCCCACCAGGCCAAGCACTTCTCCCTTCTGCACAGTAAAGCTGATGCCGTTCAAGGCTTTGAGGTCACCGCGTGAGGTTTTAAACTCCAGGTACAGATCGCGGATATCCAATAGGGTGCTCATCGGTATTGCCTCGGGTCAAAGATATCGCGCAGGGTGTCGCCGATCAGATTGAAAGCCAGGACAACGACAAAAATCGCCACTCCAGGGAAGGTGGAGATCCACCACTGCTCCAAAATATAAGTGCGTCCTTCCGAGACCATAAGACCCCAATCGGGGGAAGGAGGTTGGGTGCCAAGTCCCAGGAATGCCAGGCCACCCATCGCCAGGATAACGGTACCCAGGTCAACCGTCGCCTGAACAAGGATAGCTGAGATGGTATTGGGCAGGATATGCCTGAGGATGATGACTGAATCACGCACCCCGATTGCCTGAGCAGCTTCTACAAAGTAACGTTCCTTTAGGCTGATGGTCACCCCACGCACCAGGCGGGTATACCAGGGCCACCAGGAAACGATCAAGGCGATGGCAGCATTCTGAATGCCGCGACCAAGGGCAGAGGCAATCGCCATGGCAAGTAGGAGGGAAGGGAATGCCAGAAATAGGTCGGTAATGCGCATGATGAATTCGTCGATCCAACCACCTTTGAATCCGGCAATAGCTCCCAATGGGGCGCCGATGAGCACTGCGAACGCCACCACGCCGATGGGTACGATCAATGCCGGGCGTGCACCTACAATGACCCGGCTTAACACGTCTCGTCCCAGCTTGTCACACCCGAAGGGATGCTCAAGGGAGGGAGGAAGCAGCGAGTGGGATACGTTGGTCTTACCGGCACCTTCTAAGGGATAAGGTGCCACTTGATAGGCAAAAATAGCTATGAATATGAAGAGAATAATGACAATGGTGCTGATCAGTGAAAGAGGGTCGCGCACAATGACACTGATAATATGCCGTGATGTACGTGCACTCTGGATTTCGGGTTCAACAGCAATGGCAGGGATGGCGCTCATGTTATTTAAGTGAGATGCGCGGGTCAATCCAGGCTTGTAGCAAATCAACTGCCAGGTTGATGAGAACATACATAACGGATCCGAATAAGGTAATGCCCATGATGGCAGGGTAATCCACATTTAGCAGGGAGTGGACGGTGAATAGCCCCAACCCAGGCCAGTTAAAGATGACCTCGACGAAGAATGTACCGGTAAGTGCGAAGGCAAAAGTCAGACCGATGACTGTAAGTGTGGGGCTGAGCGCGTTCTTTAATGCGTAAAAATAAACAATCACAGTCTCCCGAATGCCATAGGCACGTGCCGTGCGGATGTAATCCTGCTCCATCACTTCCAACATCGTGGCACGGGTCATGCGCGCCACCAACCCAGCGGGATAGGCTGCCAGGGTAAGCGCAGGCAGCACCAGATGATACGCCACGTCTTTAAGAGCAATCCAATTGCGCATGATGAGTGCGTCAATCAGCAGGAAGTTGGTGACCATGTTGATGGGATTGGTGAAGCGTAGCTCATTGCTAAAACGCCCTGCTAGAGGTAATAGATCCAACCTGCGGAAGAACAGGATCTGCAACAGTAAGCCGAGATAAAAGGCGGGCATGGAGACCCCAATGATGGCAACGACACGCACGAACACATCCGTAGGCTTTCCCTGCCAGCGGGCACTGATTACGCCCATGGGCACACCGATAATCACCGCGATTGCCATGCCGGTGAAGAGTAGCTCAAGTGTGGCAGGCAGGCGGCTTGAGAGTTCCAGCAGCACGGGCCGCTTCGTGCCGATGGAGGTGCCCAGGTCACCATGCAAAAGTTCACCCATGTAGACGAGATACTGAACCGGCAGGGGCTTATCCAACCCAAGCTTGACCGTGACACGCGCAATATCCTCGGGTCTGGCCTTGGGACCAATATACATCGCAGCTGCGTTGGATGGGATGACACGCGCCACTGTAAAGGTGATGATCGATACCCCGATCAGCACGAAAATAGAGGACAGCAAGCGCCGGAGGATGAACTCAACTCTGTGCATAGGGTTCCAGAATGGAGATGATCCATAAGGAATGGGATATATGATTATAGGAAGCAGGGAGCGGAACGGTGTGATCCGCTCCCTGCCGAATGTTACTTTATTTCGCCGGTGTCAGCTCGTAGAACCAGAAGGGTGTGAATGGGTAGTTCAGGTTGTATTTGAAACCGGCAATATGGTTCGGAATAACATATGCTGCTTTAGTGTCGAGGAAGAATACACCTGGAGCTTGATCAACCAGCAGGTTCATCACATCGATGTACTCCTGTTGGGATTTGGCGGGGTCAACCACCGTGTCTGCAATAGCCTGATCTAACTGGCTGTTGTAATCTGGGTTATTCCAGTAAGACAGATTGAAGAACGGGGCTTCGGTATAATAGAACATCGACCACAGGTTGTCTGAGCCAGCATCTGAATAGGTGGGCCAGTAGAGCAACAGGAACATATCCTGGGCGTTGGCCGGGTCGGATTTCGACAGTTCCCATTGTTGATTGAACAGCATAGACTCGATCGTAACATCAATGCCAAGCTGGGCGAAGGAATCCTTGATTAAGGGGGCGAAGTTTGCCTCAGCACTATTCTCGGATGCATAGGTTAGCCGCATCGGGAAACCGCCATTCGGGTATCCTGCTTGTGTCAGCAGCTCTTTCGCCTTATTCATGTCATAAGTATACTGGTTTACCTGATCTGACCAGGGCCATACACCCTCCGGGACGGGGCTACGGCTCTGAGTACCCAGACCTGAAAAGGCTATGGTAATGATATCCTGATAGGGTATGGCATAAGAGAGAGCCTGGCGCACCTGTGGGTTATCCAGGGGTGGGCGCAGAGTATTGAAGAAGCCTACATAATTGAAGAAGGACTTCTCAATATAAACAGTATAGTCGGGATTGGATTTGAAGGAATCCAGGTTATCGTTTGGAATCGATCCCGCCAGATCCACTTCACCACCTTCCAATAATTGCTGCTGAGTGGTGGCTTCCGGTACAATTTGGCACAGCACGCTGTCATAGTTTTCCGGTTTCCAGCCACCCCAGTAATTATCAAACTTATTGAAGACTACTTCCTGGTCGGGCGTGTAGGAATCGAGCATGTAAGGACCCGTGCCCGCTTCCTTGCCAGTCTCGAAGTATGTATCATCAGCAGCCACGGCTTCCAGGGCTTTGGGGCTGACGATCCAAGCGCCATATAGGGATGAAGCAATCAGATCGACGGGAGCAGCATATTTCAAAATGAAAACAATCGTGTAATCATCAAGTATCGTGGTAGCATTTAATGGTGCCCAGATGAAAGATGCACCGCCGTGGTCCCGGGCGGCGTCAATCGACATCTTGACAGCATTGGCATTCATGACCTCCCCATCATGGAAGGTTACCCCCTGGCGTAGGTGGAAAGTCCAGGTGAGTCCATCCGCGCTGGATTCCCAGCTCTCCGCCAGCAAGGGGGTAAAGCGCTCTGCTGAGCCGGGTGGGTTGATGCGCAGCAGTTGTTCATACATGTTTGCCATGTAAGCCGCCTCGGTGGAGAAGGATTTGATTGGGTCCCAGGTGGTGAAGTTAGCAGTTAGGGCGATGCGCAAGACTTTGGGTGCCGCCGTAGGTTCAGGAGCGGGCACTTGTGTTGGGGGTACAGCTGTGGGAGGTGCCTGTGTTAGCTGCACCACCTCAGTGGGGGGTGTGACAGGCGCTTCGGTTGTGATCGGAGTTTGGGTCGCCCCACCACAGGCGCTGACCATAAGCATGACAGCCAGCATGATGAAAATTAATAAACGATTTTGTTTCATTACGGTTTCTCCTCTCTTTTATTTGAGATACTGATAGAATCCTATCATAATTGGTTTGCAAATAGTTTGCAATTTATGAAACCCTCCTTCTTGCTCTCAACCAAATTCTTGTTGCCGCCTACCGGGCGGGGTTATCTCCCACGCCCACATCTCATTCAGTGGCTCGAGAATCACCTGGACAATCGGTTGATCTTGATCTCAGCTCCTGCGGGTTATGGCAAAACCAGCCTTTTATCAGAATTTCTGGCGAAATCCAATCAACCGTTCGCCTGGTACCAGCTGGATTCATCTGATTCTGACCCGACCACCTTCATGACTTACCTCATCGAAACCCTACGCAGGATGCAAGGTTCGTGTAAAAATGACAAACGCATGATCGGGCAAAATGCCTGGACGCTACTTGAAAGCCCTCAAGCTGGGATTGAGCCAATGCAGGTGATGACGGTTTTGATCAACGAGTTGGGAGAGCAGTTAAGCAATCCCACCCTGGTGGTGATGGATGATTACCATTTCACCACTTCGCTTGTGGTGCACCAGCTGGTGGATTTTCTGCTGGAAAATGGACCGATCAACCTGCATCTGATCATTTCCACCCGCACAGATCCTCCCCTATCAGTAGCCCGGCTTAGGGCACGCGGGATTTTAGCCGAGATGCGTACGAACGATTTACGCTTCAGAGAGAGCGAAGTGACTGAGCTGTTGCTGCAGGAGGTCCCGGGGTTGTCTCTTGAGAGCCTTAATTTACTTAATGAGAAAACAGAAGGCTGGGCAGCAGCAGTGCAAATGATTCGTTCAACCCTTTCAGGAAGGGATGCTGAGCTGGCCTCGAATGTGATCTCCAGCTTGAGCGGCTCTCAACGTTTCGTGTTTGAATACCTTACTGAAGAAGTCTTTCGCCGCCAACCTGTTGAAATTCAGCGCTTTTTATTACACACTTGTGTGCTGGCACAAATGGATGGTGCTTCCTGTAACGCAATCGCAAATGTAAAAGATGCACAACATACATTGGAACAACTAGAGGAGCAGAACATTTTTGTCACAAGCCTGGACAGCGAACGCGCTTGGTATCGTTACCATTACCTGTTCCGCGAGTTCCTACTCAGCAAGATGCGTCATGAAATGCCTGAGGAGCTCAAAGGGTTAGAAATCGATGCAGGACGGTATTATGCAGGGTTATCAGAATGGGAATCTGCTTTTCAACATTACATCCAGGCAGGAGACACAACCGCTGCTGCGAGGTGTGCCTGCAATTTTGCAGCTGATTATGTAGAACGAGGGCGTTCTGAAGCTCTTCACCGACATCTATCCCGTTTGCCGCCGGAGGTGATGATCCAATTCCCCAATCTGCTCATTCAGCATGGGAATGTGCACTGGCGGATGGGTAAAGTTGGTTTGGCAGTGGAAGCATATCAGAAAGCACGCCTAGCTTTTTCGACACAGGGGCAGGCTTCCGGCGTTAGCCAGGCTCTCACTCGCCTGGCAGAGGTTGAACGTTCACAGGGGAATTACAATTCAGCAGAGATGATGGCCACGCAAGCCCTGGACGCTTCTCCCATGGATAACCACGTTGCACGTGCCGAAGCCCTGATGGCATTGGCAAAAAGCACTGGCTTCCTCACCGGAATGGATCGGGGCAGAGCTCTGGCGGAGCAGGCGGTGGAAGAATCCCGCCTGGCTGGAGAGAGATTATCTCCGCTGGCCAGGGCTAACTTTCTGCAATCCTTGGGGCAAATTTGCTGGTGGTCGGGTGATCCTCATGCAGCCGTTGACCATGCGCAAGAAGCGCTACGGCTGGCACCGGATGAGTTATCTCCCATGGCAGCCCAGGCTTACATCCTGCTGGTTAGTCCATATTTGTATTGGCGTGAGTTCCAGTCAGCATTGCATTATGCAGACCAGGGTTTGGGGATTGCCCAGACATTGCATCTCAATGAGCTGTTGCCAGCAGCTTATACTGCTTTGGGGAATGTGCTTACCCGTGTGGGCGAAATGGCGCGTGCCGAGACAGCCCTGAAGCAGTCGCTAGAGCTGGCCGGTCAATTGGGTATTGCATCCTACGAACAGATCATGGCGACCGGTTATCTGGCTTTAAATCTTTGCGGCCAGGGAAGGGTGGAGGAAGCCTGGCAGCTGGCAGAAGGTGCGCTTTGGATTTACCGAGGGAACCCGGATGCCTATGAGGTATATGTTTGCCGGAGTGTGCTGGCAGATACTGCACTGGAGAGAGGGATGCTTGAGCGAGCAGAAAGCTTGTATCTCGAGCTGGTAGCGGTGGGTGAACGGCGGCAATTCCGCATTCCGCTGGCGCTGGTATATTTGGGATTGGCTTATATCCATCTTGTTACCGGTCGGAAGGACTCCGGTATTGAGCTTGCCAGTAGGGCTGTGCATATGATTGAGCATACCCGCGCCTTGCAATTATTTATTGACCAGGGCGAGCGCAGTCGGGTCGTGTGCAATGCGTTGGTGGAAGCAGGTGAGAGATCTCCATTTGTCGAGAAGGTTCTTGAAAATCTTCCCCCCCTGTATCGCTCAGTAAAAATTAGGTTCACTGATCCTTCAGCCATTACTGTGCGTTGTTTGGGAAACTTTAAAGTCCTGGTTCGTGGGCAGGAGCTCACCCAGGATCGTTGGGTATCCGCTAAGGCGCGTGACTTGCTTGCTTATTTCATCACCTTCCGTGGTGAACGCATACCTGCCGAGCAGGCATTTGAAGCCATCTGGTCAGTGAAACCTGGACGAGGATTAACTGCTTTTCACACCGCCCTCACACGCTTGCGTAATGCGCTGCGGTCACAAGAGCCATCCCCACGTTTTGTGTTAGTGGAGGCGGGTGAGTATCATCTTGATGCAGCCCGATTCAGTATCGATGTGGATGAATTCGATGCCGCCCTCGCCAATGCCCGTGCCACTTCGAATGATGAGACAGTCGCCCGATGGCTTGAGCAAGCGATTGCTTTATACCAGGGAGAATACTTGGGGAATTTATACTATGATTGGTTGTTCCCTGAGCGTAGAAGATTATCACAGGAATACCTGGGGGCGCTAAGACAGCTGGCGGATTATCACTTTACCCAAGAGCGTTACACGCGCTCACTTGATCTCTTGCACCGCGCTCTGAGAATGGATAATCTATTGGAAGAGCTGCATTGTCAGGTTATGCGCGTATACGCTGCCCTGGGTGACCGGGCAGGATTGATGCGCCAGTATCAGGAGCTGAACGATGTGCTTGCTAGTGAAATGGGTATTGAACCATTACCTGAAACTAAAAAATTGTATGAACGCCTGCTGGTGGGGATGGAAGGGTGAGATAGAAAGGAATTGCGATGACGTTTCCCACTGTACGAGGTTCGAATTTACTCCGCCAGCAGCTGACCCTACCGAAGGATTTTCAGGGCAAGCTCAATCTGGTATTTATCGCCTTTGAACAATGGCACCAGATGGAAGTAGACTCCTGGATCCCCCTGGCCATAGAATTGGAACAACAGGTCAGTGGGTTGTATTATTACGAGCTGCCCACCATCCAAAGCAGGAGCTCATTCTCAAAATGGTTTATCAATGAGGGTATGCGGGCTGGCATCCCCAACCCGAAGATCCGTGAGCGCACGATCACGCTTTACCTCGACAAGAAGAATTTCCGCAAAGCTCTGGAACTAACAGATGAGAGGCACATTTATATCCTGGTGGTTGACCCGCAAGGAAACGTTCTGTTTCGCCTCCAAGGTCCGTATAGCCAGGAAGGCGAAACCTCCCTACGCCAGACCCTGCTCCAGCTTAACCAGAAAACAGAGTCTTGATCAAGCGACGATTTTTTCATCCGGTAGGGGAAATAATCATAACCAGAAGAAGCTACTAATCGCCATCATTACCTTATAGAACGAACAGGACCAATCTATCCAATGTGATCAGATTGGAGTGGGAGTATCTCCCACACCCGCCGGATGCCCCCATCTTCCACCGACCATATCTCATCAGCAATGAGCTTGATAAAGTAGCGGTCATGCACCACTGCCAGCACCGCCCCTTTGAACCGGCTCAGGGCTTGCTCAAATTTCGTCCGGCTGGGGATGTCCAGATGGTTGATCGGCTCATCCAGCAACAGGCAGTTGCAGCTATTCGCGACCAGCTTCGCAAGTAGCAGACGCGTGCGCTGGCCATAACTAAGTAAAGACACTGGTTTCAACGGTTCGTCACCCGTGATAAGGTAATAAGCCAGGAAGCTGCGTGCTTCGGTCTCGTTGTGAAAATGGTCCTGGATGGTCTCAACGGCGGTGTCATTAAGGTCAAGCCCAGCCTGGTCCTGGGTCAGGTACCCCATTTTCACTGTGCTGCTGAGATGGACTTCACCTTTCAATGGCTGGATATCCCCTGCGATGGTGCGCAGCAGGGTGGTCTTGCCACATCCATTGGGTCCGGTCAGAACGATACGCTGGCCTGCATGTATGTCGAGATTTATACCGTTGATCAATGGGTGAGAGGGATGATATCCAATGCTCAATTCCTCCAGCCACAAGACGGAGTGGCTGAGGTGATTATTTGTCCCAAACTCCAGCTTGATCGTGCTCGATTCTTTCGGCTTTTCAACAAACTCATCCGATTTCAGGTATCGGTCCAGCTTTTTCTGGCGTGATTTGGCTTTTTTGGCGACCTTCTTGGCAATGCTCTGTTGGTATGCTTTAAAACCCTTCTGCTTATATTCCTCTCCGCCAATGCGGATCGAGGAGGCCTCGCGTTCGGTGTGGGCTGCCTGCTCCCTGGTGCGAAGGATGTCCTGCCGCATGCGCTGGATCTCGGATTGCTGGTCGTGGTAAGCCGACCACTGGTGCTCGATCTCTGCTTGTCTTTGCTTTATGAAATCGGAGTAATTGCCTGCATATGCGTGCAGGCTGTGTCTGATCGGGTCCATCTCGAGGATATGGGTGACGGTATGGTCCAGGAAGATGCGGTCATGCGAGATGATCAATGCTGCACAGGGAGAATTGACAAGCCACCCTTCCAGCCATTCCAGCATGGAGATGTCCAGGTGGTTGGTTGGCTCATCCAGCAGAAGGAGTTGCGGGTCGTCCAGCAGCACCAGTGCCAGCGAAAGGCGTGTCTGCTGACCACCGCTCAGCCTGCCTGCTGGTATGTTTGGATCGATATCAGCCAATCCCAATCCAGCCAGGATATGGTCCGTACGTCCTGTATCGATTAATTGGATGCGCCACAGCAGCTCATCGTATTGTGATTGCAGGTCTGGGTCAGATGGCTGGTGTGCCAGGGCTTGCGCAATAGGTGCCAGCTCATCTTCCAGGGCAATGCTATTCCAGGTATGCTGCCGGATGATCTGATCCAGGCTGAGGTTGGGGTCTGGCTCAAAACCCTGCGGTAGGTAGCCTATACGCAGGTGCAGGTCCCGGCTGACATGCCCGTCGCTGGGCAGCTCGAGACCCGCCAGGATGCGCATCATGGTGGTCTTGCCACAACCATTCGGACCCACGAGACCGGTGCGCCCGCCCGGGTTCAGGCTGAATGTTACATTTTCAAATAGGGTTTGTAATTCGAAAGATTTACTTAAACGATGTGCGGTAAGCATACTTGCCTCGGTTCTGATCTGGAGAAAAATACAACAATCCCTGCCCGGCATCGATGTTGGGGCTGGGGGGTGAAAAAGATCAGTGTGAGGGGCTTACCGCGTCATGTTCGTTGAGTACCTGTGCCTTTTATATGTAAACGGATATTATCTCAAAGACTGGTGGTCGTCAAGAGGAGGATGGTTCATAAATAATCCCACGGTCTACAGAATCAGGAAGGACGCAAGGATAGGTTGGAGTAGGGTTGCTAATGTCATTTGTAGTTGTATGAGACCTCACAGTTTTCCAAAATCTGAGAGGTCTGCATGAAAAATGTTAGGCTCGATAATGCTAATTGGAAATGTAATAAGCAATGAACATACCAGGTTTAGTGGATGAATATCCCGATCGAAACCAGCACCCGTGTCAGTAGATTCACCATCACATTTTTCCCCATGAAGGGGATGAGCTTAAGGATATCAAATTGACTGTACGTTCCTGATATTAGAAATTGTGCGATAATGTGACAGAGAGTCAACCATCCTATCAGTGCCAGTTTGAAAAAACACTACCAGCAATTGGATCAATAATAAAGAGCTATGGAATGAACCAACCAAACAGGAGAGTGTTTCATGCCTGATTATTCAGAAAAAACTTATGGAGAACACATCGCGGGCGTTTATGACCAGTGGTATTCCGAGTTTGACCCGGCTGCCATTCAGGTGCTTGCAGAGCTTGCCCATACGGGTCGGGCGCTTGAGCTTGGGATTGGGACGGGTAGGATTGCCATACCATTACTGAATGGCGGTGTGACAGTCCATGGTATCGATGCTTCAACATCGATGGTGTCCAAACTACGCTCCAAGCCTGGAGGCGAAAGTATTCCCGTCATCATGGGCAACTTCGTAGATGTGCCTGTTGACGGTAAATATTCCCTCATCTACGTGGTTTTTAACACATTTTACGCACTACTCACCCAAGAAGAGCAAATTCGCTGTTTCCAAAATGTTGCCAGGCATCTGGCTTCGGATGGAGTATTCGTTCTCGAAGCTTTCGTCCCAGATATGACCCGTTTCCCTGCTGGGCAAGCCATGCGCGTAACCCGGATCGGTGATAGTGAGGTGCAGTTGGATGTCTCTCAGGTAGAACTGGATAAGCAGGTGATCACAAGTCAACATGTGGTGCTCACTGGGCAGGGGACGCGTTTTTACCCGGTGAAGATCCGCTACGTTTGGCCATCTGAAATGGACCTTATGGCGCGCGTGAGTATGCTACGGCTGAGAGAGCGTTGGGGTGATTGGGGGAAAAGCCGGTTTACAGCTGAGAGTGGGAAGCATATTTCCGTGTATGAGCATTCGAAATAATGTATATATTATGAAAATCAACATTGCCTAGCATGGAGAAAGCCGGGCTAACTCGCTGTATATGATTTCAAACCAGGGCTTACTTCATGGGTTGACCAAAAAAAGGATGTGAACAGGCGGAAGAGCACCAAACTGCTTTCAGAATGTCGGTTTCAAGGATGTGCAATATCGGCGCTTCCTGGGTGGGGTGATGGCAATCCACGGGGGAGTTAAATAAGTAACTCCATCAATCTTATGCATTAAGGATTTTATTATCTAGCCTATCTTGAC
>Ga0315276_10005731_pt1 | contig 11465 bp, 5 predicted proteins | sample YL17G05_0_MG_FD_204542 | JGI IMG/M metagenome (GOLD analysis project Ga0315276, IMG submission 204542) | Sediment microbial communities from Yellowstone Lake, YNP, Wyoming, USA - YL17G05_0 | ecosystem: Environmental > Aquatic > Freshwater > Lake > Sediment | place: USA: Wyoming | collected... | reverse complement strand
TGTCGTCGACATCGGCTTGAACAGCTACATCCTGTTCCGGTTCTACGTGCTCTTCCGGGGCACTTACGTCTTCCGGGTCCTCATCGGGCTCACCATGCTGTGGTTTTTCCAGCAGATCGCGGCCTACCTGGGCCTGATCGTCACCAGCTGGGTGATCCAGGGCATCGTGGCCGTGGCGGCACTGATCATCGTCGTCGTTTTCCGCAACGAGATCCGCACGGTTCTGCAGGCCAAGAACTTGAAGACCATCCTGTGGGGGTTCACGGCCAAGACCCGGGTAGCACCCGTCGACGTCATTGCAGACAGTGCCTTTGAGCTGGCCCGCCGCAAGCACGGCGGCCTCATCGTCATCCCCGGCGAGGAAGACCTCGAGGAGCTGGTCCAGGGCGGGATCGCCTGGAACGGCGACATCTCGCGGGAAATGATTCTGAGCATCTTCTTCCCGGACAATCCCGTTCACGACGGGGCGGCCGTCATCGAAGGCGACCGCATCACCCGCGTGGGTGCCATCCTGCCGCTGTCGCGGCGCGACGACCTGCCCTCCCACCTGGGCACCCGCCACCGCGCAGCGCTGGGCATCACGGAGGCGAGCGACGCGGTCGTGGTCGTGGTCTCCGAGGAGCGGGGCGAGGTCAGCCTGGCCCAGGGGTCGCGGCTGCGGCCGATCGCCAGCCGTCGCAAACTCGTCCAGAAGCTGGAGGAGCATTTCGGGCTCGCCGAATTTCAAGCGCCCGAGCAGCGGAAGCAGAACGTCGAGATCGCCACGGCCGCGCTCGTGTCGCTGCTCTTCATCACCGGTTTCTGGTTCAGCATCTCCCGGGGGTTGGAGACGCTGGTGACCTTCGAAGTCCCGATCGAGTACATGAACCGGGACCCCAACATGGAGATCGTGCACGCCTCGGTGAACTCGGTGCGGCTCAACCTGAGCGGGTCGGGGACACTGATCAAGTCGACGCGGCCCGACCAGGTGCGCGTCCGGCTGGACATAGGCAATGCCGCTCCCGGACCGAACAGCTTCATCATCACCAGCAGCAACATCAGCCTGCCGCCCGGCATCATCCTGAAGGAGGTCGCACCGCAGAACGTCGTGGTGAACCTTGATGTGACCGTGAGGAAAGAGCTGCCGGTGCAGGTGGATTGGGCGGGCAAGCTCCCGGAGAACGTCCTTCTGGCGGAGGCGGCCGTCGAACCGGCGCGGGTGGAAGTCGTCGGCGGTAAGGCCATCCTGGAGACGATTTCCACCATCTACACGGAGAAGGTCCCCTTGGACAAGCTCAGGGAAGGCGGCGGCATCATCGAGGCCGGGCTCGTCATCCAGCCGGCCTCTCTCAAGCTGACCTCGGGCTCGAGCGACAAGGTAACCATCAAGTACATCACCCGCCGGCGGGAGTAGCCGCTAATCGGATAAACGGCTTTTTGAAATATGGCTCGAAATTGAAGAAGACGTTGAGGGGCGCTTTACTTGTTCGAGAACTTCCCGAATTCGCTGAACATGTCCTTGCGTGTCCAGAAGAGGTTCTGGGGGTCGAAGAAGATCTGAATACCGATGCCGGCCGTCCATTCGGTGTAGTTGGCGCTGTTGTTGACGGAGGCGAAGCCGCCGGCGGCGAGGTATGGGGTGATCAGCTTCATGCCCTGGAGCCGGAGGTTGAATCCAAGCTTGTTGTCGGTGCTGGAGTCGTATTCGCCGTTGGCGTCGTCCGCGGCGGCGGGAGTGAAACCGGCGGTGTCGCCGTCGAAGAGGGGGTAGAACGGGCTGCTGTCTAACCGTTGGTGGAGCCATCCGGCGGAGGCATGGACGTCGAACCAGTAGTCCCGGCAGACGGCGGTGCGATAGCGCACGAAGGGGCCGACCATGGTCATCAGTTCCGGGCTGTAGTAGCCGCCGTGGCCATAGGTGTAGAAGTCGCTGTTGCGGCGGAAGTGCTGGGCAGTGAGGAACAGGCCGTAGCTGAACTCGTCGCGGTCGAAAAGCAGGGTTTGGCCGACGGCCGTGTCGAGGTGCACGGCCTGGTTGTCCCAGACACTGTCGCCCATGTAGTAGTCGAAACCGGCTGATCCGCTCGCCCACCACTTGCCCCCGAGCGGCCAGGTCTTGCCTGCCTCGATACCGTTGCGGGTGACCCTGCCCCACGCGTCGTTGCTGTAGGGGTCTTTCTGACCGACGTAGGACAGGATCGAATCCTTCACGTTGCTGCGGTGGATGTCCACGTACCAATCCGGCGCGCTGACCCTGGCCTCGAAGGTGGGCGTGGGGTCGACGGGCCCGTTGAAGGGAGTGGTGCCGATGTGGATGTCGGTGTGCAGCTGTCCCTCCATGGTTAAACCCACGTCCGGCTGGACTAAGAACAGGCTGTCTTCCAGATCCTGCTTTTTCGCTGCGCCGTCCAAAAACCGGTAATACCGGCCGGCTTGCGGAGTGGATGGCCCACTGTTGCCGGAGAGATATTTGGGGGTAACGGCGGCTGACCACTGGTTGCCGAGGGCGGTCGGGTAAACGAAGGTGATGGGCAGGGCGGTTTCCTCGATGTCGCCAAACTTGCCGTCGCCCTGCTTGCTGCGGTGGTAGAGAAAAGCCTCCATGCGCGGCGAATCTGCGTTGCGGTAACAGCGGTCGGGGTTGCGGTCGAGTTGAGCGGCCGTGACGGGTGCCCCGCGGTCGAAGAAGAAAGGCCCCATCGACGCCCGGACCTCCGGGTCGCGGTCGTTGGCCAGGCCGTCGGCCATGCCGTAGGCCCGGTCTTCATCCCCGGCCGCGGTGTAGATCCCCAGCAAACCGGCGGCGAGCGACGGGCTGGGTTTTGCGGAGAAGCTTTCCTCCATGAGCGCGCGGGCGTCATCCCTGCGGCCCTGTCGGTAGCGCGTCCAAGCCAGAAGCTCTTTCGCGTCCGCGTCCGTGGGGTCAAGCGCCAGGAGTTTTTCAAGTTGCAGGGCCGCCGCGTCCCATTGCCCTGAATCGTAAGCGTCGGCCGCCTGCTTTCGGTACACCAGCTGTCTCAGTGTGCGGGTTTCGGCGTCTTCGGCGATCAGGCCCCGGTCGAATGGGTCCAGGGCAGTGTAGAGCTTGCCGGAATCCAGGCGCGCATACCCCAGGCCCAATGCGTAGTCCTTGTTGCCGGGGTCCGCTTGGGCCAGGCGGGCGAAGAGTTTTTCTGCTTCGGCAACCTCCCCGCGATTGAAGCGGTACCAGGCGAGCGCTGACAGCGCGTCGGGATCCGTCGGTGAGAGCGTCAGGATCTCTTCCGCCAGCCTGGCCCTGGCGTCGAAATCCGGCAGCGGGTCAGCCATCCGGCGCTTCAGGAGCTGAAGTTCGAGGGCGTCAAGTTCGGCGGCAGACTTCGGCGCGGCCTGTTGCAGCCCGGCTCTTTCTTTTTGGAGCAGTGCCAGGGCCTCCTCGTCCGGAAGGGAGTTCATCAGTTCGGCGAGGATGCCCTGGCGCAGGTCCGCAGGCAGAGGGCAATCCAGGAGCCTGCGTCGCACCTCTGTTGCCTGCTGCGAGGCGCCGCTCGCAGCAAGCCGTTTGGCCATGTCGTGGAAAACGTCCGGCCGGACACACTCGGCGAGCGCGTTGGCATGGGTGTCCATGAAGGCTGATAACGCCTGCGAGCCGGCTGTCGGCGCCAAGGACCGGTACTCCTTCAGGAGCCGGGCCTCCAACAGGTGTTTTTCCCAGATAGCGCGCTTGTCCGGCGGAAGCTGCGCGATCTGCGCGCGGGCTTCCGACCATCGGCCGTCCTGCATCAATGCATGCATCAGCGCGAGACGGGTTTCCGAGGGCCGGTAGCCCTGATTTACCAGGTGCGTCAGGAGCGAAATGGCTTGATCGAGCCGGCCTTGCTTGATGAGGCTGTAGGCGAGTCCCAGCGTTGCGTTCAACGCCTCCTGGCGATTGCCGGAGGCCGTCAGCGATGCGAAGGCCTTGGCGGCGGCGCCGTAGGTGCCGCGGCGGTAGAGCTGCCACGCCTGGGCCAGGGCCGAAGGTTCGGTGCGGCCTGCCTCCGATGGTGATTTCGCGGCGGCCCCGGGGAACCGAGACTCCCAGCCTTCCAGGATGTCGGCCTCCTCGGGCGAGGTGTATTCCCAGGGCGGTTCGGCCAGTTCCACCCGGCTGTCGTGAGCCCCGGTGCGCACCTGCTCGGCCGAGTGGCGCTGGGTAACATCCTGCGTGTGGTCGTCGACGCTCTGACGCGCCGGCTGCGGATCGCTGCGGAGGCCCTGATCCAGGGGCTCCTGGCGGACCTGGGCCAATCCGTGCGGCGCGGAAGCGGACAGAAATAGGATCACGATCAGAAAAAGCCGAGACATCACGATCAATCCATTTTGCCCGTAGCCAGGAGGAAAAGGGTGTTGGAATAATAGTCCTTCGGTTCGCGGGCTATCCTTGACTCCGCATCCTGAAACAGCTTCTGCGCCAGAACAGTCCGGCCTAAGCGTTGGGCGCAGAGCCCCATCACGGCGTAAAACCCCGCCGGCGCCTCCTCCACGGCCACCGATCCGTCAAGCAGGTTCACCCGCTTCGGCAGGTAGCCGGCGCGCTCTACGAACTGGAGATAATCCGCGAAGGCGGACAGCTTGCCGCCGTTGCCATGCCAAGAGAGGTAGAGCGGAGCCCGGATAGCCTCATAGCTGAAAAACGTGCTGCGGGCGGCGGCGATCGTCACCTGCCCGTTTTCCAACGCCACCCAATCCGCCGGCAGTTTCAGGCGGGAGAAGGCCGCCTTCTCCAGGAGCCGCTCGCTGTCCCTGAGGGTTCGTTGCCAGAAGGTTTCTTCATCGGCCTTGGCGAACTCGGCAAAGGCCGGCAGCACCAGGTAGCCGGTGTTGAACGTGTTACTCGCCTGGTCGTTGAAGCCGAAATAAGCCGGAGCGATCAGTTGAAAATCATCTGCGGTCACCGCCAGCTGGGCTCGGATGTCGCGGACGATTCGCAGGGCAGCCTCACGAAAGGGCGGATGGCCCCAGCGGTTCGCCGCCTTCAGAAGGGCGAAGGCGATGAGGATGTCGCCGTCGCTCGCGTTGTTGAAGTCGATGACGGTCCAGCCGCCGTTGGGCCGCTGGCCCCAGGACCAGACGAAGAGCGCATCGCGGCGCACCTGCAGGTTTTCTGTTGTCCACCGGAAGATGCGGTCGAAGGCGGGCCGGTCACCGTTCATCAGGGCCAGGAGCAGGCCATAGCCCTGGCCTTCCGAATGGCTGATGGAATTCTGAAAAAAATCCACTACGCGGCCGTCGGCGGAAATAAACGTCTCCTGATACGTCTTCCAGTCCGCGGCCGAGCTTGACACCGCAAAGAAGATCAGCACCGCACCGAGAATTGTGGGCCACCTGAGAGGCTTAAGCATGCCGAATGCGTATGTGGGCTTTAAATGGATGGATTCAGCCGCTGCTCTCGGCGGCGTTTCAGAAGTTTCAGGGTCAATCCGCACAGGACCAGCAATATCACCGACAGTGCGGCCAGCGACCAGTAAGGGTGCGTGTTTATGTAGTTCTGGACCGCTGGCATACGGCCGGGGTTTCCCAGGTAATAGCTCGGGCCGATCAAGTGCGCCAGGGTCTCGGGCATATCCAGATTGACCACGAACAGGTCGCCGCGGCAACCGCCTTGAACGACGGGATCCCAGAGCATCTTGCTGCCGGCGAGCAGGTCTTCGGCGATGCCGGCGGTCAGGAGGATTGCGGTGCGCTCGGCGTCATCGGGGTGTTGGAACTGCATCAGGGCTGTGCGCCCCGGGCCTAAGGTCCCGGAGAGATCGGCCCTCACCGGGCTTGTGGCGCTGACGTCCGAGAGGTTCCGTGGCATCTGCTGCTGCGGGGCCGCCGCTTTGGACCAGAAATCGATCGGCGATGCCGGCTGCGGCTGGGGCCGGGGCATCTGCGGGAACGAAAACCGCAGAGGATCGATGCCGGCGATGGGGGCTTTTTCAATGACGGATCCGGGCAGAGAGGGCAGCGCCCCGACTATTAGCAGGTCCTTGCGGGTTTTTTCGGGCTCGTAACTCATGAGCCAGCTGAGCCCGAAGGGCGGAAACCCGATCTTCTGGGAACTGAGAGCCACCACGTTCAGAGCGGCATTGGCGGCTGCCAGGTTCTTCTCGGTCAGAACCACGGCCGCTTCACGCAGATCAGGCCAGCGCCCCATGGGGAAGGCATCCTGAAAGAACAGGTCGAGCTGGGGCATCTTGATCCAATACGGCACCTCCGGCAGGATCACCATGGAATCGTCGAAAATGGTCAACCGCAGGTTTTCAGTCTGGATCAGGGTGCACTTGTCGGTGTGCAGCGGTGTGAGTTCGGCTTCGAAGCTCAGCCGGTTCATGCCCTGTTTGAAGGGCGACAGGGGAATGTCCACCCGGTAGCCCTTGAAATAATCGCCCTTGGGGTTGTCGAGGCGCACGCCGGAGATGAATTCCCCGTTAAGCTTGATGTTCAGAACGGAATCCGAACGCATGGCCGCGCCGTAGGCCATGTGCAGGATCACGCTGACGAAGGTGTTGGGCGATAGATAGAGATCGGAGGGAAACCGCAGCTCGACGTCGAGCGGCGGCGGGGATATGTTTCTGAACTCCGTTGTGCGCTTGCCTAAACTCGCCAGCGTGTAGGATCTCCCGGGCAGAAGCCCTTTTTGGAGCATGTGTTCGTCCACGTCCGGAAGTTTCAAGGCCGCCACACGGGTGGACGGGGAATCCGGGAGAGGATAGGAGAGCGAGGCAAAGGCGGCGCAGGCCGTTTCGAGTTCCGCTTCGTCTTTGGCGGAGACTACCACCAGCGCCCGATGCGGGTTTTCGAGGGCATCCGGCTGGCCGGGACCCGGGGCGGTTTTCTTTTCAGGCAGATGACGCACGGCGATCACAGGCCCGTCGGCGCCCGCTGGCTCCCCCGGGGCAAGGGCCGGCAGGTCCTTGCGCGCGGCGATCACGATGTTGTCCATGCCGGGCCGCAGGGTCTGGGACAGGACCAGTTCCGGCGCCCGGTAGTCATAGCGCAGGGCAATGCCCGCGGCCGCCAGGGAAGCCGCCTTCAGATAACCGGGGCTCAGCTCCGGGATGACCAGGTTGACCCGGGTGTCAAAGATGTTCCGGGGATCGAACAGAAAATCGGCAATGGCTGAGACCCGCTTGGGTACGGGCACCGGTTCCAGTTCAAAAAGGAGATAGGTCTCGCCCAACTTCAGCCAGGTCCACAGCTCGGGCGCAAACGGGTCTTCGCACTGCTCGTCGGTGTAGTGCTGGGAGACCCAGAACTTGCAGGGGTTGTACCCGGTTTTGAGCAGCGCGCCGGGGATGGGCACGGTCACCTCGCCCTCGGGCGTATCCGGGTTCAGCCTCACCTGGGCGAGGGTCTGGTCGTGGACGGTAAACATTAGCCGGGAGGTTCGCGGAATGAGGGCCGATGAATTAACATAGGTGAAATGGAGTGTTGCCTTCAGGACGCTCCAGCGCGCGGGAATGGGAACGCTGAAGCTGTATTGGTCCATCGTCCCCCGCAGATGGTGATCCTGTATCGGGGCCAGCTTTTTCAGAGGGATCCGCATGGTGACCGCTGCTGAGGCATCGGCCGCCAGCATCAATGAAAATCCCAGAACCATTAGAGCCTTGAGGGGTCTCATAAGGGAGTGTGTGTCTCCTTATCTATAAATAGCAGCCATGGATTTGTAGAACTTTATTATTAACCCGGTCGCAAAGTCCAGAAAAATACGTGCGATTCCGGCGCCGTTGCGCAGGGAACCCCGCCCCCCGATGGCGAGCAGGTTGATAAGCCCTCTGAAGGAGCTGAGCGTTCTGCCGATCTTGGCTTCGTAGAAATATTTCAACCGGCGGCTGTCGCCGTATACAAAACCGATGATCTGCTGGCGACTGACCTCATTCGGCTGTTCAAACTCGCAGCCCAGGCTGATCCCGGCCGGACCGCAGTCGCGACGGATCACCCGGGCGGGAAGCGCGAATGGACCCTGCCCGCGGCCCTCCGCCTCAAGGATGATGCGGTCCCCGGGGATATCGAAGGTCCCGTCGGTCGTAAGCCCCGCGCCGGTGGTGGACAGGTCGGTAACGGCAGCGGCCAGGCAGACATCCGACTCGGGCAGACGGATCGAGATCGGCTCGCGGGTTTCGTAGCGGTGTGACCGGCGCAGCTGCCGCCGCTCCCACACAACTCCCAGGCAGCATAAAATCAAAAGCAGGTTGAAGGTGTTCCACAACGAGCAGACCAGCACCGTGTCCCAGAGAAGCGGGTCGTGGACCCAGCGCCAGACCCCTGCCAGGTAGCCCGCCACGGCCAGCAGGAACATCCCGTAGAACGGGGCTGAGAGCGGCGTCAGGGCATCCTTGCGGCGCGATAGGCTCTTCGGCGTGGCCTTGAAGATCGGCCGGCGTGGGTTGAGGAAGACGGACAGCACGGCCGGGACCAGGAAAATGCTCTGAATGGTTTCGAAGATCTCCGAGAAGAACGGGTGGCGCATCCTTCCGTAGAGGTAATTGGAAGCATAATACGACGCAATCAAGTGGGGCACGGCATACAGCAGGATCTGGTTCAGGGAGACGTTGTAGACCCGCAGCCCGAAGAACAAGAACATGAGGGGGGAAACGAAAAAGATGACGCGGGCAAAACCGAACAGCCAGAACAAGCACGAGTTGAAATAGCAGATGCGCTGGGTGAGCCTCAACCCCTTCTGCAGCAGGGGGTTTTTAAGAAGCAGGATCTGGGTCATGCCTTGAGCCCAGCGGCTGCGTTGCAGGATGAAGCCGTCGAAGGACTCAGGCGACAGTCCCATGCTCATCGGCTTGTTGAGGTAGATGCTGTTGTACCCCTTGCTGTGGAGCAGGAGCGACGTTTCCGCGTCCTCGGTAACCGTGTCCCTGGCGATGCCCCCGATGTGAATGAGGGCGTTGCGGCGCAGGAGGGCGCTGGAGCCGCAGAAAAAAGATGAATTCCATAAATCCAGACCGAGCTGCACCGCACCGTAGAACATCTCGTTTTCGTTTGGGCTGTGCCGGTGGGTTTCGAGGTTCTTCTCGATCGGGGTCGGGTTGATGAAGAAATGCGGGGTCTGCACCAGGCAGAGATTCTCATCCTCCAGAAAAAAACCGACGGTGTTCCGCAGCATGTCCTGCGTGGGGACATGGTCGCAGTCCAGGACGAGGATCAGCTCCCCGCAGCTGCGGCCGAGACCGGTGTTACCGAAGGCGCCTCTGAGCAGCCCCGCGTTGATGTTGCCGGCCTTGGCATGCTCATTGGTTTCGCGGGCGAAGTAGATCACCCCCAGCCGGGTGGCCATGGATTTCAGGCGGTCGGCCCGCTTCCGGGCGGCCGCGGCGCGCTGCGGGTCCGGGTCGTTGAGCTTCTGCGCGGTCCCGCCGTCGTCCAGGATGTAGATGTTCAGTTTTTCCTTCGGGTAGTCCAGCTGCGTGCAGGCCGTGGCCGTGACGTAAACGACATCCACGTCTTCGTTGTAGGTCGGAATGAAGACGTCCACCGTCGGAAGGCGTTCAGGGTCGCTCGGCAGGGGCGGGATCTTCCGGGTGAGAGGCGAGATGTTCACGAACATGCTAATCACATAAGTGCAAATGCAGTAGGTCTCGGCGAGGTACAGCAGAATCAGGAAGGTAAAATCCCAGCCGCTCTGGTAGCCGATGGTCTCCATCGTGCGGAACATCCAGTAACGCAGGGTGACATAGGTTCCGATCAGGACGACCCCGACCCGGCTCCAATCGGGCTGAACAATGCGCGCCCAGCCCGCCAGGTAAAGAAGCACCAGCATCCCGATGCAGAGAAGAAGCTGGTTTTCCGAGGAAAGCCGCACAGCGGCCAGCAGAAAGACCGCCACGATCAGACCGATCGCCAAGACTTTCTGGAGTATGCCGGCCCGGCCTGGAGGTGCCTTGACCCTATTGCGCTTTAGTGAGGATGCCGCAGCCATCGCAACCGGATATTTCTGCCATCAAAAAAAACAGCAGGGGTCCCGCCGAAGGCGCAACCCCTGCCGACGTTGAAACCAAAGCTATGATTTCATCCGCCGCCTAAGTGCCGCGATACCTGCCAGCCCAGTGCCAAGAAGGATCAAGGTTGACGGCTCGGGAACCGGGAGTTGCCCCTTGAACAATTCCATGTGCGATTCACCCTCACCGTAAAGTGAGTAGGCGATGAGGTTTCCGTCGATGTGGCTGTTCTTCATAAAATCGACATGGGCAAAAGGCGCCAGGATGCTCCCGTTGATTTCGATTTGGTTGATCGTCAAGAGGGTGGCGTCCAGGAAATTGAAGAGGATATTCGAGTTTGGATAAAATTTGCTTATCCCGGGGATGTAGCTGTCGGGGATCTTGTTTTCGTAATCCCTGAAATAGAAGCCAAAATCAATCAAGCTGGCAGTTGCTCCCGTTATGTTCACCAAAACAGTGGAAGTCAGGGGCGCATCGATATAAAATCCAAAATTTTGGCGAATCTTTGCCGCGTCAAGCGAAAACACATTCAAATCGTTGTTATTGCCGGTCAGCTTAATGCCATATAATTTATTCTTATCATAAAAGAAGTCCGTTTTCCCGTTGGCCGAAAGGCCGCCCCAGTTGCTGGACATAGTGGTAAGATATTTCTGCTCTGCCGCGAAATTTATCGGCGTGCCCGGCCCAGACTTGTTTTGGTCGTAACCGACATCGCCCGCAATGGTAGCCTTGCCCCCCCAGTTCACAACACCTTTCTGATATTCGGGAGCACCTGAGTTTTCCTTTCCGAAATAGCCCACGCTTCCATTTTTAAGGGTCACGTCTTTGCCAACCACTAAGTCCGCAAGGCCCTGGGTGTCCTGCACTTTGCTGGCAACGGAAAAGCCATTATTTGCCTTTCCGTAAGTTACATCCCCCCCTGCCGCAACCCTTCCTTCCACATCCGTGCCATACTGTACGATATCGTCAAACATGAACACATTGTATTCACCGGCAAGCCCCAAAGGGCTGGCCTGGGCGGCCAGAGGGAACGCCAGGATGCATAACAACAGCAAGCAGCTACGAAATATGTTTTTCATATCCATAATCTCCCCTATGTGTTTTGGCTTGCTTGAATGCGCCACCATCGTCTGAGCGAATTTCATTCCCGCTCTTGCTCCCCTTTGCTTCACTCGAGACTACTTGGAGTATTGTACGCATTTTAAATTAACATGTTGCCTATGATATGTCCAACGATTTTTTTTTGCAACCCACTGAAACAAATATATAAATCGTTTTCAAAATCACCCCCAGCGGCTCCTGGGATCGTTCAGAATAAAATTTGACCCGGGATGAATCACTTAAGGCAGGAGCCGCATGCGGTAATCCCGCACGCCCGGATCTATGGAGGGGGGTATGGGCAACCAAGATTCCGACTCCGACTGGCAAGGCCCCGATCGCTGACGGTTAGCATGGCAGCGAGGCTCTTCCTGCCGGATTCGTTTGAAGGGTCGGATAGAAATTCAAGTCGCGGTCGACGACCGTTTTCCGTTT
>Ga0315276_10005729_pt1 | contig 11467 bp, 6 predicted proteins | sample YL17G05_0_MG_FD_204542 | JGI IMG/M metagenome (GOLD analysis project Ga0315276, IMG submission 204542) | Sediment microbial communities from Yellowstone Lake, YNP, Wyoming, USA - YL17G05_0 | ecosystem: Environmental > Aquatic > Freshwater > Lake > Sediment | place: USA: Wyoming | collected... | reverse complement strand
TTCAAAAATTGCAAGCAGGGTTTTTATGGTTAATTATACTGCTCCTGATTTAGAAGGAACCTATACAAGCGAGATTATGATAAGCAATCCATCTGCTACTCCTTCACAAATTAATATAACTATTAATTTAACAACAACAAAATTAGAGCTTTCTTTTGTTTCTCCTAATAATTCATCTCCTTTAGAAAATGTCACTTATGGCCAGAATATTTCTTTTTTAATTAATGCAACTTATGGAGGTGAAACAATAACAGAGAATTGTACATGGAGCATTCAAATAAATGAAACAACTTGCTCAAATATTAATTATTCTTATAGTCAAGGACTTGGGGCATGGAATTTAAGCTGTGTTGCTCCAAATATTTTAGATGGTGTGAGATATAATATTACAGCTACAATTAATCATTCTGTTTATGGGGAGCTAAGCAAAATAGAATCAGCAATTATTTACAGGGATATAACCCCCCCTTATTTTAATATAATAAGAAATAGCATTGAAAAAGCAAGCAATATAAATTTAAGTGCAAATATTACTGATAATGTAAATGTTTCATATGTTTCAGCAATCTTGATTTATCCTGATGGGAATAAGACAAACATAACGTTTTCTCTGTCAGGAGGATTGTATATTAATAACAGTATAATATTAAATAATGCTGGTGAATATTTAGTTAATTACAGTGCTAATGATACAACAGGAAATATAAATTCAACACTTGATTGGTTTGAAGTTTATGACAGGTATTATTGGAATATTCATTTAATAGATTACAACAAGCAGAATGTAAGTGATGTGAATATTTCATTACTTAGGCCTTATACAACCACAATATTAATGAGTAATCTAACTTCTTCTGGGATAGCAAGCCTTTATGTAAACAAAAGAAATTATGATGCAAAGGTGGTTTTAGGAGGAGATATTGTTTTAATTAAAAATGTTAATTTCACAAATCTTACTCAAAATAATATAACTCTTAACCTGTATAGGATTAATGGAGAGGATTTATCAGAGATAATCCCACTTTACAAGCCTTTTATTGGAATAGCTTCTAATTCAACTGGGTTTCAGAATAATAATATTGAAATAATTTTTAATTATACTATTTATAATTATGAGGTTGCTAATGCATTGGAAGCTGTAAAATGTACTTCTTGGAATTATACTTCAAGAACATGCATATCTAGCTGGAGCGCAGTAACCAGCTTAAGAGATATTGATGAAAAAACAATTACTGGAAACTCAACTGGGTTTTCAGCTTATTTTTTAGCTGAAAAAAAATGTGGAAATGGAGCATGTGAAACAACTTATGGAGAAACTACTTCAACATGCAGCAGCGATTGTAAGGAAACAGCTGTAACAGTGGTTACTAGCAGCGGAGGAGGAGGGGGCGGAGGAGGGTCATCTGGACTGACTATTAAAGATTTGCAAAAAATAGAAGAATTAGTCAAAAGCTTTTTAGATGTTGGAGGAATTAAAGTAGAAACATCTTCTATTTATAAAGAATTGTTTCCAGGAGATACTTCAACAGCGAGAATAAGATTAAGAAATATGCTTAGTCTTCCAACCAGTGTATTTTTAAGCACTCAGGGAGATATTAAAGATATGGTTTTCTTTGATAAAACTTTAGTTGAATTAGGCCCTAATCAGGCAAAAGATGCAATTGTTAAAATAATTGCTCCAAAATTTATTGATGCTGGAGATTATAATGGAGAAATTGTAATTAAATCTGGAACAGGAACAGGAGAGCTTCCAGTGACTGTAAAAATTTTATTTCCAGAAGGAAAACTGCTTGATGTAAAAATACAGGTTCTTACTCCTACAATTGCTCCTGGAGAGGATTTGAGAATGCAGACTGATTTATTAAATTTAGGGAAAACAAAAAGAGTTGATGTTCAATTTGAATTACAATTAATTAGAGTTGATACTGCAGAGATTATTACAAGAAAAGAAGAGGCATTTGCAGTAGAGACCTCAACCAGTGTTGTAAAAAATCTTACAATACCTCTTGATACTGTTCCTGGAAAATATATGGTTAAGGCAACTGCTTATTATTCTAATGTGGAAGTTGAAAGCTCAATGCAGGCAAGCTCTATTGATTATGTTAAGGTGCAGTATTCTTTATTTTCAAGAAAATTCTTAGGAATGAAATTTGGTTATTATTTTTCAGTGTTTTTAATTATGATTTTTATTATTGGGATAGTTTCTTATTTCAAGTTTATTGAGAGCAAAAAAAGAAGATTTAAGGTTAAAATAGATTTAAATAAACTGCCTCAAGCAAGTGCTAATTCAGGATTTGTTGGAAAAATTGCTGAAACAGGAGTAAGGGCTTTTATTGACTTGAATAAATTACAAATGCACACTTTAATTGCAGGAGCTACTGGAAGCGGAAAAACAATTGCTGCGCAGGATATTATTGAAGCAGCTTTATTGCATAAAAAATCTGTAATTGTATTTGACCCTACTGCGCAATGGACAGGATTTTTAAGAAAATGCGAGGATGGCGGGATGATAAAAAGATACAAGTATTTTGACATGAAACAAAAAGATTCAAAAGCATTTAATGGTGTGATAAAAACAATAAGTGATCCTTATGAGCTTATAGATATTAAGAAATATTTAAACAAGCCAGGAGAGATTACAATATTCAATATAAGCCATTTAACTCCAAAAGAAATAGATATTGTTGTTGCAAGCACTATTGAACAAATATTTAAATCAGAGCCAGAAGAGTCAAAAGAATTGAAAAACTTAATAGTTTATGATGAAGTGCATAGATTGCTGCCTAAATTTGGAGGAAGCGGGGAAGGATTTATTCAATTAGAAAGAGGAGCAAGAGAGTTTAGAAAATGGGGGATTGGATTAGTTTTAATTTCACAAGTATTAAGCGACTTTATCGGAGAGGTTAAGGCAAATATTGGGACAGAGGTTCAAATGGGAACAAGATATGAAGGAGATTTAGAGAGAATAAATATGAAATATGGAGAAGATGTTTTTAAATCAGTTGTTAAAGAGTCTGCTGGAACTGGGATGGTAGTGAATGTAGAATATAATTTAGGAAGGCCTTATTTTGTAAACTTTAGGCCAATACTTCACAGCACAAAAAGGCTTTCTAATGAAGAATTGAAAAAATATCAAGAGTATTTTGAGAAAATTGAAGATATTGAATATCAAATGCATTGTCTTAAAAAGCTTGGAGTTGATGTTTTTGACCTTGAGCTTGAGATTAAATTAACAAAGCAGAAAATTAAAGAAGGCCAGTTTCAGATGGCAGATATGTATCTTGAATCTTTAGTTCCTAGATTAGAAGAAGAATGGAAAAAATTAAGAAAAAATCCAATGCATTTAATTAAAAAGAAAATAAGCAAAGAAGAAGTGATAAAAGGAGTTTCTGAAGCAAAAAAAGCAAGAGAAGAGTATGAGAAAAAGCACCCCTCTGAAAAAATTTCTGTTGATAAAGAACTAATAGAATTAAAAACTAAAATAGAAGAATTAAAGAAAAAAAGAAAAGACACAAACAAATTAGAAATTAAGCTTAATGATTTAAAAACAAAAATAAAGCAGGTTAAAGGAGAGCTCTCTTCTAAAGACGCTAGTGGATTAAAAGAAGAAATAGAGCTGTTAAAAAAAGAGATTAGTAGTTTAAATAATGCAAAATAATTTTGTCTATAAAAAGAGTGTCTAATAATTCAATTTTTATCACAATAAATATAATTTTTCTTGTAGGCATAGATATTTTATTTATAATTATTAATTATCAAAGATAACTTTCTATTAGATTTGGCAAAATTAAGCTATTTTTTAGACATGCTTGTTCATAAGTAAAGCTTAAGAATAATGAAATACTTAATTAATTAATTAATTAAGATGTTTAAATTTTTGAAGAAAAAAGAGGCAGCGCCTGATATAGGCCAGGAAGAGGTTTTTGATAAAAAAAATCTTAAAAAGAAAAAGCCAGAGTCAGAAGAGAATGATGAAGACAATGAGAATAATGAAAATGATAAGAATGAAGATTTAAAAGAGAATGAAAGCGACAAGGAGCAGAAAATTAAAAAAAAGAGCAAAAATTCAAATAATTCAAATATTACAGAGGACTTTGAATTAAGTAAAATAAATGCAAAAATAGAATCTCTTTCTTCTTTAATAAAAGGGTATAATGAAAGGTTTTCTAATGTTAGCCAGCAAATTGGAGAGCTAAGAGCAATGAATCTTAATAATGAGAAGTCGATTTCTAAGGCAACTCAAGAAGCATTGAAGACAGTTGATATTGTAAGAGAAGTAAAACCAGAAAAATTGAGAATAGACTATCAGAGGATTGATGCTAAGATTTCTGCATTAGATGAAAAAATTGAGGCAAACAAACAATACCAAGAGACTATTATGAATGAGCTTAAAGATTTGAGGAACAAGGCAGGAATTTTTGTAGGAACAGATGCTTTGCTGGGACTTAATGAAGATGTTAAAAAAGACTTGATTGAGATACAAAAAATTTCTTCAAGAATAAGGGTAAATGCTGACAAGTCAGAGCAGATTTTCATTGAGCTTAAGAAAGAATTTGCTGAGACACAGAAACTTAACAGCTTAATGCAGAGTTTAGATGCAAATTATTCTGGAGCAAAAAAGGAAATCGAGAAATTAAAGCTTGATTACAGCAATATAATAAACCATGCAGACTTTAATGATTTCAAGAAGGCAGTTAATAATAAGATTGCAATTATTGAGAGCTCATTAGGAGAATCTGAGGGCTTAAAAGAAGAAGCTGAAAGAATATCGCAAATTGTTGAGACTACTCTTTCGATTGCAAGAAAGAACAAAGAAGATATTGCAGACATTGCAATGACAATTGGAGATGAGCATATAAAAAGAGTGTCAGACTATGAAAGCCAGCTCTCTTCTATTTTAAGAATTCTTGACACCCTTGCTGGTGAAATTACTGAAATCAAAAAGAAATGCGGAATGTCCAAGGAGAAAATATTCATTGAGCATAAGAAAGAGTTCAAGCCATTTACTAAAAGCAAGATAAACATGAAGAATGTAGATTTTCACTCAAAAATTTCAGAGAGCCTTATTCCTAAAAAAGCACAAATTCCAGGAGCAATACAAAAAGTTCAGGACAGGGAAATGGAAAAGGAAAAGCTGTTAAAAAAAGGAGAGGATAAAATATAGAATTCAGAAATAAGTCTAATATCAATTTTGACATTTGTTGCCAGCCTAGCTTTTTTAGAAACTATTTTCAATATTTTTATTAGACTGCATAATTTATATTTGATAAAAAATAAAATTTTATTATTAGTCTTATAATAATTTTACAGCTAACAGAAAAATAATTCAAAGAATACCCTTAGAAGTTATGTATATTATGTTTTTTAAACCTCTGTTTTTTCTTTTGTATCTGCTTTTATATTTAGCTTTTCTTCTATGTCCTTTATTTTCTTGTTAAAATATTCATCTTTTAGATTCTCTTTATTTTTTGGCATTTTCTGCTGATTTTTAAGGAAACTGACAATGCTTATTTTTTTATAAATTATATACACTGTTATTAAGAGAACTGCAATAAGCAGAATAATCAAAACCCAAGTTATAATCCATTTTAAGTTTTCTGAGAGCTGTGTTATTCTCCATACAGGAGACTCCTTTATTTCCTTTTCTATATCCTCTATGCATTTATCAGCTTCTTTTGAATCATCTTCTGCTTGGATAAAGTTTTCATTTTTTATATTAGATTCCAAAGAGGCTGTTATTTTTTCACATTCTGCTAGACTACTTAAAATATCTTCTTTATTTGTTGCATCTTTAATTTCTTTAATACGGAGATTAAGGTTTTCAAGAACTTTTAAGAAATAGTCTCCCATTGATAGCACAACTAATTTTGCTGGGATTATTTTATTTATTTCAGAGCAATTAATAAAATAGTTAAAGTCATATTCTCCAGATAAATCTTTTACTAAGAATTTAATGTCAAATGATGCTGATTCTTTTGGCTTTAATGAATTTATTATATTTGGGGATATAGAGTAAATAGTTGAGTCAAGATTTTCTAAAAATAATGAGAGGTTTGTCAGTGTTGTTTCCCCTGTATTTTTGATTTTTACATTAATAATTTTTTCAATATTTTTTGTTAAATAAATAATTGTATCTGTAATAATATTTAAATCTGCTTTTTTAGTTTCATTTTTAATAACTGCTTTTGCTCCGCCTCCTCCGCCTCCACCACTAGGAGTTGTTGGGGCAGGAGTTTCATTTCCAGAAGTTGTTGAAAAAACTTTGTAAGCTCCTGCTTTTTCTCCTGCAGAATATTCTCCTATAAAAGTAATTCTAACTTGGCCTATATAATCTGTAGATGGGGTGATGGTATGTGTTTTATTTGAATACGCATTGACTCTTACTGTATCCAGCCCAGAAATTAAATATACCTGATCGCTTTCTTTTGTAAGATTCCAGGATAAGAACATATCTTTATCTGCCCCTCCTGTGTTTTCAAGTGTGACACTAATAGAAAGGCTTGGAACTGTATTATCATTTATGACAATACTTCTTACATCAAACACTCCTCCAACTAATTTCCAGAACTGATTTGAATAGTATGAAGTTGAGCCTTTTGTCGCGTTGACTCGGGTTTCCCATTGGCCTTCTGTAGCTCCTGAACCTGGAACAGGATAAGAATAATTGTATACTCCTGTTTCTTTTTCAGTCATTGACACAGAATCAACTATCTTAGTTCCTGCAGAGTTGTATAATGTTATTTTGATGCTATCTGAAGCAGTTGCTATCCCTGACTTTTTAAAACTGGCTTCAGCATAATAATTTTGCCCTGTTTCAACTTCTGGATAGCCTGAAATTGAAAGAGAGTAGCCTCCGCTTATATCAGATGTTACACTTACATAAAAATTAGAAGAGAGCCAGGAATTGGAGTAACTATCTGAGTAAGTTATATTTAAAGTGTAGTTTGCTTCTGTTAAAGGAACTGAAACAAACCAGGTAGAGGTTTTTGTTTGATTTTCAGTGAAATTTCCTAAAAAAGTGTTTTGAGAGTAATTTGATAAAAATGTGAATCCTTCTGGGACATTCAGATAAGCATAAACATTTTTTATTGAGTCTGTGACATTTAATTGACCTGTGATTTTTATTGTGTGATATGGAAGAGCAATGCTTGGAGCCAACTGATTTTGTGTTGTTGCATTAGGAGCCCTTATTGTGAAAGAACTCCAGGATATTGAATTATTCAGATTTCCGATAGTATCATTTGCATAAACTTTAAACTGATAATTTCCTGGAGAAATAGCTATCCAAGAAACATTATAAGTTCCTGAAATAAGACTGTTCATTGTATAATTAACCTGCGAAGTTGCATTAATGGAAACCCATATTGTATTAATATTTTCTTCAGAAATATTTGCATAAAAATTAATAGTTTTTCCTGAATAAATATCTGATTCTGTCCATTGAGCAGTTATTTCAGGGGGGGTAGTATCAATCAGGCTTCTTACTCCGAAAATAGAGTTAGAGGAGTCATTTGAAGTTGAGTAAGAGTCATTAATAATAATTGTCAAATAATAATCTCCATAAATACCAGTAGAATTCCAGTAATAAGAGCAATTATTTGGTGTGGATAAATTAGAGTCTTTATCAGTGCAGTTTTGAGTTAAGTTTAAATTTGAGAATATTAAAGTCGTAGTAGAATTTTGCGCAGCTCCATAATAAATGTTTGCAAATAAATTATCAGGGTCATTATCTGAAACATTAAAAGTAATTTTATAATTTCCCTGGGATTGATTAATAGTTTCTCCTCCATTTGGGCTTGTTACTAAAGCATAAGGTGCATGGTTCATATAAAAACTGCTTTGATTTATTTCTGAACAATTTGAATCACAAACTGCAATATAAAAATTAGTGGTGCGGTTATTTGATGCGAGGATAGTATACTGGCAAGAGCTTGGAGAGTTGCCTGTTGAAGAATTGCAAAAAGTTGAGCCAGCGCATCCAGAAGCAGAAATATTTGAGGAGTTACACACAAACATCTGAGCTTGATTTCCCTCGTAGTCTGTCCAATTTACAGTAAATGTTAATTGCTCTCCTATTTTTTTTGGATTTGATAAAGAAGAATCAGTTGAAATTCCTGTAATACTTGGAGGAGCATTCGTAGTATAATCAATTATTATTTTTGGTATCTGGGAAGCTGTAAGGGAATTTGAAGAAGAGATACGGGTATAGTTTCCTTGGTTTGCATTATTTGCTATTAAGATAAGCCCATAATTTTCATAAGAGCTGTTTAGCCATCCTCTTACAACCTGGGTAACTGAAAAATTATAATAATTTCCAGAAGAATTTGAAAAGCTTAATGAATCAATTTCTTCTCCATAATCACCTCCTAATGCAGACCATTGTGATAAAGAGGTTTTATTATTCCAACTTGCTTCTAATTCATTCCAATCTAATGTGAGCCTGTATGCTTTTATAGTAATATTTGAAGAGCCATAACTTGATTCCTGATAAACTTGGAGTTTTGCGTTTGTTATTGTGACTCCGGCAGTTATTGAAGATAGATTAAATTTAATTAAACTTCTATATTCAATGCCTGAACTTACATTTCCCATCCATAATGCTGTGGAGCTTCCATAATTAGTATCTGCAGTCGCACCGCTTCTTATATAAGTATCATTAATTGTTGAGCTGTCTGAAGGAGACTCATATATAGTAAATCCAGTTAAGCTTAGATTATTTGGAGATATGGAAATTTTGAAGATGATGGCTATTACTAAAAATAATAAAACTATTACTCCTTCTATAACTACTGCTCTCTTTTTTTTATTCGTTACCACACCCCTTTTTTTATTCATTAATATATCAGTATTAGGATGTTTTAAAATCTTTTGGAAATTTCAAAAATAAAAATATAACTTAGAAAGTAAATTTAGTTTTAAATGAAAGAGCAAAGCATTATTTCACAAGCTTGAAATTCCAAGAAAAAAGAAAACAGTAAATAGCTGAAGAGCGAGAGCTAAAGGAAAAGTTGGAAAAAGAAAAAGAAAACCTGGAAGTAATCAAGGATAATCTGGAAAAAAGAAAAAAAGAGTTCTTTGAGAAATCAAGAGAAGAACTTGAGAAAGAGAAAAAGAAAATCAGGGAAAAGCTGGTTGAAGATTCCCATAATAAAATAAAAGAAGAAACAGCAAAAAAAGAAAAAGAAATAAGAGAGCAGTTAAAGAAAGAGTATGAATCAAGACTGAAGCAAAAAATGCAAGAGCATGAAGAAGAGCTGAAAAGGAAGAAGCTTGACTTGGAATTGGAAATACAAAAGAAAACGAGAGAAGCTCTTAAGTAATTATTTTTTGTATATAATCTATTTTATTTTTGGAGCATGTCTAATAATCTATATCTGCATTATAATTTTATTATTTTCTCTATAATTTATCAAACTATTCTGCTTGAGGTTGTGCAGAGCTAAAATAAAAATAAAATATAAATATTCTGCAGAAAAAAATATAATTAAGAAAGTAAATTGAGTTTTAAATATCTATTGTTTTGTATTGAATATTTTGAACTACAATTTTGCTTTTAAGCTAAAATTGGTTAATTATATTTTAATGGTTGATACATCATTAAAAGAAAAAGAGGGAATTCTTGAAGAAAGAGTAGCAGCAGAGATTTTTAGAGAATTAGGTTCTTTAAATAAAAAATTTAGGCCTAATAAAATAAATCTTTGTGGGGCAAATCCAGCAGATTTAGTAAGAGTTATGCTTGCTTTACAAGATAGATTTAAAACAATAAGATATGGCCCGGATATCTCTATTGGAGGTTTTAGAGATGGAGAATATTCAGTTGATGTTGGTTATTACCTAGAAAAATTTAAGAATCTAGAATCTTCTTGAAATAAAGCAAGTTTAAGAATCTAAAATCTTCTTAAAGTCCACAGCTCTATTTTTTAATATCTTTTCTAAATCTTCTTCTGTTGCATTTATTGTGTTGCTAAGAGTTTTAAACTCTTTTAGGAGTTTTTTTGCAGTTATTGGCCCTATGTTTGGAAAGCTTTCAAGAATATATTGTTTTTGCTCTGAAATTGTTTTTGGAATTCTTGAATGAAGAGAAATTTCTGTTTTTGGTTTTAATTGTTGTTTTGCAAGCAAAATAAGATAATCTGAGGTTTCTTTATAATCCTTAGAAAAGATTATTGGAATTTGATAATTTAATGATGCTGAAAGAATAAATCCTCTTAGAGCATTTTGATTAAAATCAGAATCATTTAAATCTCCTTCAAGAATTAAAAGCTGTTGTTTATATTGTTTCATTTGCTTTAATTGCTCAATAATTCTTTTGCTTATCATAGAAGAAATCAAGTCTGAAATTGTTTTTCTTTCAATTATAATGTTTCCAATAAGATAATCTCCTATTTTTAATGGCTGGATAATAAGTTCTATTTCTTTATTATTTTGTTTTTCTGTTAGTTCTGCTAGAATTAATGAATCTTTCTCATGAATATCTGCGATTATTTTTGGTTTTTGTTTATTCTTATTTTCCTTAGATTTTCTTGTTATCTTGGAGAAGATGTTGTAGAAAGGCATTTTATTCTTTTATGAAGCCATATAAATTTAAATATCCTTCTAATTATAAATTATAAAATGAGAGTTGCTATTTATAATCAAATGTTTGGATTAGATGGGAGAAAATTATTCTCTAATTTAATGGGGCATTGGGCAGTGCATTTTCAGTCGAATTTTCATCAAATATTAAAACGAATTAATTTTGAGAGAACAATTGAAATTATAAAGAAATCAAAAGCAGATGTAATCGGTATTTGCGAGGTTTTAGAAGGGCAGCATGAAAACTTTAAAAAAATGCTAGAGGAAATAGGGTACAAATGGATTTATTTTAGCAAGGGCCATAAATTAAGTCATTATAATCTTCATGTAATAGAAATAATTGCTTCAAAATACCCTTGCAAGCAGATAAATCTTGGTAGCTGGTCTATGGAAAATAGATTAGGGGGGGGAGGAGGAATAGGTGCAGTTTATATCCCTAAATTAAAAACAACTGTTTTTAATGTTCATCTTGCTATCTCAACTAGAAAATATTTTTATGATCAAATAAAGTTTATTGCAGAAAAAATAAAGAAGACTAAAGGAAAAGTAATCTTAGTTGGAGATTTTAATCTTTCTTATAATAAAATAAAAAAATATTTTAGTGGGTTGGATCTTGTTTCTAATGAGATAAAAACTTGTAGTTTAACACCTGTTATGAAATGGTTTTTCTTTATAGATTGCGATCATATTCTTGTAAGAGGATATAAAAGAAAAAGTTTAGGAGAACTAAAAGGATATTCTGATCATAAATTGATTTATGCTGATTTAAAATAGCTTTTTTTGTTCAGTTTCCTTCTCTGGAATTAGTGGTTTTCCATTGTCTAAATCCTCTTTAATTGAGCTTATTGCCTTATACATTCTTTTTTCTTTTGCAATTGCTGCATAATAAAAG
>Ga0315276_10005727_pt1 | contig 11467 bp, 8 predicted proteins | sample YL17G05_0_MG_FD_204542 | JGI IMG/M metagenome (GOLD analysis project Ga0315276, IMG submission 204542) | Sediment microbial communities from Yellowstone Lake, YNP, Wyoming, USA - YL17G05_0 | ecosystem: Environmental > Aquatic > Freshwater > Lake > Sediment | place: USA: Wyoming | collected... | reverse complement strand
GTGGCAAGGAATGTGTAAGTGTTTCTTCGGTTAAACCATTCTTTAAAGCAACCACACGCAGGGCTGCTTCAGTTTGGTCTCCTAAAACCGTCCAGTGGGGCTGTTCAGGTGTCGGGGAGTTAAGCCGAGAATTATTGCACAGCATGGCAGCGGTGAGCAAAGCGTTCAAATCATTTTCGGCTGCTTCCGTACCCGGGTTGGGCACAAATTCGCCTTCTGGCTCATAGCCTGAACCAGTCACAACCAGCGGTTTCCCGCCCACCCAAACCTGTCGGACGGTCATCTGGTTTTGGGTAAGGGTGCCGCTTTTATCGGTGCAAATGATAGAGACGTGCTCTAAGGTTTCCAGGATGGAAAGTTTCTTGACCAGGACCCCTTTCTGCGCCAGGCGTTGCACCGAGGCCGCCAGGGATAGGGTGACGGTGGCAGGCAGGCCCTCTGGGATTGCTGCCACAATGATCCCCAATGCCAGGATGAAGGCTTCATTGATGCCCAGGTTGACATCCACAATTCCTACCGTGAAAACGATCGCCCCCAACCCCAAGGCGATCAATGATATGGTACGTGTCAAACGCGACATCTCCTGCTGGAGACGGCTGGGTTCCTCGCGCACAGCCTGGGTAAGATGAACGATGCGCCCAAACTGGGTAAGCATCCCCGTGGCATACACGATCGCTCGACCTGTACCCGAGACTACCGATGTACCGGTAAAAACCAGGTTTGGGCGCTCCACCTCACTTATCCCTTCGATAAAGGAGGCATCGGCTGTTTTTCGCGCAGGTACAGCCTCTCCAGTTAGCACGGCATTGTTTATACGCAGACCATATTCCTCGACGACACGTGCGTCTGCAGGGATATTATCCCCCTCTGCCAAGACAAGCAAGTCGCCCGCTACCAGGTCGATGACAGCCACTTTGACCTCCACACTATCACGGATCACCCGGGTATAGCTCGGCATCAGGTGCTGGAGTGCGGCCGTAGCCTCTTCAGCGCGGTGTTCTCGCCAGTAGGAGAATGCACCATTCACCAGCACCACGATCCAGATGATGATTCCCAGGGTGGGCTCACGCAGCCAAATTGCGATTGCTCCAGCCAGCCACAACAGGAGTGCCATGGGGTGGGTGATAAAACCCAGGAATTTTCGCCAGGCGGGCTCATGCGGAGGTTCAGAAAGCTGGTTGCTTCCATAAAGCGAGCGGCGAGCATCCACCTCGAAGCTGGCCAAGCCATGAGGTGAAGTTTCTAGGGCAGTAAAAGCATCAGAGACGGGCAGGGAGTAAATGGGTTCGGAAATCATATACAATCGCTATGCGTTTTGAACGCATAGCGATTGTATCATACCGAGTGATAGTGCTTGTTAGGCAAGTATTTCCTCGTTCACGGCAAATGACCCTCCGGTGCTGGGGCGGTTTCTTTGGGTTTGCCCCCCAGGCGGGGTTCTTCAGGTTTTTCCAGATACTTAGACAGGAAAGAAGGTGCTTCCGGATGGTCAGAATGCAGGGCATGGTCATAATCTCCTGCAGGGGCAGGTGGATCATACCGTAATGGTCGGTGTAACCCCAATAGCTCGAAGAAGCGGGTGATGGATAGCAACACCGAATAACGATATTCCTGCATCTTTAAAGATTGCCATTCCACAATGGAAGCCATTGAACCTTGCACGCGGGCTTTCTCACGCACGATGCGATGGATTTGTGTCGGTGTGCGTATGCCTATCGGAGAGATAAGTAAAATATTGGCTGCCAGGATTAATACACTGAATGAGATTAATACCACCCAGCCGCCATCCTGCCATTTGCCAACTATTTGCCCAACAAAAACGATCCCTGATAGAACCCCAGCGAACCCAGCTCCCAGACTGCCCCATTTGCGAACGCGCCCTGTGTAATTCTGGAGGATATGCTTGCGGATCGAGAAGCCCATAACCATGATGGGCATGAACACCCCCACGCCATAATAAGGGATTGCCGCCGAGCTATTGCCTTTGACAACGAACATGAGGATCAGAGTTATGATAAAGCTGATTGTAACGGAACGGGTAAAAGTGCCGCGCGGGTCGCGATAAACAATGATCTCAGGTATTTCACCAATGGCGACATCCCGCCACTCGGTGGCTTGTAAATCCTGAAAGGCAGTCATAGAAGCCGCCGTCAATAACATCACTGCCAGGATTTGATATGCCCAGAAAAGGATCATCCCCCCTGGCAACTGCGAAAAACCAATAAAGGAAAGATTGCCGACCAATGTGCGCCCAAGCGTTCCATCGAAAACATCAAAACGGATGGAAAATGCTGCTAGAATTAGGGTGGTGATCCCACCATAAAACAAGAACGATGTCTGTACAATCCTTCCTATACCAGATTTTCCACTATAAAAACCCCAAAATCCTTTAAAACGTGGGAGACGTTTCTTGCCCCAAGCAATAATTCCAGCGTCCTCGTTTTTAACAAACTGTATGCCATTCGACATGGCTTCCAGACCAGAAAGCGCCACCAAACCCCTCATTGATGCAGTGAGCAAATGATAAAGGGCTTGACCGATGCTTACAGCTTTCGGTGTTTCTGTGACTGGTACCGCAGGTGTGCCATTAAAATGAGCAACAAACAACCCAAATGCCATGATTATGGTGAGAGAAATAAAGATACCCAATAAGGTGAATACTATTCTGCCGGACTCTCCCCTCCCACGGATGGTAATAAACCAGTTAACAGTTACCAAGATAGCACCAATTAAGAAATGCCAAATCCAGGGAATTCCTGTAGCATTCCTGAGGGATAATGCTTGATCAACGCCTGACAAGGTGGATACAACAATGGTGAAAATGTAGTCCTGGATCAGTACGATCGCAACAATGAGACTGATCCCAGCTGACAGGTAACGCATAGAGGCAGTATAGGATCCACCGCCTTCATTGAAAACTCCGAGCGAGTACATATAGAGGAAACCAAAAACCGCATTGGCCAATGCAATCACAGCCACTGCAATATAGCCCCATTTCTGCAACCCATAGGGGTGCAGGGCACTCATCATCTCACCAGTTGCATAGAAAAAAGAGGTGAAGTAATCTACCCCAAATAAAGCAAGTGCTGCAAGAAGACCGACTTGCCCAGCTCCATGCACATGGGCATCCTCCGCACTTTCACGCGGTGCAACCCGATACACCATATAGGCAATAACAATCAATAAACCAATTGAAAACAACATATTCCTACCTCAAAAATGTCCCTTCCAGTGTACTTAATTCCATCAATAGTTGCCTGCGAGTGGATTTGTTCAATCTTGTGTCTTGAGCAACCTTCGCTCCCTGTTGTCGCACCGCCAGAACCACAAATGCTGGCACAAACATGACCCGGCCTGCTGGGATCACATTGAAGGAATAGATCTCCAAAGCCAGTGTTTGGTCATTAAAGTATGGCAGCCTCAGGCTTAATCCGCGGTCCAGGTCGTGTGAAGCAACTCGATATTTTATGGTTTGGATGATCTCCTCCACCTGGTAGCGCGCCAATGCTCGCCCCTGGTTCACCAGCTGCCCCAGGATCCCATAACGTTTACGCTGGTATTCCTCATCTGCCACCATGTAGGGTGCCATCCCCACCGCAGCATGCAACACCGTTAGATATCGCTGCATTGATGCGATATCCGCTTCTGCCTCATTCAAACTCCCGACCAATAAATGCCCTTCGTCATCAAACGCCACCCATTGCGGCAGGTAGAAAGGACGAGCAGCTTCTACATAGGGCACCGGCAGTTCTCCTCGCCCTATCTCGCCATGACCATTTTCGACAGAGATTGAATCTGTTGCTGCTTTAATCGCCGATCCAGGCGCATTTTCATTATGCACCGGAATACTTGGGATATCTTCCCCTTCATATGCTTTATATTGCACCGATTTCCCGGATGGTAATATGTCGTGAACCATATGTATCACAAGCACATGACGCATAAGAATCCCACTGGTGGATATCGCCTGGTTTTTGGAATGCTCAAGGTCCAACATCCTCAATCGCAGCGCGGTACATAGGTTTGGTTGCATCAGGTGAACCACAACGCCACCAACCTGCTGCATGCGAACCTCAATGGGCACCTGCATTGTATTAGTGTCCGTGTCCTGAGCTTGCACTATTACCCTGTCGGGTAGGCTGAACTGGACTTGGTGCAATCCCTGTAACATAGCCTCAGCCAATGAGGCAGCTTGAGCTCCAAGATACTGCTGTACTAAAGTCGGTTGTGCTTGGAATAGATTTTGGCAAGCCTGGTATTCTTCCCGCAACTGGCTGGTTGTATTTTCAGCAATTCCTGGAGAAGTTAGATTTATCAAGAGTGACTGCTCTAACATATAATCCTCCTGGCGGCGGTATCCATTATTACTATAAACACAATATTATTCTACTGACCCGAAATAAAACTGAGACAAAAGTTTTGGGCAAAGTAATTAATAAAAAATAAAGACCTCTCGAGTATAGAGAGGTCTTTGAATTAATATTATCAGGACTTTTAAGGCAATTTCGAAGGGTCTTCCCCTGGTGCGGTTTCTTTCGGCTTGCCACCCATCTTGGGTTCTTCTTCCTTATCAAGGTATTGTGCCAGCAATGAAGGTGCGTCAGGATGATCGGAGTGAACAGCCTCATCATACGTCCCAGCTGGGATGGGAGGCTCAAAGCGTAAGGGTCTACGTACCCCCAATATCTCAAAAAATCGTGTGGTATAGACTAGGATAGAGTAACGATATTCCTGCATCTTCAAAGATTGCCATTCAACAATTGAACCCATTGAGCCCTGCACACGTGCTTTCTCACGCACAATACGGTGAATTTGCTTAGGGTCGCGGTAGCCACCGGGGGAAATCAGCAGCATATTTGCAGCCAGTATCAGAATACTGAATGTGATGAGCACAACCCAGCCACCCTCTGTCCATTTACCAACAATCTGACCAACGAATACAATCCCAGCTAATATAGCAGCGAATCCAGCTCCCAGACTACCCCATTTACGTACTCTGCCGGTATATTTTTGTAAGATATGCTTGCGAATTGCTAATCCCATGACCATGATAGGCATGAACACACCAATACCATAATAGGGAACGGCAGCTGACTGTTTAGCGCGCAAAAGTAACATGATCAGCAAGGCTACGATATATCCCGCGGTAACCGAACGCGTAAATGTGCCAGCCGGATTGCGATAAACAACGAATTCGGGGATTTCGCCAATGGCGACATCGCGCCAGGCTGTTGCTTGCAGGTCTTGAAAAGCAGTCATCGAAGCGGCAGTTAGTAATGCAACTGCCAGAATCTGGTAGGCCCAGAACAGGAGCAATCCACCCGGGAGCTGGTTGAATCCTATGAAAGCCAAGTTTCCGACCAGGGTACGCCCCATCGTACCATCATAGGCACCAAATCGAATGGCAAAAGAAGCCAGCAGGAGTGTAGTGATCCCGCCATAGAACAGGAACGAAGTCTGGACGATCCGCCCGATACCCGACTTTCCGCTATAGAATGCCCACAGCCCTTTTAGGCGCGACAGTCGGCGCTTCCCCCACTTTACAATCCCAGCATCCTCATCCTTAACGAATTGAATGCCATTCGACATGGCTTCCAGACCGCTTAACGCCACCAGCCCTTTCATAGACGCAGTCAACATGTGGTACAGCGCCCTGCCTAATGAAACAGTTTGAGGTTGTTCAACCATGGGTAAGGCTGGGACTCCGGCTGCGTTGGCTTTGAATAACCCAAAAGCCATCACCAAGGTGAGCATAATAAAGACGAACAGCATTATAAAAACCACCCGCGCCGATTCACCACGACCGCGGATTGTAATGAAATAATTGATCGAAACCAAAACTGCGGCGATTAGAAAGTGCCAAAACCATGGTATTCCGGTGGCATTGCGCAAGGACAATGCCTGATCAACCCCGGACAAAGTAGATACAACGATGGTGAAAACATAGTCCTGAATGAGCACAACTGCTACGATCAGGCTCAAAGCAGGGGAAAGGTAACGCATGGACGCAGTATAGGATCCACCACCCTCATTGAAGATGCCCAGCGAATACATATATAAGAATCCGAATACAATATTTGCGAAAGCGATGAAGGCAACCGCGACATAGCCGTATTTCTCTAATCCGTATGGATGAAGTGAGCTCATCATCTCACCCGTTGCATAAAAGAACGACGTGTAATAATCCACACCGAAGAGTGCAATCGCGGCTAATAAGCCTATCTGCCCAGCTCCATGCACATGCGCGTCTTCTTGTTTCTCGCGTGGCGAGGATCGGTAGGCTAAGTATCCTAAAACTATCAGAAGGCCAATTGAAAATAGCATCTTTATTACCGATATCTGCTAATCATTATGACTTAGAAAAAGCTTGATCGAGTGCACTTAGTTCTGCCAGTAAATGCTTGCGCGTGGATTGGCTCAGGCGCGTATCCTGCGCAATCTTTGCCTCTTGCTCGCGTGCTGCCCGCACCACAAAAGCCGGCACAAACATGATCCGCCCAGCAGGGATCACCTCGAAGCTATAGTTTTCCATCGTCAGCGTTTGGTCGTTGAAGTATGGCAGGCTCAAGCTTAGACCACGGTTTAGGTCATGCGACGCTGCCCGTTGTTGGATCGTCCGGATGATCTCCTCCACCTGGTAGCGTGCCAGGGCTCTTCCCTGGTTCACCAGCTGTCCCAATATCCCATAACGTTTACGCTGGTATTCTTCATCCGCAACGGTGTAGGGTGCCAAGCCTACCGCGGCATGTAACACCAATAAATAACGCTGCATCGAGGCGATATCTGCATCAGCTTCATTCACACCACCGACCAATAAATGGCCTTCATCATCAAACGCCACCCATTGCGGCAGGTAGAAGCGTCGCGCCGCTTCCACGTAGGGTACCAACAGCTCACCCCGCCCTGCTTCCCCTCGCTCCTCTTCCAAGACGATCGCATCTGTTGAAGCTGTGATTGCCGACTCAGGTTCCAAGTCGCTGCGTACCGAGATGCTGGGTATTTCTTCCCCTTCCGCAACCCCGTATTGCACCGTCCTCCCTGATGGGAGCATGTTGTGCACCATGTGCCTGACCACCGCATGCCGCAGGAGCCCAGCACTCACCGAGACTGCTTGATTCGAGGATTGTTCCAGCTCCCCCAGGCGTAATCGCAGCGCAGTACGCAGGTCGGTGCGTGTTAGGCGATCCATCAAGCCACCCGTCATCTGCTCGCGTGACTCGCCTGGCACATTCGCGGTTTTGGCTTCCCCATCCTGATTTTGTAACACCACCCGATCGGGCAGGGTGAACCTCACTTGCGAAAGGTCTTGGATGACCGCCTCTGCAACTGATGACGCTTGCGTCTCCAAGAAACGTTGCACCAGAGGCGGTTGCATCTGGAACAGTTCCTGGTAGCTTATATATTCCTGACGTAATTGGCTCACCGCATTATCTGCTAAACCAGGATACGGGTCTGATAATTTCTTGGATTGAGTTTTATCTGCCATACCTTCTCCAAAACTTGCTTATTGTACTCTACTCCATATTTGATGTATATCTTCCAATCAAAATTGGTTTACTCAGACATCATAAAACGATAACCGACGCCTGGCTCGTTGCGAATGATAACCGGATGGTCAGGGTCCTCTTCCAATTTCTTACGCAGCTGGCGTATGTATACCCGCAGATATTCCACTCGGTCAGCATCCGCAGGTTCCCACACATGCGACAAGATGGATTGGTTGGTCAGGACCCGACCCGCATTGGCTGCCAGGTAAGCCAGTAGGTTGAACTCGGTGGCAGTCAGCTTGACCTCCTCCCCAGCACGTGTAACCAAGTGTAGTGCCAGGTCAATCACAATAAGCCCGGCTGTGATGATCTGGCTTTTCTGACTACCCAGGGTTTGAGCTGAATGCCGTAATGCAACCCGAATACGCGCCAATAACTCCTCGATGCCGAATGGTTTGGTCAGGTAATCGTCAGCTCCCTTATCCAGGGCGATGACTTTATCTCGCTCACTTTCCCGCACCGAAAGGATGATGATGGGCACCTGGGTCCATTCACGCAGCCGTGCGCAAACCTCCACGCCATCCATATCAGGCAGGCTGAGGTCAAGAATGATCAGGTCAGGCGGTTGAGCAGCCGCCATTGCCAGACCCTCCTCCCCCCGGCTGGCTACCGTGACTTTGAATTGTTTGGCGGTCAGGATGGTACGCAAGGCGCGTAATATCTGTATTTCATCGTCGATCACAAGGATGTGTGGTTGGGTGCTCATTCGTCGATTACCTCCTGCCCGGCCTCAAGCGGAAAACCTTCCACACTTAGGGGCAGGGTGAAATTAAAGGCAAGGCCTTGTGCCAAGTTCTCCGCCCAGATGCGCCCCCCATGCGCCTCGACAATTCCCTTGCAGATGCTCAATCCAAGTCCAGCACCGGTAACCCGGTCTGCCGCAGTCACCCGGTAAAACTTGTCGAAGATGCGTTCCAAATGTTCTGGTTGAACATGCGGCCCCTGATTCCAAACTATCACCTGAAGCAGGTCTCCCTTAACTGGACGAGCTTGAATTCCGATGGTGGTGCCTTCGGCTGAATATTTGGTGCTATTACTGATTAGATTGATAAACACTTGCTCAATTAGGAAATAATCGATGGGTACAAGCGGGAGATCAGCTGAGACGTTTATATCCAGATGGTGTTTCTCGGTTTGTTGTCTCATCCGTTCAATCGCGCTGGAAACAACATCAGCTAATAGGTTCCAGCTCCGTTGTGGTTTCAAGGCTCCTGCTTCAATGCGCGACATATTGAGCAAATTACCCACCAGCTGGTTCAGGTGATCGGTTTCCTCTTCCACAGCAGCCAGCAAGTCTGCCCTTGCTTCTGTGTCCCATTCTACCGTCTCACTGCGCAAGCTGGTGACGGCTGCTTTGATCGTGGCCAGGGGTGATCTCAGCTCGTGTGATACGGATGATAACAGGGATGATTTAAAACGGTCGCTTTCCTCCAGCAGGCGTGCTTGCGAGGCAGCCCGAGACAGGCGTACGCGCTCCAGTGCCGACACTCCCTGGCTGGCAAAAGTGTTCAGCATGCGTTCTTCAGCCTGAGTAAGCGAAGGTGGTTCCCGCCAAATCTTTATTTCACCGAGAAAGCCTCGCGCTGATTGTAATGGTGTGATGATAGTGGGATTCTCTCCCATTTCCTGGCTTGGCTGCGAGCGATCCTCCAACCTGACATGATGGGCAGGGACATTCCCCTGGGTCTCCACCAAGACGTCCACCTGACCAGCGTGGAAGGTAATCAGGGTCTGTTCTGCCAACGCGGATACAATGTCTTGTTCATCCCGCAAACCCGCCAGATGCATGGTTAGATCGTACAGGTGAATGGCTTCATGCTCGCGGGCGGTAGCCTCAGCCAGGCTTTTACTTACCCTACCCACCAATTGTCCTATGGTGATTGAGACACCTAAAAAGACGATCAACACTAGCAAATCCTGCGTGCGGTGTACAAGCAACGTGTGGTAGGGTGGAATGAAGAAATAATTCAATGCCAGGAAGGAAGCCACCGCCGCCAGTGCCCCAGGGCCAAGTCCCCATAATAGCGAGCTCAACACAACCGGTAACAGGTAAAGCAGCGACAGGACAGTATGATCCTGCCCTCCTTCGGTACGGAATGGAAGGAAAATCAGGGTAAACAACCCGGTCACCAGTATAGCTAGCACATATGCCAGACCACGGAATTTCTTAAACCTGTAGAAAGGATTCAAACGCATCATCAGGACAATTATAACTTCAGGGGAGAAATCTTACCCCTGAATTCCATACAAGGGAAATTGGTAACCCTTATGCCTGATCAGGTAACTTATTTACCAGACGGCTGTAATGGATAAGGGTATAATCCGATGGATGACAGACTTCCACTTCTACCACCTCATTGAAGTACGTTATGGTGACCTTGACCCACAGGGTCATGTCAACAATGCCAAATTCCAGACCTATATGGAACAAGGGCGGGTTTTTTACCTCAAACAGCTTAAGCTATGGGAAGGTGGTTCCTTCCTGGACCTTGGTTTCATCCTGGCGGATGTTCAAATAACTTTTCGGAAAGCGATCCAATTTGGCGATCCCATCCGGGTTGGTGTGCGTATCACTCAAATCGGCAATAAAAGCATGACTTCCGAATATCGTATCGAGGATGGACGGGACGCAAGTGAATTCGCCAGCGGGTCGAGTGTGCTGGTAGCCTATGATTACCATAACCGCAGTTCCATACCCATCCCTGAAGAATGGCGTAAGGCAATCCTACAATTCGAGGGAATGACAGAAATAGTATAAACACGATATCCTCAATTTTTCATCCATGTGAGGCAAAATGAGATTAATACACTGCCCTGCTTTGGATGACATCCCAACTCATGGAGCACCTGCATGGCACTTTCAATGATTGATTCCGAGTACCTGTTGAACTTCCTCTCTGGGCTGTTGAATACGCCCAGCCCGACTGGTCTTGCTGAGCCGGCAATTGCTTTCACAGAGCAGGCTTTGGCATCCTTCCCCGGGCTGGTTCTCAAGCGTACCCGTAAGGGCGCTCTGGTAGCCACCTGGCAAGGTGAAAAATCCACTGCCCCACGGGCTCTCACCGCCCATGCCGATACATTGGGAGCAATGGTCAAGGAAATTAAACCAAACGGTCGCCTTAGGATGACCAAGATTGGCAGCTATGCCTGGAATACGGTTGAAGGGGAAGGCTGCAAGGTCTTTGCCAGCCATGGGGAAGCGGTACGCGGCTCAATCCTGTTTGAAATGGCTTCCGGTCACGTCTATGGCGCTAAGGTGAATGAGACTAAACGTGAGGATGACAATATGGAGGTACGCCTGGATGCCCGCACCACCTCCCCGGCAGAAACCGAAGCACTGGGCATCCGGGTGGGTGATTTCATTGCCTTTGACCCACGCGTGGAGCTCACCAACGGATTTGTGCGCTCGCGCCACCTGGATGATAAAGCCTGTGTGGCATGCCTGGTTGCAGCTGTCAAGACTCTATACGATGCTGATTTAAAACCTGCCCAGACGACATATCTTCACATCAGCAATTATGAGGAGGTGGGTCATGGCGCTGCCGCAGGCATCCCCGCTGAGGTTACCGAGCTGATCAGCGTGGACATGGCAGCAGTGGGCGAAGGTCAGACCTCCGATGAGTTTCACACCACCCTATGCGTAAAGGATTCTGGTGGACCCTATCATCATGAGATGAGCCAAAAACTGCGCCGGCTGGCGGACGAGCACGCTATCCCGTATAAAGTAGATATCTACCCTTACTATGGCTCGGATGGCGAGGCTTACTGGCGCGCAGGCGGAGATGTAGCCCTGGCACTGATTGGACCAGGCGTGGACGCCTCCCATAATTACGAGCGCACCCACCTCGATGCCCTATTGGCAACGACACAATGGTTGGTGGCGTATTTGTTGAGTTGAGTGCAGTTTTGATAATTCGTTA
>Ga0315276_10005725_pt1 | contig 11469 bp, 9 predicted proteins | sample YL17G05_0_MG_FD_204542 | JGI IMG/M metagenome (GOLD analysis project Ga0315276, IMG submission 204542) | Sediment microbial communities from Yellowstone Lake, YNP, Wyoming, USA - YL17G05_0 | ecosystem: Environmental > Aquatic > Freshwater > Lake > Sediment | place: USA: Wyoming | collected... | reverse complement strand
TGTCGCGCCTAGAGCGGGACGTCGGATCCTTGAACGCGGTGATGCAGACTAGCCGCTAACCCAGACGTTGCGGAAGCAGCATTCCAACGGCCCGCCTCCAGGCTCATCGACTGAAATCCAACCGTGGGTCCTGCTCCTGGTGATGAGAATGCTGGCGAGGGCAATCACGGGAATCTCGTAGACACCCTCCATGCTTATCTTCTGAACTTGCTGGTAGTACCGCTTTCTCAGCTCAGGGTCGACTTCGAGTTGGGCCTTCTCGAAGGCTGCATCGAGATCGGCATCGACGGTCATACCGGGGTTGAAGACGCCCTGACTCCAGTAGATCTCGCGGATACTGTACTCGATGGCACCGATGTCGGAAGGGAAGTTCATGTACAGAGCGGAGAATTGTCCCTGTACCGCTTTTGCGGCGATCGCGGTCATGGGAACGCTGTCCAGTTCGACCTTGATGCCAACCTTTGCGAGGTGCGCCATCATCAACTCCGCGTCGGACTGGTCGATAGGATCGGTGGTAACAGTCAGAGGGATGGTCACCCCATCCTCGAATCCAGCTGCCTTCAACTCCGCAGCGGCCTTCTCCGGGTCATATTCTGGATCGGCCTGAGTGGGATCATCGAATAGCGAGCCTCGGGGCAGAGGGGAGGGTGTGACGAAAGCCAACCCATCGTGAGCATCCACGATCTCCTGTCGATTGATGGCGTAGCTCACCGCTTTCCGAAGATGGATGTTGTTGAATGGCTCTCGCCCCTTGTGCAGGAAGATCCTCTTTATGCCACCGGCTGAACCAACCCTTACGTCGAAATTGGGGTCTTTCTGGAAGCGAAGGGTGTCAGGAGCGGCCACCATGTCTCCCCACGTGCCGTCGACTTCTCCTGCTGAAAACGCGGCGGCCGCCACCGCCTTGTCTGAGATCACCTTGATTCCGAAACCATCCAGGAAAGGCTCACCCGGGCGCCAGTAGTTGGGGTTCTTCTTGAACTCGTACGAGGCTCCAGCCTCCTGCCTGTCAAACACGAAGGCGCCGGTGCCGACTGGATGGTTCGCGAAATCGTCGCCATACTTCTCCACGGCCGTTGGCGATGGGATACAGGATCCCCATCCACGCAGGCCTAATATCGCCGTAGCGTCCGGCTTCTTCATCACGTAGGTGAGGCTGTTTTCGTCTACCTGCTCAACGTGGTCGATGTTGGCCAGCTCGCCGCCGCGGGTAGCTTTGGTCGCCGGATCCTTGACCCGGTCCACCTGGTACTTGACAGCAGCAGCGTTGAAGTCGGTGCCGTCATGGAACTTGATGCCGGTCCGGAACTTCAGATTGAGGTGAGTCAGGTCAACCCATTCCATCGACTCCGCGAGCACAAAGGCCAATATGATCTTCCCATCGGCGTCGATGTCGTAGCACACTGGCCATTCGTAGACGTTCTGGACGGCGTACTTGTCGTGGCCAAGGGCCATGTAGGCCGGATCGAGGCTGGACAGCGCCGATCCCGACAGCCACACGATTCTTCCGCCTGGTTGGGGCGTTCCGGCTGGCGCTGTCGTGGCACCCCCTGGAGAAACCGCCTCCTCACCGCCACCACAGCCGAGATAGGCCGCCCCGGCGATGCCCGCAGCACTCAGGGTGCCGATCTGAATAAGGCGCCGCCGGGACAGACGCCGCGTCATGACTCTAGGCCAGTACCTGTCATTCCAGTAGTTCTTTTCGTTCATCTTGTCCTCCCATGATTCTGCTAACTCGCGCTGATGCCGGCCCGAAAGCCGCTACCCTCTGGGCCAACGGCAACCTGCTTCCATGAAGGCTTTGTAGATCGCCTGATGTCGCTCGGGCGACATTCCTATGTCGCGTGGTAGTCTATACTGACGCGCCATGAACCCGCCCCTGAAACGCCCGAGTTGCTCAACCATGTGCCTTACCTCGGCTGCGGCATCTTCATCGGTCACCCCTTCTCCGGTCGACCACTGGATGTCGACGGGGTTCCAGAAGCAGATCTTACCCCCGAATTCGTCCGCCAGTCTATCTACCCCCAGAATTCGCGGCTGGTCCAGTTGCAGGACATCGACACCGATTTCGATCATGTCGGGGATGATGTCAAGGATGAAGCCACAGCAATGCCATATGTAGTGCATGCCGGCATCGTGAGCGGCCCTGATGATGCGGGCGTAGCGGGGCTTGAAAATCTCTCGCCATTGCTCGGGTCGGATCTGGAGCGTTGTCTGCAATCCCCAGTCTTCCCAAGTCATGAAGCCGTGTACTCCGCCTACGTCGCGGTATGCGTTCACGGCTTGGATAGTCATGTCAAGCAGCTTGTCGAGAAGGAGCTCGAAGCGTTCTCGCTCGGTGTACATTGCGAGCATCAGGTTCTCGTACCCCATGAGCGCGCGCAGTCGTTCCCAGCTGTAGATGGGATCTGCGCCAACGACGTACTTTCCCGCGCCGTTCGCGTGCTCGACGAACACTTTCACGAGGTCTAGGCGCCACTGCGGCAGGACATTGGGATAGCGGTAGGTATCAAGGGCGGAAAGGTCGGCAAGGGGAGACACATCGGCATGACCAACTTGTCGCCCGGTGCCTCGCCAACCGATGCCCCACTCGTCGAAGCGCAGCTCCCCCTTGGGGATTGGTGATCCCAAGAAAATGCTGGTTAGCGCACTCATCTCCGCGAAGTCGGATTCAAGGGGTTCAACGAAGCTGTACGGAATCCGCGGCGGGCTGTCGAACTCAATCGCCCTGCGGACGATTTCCTGGCTGGTGAAGCCCTGAGGAGTTGGCACTTGTTTCAAATAGGCCCTCAAGGCCGCGGCGAGATTGTCAGGAGCCATCACTCAGCCTTTCATGGTTGCCTCAAACGTCGGCCGGTCGCAGGATCAGCGCCGCTGAGGCCTCGACGACTCCTCCGAATCGCGATTGCTCGCCGACGCCTTCGCTTGAGACCTCTATCTGCCACTCTCCTTCAAGCGATAGCCGCGCCTCAGCGTCACCAAAGTTGACCACCACCGCCCTTCGATCGCTACCAGCCTCTCTAAGGTAGGCAAGCGTCCCCTCAGGCGACGGCAGCCACTCCAACTCGCCGTTTTGGAGGGCTGAGGAGCTCCGGCGAACCTCTAGCAGAAGCCGATACAGGTGAAGGATCGACTCTGTGTCTCGCTGGAGAGCGGCGACGTTGCGGCGGTCGGGTTCAGGGGGCCACGGCAACCAGGGCTCGGCTGGCCAACCGTGCTGCTCCGTCGCGTCCCAGGGAATCGGCGCGCGGCAACCGTCGCGACCACCCGGATCGACGGCCCGCTCGACTGGGATGATTGCGTTCTCGAGGCCCAACTCTTCCCCTTGGTAGAGAAACGGCGTTCCGCGCTGTGTCAGCAGCAGAACCGCTGCCGCCCTCGCCTTCGCTTCCGACCCATAACGCGTCCGGTGTCTTGGCGCGTCATGGCTGGAAAGCACCCACGTCGGCCAGCCGCCTGCCTTGCCCATCTCGTTGTACATCGCGTCCATCTGTTCCCGCCACGTTTCCGCGGACCACGGCGACCAAAGGGGCACAAAGTTGAATGCGAGGTGCAGCAGGCCGGACGCGCAGTAAGAAGCTACCCTGGCCGTGTCAAGTATGTACACTTCCCCCACCATCATCCGCTCGCCGTTGTAGGCATCAAGAAGAGCGCGAAAACCTCTAATGAACTGCCGGCTGCGCTCGTCGTTCTTGAGCGCGCGATGCGATGCCAGGCCCTCAGGGAAGTCGGGAAGTCCGGGGTCCTTTCCGATTGCATGGACCACGTCCATCCGAAAGCCGTCTACCCCGCGGTCAAGCCAGAATCGCAGTACGTCGTGCATGGCCTGCTCGACGTCCGGGTTCGACCAATTCAAGTCCGGCTGCTCGGGCAAGAACAGATGAAGGTACCAGGCCTGCGTGCCCTCATCCCAGGTCCATGCGGGCCCCTTTCCGAAGGCGCGGCGCCAGTTGTTCGGCGGCCGGTCGGGGCTCCCGTCGCGCCATATGTACCAATCCCGCTTCGGATTGTCGCGGGACGAACGCGACTCGAGGAACCACGGGTGCCGGTCACTCGTATGGTTGGGCACCCAATCGATGATTATCTTGATGTTGCGTCGGTGTGCCTCAGCGAGAAGCCGGTCGAAGTCTCCGAGCGTGCCGAATAGCGAATCGACGTCACAATAATCCGCGACATCGTACCCGAAGTCTGCCATCGGTGATGGGTAAAAGGGAGACAGCCAGACCGCGTCAATGCCGAGCCAGGCAAGGTAATCGAGGCGCTGTCGCACACCCTCGAGGTCACCGACGCCATCACCGTTGCTGTCGGCGAAGGAGCGGGGGTAGATCTGGTAGAAGACGCCCGCCTTCCACCACGATTCCGCAGATTCGAGTTCGTCTTTCAAATCGATCTCTCTGACATCTCGGCGGCCGGTCCGGCTTAGAGGCTACGAACCTTTGCTCTGTCAAATAGTGCGGTCTATTATACCCGCGACGACACGATAGCGTCTATCTGTCCACCTCTCTGCTCGAGAATGATTCAGATTGCGACGAAGCACCCGGCGGCGGGGATAGGCGAAAGACATGCTAGACCTTGACAGGCGGGCAGCCGTTTCGCTGCTGATACTGACTGTGGCGGTTGGCTGTTTCCTAGCCGCCGGCCTGCTGTCGGGCTGCGGTGATGGAGGCGACGGAAAACCCATGCCGTCGCAAACACCGACCGGGCCGGCGACTGGACAGCCGACGGAGAGTGGCACCAACGTGATACTATCAGTAGCGGAGGTCGCAAAACACAATTCATCCAGTGACTGCTGGCTCATCATCGAAAACAAGGTGTACGACGTCTCCGACTATGTCAATTCTCATCCCGCCGGTCGTGCCACCATCACTCCCCACTGCGGCACGTAGGCAACGCAGGCCTTCGAGAGTGTCAACCACTCGCTGATATCGTGGAGCCACCTCGATTCAATATATCTCGGTGATCTCGCGCCGCAGAGCCAAACAATCCAAATAAGGTCAGTCAACGCGCTGAGCTTCTTCGATCCTGACCCAGCTCGACTTGGCCAAGATCACCCTTCGTGCTATGATCTGCCGCAGGCAAGCTCGGGTTTCTTGTCCAAAGACGCCGCAGGAGAAAGGTGCCCAACGTGGACGCGCAGATTCAAAGTATCATCGATGAGGTTGAGGAGAAGGACTCCCTCTACATCGGAAGGTGGCGCCAGCCCGTTAACACGGCCATCGACATCAAGGGCAGCATCCACGATGACAACGCCGCTCAAGACCTGGGATTGCGCGGAGGCACCGTCGCCGCGTCAATCCACATGGAGCTCTTCCCGCCGCTTCTCCTGAAAGCGTTTGGCCAACGCTGGTTTGACCAAGGGAACCTATCGCTGTATTTTCTCGATCCCACCACGGACAGAGAGGAGGTGCGAGCCGTCATCGCCGCGCCTTCTTCCGGCGCAACCGATGTCCAGGTGAACGTCTGGATGGAGCGGCCGAGCGGCGTCAAAATCTGCGAGGGAACTGCCGCCGTGGGCGACCCCGCCGAGCCGTCGGCGCTTCTCACTCGCGACCTGAACCGCTTTCCCCCAGGCGAATTGCGCATCCTGGCACAGGCTTCGGTCGGCGACCAGTTCCCTGAGACTGAGGTGCGGGTTACGCCAGAGATGCAGGACAAGCGCGTGAAGGCGACGACGGACCCGCTACCCTGGTATACCAGCGATTCTCCCTGGGGCGGCCCGATGGCGACGATCGTCAACGTGGTGGATATTATCCACCAGCCTTTCTACGCCTACATACGTCAGCTAGCAGGGACATCCGCCGTCGGCCTCTTCGGGGCGATTGAGGTACGCAATATCAACGGCCCAGTGCTGGTGGACGAGCCCTACCGCGCAGGCGGACACATCGTCAATGTCGGCCAGACCCCGCGAACCGAGTACGTTTGGTTCGAGACGTACGTGAACGACGGCGCGGGCAGACGAGTGGCCGAGGTTCGGATGATGAACCGGATGATGAAGGCGTCATCACCGCTCTACCAGTAGGCACCCTCCAGACCACTCCCTCGGCACCACCCGGCTGAAGTAAACTGTTCCCATTCCGTCACGTTCTTGCTCCGTGATATGCTTTTCCCGCTATCTCTTCGTCGTACATAGCTCTTCAGGGAGGTCGAAAACGTGCCATCACCACTCGACGGCGTGCGCATCATCTCGATGGCGGAGCAGTATCCCGGCCCATACTGCACGCTCCTGCTGGCCGACATGGGAGCCGACGTCATCCTTGTCGAGCGGCCGGGCAGCGGCGACTCGTCGCGCGGCCCCACCGGCATGTCCGACTTCTTTGCTTCCCTCAACCGTAACAAGCGCAGCATTGCTGTCAACCTGAAGACAGAACAGGGGCGGGAGATCTGCGAGCGGTTGATTCGGGGAGCGGACGTGTTCATGGAAGGGTTCCGCCCGGGCACGCTGGAGCGGCTGGGTCTAGGTTATGAGGCGATGCAAAAGATAAACCCAGCCATTGTCTACTGTTCGATATCGGGATTCGGCCAGAACGGCCCCTATCGCGACCGGCCGGCGCACGACCTTTCCTTTCAGGGCATCGCCGGCCTCCTGGCGAATCTCATCGACAATGGGAACTTCGCCGACCGGCCGTCGGTGGCGATCGGCGACCTGTCATCGGGCATGTTCGCGGCGCTGGGCATCCTGGCGGCCCTTTGGGCGAGACAGCAGACGGGCCGCGGCCAGTTCGTGGACGTGTCGATGACCGATGGGTTGGTCTCCTGGATGACGACGTCTCTAACGATGCAGCTAAGAACGGGGGGCACCATACCGTTGGGCGGCGCCGGCTTCGGCGTATACAAGGCCGCTGACGGGAAGTACCTGACTCTGAGCGTGGCTATGGAGCCCCACTTCTGGCGTAACCTCTGGGAAGCCGTCGGCCGGCCGGAGTTGAGGAAGCTATCATTTATCGAGAGATTCCAGCGTAACCAAGAGTTGGAGGCCATCCTCAAGGAGGTCTTCCTGTCGAAGGGGCGGGACGAGTGGGTGGAGATTCTGGGCGCGGGAGACGTGCCCTCCGGGCCCGTTCTTACCCTTGAGGAAGTAGCAGAACACCCTCAGATAAAGGCACGGCAGATGGTAGTAGATTGGGAAGCGCCCGACGGGCATAAAGAGAAGCTGGTGAACCATCCCATCCGCTTCTCGGACACACCGGCGAGCATCCGCGGGCCGGCGCCGGCGCTGGGCGAGCATACGGAGGAGGTCTTGCGGGAGGCCGGTTGTGACAGCGGGGACATAGCACGGTTCAGGGAGGCAGACGCCATCTAACATCGCGAGGCAGTGCGCTCACCTCTACCGAATGCCTCGTCTACTTGCGCCCATTTACGTCGGTGCTTATGATCTGTCGATAGTCAAGTACCCATCCCAGGTCAGAGAGTCATCCTCCCCACGAATCAAGGCCAGCAAAGGAGTGACTAGCATGTATCTTGACCTCAATCTCTCCCTTACTCCGACCCAGACAACGCTGAAAGAAGAGACGCACAGATTCGCCGCAGAGGTTATGCGGCCAGCAAGCATTGAACTCGACAAGCTCGCCGACCCCGAAGATGTGATCAAGCAGGGCTCACCCCTCTGGGACGTGTTCCGGAAGCACTACGAACTGGAGCGCCACCTGGCGGGATTCCCGGAGGAGCTTGGCGGCGCCAATCTCCTAGGACTAGACGTACATGTCGCTGCGGAGGAGATGGGTTGGGGGTGTGCCGGCCTGGCCATATCCCTGGGCGCCTGCGGCATGCCCTTTGCGATGGCTCACTTGGCGTCCCAGATGACCGGCAACCAGCAGCTCATGGACGACATAGTGATGCCCTACATCAAGGACAGGGAGGCGAAGTACATCGGCTGCTGGGCGATCACTGAGCCACAGCACGGCTCAGACACGGCCGCAGCAAGCCTGCCAGAATACATAAACAACCCTGCCGTGTCGCTCGATACGCGGGCCACCCGTGACGGCGATGACTGGATAATCAGCGGTGCGAAGTCAGCATGGGTCTCTAACGGCACCATCGCCACTCATGCCATGGTCCACTTCGCCGTCGATCGATCAAAAGGGCCCGAGTCAACTGCCATAGGTCTCGTCCCTCTCGACCTTCCCGGCGTGTCGAAGGGGAAGCCGCTCAACAAGATCGGGCAGCGTGCCCTCAACCAAGGGGAGATCTTCTTCGACAACGTGCGCATTCCGAACCACTACGTTTTCGTCGTGCCGGAACTCTACCCCATGGTCGGCGACTATATCCTCGCCACCGCCAACGGCGGAACGGCGATACCGTTTGTCGGCCTCGCACGCGCTGCCTTCGAGGAGGCGATGACCTACTGCAAGCAGCGGGTCCAGGGTGGCAAGCTCCTGTGTGAGCACCAACTGGTGCAGCGGAAGCTGTTCGATATGTTCATCAAGGTCGAGTCGGCGAGGCAGTTGTCGCGAGCCGTCGCGGCATACAACTCTGTCGCCTTGCCACCCGTGTCCAGATACGGTGTCGCTGCTAAGGTGTACTGCACGCAGACGTCGTTTGAGGTCGCGAGCGACGCCGTCCAGCTTTTCGGTGGCTACGGCCTGTCCAAGGAGTTCCTCGTCGAAAAGCTGTTCCGGGACGCCCGCGCTTCCATGATCGAGGACGGCGCTAATGACGTGCTCGCCCTGGCTGCTACCCGCTCCCTGATCGACTCCTTCATCTAGCGGGTTCCTGGCCAGACGCTCACTTGCCTGAGCGGAATCAACAGGGGCAAGACTCCGTCCGTACCTGCAGGTACGGCCAATCCGGCCTCGACTGTCAAAATCCCCCGGCCACCGATGCTGAAGGTGGTATCGAGGCTTCAATAGGCATAGCTTGCGATCAGGTTGGGAGCTGCCAGAAGCGCCAGCGAATCGTTTGCCCCGTCCTCGATCAGCCCGGCCCGCGCGTCACGGAACAGCTTCTCAATCAGCATACCCTTGGCAAGCCCCATTCCGCCGTGAAGCTGGACGCCATCGCTGGCAATCTCAAAGGCCACTTGAGTCGCGTAGACCTTCGAGGCGTTGCTGTAGTAGCCCAGACCGAGCGGGTTTGACGCGTTGTAGAGTACAACCGCTCGAGCATAGGCGCGGGCCGTCTCCACCTTCGTCAGCATGTCGAAAAGCTTGCGCTGGACGAGCTGGTGCTCAACCAACGGTTTTCCGCCTTGAACGCGCTGCTTGCAGTACTCAAGCGTCTCTTCGAAGGCAGCTCGCGCGAGGCCGATAAAGAGCATGCCCAGTCCCGCGTTGGGGTTGAATCCAGCGCCCATCAAGCCTCCCTCAGCGCCGCGGGGTATGACAATCATATGCTCGGCGGGGATTCGGACGTCGTCAAAGAAGACCTCACCCTGATTGAGGGCCCGCTGGCCGATCTTGTCCAGCGGTTTGCCCCTCGAGACACCGAGCAAATTCAAAGGAACGACGGCGATGCCATAGCTCGGCTCGCCCCCACCCTGCTCCTCGGCGCTTAGCATTACGAGCCCGTGTGTGGCTACCGTGCCGTTGCTCACCCAGGCTGACTTCCCTCCGTTGATGACCCACTCGTCGCCGTCCCGCCGGGCCCGCGTGTCGAAGCTGATCCCACTCCCAACCACAGCCGCCAGCACAGCGTCGTGGCCACCGTGGCCGGGCTCAGTGATCGGCCAGCAACCGATGTATTCCCCCTTCATGTCCTCAACGTAGGGGATGACCATCTCCTCGATGAGCTTCTGGTTTCCGGTATAGGCAGCGATCGTGAAGGGCAGGCTGCCGGCGCCGAACGCGACCCCCCAGTCAATGGAGCCCCACCCCAACTCCTCCATGACGATGCACCTTTGGATCGGCGCGAGGATTACGCCACCTATGTTCTCGGGCATCCCCTGTTTGTGCAGCCCCATCTCCTTCACCCGGCGCCACACGTCCCAGTACACGGAGCCCTTGGCGATTGCCTCCTCCGGACTCATCGCGTCGAGCTCCATTGCCGACGGACGAAGCACTTCCACAGCGAATCGGTGAATGTGATCCTTGAGCGCCAGGTCATCCTCGCTCAAGCCTGTGCCCAATTCCTGGTAAAGTGCCATGCTGCTCTCCTCCCGTTGGCTTCAAACCCGGACTGCGGAGGCCATTAACGCGATACCGCCAAGTCTATGATCTCGCGGCCAACGGGGCAAGCTTGGGCAGGTAGTGTATCCTTCGGCTTCGCTCTGTTAATATGCCACCACAACAATTGGGCGAGCTGGCCGCGCGCGAGCGCCGTTACTTCGAACAGGGGGCGGACCCGATGGCGAAGGTAACTGACCCCATCAACATTGGTCCTATTCAGCTCAAGAAGCGAATCGTCGCCGCGCCCCTGCTCGCCGTCGGCATAGGTGAGCGTGACCTTATGTCGACCCTGAGCTAGGCCCCAACATCCCACAGGCGTACTCAACGAGAGCAAAAGTACACGGACGAGACCTGCACGGAGGTAGCACGATGAAGATCTTCGAGCCGATTGAGATCAGGGGAATGAGGCTCAAGAACAGGATAGCTTTTCCACCGTACCTTCATCAGCCGGCCGGGCCGGAAGAGTCCGGTGTAACTGAGGTGACAGTCAAATGGTTTGAGACGATGGCAAGGGGCGAAGTGGGGCTGGTTATGACTGGAGCCATCCTCCCAATCGCCATGGCTGGATGGCCCAGGCTTTCCCTGGGCGATGACGCCTGCATCCCCGGCTTTGCGAAACTTGCCGACGTCGTTCACTCGTACGGCGCGAAACTCGGGGTCCAGATAGCGATGGGTGGCCCGCTCATCGGAGTGGGTTGGTCGCCATCACCCTATCCGGACGAGAGGCGAGGGAAGCAGTCCGTCTTCGCGCTTATGGGGCAGACTGGAGAGGGCTTTGGCGCTCCTACCCCCGCAAGGGTGATTCCAATCGAGGAAGCAGAGCTCTATCGAGATGCCATCGCCGCCGCTGCGGGAAGGGCTAAGGCTGCCGGCGTCGATTGCGTCCTGCTCCATTGCGCCCACGGGGGAGCCACCTTGCATTGCTCTTCCATTTCGCCCTTCTACAACCGCCGAACCGACAAGTACGGCGGGAGCTGGGAGAAGAGGATGACCTTCACTCGCGAAACCATCCACAAGATGAGGCAAGCGGTAGGAGACGACTTCCCGATACACGTCAGGATGAACGGCAGTGACCTCCTCGGCGACTGGGGCACGACAATAGACGACGCCTGCAAATACGTCGTCCCTGCCCTGGAAGAGGCGGGAGCGGACTGCCTCGACGTCTCACAAGGTTCGATCGTTCATTCGCCTCACGGCATCACTATTCCCCCGTACTATCCACGAGGATTCTTCATCGAGCATGCTGCCGCGGTAAAGAAGGTCACAAAGCTACCAGTGATTGGAGTCGGCCGAATCATCGACATCGAGATGGCCAACCGATTCATCGAGGAGGACAAGGCCGACATCATCTACCTCGGTCGGCAGATGA
>Ga0315276_10005724_pt1 | contig 11469 bp, 9 predicted proteins | sample YL17G05_0_MG_FD_204542 | JGI IMG/M metagenome (GOLD analysis project Ga0315276, IMG submission 204542) | Sediment microbial communities from Yellowstone Lake, YNP, Wyoming, USA - YL17G05_0 | ecosystem: Environmental > Aquatic > Freshwater > Lake > Sediment | place: USA: Wyoming | collected... | reverse complement strand
GGCGAAGCGTGTCCGCGCCGGCGCCGAACGTCCGGGAAAGGGAGGTCGAGAGGATCGCGCCGCCGCTCACCCACCCGCTCGCGAGCGCGGGCTGCGCCTCGCTTCCGAAGAGGTACCCCGCGCCGTTGGCCGCGACCCAGGGCTCCAGTACGACGACGGCTCCGAGCGACAGAGGCGCGCGGGCCTCGGCGCGGGCCCAGGCTCGCGAGGCCGAGAGGCGCTGCCCCGCCACCCAGACGTCCCCGGGCGGCGGCGCCGGCCCGAGCCATCCCCGCTCGCCGGGGCCGAGACCGTTCACGCTCTGGTCGGTGATCCCGGAGATGGGGGCGAAGCGGGCCAGGCCGAGTTGCCCGGAGAGGCGCACCGGGCCGGCCACTTCCACCGGGAGCAAGGTCGCCGAGATGGCCGGGAGGCGATGGAAGGAAGGGACGCTGCCGCCGAAGACGCCGAAGGGAACGAGCGGGACCCCCGGCTGTCCGGGCGGGCTGGCCTGGCCGAGGGTGCCGATCTGCTCATTGTAAACGAGGTCCGCCTCGAGGAGCAGGTGGGGAAAGGCGAATCCCGCCGCCAGGGAGGACCGGTGGTAGGCCGCGGTGCGCTGGAGAAGGTCGCCGACGAAGTCCTCCGGCCATGCGGCATCGCCGACCAGGAAGGCCTCGGCGTTCACGAAGCCGGTCTCGGCGAAGCGGGCCTCGCTGCGCAGCGCCAACCCGACGCGCAACTCGTCGGCAGGCTTCCACCGATAGGGCAGCGTGTCGTGCTGGAGCCGCAGCTTCGCCTCCCCCGTCACCCCGTCGATCGGAGCCCAACGGAACTCGAGGCCGCCGCCGACGCCCCGCACGCCCGGGTTCTGTCCCTGCGCGACCCGGCTGTCGACGCTCGACTGCGACGGCCCGAAGGCATAGCCGGCAGTCGCCGTCAGGTCGTAGCTCTCCCCCAGCGTGAGGAAGAAGGGCTCGGCGAGCCACCACCCGGTGCGGGACCCCACGTCCACGATCGGGAAGAGAAGGCCGGTCTGCCGGCCGGAGAGCGGGATCTGCAGCCAGGGGAGCGGCAGGATGGGGATCGGTTCGTCGATGAAGAGGAACCGTGGCGTGACGTAGAGCACGGGCCAGGTGAGCGTCGCCGTTCGGCCGGGCTCGATCTCGGCCCGCGCGGCTCGGATCTCCCAGGAGGGCGCCTCGCCACAGCAGTCGCACAGGGTGAGGCGGACCCCCTCCGCCGAAAACCGGGCTGCCGTGTCGCCGCCCGGCGAGGCACCCGAGGCGCTGTCCGCACGCATCGTCAGACGGTTGCGCCCGTCGCGCTCCGCCTCGGCAAGCGTGGCGCTGCGGGAGAGGTCGAGCGGGCTCGACTTGTAGAAGGCCTGGACGCCGCGGGCCTCCCACGGGCCGTCGAGGACCGCATGGATCCCGTCCGCCGCCACCACCCGCCCCGGCGCGGTCAGCAGCACGTCGCCGGTGGCGTCGACCTCCCCGGTTCTCGGGTCGTAACTGCCAGTCCGGGCGCGCAGAAGGACGTTGCCTCGACGCATCTGCACGCCGCCCTGGAGCTGGAATCGCTCCGAGGCGCCGTCGAAGGTGATGAGCCCTGCCTCGACCTCGACCGGACCGCCTGGGCCCGGAAGCGTCGCCGACGCGCCCTCGGCCGCGCCGGGTTGGAGCAGCAGGAGCGAGGCGAGGAGCGCGAGGGACCGCGTCACCCGCTACTTGGCCGGCGCCGCAGGAGACGCGGGGACGGCTGGAGCCGCCGCCCCGGCCGGGCGCGCCGGACGATCGAATTCGAGGGAGAGCGTGTCGCCATCCAGGCGCTGCTGCCAGGCCACGCGCTCCCGGAGCTCGATCTCGAGGACGAAGCTTCGCCCCGCACGAAATGGCGTGATCCTGGCGACCGCGGCCGGGAAGAACGAGGTGTCGAGGAAGTTGAGGTCGTTGCGCAGCGGCACGCGGGTGTTGGGGAACTCGACCCGCACCACGTTCTCCCGGGGTTCGGAGACGCTGAAGCGGGGCGTGGTCTTGGTCCGCGCGAACACGCGCGAGCCCTGTGCCGTCTGCTTGAAGCCGACGAACATGACCTGGTTCGGAGGGGCCGGAGCCGCGGCCGGGGCCCTCGCAGGCGCGGCCGGGGCCCGGGCGGGAGCAGGCGCGGCGACGGCGGGTGCGGCGGCTACCTCGGCAGCGGCTTGCGCCTTGGCGCGGGCCTCGGCGGCGAGTCGCGCATCCTCTGCGGCACGTGCTTCGGCGGCCGCGCGGGCGTCCGCTGCGGCGCGTGCGTCTGCGGCTGCCCGCGCCTCGGTGGCGGCCTTGGCGTCTGCCAGGGCCTTGGCCTCGGCCTCCTGCGCCTGCTGCCGGGCACTGGCCTGGTCCGCGTCCGCTGCTGCAGCGGCGGCGGCAGCGACCGTGGCAGCCGTTGCTTCGGCTGGTGCGGGGGGTGCGGGGGGTGCGGCCACGGGTGCGACGGCTGGAGGAGCCGGTGGAGCGACCGTCGGAGCCTCCGGCGGAGCGGGCGGAGGCGCCGCGGCAACGACCGGCGCGGGCGGGGGAGGCGGATTCGCGGCCACGGCGGTGCCCGGGCGCGGCCCGACCCGAACCACCAGCATGTTGCCGGACGCCTGCACGTCAGGCGGTTCGACATCGCCGAGGAAGGTCATGGTGAGGCGCGCGGTGGCGTGCGCGCCTTCCCCGAAGGAGATGGCGTTCACTTCCTTCACCGCGCCGACACCACCGACCTTTCGCTTCACGCCGTCAAAGGTGGCCTCGGAGAGGTCGATGACGAAGCGAGGCGGGTCGACGAGCGAAAATGTCGTGAAGGACGGGGGCCTTGACCCGCGGATGGTCACGTCCACCGAAGCACCGCGCTCGGTGACCTCGACGCTGGTGACGACGTTTGGCTCTGCCGCGAACGTCGAGGCAGGACCGAGGACAAGGGCTACAGACACAAGGGCGATCATGCGCATGGCGCGCTCCCGTCGGGCGTTTGCGCGAAGATAGCACGCGCCCCGGCAGGGCCAAGAAACGGACGCCAACTCCTACATCTCCTCACCCGCGAGCCGCTCTCTCGCCTCGCCGACGAGATAGAGGGAGCCTGCCACGCAGACGAGCGCACCGTCGGCGGCGAGGCGGCGCGCGCAGGCCAGCGCGCCCGGAAGCGATTCGTGCGCGTCCACGGCGGTCCCATGGCGCTCGACCGCGGCGAAACAGCTCTGCGGCGCCCGGGCCCGGGGGGAGTCGGGCGCGACCAGGTGGATGCGCCGCGCCGCGGGTGCGAGCTCGGCCAGCATCCCCTCGTGGTCCTTGTCCGAGAGAACCCCGAAGACCAGCTCGACTGGCCGCCCCGGATGAAGAGCCCGGAGCGCCGCGGCCAGCGCACCCGCGCCGTCCGGATTGTGCGCGCCGTCGAGCAGCACGCCAGAGACCTCCTCCAGGCGTCCCGGCCAGCGCGCCGTTGCGATGCCCGCCGCGATCTCCGGCTCGCCGATCCGCACGCCCGACGCGGCGAGAAGGCGCAGGGCGGCCGCGGCCAGGGCCGCGTTCCCCCGCTGGTGCTCCCCGAGCAGCGCGATCGCTCCATCCCACCTGGCAGGTGCGACGTGGAAGGGCGCTCCGCGGCGGCCGGCCTCGTCGCGCAGGGCCTCGAGCACCTCCGGAGGCTGGTCGAATGCCGCCACGCACGGGACGCCTCGCTTGAAGATGCCGGCCTTCTCCCGGGCGATGGCGTCCACGCGGTCCCCCAGGAACTGCATGTGGTCGAGCCCGATGCGGCTCACGGCCGATACCCGCGGCCGCACGGCGTTGGTGGCGTCGAAGCGCCCGCCAAGCCCCACCTCGACGACGGCGGCGTCGACCCGCTCGCGCGCCAGGTGCAGCAGGCCGACCAGGGTGGCGAACTCGAAGTAGGTGAGCCGGTCGTCGTCGTCCCGCTCGTGCCAGGGGCAGGCGCGGCGCACCTCGTCGATGCGGGCCGCGAGCACCTCGTCGGCGATGGGGTGCCCGTCGACCTGGATGCGCTCGTGGAAACGCACGAGGTGCGGGGAGGTGTAGAGCCCCACCCGGTGACCCGCCAGGCGCAGGGCCTCGGCGGCCATGGCGCAGGTGGAGCCCTTCCCGTTCGTCCCTGCGACGTGGAGAACGGCGAGGTCGCGCTCGGGGCGCCCCAGCGCGTCCAGGGCCCGCTCCATGCGCTCGAGGCCGAAGCGCATGGCCAGCGGCCGCAGCGAGTCGAGGTAGTCGTTCGGGCCCATGCGCCCCGATGCGGCGTCGCCGGCGCGCTAGCCGAGCAGCGAGACGATCTGCGCCAGCCGCTCTCGCATCTGCAGGCGCGGGACGATGGCGTCGATCATTCCCCTCTCCAGGAGGAACTCGCTGCGCTGGAAGCCCGGCGGGAGCTTCTCGCGGATGGTCTGCTCGATGACCCGCGGCCCGGCGAATCCGATGAGCGCCTTGGGCTCGGCGATGATGACGTCTCCCAGCCAGGCGAAGCTGGCGGCGACGCCGCCGGTGGTGGGGTGGAGCATCACCGAGACGTAGGGCTTGCGCACCTGCCGGAACCGGTTCAGCGCCGCCGAGGTCTTGGCCATCTGCATGAGGGAGAAGATCCCTTCCTGCATCCGCGCGCCGCCGGTCGAGCTGAAGACGATGCAGGGGATGCGCCGCTCGCAGGCCCGGTCGATGACCCGGGCCACCTTCTCTCCCACGACCGACCCCATCGACCCCCCCATGAAGTCGAAGGCGAAGGTGCCGATCGACACAGGCTGGCCGGTGAGGCTGCCCGTGCCCGAGATGAAGGCGTCGCGCAGGCCGGTGGCCTTGTAGGTGCTCTTCAACCGGTCCCGGTACTTCTTGGCGTCGGTGAAGCCGAGAGGGTCCTCGGGCACGAGCTCGGTGTCGAGTTCCTCGAAGCTGTCCGGGTCGAGCACCATCTCCAGCCGGCGCCGGGCCGGCAGAGCGTCGTGGTGTCCGCAGCCCGGGCAGACGTTCCAGTTCCCCTCCCACTCCTGCGTGTAGATCACCTCACCGCAACCGTCGCACTTGGTCCACAGCCCCTCCCCCTTCTTGGCCGGCACTGGACCGGTGGGCTTGTCGGGGGTCGGCTGCGCCTTCAGGGTCTGCCGTTTGGAGAACCAGGCCATGTTCACCTTGCCGGGCGCGGGATCGTCACGTCGCGATCTCGTCGCCGCTCTTGAGCACCGTCACGCCGGGGAGGCCGAGATCGGCGATCTCCTCGCGCAACTCGGCCTCGAAGGCCGGCTTCAGGTGGTACAGATATACGGGAACCCCTCTCCGTTCCAGCTTGGAGAGCTCGCCCACCAGGGTTCGCGGCGTCAGGTGGCCCGAACGATCGGCCAGTCGCTGCATGCGGCTCGGAAAGCTCGTCTCCACGAGGATGGCGGAGAGCCGCTGCGCCCGGTTGACCTCGCGCCAGAACGCGATGGTGGGCCCGGTGTCGCCGGAGATGGCGAAGGCGGACGATCCGCGGGAGATGACGAACCCGGACGACTCGACGGTGTGCCGGACCTTGACGGCCAGGACCGCGTGGATGCCGATGCGGAACGGCGCCCCGAAGCGGAAGGTCTCGAGCCGGACCACCGGGCTCGATGCGCTGGGGATGCGAGTGAAGTCGGGCCAGAGCCGCCCGTTGAACAGGGATTGACGCAACGTGGACGTGGCGACTGGCGAGGCGTGGACGGTGACCGGACGGCGCCGCCGCCCCACCATCAGATCGGCGAGCAGCGGCACGTCCTTCACGTGGTCGAGGTGGGCGTGGGTGAGGAGGACGTGGTCGATCCGGTCGAGGTCGACGAGGTCGAGGCGCGAGGTGAGCGCACCGGCGTCGAGCGCGAGTCGTCCGTCGACCAGGAAGCAGGTGCTCCCGTGCTCGCGCAGCTCGCCGCCCGCTGCCCCGAGGACCTGGATCCTCACGCCCGCGTCCCTGGCCGGGAGTCGAGCTGCAGCAGGTCGAGGAAGTGGCGGAGCCGGTCGACGTCGGGCACCGTCCAGGCGCCCTCCGAGCCGGAAAGCAACCCGGCCCGCTCGAGCGTTCGCAGGACCTCCCCCACGGCCCTCGCGTCCACGTCCAGGCGCGCCGCCAGCTCGGCCTGCGGGAGGTCGAAGGGAGCGCCGTTGCTTCGCGCGGCGGCTCCGGCCACGTAGTGGACCACGCGGGCCCTGGCGTCGCGGAGGAGGAGGTTCTCGATCTGGCGATCGGCCTCGGCGAGGCGCCCGGCCAGCTTCTGGATCATCCGCACCGCGATCTCCGAGTTGGCCCGGACCATGGCCTCGAAGGTCCGGGCGTCGACCACGAGCAGCTGGCAGTCCTCCACGCAGGCGGCGGTGGCCGAGCGAGGGGCGCGGTTCAGGATCGACATCTCCCCGAAGAACTCTCCGTGCCCGAGCGTGGAGAGGACCTTCTCCACCGCGCCGACCCGGGCCGAGATGGAAACCTTGCCGTGCTGGATGACGAACATCTCGCCGCCCGGGTCCCCCTCGCGGAAGAGCACGGTGCCGGCAGGAAAATCGCGGGCGAAGCGTCGAAGGAGATCCCCGGGGGCCACGGAGGGTCCTTAGCCGACGCCGCTTGGCGGTGTCAACGCGAGCGACCGCCGTCCCGGTGACGCCTTGCGGCATCTCGACGCACGCGATAAGGGGGGCGGATGGCCACGACCTACCGCGACGCTGGCGTCGACATCGACGAGGGCGATCGGCTCGTCGACCTCATCAAGCCGCTGGCGCGCCCCACCCTGCGCCCCGAGGTGCTCGCCGGGATCGGTGGGTTCGGCGGCCTCTTCGCCCTCGACACGAAGAAGTACCGGAACCCGGTGCTGGTGTCGGGCACCGACGGCGTGGGGACGAAGCTCAAGCTGGCCTTCCTGACCGGCCGGCACGACACCGTGGGCATCGACCTGGTCGCCATGTCGGTGAACGACGTGGCGGTGACCGGCGCCGAACCCCTGTTCTTCCTCGACTACTACGCCACCGGGCGGCTGCGGGCCGAGGAGGCCGCACAGGTGGTGAAGGGCATCGCCGAGGGTTGCCGGCAGGCCGGCTGCGCCCTCATCGGCGGGGAGACCGCCGAGTTGCCGGGCTTCTACGCCGACGGCGAGTACGACCTGGCCGGTTTCGCGGTCGGGGTGGTGGAGCGCGACCGCATCCTCGACGGCCGGAGCGTGGCTCCCGGGGACGCGCTGGTGGGGGTGGCCTCCACCGGGTTGCACTCGAACGGATACTCGCTGGCTCGCAAGGTGCTGCTCGAGCGCCAGGCCCTCTCCGACCGGCCGGCCGAGCTCGCCGGGCGCACCGTCGGCGATGCCCTCCTCGAGCCGACCCGCATCTACGCCCGAGATCTCATGGCCCTTCTCGAGGAGGTGCCGCTCAAGGCGGCGGCCCACATCACCGGCGGCGGCCTGCCCGGAAACGTTCCCCGCAACCTGCCCGAAGGCACCCGTGCGGTGCTTCGCGGCGGAACCTGGGATGTCCCCGCCATCTTCGGGCTCATCGAGCGGGAGGGCGCCGTCACCCGCGACGAGATGTACCGGACCTTCAACATGGGGCTGGGGCTCGTCCTCGTGCTTCCCTCCGCCAGCGCCGAGGCGGCCCGCGCCGTGCTCGCCCGCCGCGGCCTCGCCAGCTGGGTGGTGGGCGCCGTCGAGGCCGGGACCGGCGAGGCCACCTGCGAGGTGGTCTGGTGATCCGGATCGGCGTCCTCGCGTCCGGCTCGGGCACCAACCTCCAGGCGCTCCTCGATGCCATCCGGGACGGGCGCATCGACGGGAAGGTCGCGGCGGTGATCGGGAACATCCCTGGCGCCCGCGCGCTCGAGCGAGCGCAGGCCGCGGGTGTGCCCGCCGACCTCCTGCCGTCGAAGGGGATCGCCGACCGCGAGGCCTACGATCGGGAACTGGTGGCGCGCCTCTCGGCGCGGCAGGTCGACCTGGTCTGCCTGGCCGGCTGGATGCGCCTGGTGACGCCGTCCTTCCTCGAGGCCTTCGGACCATCCGCAGCCACGCGGGGTTGCCCCCGGGTGATGAACGTCCACCCCGCGCTCCTCCCCAGCTTCCCGGGGCTCCACGCACAGCGGCAAGCGATCGCGTCCGGCGTCCGGTTCTCCGGGTGCACGGTCCACTTCGTGGACGCCGGCACCGACACCGGGCCGATCGTGGTGCAAGCGCCCGTCCCGGTGCTGCCCGGCGACGACGAGGCGGCGCTCTCGGCCCGCATCCTCGTCGAGGAGCACCGGATCTATCCCCTCGCGGTGCAGTGGTTCGCCGAGGGGCGGCTGGAGGTGGCCGGCCGCCAGGTGACGCTCCAGAACGCCGCCGCTCCCATGCTCGACGGCGTCTCCAACCCGTCCGGGGATCGCTGAGCGCCGTGCCGGGCAACACCAAGAGCCCGCCGCGCGCGGCGTCGGTGAAGCGGGCCTACGACGTCTGCGTCCTGGGCACGCAGCTCGGCGGCGTGGCGGCCGGGGCCCTGCTCGCCCGGCGCGGCTTCCGGGTGCTGCACGTGGACGCGGATGGCCGTGGCACCGGCTACGAGGAGGGCGGGTGGCGGCTTCCCTGGGGACCGGCGCTCGTCCCGGCCCCCAGAGTATTTCCCGCCGCCGAGCTTGTCCTCGCCGAGCTGGGGCTCGCCAGCGACGCGGGGCGGCGGCTCGAGCCGTCTCGATCGCCGCTTCAGATCCTGCTGCCGCGCCACCGGCTCGACCTGCCGATCTCCCGCTCCGAGCGAGCCTCCGAGCTGCGCCGGGAGTGGCCCGTCGACGCCAGCCGGCTGGAGGGATCCCTGGAGGCCGTGCGGGCCCTCTTCGATCGCGAGCAACCCTTCCTGGCCAGCCATCCCCCGCTGCCTGCGCGCGGGCTTCGCGCCCGCTGGCGACTTCACCGGGCGCAGCGTCTGGTGCCCGGAGGAGCCGGGCGCGGCGCCATGCCCCTCGCCGACCTGGGCGATCACCCGCTGGCCTCGGCGCTGCGCGCGACGGGCCCGTTCCTGTCCTCCCTCGACGGGGAGCCCTCCCCGCTCGGCCTGTCGCGGACGCTCGGCGCGGTCTTGCAGGGAACGCTTCGGACGGCCGGAGGCGAGGGGGCGGTGGCCGCCTTGCTCCGGCGCCGGATTGCCGAGTCGCGCGGCGAGTTCCTGGGCGGCGAGGGCGACCCGGCTCCGGTCTCGGCGCTGGAGCTGGACGGCGGGCGCCTCATCGCACTCCTCGTGAATGGGACCGATTCCCGGTACTCGGCCCGGGCCTTCGTGTTCGCCGGCGACCCCGGAACCCTGCCGGCGCTGGTCGGAAACTCCAGGCGGCTGGAGTCCTTCCTCGCCGGGGCCGTCCCCTCCGGCTGGATCTTCTCGATGAGCTGGGTCGTCCGGGCAGACGCACTCCCGGGTCCGCTCGGCGACGTCGCCATCGCGCTGCCCTCGGATGGCCCCCCCGTGCTCGTGCAGACCGTCCCCGCGCCGCGCGCCGGCGCGAAGGGGCACGAGGCCAGCCCCGGGGAGAAGGTCCTCACCGCCGGGATGGCGATCGCCCAGGGGGCTTCCCCCGCCGAAGCCGCCACGCGCCTGCGCCGCGCCGTGGCCGAGTTCCTTCCATTCCTCGACCGGGCCACGCTCCACGAGTCGGCAACGGGGGAGCGCGGAGCCGCCGTCGGGTTCCACCCCCTCTTCGCCGCCCGCCCGGACCGCGCACTCGGCGTCGGCGGGGTATCGTCTGCCTCCCCCATCTCGAACCTCTTCCTGGCGGGGCGGGAGGTCCTTCCAGGGCTTGGATTCGAGGGGCACTTCCAGGCCGCATGGCAGGCCGCCCAGGCCGTGGAAATGCTGCTCGGATCGAAGCCCAGGCCAAAGTAGCTTGACCTTTCGCCCTTCCTGCGCAATAACCCGCCCTCTTTTCTAGGGAAAAACACCAATGGCACGTCGCTGCGACATCTGTGGGAAGGGGCCGCTCGTCGGCAACAACGTTTCCCACGCGAACAACAAGACCAAGACTCGTTCCCTGCCGAACCTCCGTTCGGTGCGGGCGTCGGTGGACGGAAGCGTCCGCCACATCCGCGTGTGCACCCGCTGCCTCAAGGCCGGGCGCATCACCAAGGCGCCGCATCACGGAGCCCGGGCATCGGCCCGAGCCTGAGCGCGCCTTCGACGTCGCGCCTCGGGCCCTGCCGGCCTTAGGTCTCCGCGCGCGATGACCGGAACAGGACAGGACGCGAGCCAGCCCGCCCCCTCGGGCCTCGCCGAGGTGCGCCGTGCGCTCGCCACCCTCGGCGGGCGCAGACGGCTCGACCTGCTTCTCGACCAGCCGGATCCACGGGCCATCGTCCGGGCGCTCCCCGCCGACGAGCTCTTCTTCGCGATCCAGGAGGCCGGCCTGGCCGATGCCTCGGAGGTGGTCCAGCTCGCCTCGCCCGAGCAGTTCCGAACCTTCCTCGACCTCGACGCCTGGCGCGGCAACGAGGCGGACCCGATGCGCCTCCTGCCCTGGATCCATGCTGCGCGGGGGACGACGTCCGAGAGCGACGAGGACGCCGACGAGTGGCGCCTGAAGCTCGCCGCCCTCGACCCCGATCTGGTGAGCCTGCTGCTCCGATCGGCGCTCCACATCCACGACCTCGAGGAGGATCCCGATCCCGACTTCGAGGGAGAGCGGTTCGTCCGCACGCCCGACGGGGCCTACATCGTCGAGTTCGGGCCGGACGGAGCCGACTACATCACGGTGCGCCGGCTCGTCGACGATCTCTACGAGAAGGACCCGTTCATGGCCGGCCGCATCCTCTCCGCGGTCCGGTGGGAGCTCGACAGCGATCTCGCCGAGTCGGCGCTGCGCTGGCGGAACGGGAGGCTCGCCGACCTCGGCTACCCGACCTTCGACGAGGCGCTCTCCTGGTTCGCACGCCCGGCCGTGCGCGGCCCCGCACCCGCCGGCCTCCCCGATCGGCCGCCCGGCTTCTGGCTCGCCTCCTTCCGGCGCGAGACGTTGCTCGACCGGGCCGCCTCCCGCCTCGCCACGGAGTCGCTGGCGCGGTTCGAGGTGGAGGCGATGGCGGCGGCGAACGCGGTCGTGGTCGCCGACCGGGTGGACCCGGCCGATCCCGAGGCCGTGCGCGGCGCCGTGGAGACCGCGAGGTCCCTGCTCGAGATGGGGCTCGCGGCGCTCTCCGGAGGCGATCCCGAGGCCGCCGCGGCGGCTCTCTCCTCGACCCCGCTCAAGGCCGTCTTCCAGCGCGGATTCGTCCAGCTTCTGGAGCTGCGCTGGCGGGCCGAGCGACAGCGGAAGGCGGAGGCAACGGCAGGACCGGCACCGGCCCTCGACGCACCGCTCGCCGAGGCCGTCCTGGCGGTCCTGCTCCGCCGACCCCGGTACTTCCCCGGTCTCGACCGTCCGCGCGACGAGTGGGGCTCGGTGGCCTCCAGCGCCTTCGAAGCCCGGCCCTTCCGATCGACCGAGGAGGTCCAGCGCGCGGCCGGCGCGCTCGACGATGCC
>Ga0315276_10005723_pt1 | contig 11472 bp, 10 predicted proteins | sample YL17G05_0_MG_FD_204542 | JGI IMG/M metagenome (GOLD analysis project Ga0315276, IMG submission 204542) | Sediment microbial communities from Yellowstone Lake, YNP, Wyoming, USA - YL17G05_0 | ecosystem: Environmental > Aquatic > Freshwater > Lake > Sediment | place: USA: Wyoming | collected... | reverse complement strand
TGACTATCTTGGATTCTACAGGAAGGTGCAGACCGAGCTTTATGGGATGGAACAAAACCCAAAACTCGGAACACAAAACGAACTCGATAACGAACGCTAGGGTTAGTTGGTGGTTTTGGTGACGTGAGAGGTGTTGTGGGGGGTGTGAGGACGAACGCGGGGGGTGGTGTGGGTGGTCATGATTGAAACGCTTGCAAGGATTGCGGGTTTTTTCCCTTCTATCGAGATGAAAGGCAGGCATGTGAAGGACATCAGGATGCTCAGATTGGGTGTGGAACCGGCGAGATATACTGGGATGGCGCTTGCGCTTTCCGGGGCGATGGCGCTTTTTGTTTTGATTGTGGTTTTGGCAGTCTTGAAGTTAGGGATGGTACCGGCCATCGGAGCCGGGGCGGTCTCGTTTGTTATTGTTTTCGCCTTCCTGCTTTCGCTTCCTGGCATGGAACTGAGGAAACGGGCAAGCGAACTGGAATCCGCAATGCCATTCTTCCTGAGGAGCCTGGGCATGCTCCTTGACATGGGCATCCAGTTCCAGCGGGCGCTGCAGATAGCTGCTGAGAGCGACAGGGCCCTGAGGGCTGAGATAGCGCTCGTATCACGGGACGTGGCTGACGGCATGGCACTCCAGCGGGCGCTCTCGTCCTTCGCCATGTCCTATGGCTCGCTTCCTGTGAAAAGGGCGGTCTCCCAGCTCATCTCCGCCTATGAGACCGGGGCTGGTGGTGCTGAGATGAGGAAGATAGGCGATGAATTGCTGGCGCTTGAACAGCACAGGCTGAAGGAGCATTCGGCAAAAAGCACCATGTTCGGACTGGTCTTCATAATAACCAGCGCGGTGCTTCCGACATTCTTCCTAGTGTATTCCATGGCAGGCAGGTTCGGCATGGGCATAGAACTGAGCGAGGCACAGACGACTATCGCCATGCTGGTGGTCTTCCCGATGCTCAGCGTGCTCGTTTTATTGATGGCAAAAGCGTCCATGCCGCGTTCGGCGTTCTCAAGGGACGGCGGATTCGATATCAGGCTGCTGCTGCCTGGCGCCATATTCATAGCCGGCTTCCTGTTGTTCCCGGGGCTCCAGCTCGCGGCCCTTGGGATAGGGGCTGCCTTGGGCGTCTGGATGGCATGGAACGTGTCAAGGGAGGAAAAACGCGAGGAGGAGATAGACAGCAACCTGCCAGACGCGCTTTTCGCCGTGAGCGGCATGCCGAAGTCCACGCGTCCGGAAAGGCTGTTCAGGATGGTGGAGGAGGGCGGCTTCGGCGCTCTTTCAGAGGAATTCGGGAAATCCAGGAAGCAGCTGGAGATGAATGTGGGTGTGGGCGCCGCTCTGGATGATATGTGGGCAAGGAACCGGTCGCCCATGCTGAGACGGGCGTGCATGCTGATGAGGCAGATGGTGGAGACCAACTCGCTCGACAGGCTGAGCGGGCTCGGCGAGGACATGATAAGGAACTTCCAGATGCTCAGGGAAAGGGCGCAGCTGTTCGCCATGCAGAAATACACGCTCATATTCGGCGCATTATTGGTGCCGTTAATACTGAAGATGACGCTGCACCTGATGGATGGCATGGGCAGCCTGATGGAAGGCGGGGTCGTCGCTACTGGAAGCGCTGGGCAGGTAAGCACAGCGGCCATGGCATCCCTTGTGCCGCCCTACCTGGTGCTCTATTCAATCATCGCGGCCGCTGCCATAGCAGATGCCGAAGGCAATCGCTCTGCTACCGCAGCCTATTCTGTCGGGCTGGCTGCCGCTGGCCTGATTGCGTTTCATTTTATAAATCTTTGACGGGAGAGATGACTGATGGATGTCATAACCGCCACGGCCGCTTCAGTGAACGAGCCGTTGCTCAGGACCATCGGCCTGCTGCTGGACGACTCCATGACCTACGGCTTGGTGCTCCTGGGGCTTTTGCTGGTCGGGGAGCAGAGGCAGGGCAAGCTGGCGAAAATCATGCTCACTGTGGCGCTTGCGCTTCTCCTGGCCATCGGGCTCAAGAACACAATAGCCGACCAGAGGCCGTGCATCGGGCAGGAGGGATGCCCGGACGATTTCGCTTTCCCGAGCCTGCATGCGACAACGGCATTCACGCTGATGATAGCGTTCCTGAACAAGAGGAGCTATATCGTCTATTTCGCTTTCGCGCTTTTCGTGTGCTTCACAAGGCTCAACCTGGGCATGCATGATTTCCAGGATATCGCAGGCGCACTGCCGGTGGCCGTGCTGTCGTATTATGCCGTGGACGCCGTATGGCGCATAAAGGAGGGGAAGGATGGAGTTTGAGGACCGGAGGCAGCTGTTCCATGCTGCGGTGGGCCTTGTGGCCATAGCCATCCTGCTCGCTTTCGGCCGTGATGGGGCCATGGCTGCGGTGTTCCTGGTGCTGGTGGCAGGCACACTCATGATAAATTTCAGGCTCCTGGGCGTCAAGATACCGGTTGTCTATTGGCTGGAGCAGAACTTCGAGAGGAAGGACGTGCCGCGGGCCATGCCTGGCTGGGGCTCTGCATGCTATGCGGCTGGCGCTCTTCTGGCCATAACGTTCCTGGCGGATCCGAACTGGATAGCTGCGGCCATACTCATACTCGCCCTCGGAGACAGCATATCCACCATGGTTGGCAAGAGGTTCGGGAAGACCGTGCTGCCGTACAACAGGAAGAAAAGCCTGGAGGGCACGCTCGGGTTCTTCTTCGTATCACTGCTGTCCTGGCATTTCGTGGGGCCGCTGGCCATACCGCTGGCGCTCGTGGCCGCTGCAGCCGAGACCATACCCGGTGTGGAAGACAACCTGGCCGTGCCGGTCGCCTGCGTGGCCTTCTTCCTGGTGCTAGCATGATAATCCTGTTCACAGCCCATAACAGCGCCAGCGCCAATATCGCCGCCATGCTCATTGAGAGGCATGGTTTCGAGAAGATTAAGGAGAACGAGTGGCGGAAGGGCGACGTTAGGATGATTGATACTCAGGCGCCTACGGTGCTCGATGTGCCCACTGATTTCGAAGAGCCCATACTGGTCCTGAGCACACACAAGAGCAGGACCGCGGGTAAGATGCTGACGGCTCATGTGCCCGGCAACTGGGGCGATGCAGGGCTTGGTGGAGAGCCAAGGACCCTGAACATCGCACCGGCGTCAAGACTCAAGGCGCTGCTCATGGAGCTGAAGAAAGAGGGCGATAGGATAGGCTGGCCGGTATCCCTGGAGGCTGACCACCACGGCCCGACCTGCGACACGCCCATAATGTTCGTGGAGATAGGCAATGATGAGGAGCAATGGCAGGATGAGAAGGCTGCCGAAGCGGTCGCCAATGCGGTGATGGCGAGTCTGGATAACAACAGCACGTACGAGACTGTTTTCGGATTGGGTGGCGGGCATTACTCACGCGGTTTCACCAAACTCGTGCTTGAGAGCGCTTTCGCAGTGGGCCATATCGCCCCCAAATACGCCATAGACGCCATGGATGAAGAGATGTTCAGGCAGGCTGTGGAACGGAATAGCGAACGCGTGGTGAAGGTTGCCGTGCTCAAGGACGAGACGAGCGCGCCGCAGAGGCAGAAGATAAATGCGCTGGCAGAAGCCATGGGACTGCCGGTCGAGACGATATAGGGCCGCCAGCGTTAGGTTTTAAAGCCCTTGATGAGAGGTCATCACATGGAAGAGAGCGGAGTATTCAATCCGAAAGCGACCGAGGAGATAGAGGGTGTAGTGGTCGCCAGAGGACCTTTGGAACCAGGAAAGTGAGCTGATTCTTATGGATGAGACGCCTACGAAGAAGCATTTCGAGGCGCCCAAGCCGGTCACGGCAGGCGATGTCAAAGAGGTCGTCATAGAGAACCTGAGCGGACACGGCGAAGGGATTGCCAAGATAGAAGGATTCGTGGTGTTTGTGAAGGGGACCACCAGGGGAGAGCGGTGCAGGATACGGATAACCGAGGTCAAGCGCACCTATGCGATGGGCGAGAAGGTCAGCCCTGGTACCAAGGTCGAGAGCGCAGAGGATATGGAAGACGAGACCGAACCGTTCCACAACGGTCCATCCGGCTGATTTGGATTCCTTAGTATGCATTATCGGCTGGCGTGGCCTCAGCAGATTGTTTTCCACGCCCTCCATGGCTGATGTGACACACTCCCAGGGCTGAAGCCCGTCGTTGTGGACGCAAATGCGAAAGGCGGCTTGCAAGGGTGCGCTCTCCGTAAGACTGATGCAAGCCGCGCACCCTGGGAGTGTGGGTGGAGCGACGTAACGCTGGCTAATGAGAATACTTCTGTTTATCTGAGCAGCCAGGAATTTACGAACGCAAGCAGAAGAAGCAGCGCCACGAGGCCGAGGCTCAGGTCCAGGCGCGCCATGTATTCCTGAGTCTCAGGCATGCTTTTCCTGGATGGGACCGCGCCTATCGGAGAGCCGTTCTCGGTGGTTGTGTTCCCATAGGAGAGCATCACGCTGACCAGCCTCTCGCTGTAAACCTGGGAACCTCCGAAGCTGTCCTTGACCAGCAGCGACAGGGTATGGTTGCCGAGGCCGGTGTAGCTGTGATTGAAGCGGTAGGCATAGAGGAACGAATTGTTCTCCATCTCGAGGGGTATCGGTTTGACCACCGATGACGAGCCCTCTATCCAGTCTTCAGACGGTTGGCTGAGATTGGAGATGATACGCTGGAGCCCATAGCCGTCGGTGGTTATGGAGAAGTTCCTGAGCGAGATGGTCCTGCTGATGTTGCCTTCTTCATATACCCCGGCCTCGTAGAGCGGGCTCTGGGAGAGCACCGCCACGTCGAACCTGTTGTTGCCGTACCATTGCTCCCTCAGCGGAGGTGCTACCAGCAGGAAAATTTTGTTGTCGCCGCATACAGTGAATGAGCCGTTGAGCGAGATGGGAATGGAGACCGAACGGTTGTAGAGGTTGGTGCCGCAGTCGCTGGTAGTATAGGTGCGGTCGTTTATCTCATAGATGAACACCACGTTGCCGTCCAGGGACAGGTTGAGCGTGTCGGCGCCTGATGCAGAGGACATGGCTTCCAGCACATCTTCAGGGACCTCGATGACGTTGGATTCCATGTCCACGGTCTCGGAAACATCACCGAAGGAGAAGTTGGCGGTGATATCGTAGACGACATAGGCCGCCTTCTCGTATTCTGCGCAGTCGTCGCTGTCGAAATCGCAGCGCCAGGAGAACTCGCTGGTCATCTGCTGGAACCAGTCCGCATCGCAGATGAAATCAGGGTATCCTTCTGTGGAAAGGGAGGTGAGGTGGCCCTGGCTCGTGCCACGCGCGAGGATGAGCGCCAGGTCGTCCGTGGGATGGGTGGCGTTATCCATCATCAGCGACGGCCCTGCGATTTCCATGCTCGCTGATACCGGAACCGTCTGGCTGTAGGAACCGAATTGCAGGATGAGGGTCGAGTTCTGGGCTATGGAAGCGTTGTAAAGGCCGTCCAGTGATTCGGCGGCTTCGAGGTTGTAATCCGTCACATTATGGAGCGGCGGGTCCGCATACTGGCAGAAAAGGACCGGAAATACGAACAGGAGGATGAGGGCGGCCCTCATACATCCACCGTCAGGAAACCCATTACAGCACATCGCCCAGCTTGTCTATCGGCACGAACATGAGCATGTCATTGGACTGCATTATCCTGAGCCTGGAACGGTCGGCCTCGGACAGCCCGCCTGTGATGCGCCTTTCCTCTGCCTTGTCGTCCACCACCACGAGCGCCTTGCCGGTGAAGACCTCGCCGAAGAAGCCTATCTCGAAGTCCTTGGTCACGAACTTGTTGCCTGACTCCTTGAACATGGTGCCGCTCTCTATGAGCTTCTCCCTCACTATGCGGCGGAGGACATTGCGCTTGACATCGCCTTCGCCCTTGAGCTGGTAGTAGTCGCGGTGGCATTCCAGGTAGCCGGCGTTCACCAGCTTCTTGAGAACCTCCTCCACGTTGCCCTCTGTGACCTCGGCCCCGTTGGTGAGGTAGCGCTTCAGGGAGACCGTGAACTCCTGCGAGGTTATGGGGTTCGCCCCAAGGTCCATGTCCACGCGTATCCTCTTGAAGCTCTCGAGGGTGCGGCTGAGGGGCAGGACCATCTCCTGCCTGATTGTGTCGGCGCTGTCGCCGAAGCGCAGGCTGTACACCGGTTTCCTGGACATGCGTGCGCCGAAATAGACGAAAACCACCAGCAGGAAGCTCGGGACGCCGAACTTGAGGTAGAACTCTATGAGCGGGTCCTGCGAGTTCTCTATCACGACGGGTATGGTGGCTCCGTCCAGCTCTATGTTGAACGTGTTGGTGCCCCTCTTGAGGTTGGCGCTCACTGTGAGCGTGCCATCGCTGACATAATATTTCTTCGGCGTGCCATTGCCGAGGGCGACCATCGCCTCGGCATCCTTGAGCGGCTGGCCGTCCACGATGACCGAGAAGATATGGGTGAATGCCTGCTGCTGGAGCAGTTTCACCTTTATGTCTTTTATGTGGAGGAGGCCGCTGGCGAGCACGCCGGAGTTGTCATCCACGATTACCACGTATTCACCGGGCTCCTCATACTCCAGCTTCTTCATGAAGACGTTCTCGTCAGTGACCCTGCGCAGCTGTTCGTGCTCCAGGACCTTGCCATCTTTCCTGACCGAGAGGAAAGCGGTGCCGTTGGTCTTGCCGAGCTCGAACTGGAGGGCGGAACTCTGCCACGGGTATATCTGCTGCGGGTTCGGGACCAGGTATTGCGGCGGAGCGCGGAGAAGGGATGAGTCGTAGAAGCCCACGATGTCCGGGAATTCGTATATCACGCGCACATAACCGCTCTGGCCGAGCTTGACATTCGCGCTGCTGATGCCGCTGCCGTCCAGCTGCCTGACCGTGGTGTTCCGGACCATCCAGCTGCTATGGAGTATCTCATCGCTCAGCGAGACATTACCACGGTCCATGAAGTCGTCCAGGGTGCCGTTATAGGCGACAATCCGTTTCTTCTGCTGTATGGAGAGCGCATCATACCATTTCGTCTGCTTTATGCCGCTGCTGATGAGCAGGTCCCTGGCGCCGATGTAGATGATGGTGCCGTTCGAGGAATTCTGCTGGAGATTGAAGAGGACATAGGAGGGCATGGCGCCGGTGGGGACCACATAGATATCGTTGCCTATCTTGGGCTCGTCGGTCACTATGATTGTGTAACCATAACGCTCAAGCCGCTTGAGCTGGTCCACCAGCTCCTGGAGCCGGCCGGCCTGGACCGCCTGGCTGTCGTTTATGACCACGACCTTCCTCTTGGGCTCTGAATCCAGGCTCATGAGCGTTAGATTGCCCTTGCCGCGGTAGTTGAAGACGGCGTACGCATGGTCTCCGGCTGTGCCGCTTTCCAGCACCGAGAATGAGGATAGGCCGGCCTCCGGGGCTATGCCTTCGGGCTCGGCCAGCAGCACATAGGCCACTATGCCGAACACTGCCAGCAGCAGGACAGCAAGCAACATGACGACGATAATCCTGAATTTCATAGCTTCAACCTTGCCGATGTGAGGAAATCGACATCGTTCCTGTAGAGCTCGCGGATGTCCTCCAGCTCAAGCAGCAGCATGAGCGGCCTTTCGAGGCTTATGCCCCAGGCCAGCACAGGATAGATGCCTGCGAGCGGGATGCTGACCTCAGGCCTGAACACGCCTGCGCCACCCAGCTCCAGCCATTGCTTCCTTGGCTCGAAATAGACCTCCACCTCCAGGCTCGGCTCTGTGTATGGGAAGAAGCTCGGCCTGAAACGTATCTTCTCGAAACCGAGCTTGCGGTAGACCTCCTTCAGGACGCCCAGCAGGTCTGTGAATTTCGCCTTGTCCCATGCGATTATGCCCTCCACCTGGTGGAATTCCGCCAGATGCTTGTAGTCTGTGGCCTCGTTGCGGAACACCCTCCCTATGGCGAAGTATTTGCGCGGCCCCTTGTCCTTCATGGCGGCCAGGTAGCGTGCGGAAAGGCAGGTCGTGTGGGTGCGGAGGACTGCCCTGGACGCCTCTTTGGGGTCCCAGCGGTACTTCCATCCCTCCTCGTGCGCCTTCTTCACGCGCTCCACAAGCGCCTTGTCTTCCGGCAGAGGGATTGTCTTGTTTATGTAGAACGTGTCCGCGAGCTCGCGGGCCGGATGGTCCTGGGGCTGGAAAAGCGCGTCGAAATTCCAGAACGAGCTCTCGATGACGCCGCCTTCCATCTCCTGGAATCCGAGCTCGGTCATGATGGTTGTTATCCTTTTCGTCATCCTGCTGATCGGATGGCTCTTGCCGAGGTGCGCGTCCCTGGCCGGCACATTGACGTCAAAACCCGCTTCCTGCGCCATGGGCTTGCCGGTGTATGAGACCAGGACCGTGCGCACGGTGCGCCTGGTTATCAGCTTGCGTTCGAAGAACTCCTCCATGATGACCGGGTCGCATGAACCGGACTTCTGGAGCTGGACAACAGCCTCCCTCATGGCATTCTCGGCAGCCGATACCTCGTCTTCTTCCTTGGCAGGAGCTAGCTTGCCGGCCTCGATGGCCACGAAGCCCTTCACCTTGGCCCAGCGGATGCCTATGGAGCGTTCCTCAGGAGACAGGGCAGAGACGGGGACCGATTGGAGCGCTTTCCTGAAAACAGATACTTCCGGGAACGATGAACGCGCATAACGGACGAGCTCTTCTCCGGGCTGCCCTAGGACTGATTCTGAGATGTCCACAGCGACATGGCCGGACGACTTCAGGGATTCCACGATGCGCCTCACGCTGTCCTCGTTCAGGGATGCCTCTTTGGCTATCTGCTCCAGGCTGAGCTTTCTCTTTGCGACCAGCCTCAGGACATCCGATTCCCCTTTATACATCAGTCCTCGCCCCTCCGTCTGGACATCATGATGTACGCATAGGACCCTATAAGGATGATTATCAGGACGATCACCGCGAGGCCCTGCGGGCTCCTCAGGGTGCTGTCCAGCGCCATTATTATGCCTGTGAAGAAGTCCGAGACCTCTTTGTCTATGGTCTCCTCCACGTCGAATACGAGCGAGAACTTGACAAGCACCACGTCGCTCCAGGACAGCGAATCCACATGGACGGGCAGCTCAGGCACTTCGGAAGGCTGCGGATTGGCATCCAGCAGGACGCTGTCAGTAGGCAGCCTGATGGTCAGATAGACCGTGTCGTCCAGGATGATATTGCCCTCAGGCGTCGTGGTGAAGGACAGGGAAACCGGATTGACGGTATACCTGGTTGTCCTGGGCTTGTATGCCTCCAGCGTGAACAGCCCCGTCCCGGGCTCCACTTCGGTGGTGCCATTTAGGTATGTAGGGTATGCCATGTAGTCCAGGATGAGCTCTCCGTGGCAGATGCCCTGGATGGGGTTGCACTTGTTCCTTGGCTGGGGCCTTAGGCGGAAATCGCGTATGTCCACATTGGCCGGATTGACATGGAACTTGACGTCCTTGAGGCCGATGTTGGTTGACCAGAATGCCAGCTCGTTGTTGGCTATGCCGCTGTCATAGAGGGATGCGGAGTAATCGCCGTACATGATGAACTTTATGTTCTCATGCACCCTTGCGCTGCCATCGCTCTTTATATCGCTGATGGTGACGTCCACCCGCTCTATCAGGAACTCGGCATGTATGAGGCTGAACAGCAGGAGCAGTATCAACGCCTTCCGCATGGATTCTTCTCTCAGATAAGCTATATAAACGTAATTCAGCGCAATGATATCATGAAACATACGATTTCTACATTGGGGAGCCATTCGGCGCTGGACGTCTCCGAGGGAGCCAAGCAGGAGGGTTTCAATAGCCTGGTCGTCGCGCAGAAAGGCAGGGAGAAGACCTATCTCGGGCCCTACAAAACACGGAAACGGGAAAGCGGGAGCGGGAAACCCGTGGAAGTCGGCGTGGTTGATGAGCTGCTGCTTCTGAAGAGCTTCAAGGACATCGTGAAGAAGGAGAACCAGGATTTCCTGATGAAAAGGAACGCTGTGTTCGTCCCGAACCGCTCGTTCGCGGTCTATGTCGGCTATGACGCCATAGAGAAGGATTTCTCGGTGCCTGTCTTCGGCAACAAATACCTGCTCAGGGCAGAGGAGAGGGATACTGCCAAGAACCAGTACTACCTGATGGAGAAGGCAGGCATCAGGATACCGAGGCAGTTCCGGTCGCCCAAGGAGATAGACCGGCTGTGCATAGTCAAGGTGAGCGAGGCTAAACGGACCTATGAGCGGGCGTTCTTCCTCGCCCGGAGCCATGACGAGTATGTGGAGAGGAGCGAGGCCCTGGTGAAGGCCGGAAAGACAACTAAAGAACAACTCGCCAAGGCCAAAATCGAGGAGTATATCGTCGGCGCGCATTTCAACCTGAATTTCTTCTATTCTCCGATTCATGAGGAGCTTGAGCTGCTGGGTGTGGATACACGGAGGCAGACCAACCTGGACGGTTATCTCAGGATGCCTGCGGATGCGCAGCTGGAATTGCTGAAGGTGGCCCAGCCATCCACCATAGAGGTCGGACATATCGCCTGCACGTTGCGCGAGTCTTTATTGGAGCAGGTGTTCGAGCTGGGCGAAAGGATGGTCCATGCCGTGGAGAAGGAATACAAGCACGGGCTGATAGGGCCTTTCGCGCTGCAGGGAGCATTCGTGGAGGAGGGGAAAGAGGAGTTCGTCTGCTTCGATGTTTCCCTCAGGATACCTGGCTCTCCCGGCACACGGTTCACGCCGTATAGCGGCTATCTGTTCAGGGAAAGCGTGAGCTTCGGAAGAAGGATAGCCATGGAAGTGAAAGACGCTGAGAAAAAGAAAAAGATGGAGAAGATAACTACTTGAATTACTTGTACCATTCAGGTTTTAGGACATCCCAGTCCTTACAAGGAATAGTTTTCGGGGCACGGATAATCTGTGGGACCTCTTCTATGAGCGAGCCGGCTCTTAAGCAAGTGTGCGCATAATCTTTGTGCACATAAACTATTTCCGTGCCTTCTTTTGTCTGGAAATTCCGTTCGAGCATTGTCGCCAGTATGGCGCTCCTCATTGCCAGTTCATCCAGTAAATCTTCACGAAAAACAGTTCCGGGTTCTTCCCAAGACATGATATCAGAGTTAATCATTCCTGAGAATAGGGTAATTTCGATAGAAACCGCCGCCCGTTCTTTCGAAAGCAGACTAAGCTCCGCATCGCTTAGTGTTTCTATATCCTTTTTGAAATCAGCTTCAAGCTCCTGATACCTGATTAGCCGCTCTTCCTTCTCGAGGTGCCTTGCTTCAGCCATATGCCTGATGAATGATTTGAGTTGGGGCCCAGTGCCTGATTTTTGAGGTCTGCTTTCGGTCTTGCTTCCCCGCACTGCGACCGCAGCGCTTTTTTCAGCCGCGGCTGGCTTTGCCGCGCTTTCTTTCGGTGATTGATTGTAAATCGAAAGACCCGCAAGGGATAGCCCACAGGCGAGAATCAAACCACCTACGAGTGGATGCCTTGAGAGCCAACTCTTCTTGGAAGGCTCGCGCTTTT
>Ga0315276_10005720_pt1 | contig 11475 bp, 10 predicted proteins | sample YL17G05_0_MG_FD_204542 | JGI IMG/M metagenome (GOLD analysis project Ga0315276, IMG submission 204542) | Sediment microbial communities from Yellowstone Lake, YNP, Wyoming, USA - YL17G05_0 | ecosystem: Environmental > Aquatic > Freshwater > Lake > Sediment | place: USA: Wyoming | collected... | reverse complement strand
GGCCCCAAATGGGGTGGAGGCCATCAAGAAGATCGAATCGGATATCTTCGATTTGGTGTTGACCGACGTGAAGATGCCCGAGATGGATGGCGTTGAGCTTCTCAAGACCATCAAAGGGATAAGGCCTGAGGTTATGGTCATCCTGATGACCGCTTTTGGATCGATCCAGACCGCTGTTGAAGCGATGAAGATTGGAGCAAACGACTACATTACGAAACCCGTCGATTTCAACGAACTTCTCGTCCATATCTCAAAAGTTCAAAAGGAGAACGAACTCTTACGAGAAAACCGCCTTCTCAGGATGGAGGTCAGGAAGAAATTTGAATTTAGCAACATTATCGGGAAAAGTAAGAAGATGCAGGAAGTCTTCTCCTTGATTGAAAAGGTCGCCCCCAGCAACAGCACGGTTATTATTTACGGGGGAAGCGGAACGGGGAAAGAACTCGTGGCGAAGGCAATTCATTACCACAGCCCAAGGAGCGATAAATCATTTATCCCTTTTAATTGCGGAGCGATCCCTGAAACATTGGTTGAAAGCGAACTTTTCGGGCACATGAGGGGAGCCTTCACAGGAGCTGTTCAGACAAAGAAAGGATTGTTTGAAGAGGCAGCAAGCGGAACGATCTTCCTGGACGAAATCTCCACGCTTCTTCCGTCCGCTCAGGTCAAACTTCTCCGGGTCCTTCAGGAAAAAGAAGTGATGAGGGTGGGAAGCACCGAACGGATCAAGACGGATGTCCGGATGATTGCAGCGACCAATGAAGATCTGGAAAACAGCATGAAGCAGGGAAAGTTTCGTGAGGATCTTTTCTACCGGCTCCATGTTTTTCCCATCTTCCTTTCCGACCTGAAGGACCGAAGAGAAGACATCCCCTTGCTCGCATACCATTTTCTTGACAATTACACGAAAATCACCCAGAAAAAGATCGAAAAAATCTCTAAAGAAGCGATGAATCTCTTGCTCGAATATCATTGGCCTGGGAATGTCAGAGAATTGGAAAATGCCATCGAACGAGGCGTCATCCTCGCAGATGGAGATCAGTTGACCCCTGAAGAGCTTCCTGATTACCTCAAGCAAGAGTTCACGGACCTGGTCAAAAAAGGGGTGAGGGCCCGTAGGTCGCTGGAAGAGATCAAGGATGAATATATCGGAGAGATCTTGAAAGAAACCGGGGGAAACAAAAGAATCGCCTCAGAGATTCTGAAGGTCAATCCGAGAACCCTTTACCGCTTCGAAAAAAAGACCCAACCCAAACCGAATCCTTAAACCCTTTAAAACGTAACCCGTCTTAGGGTGGAACGCAGGGATGATTTGTATTGAAGCTCCCCGGCCATAGGGCAAGCCTCCCGGCAGCGTCATGTTATCTCATCGTGTACCCCTTCTTCAGGGCGGGGTTTACGGGGCACGTTCCGGTCAGTCCACCTGTGTTCCTCAGGCATGAAGAGCCCCCCCTTTTCCAGAGGACTCCAGAGGCATTCATTGACTCCTAAAAGAAACAATGTTATGAAACAAGATATGTGTTTCCGGGTTACCTCCGTGCTACCCTTACTCCTTTCTCTCTCGATCCTCGGAGCATGCGCTGACGTCCAGAAGGCGCAGCAACCACGGCCTGTCCCCATCCGCCCTGCCCAGCAGGTCCAGCAGGTTCAGGTGAAGGCTCCACCATCCAACCCTTCCGCATATTATTACTTCCTCCTGTCTCAATTCAAGCTCAAAGATGGAAAGATCGACGAAGCCATTGAGGATCTCAAAACAGCCATCTCTTATGAAGACAAAGACCCGTCCCTGCACGTGGAACTCGCCACGCTCTACGTTCACAAGCGCCAATTGGACGAGGCCGTTGAAGCATGCAAAGCCGCCCTTGCCCGCGATCCGAATTACATGCCTGCCCATATGCTCTTGGGTGGAGTCTACTCGGCTCTTAAAAAAAATCCTGAAGCCATTGCCTCTTATAAGAAAGTGATTGAAAGTGACCCGAGAAACCGGGAAAGTTATCTCTATCTGAGTTCCCTTTACAGTGATCAACGTGACTATGATCAGGCGATCCAGGTTCTTCAGCAGTTCCTGAAGGTCGAGCCGAACTCGGTGATGGGCCTCTACTCCCTCGGAAGAGTCTATGCCGAAATGAAGTCGTATGACCAGGCAAGAGACTATTTTCTTAAAGCCCTGGCCGTGGAGCCGAACGTCATTTCGATCATGACGGATCTTGGACTCGTCTACGAGATTCAAAATGAACCTGAAAAGGCCGTTGACATCTACACAAAGATCCTTGCCCTCGACCCGGACAATAAAAGGGCAAGAAACCGGATGGCGCAGATCTTCCTGAAGAAGAAAAAACTGGATGATGCGCTGGACCAGTTTCGGGAGATCCAGAAGTTCGACTCAGAGGACCTCGATATCCGGACGAAGATGGGCCTGATCTATATGGAGCAGGGAAAGCTGGACCAAGCGATCCTGGAATTCAGCTTTGTCCTTGCGACCCGTCCCAATGATGATCGGGTACGGTACTACCTTGGGGCAACCTATGTCGAGAAGGAATCCCTGGATCAGGCCATGGCGGAGTTTAAGAAGATTCCACCTGAATCGGACCTCTACGCCGACGCACGAAGAAGCATCGCCCTGATTCTCAGTAAGCAGAAGAAGGGGGAAGAAGCCATTCGAATCATGGAGGAATCGATTCAGGCGAAACCCAAGGACGCAGAGCTCTATATCATTCTGGCGGCGTTCTTCGAGAAAGAGAACCAGCTGGAAAAGGCGGTGAGCACCCTCCAAAGGGGACTTCAGCAGAATCAGGAAAATAGCGACCTCCACTTTCAGTTAGGGGGGCTTTACGACAAGCAGGGAAACTTTGACAAAATGGCCGCGGAGATGAAGGAGGTCATGCGGTTAAATCCAAATCACGCTGACGCCCTCAACTATCTGGGCTATTCCTATGCAGAACGGGGGATCTACCTGGAAGAGGCCCTCACATTGGTTAAGAAAGCAATGGAGTTAAAACCCAATGCCGGTTATATCACGGATAGTTTGGGGTGGATCTACTATAAACTCGGGGACTACGAGAAATCTGTCACCGAATTGGAAAAGGCCGGCCAATTGACTCCAGATGATTCTACGATCACCGAACATCTGGCCGACAGTTATACTAAACTAAACCGGATCGACAAGGCGATCGAGGTTTACGAAAAGGCTTTAACCATGGACCCCAAGCCGGACCAGACCGAGAGACTGCGAAGCAAAATCAAGGAACTTCGGCAGAAGAAGAAGTAAAAAATCAGCCGCCGGCCACAGGCGGAAAGATACTGACGACGTCTCCTTCTTTAAGCACCTGATCGTTCTTTCCGTGAACGCCGTTCACCAGGATAATTTTCGGGATGTCATCGGGTATCTTGAGTTTGGATAAAATATCCTTAACGCGGGCACGGCCATCGAGCGCCAGTTTGCAACTGAAACGATCACTTCCCTTCGGGAGGTAGTCCCTCAACGTGGCAAAAAGTTTCACTTCAATTTCCATGAAAGCCATTCACCCTCCTATCTTACACCCAGAAGTGTAACACATAACGTGCGGTTAAAAAACTCAAGGGCAACTTCGAAACTCTGAGGAGGGTTAGAGGATCCTGATCCTTCCTTGAGGCTGGTCTACGATACTTCCCACGATCCGTGCATCCGGGGACCCTTCCCGATGAAGCGCGGCCAACAATTCTTCAGCCTCTGCCGCGGGGAGAGAGATCAAGAGCCCACCGGAGGTCTGTGGGTCGTAAAGGAGATCCATCAAAAGGGGAGGGACATGAGGATCCCCATCGACATGACACGAAAAAAATGTACGGTTGGCATAGGCCCCTCCTGGAATCAATCCCAATCGAGCGTATTCCATGGCCTCAGGAAACACGGGAATCTTTTCTGACCAAATCATCATGCCGATGCCGCTTGCCTTGACCATTTCAAAGGCGTGGCCGATGAAACCGAACCCTGTGATGTCCGTACAGGCATGGGCGCCCATGGACTGCATCCATTCCGATGCCTTCCGGTTGAGAGTCACCATGCTCTCCACTATCCGCGTGACGGCCTCGTCGGAGGCCACTCCGCCTTTCAGTGCCGTGGAGACAATTCCGGTCCCGAGGGGTTTCGTCAGAACCAGATGATCACCCGGCCTCGCCTTGGCGTTGCTCAGAATGCGGCGAGGATGGATGACTCCTGTCACCGACAGACCGTATTTGATCTCCGGGTCCTCCACCGTGTGGCCGCCCACCAGGGCAACGTTGGCCTCCTTCAATTTTGAAAGGCCTCCCAGCAGGATCTCTTTTAGGATGGCAGGGGAAACCGTTTTTATCGGAAAGGCCACCAGATTCATCGCCGTGAGAGGCCTCCCTCCCATGGCATAGACATCGCTCAGGGCATTGACCACCGCGATCTGTCCGAACTGGAAAGGATCGTCAACAATCGGGGTGAAAAAGTCAACGGTCTGAACAAGGGCAATTTCCTCGTTCAGCTGATAAACCCCCGCATCGTCCGAGGTCTCTAATCCTACCAGTACCCTCGGATCCCTCGGGATGGGGAGATCCTTTAGAATTTGATCCAGGTCCCCTGGACCCACTTTGGAAGCTCAGCCTGCAGCCCGGACCTTCTCTGTCAAACGCACGCTCTCACCTGCCCTTTCCTTTTTCAAAACGTTAACGATAGGGATCAACTTCTCTTCTCGAACGTTCCTCGATCATGCCGGGTGTAACACTCGTGTATGGGAATCCGATGCTCATCCATGAGACGTAAGGCTTCTTCCCCTATCTCAACAGGCATCTCAATGGCAACACCACAATCGGAACTGATTTCCCGCGGCACAGGAATGAGATCCACGTTAAGGCCCTTTCCCTTGAGAAGCTTCTCAGCCTTCATGACACGATGAATCGAACTAAGAATGATCACACACGTCATGGCCTGATTAACCGATCGGCTCCCAGTAGTGATTGGGCGATGTCGTACATATTGGAGACCATTCCTACCCGGAGCTTTTCCTTCAACCCGTAGAAGTCAAGACAGGTTCCGCAGGAGAGAATCTCCACCCCCTTCTCTGATAAGGTTCGAAGGGTCTCCAGGACCTCAGAACCCTCAGACGCCAATCGAACCCCGCTGTTGATCAAGATCAATCGGTTCGGCCGGGTTTCCATATCCAGGAGCGTCTTCAAAAAAGCCCTCATCAGGATCGATCCGAGAGTTTCATCTCCGACGCCAAGGAGATGGGAGTTGATATAGACAACAACCCGTCTGGACGCCTCTTCCGCTCGTACTGATTCTGTCCCGCCGCTCAAGGCTTCTTTGCGGATGTGGAGGGTAACCTCTCGATCTCTTTTCACTGTCTTGACTGAACATCCCTGGCTTGTAACGAATCTTTCCACATTCTCGTGGGCGGTCGGGTTATCCACAATCACTCTCAATTCGCCCTCTTTCATTTGTTCCAGGGCTTGTTTGGCCATCAGGACAGGTTGGGGACACGCCTTCCCCCGACAATCGATCTCCATCATTTTCTCCTCTATCATCATTTTCAAACGCTCACCCCCAGAAGTCAAATAAGTTTTTCCAATACATCGTCTCCTCATACTCCAAATATCCCTATAGTCGCCCTCCTGTTGTTTTGAAACGGAAAGATCCGGTGTTCTTCGAGAAGGCTTTGCTGAAAAGGATGACGCCTGATGGGATACAATTCCCTGGTTAATCTTTTTCTGTTGCCTTACCCCGGGAAAGTTGTTATATAATGGATGGATTGGGTTGATTTTGAGGGAGGTGGGAGAATGTATAATAAGATTTTAGTTACCCTGGATGGTTCAGAATTGGCTCAGAAGGCCCTGGTTCAGGCGGAACTGCTGGCCAGGATGTTCGGCTCCGAGATCATTCTTTTCGAAGTCGTCCCCTTTATGCCCATCTATGGATCCCCGGAGTTGGTGACCCCTCTGATCGTCGACGAAAAACAGAGGGAATCGGTGGAAAGATACCTTGCCAAAGTCGCCGGGGAACTGAAGGAGAAGGGGTTCAAAGTCTCAACGATGGTGAAGACCGGCCAACAGGTCGCCCTGGAGATCATCGACTATGCAAAAGAGAGGGGCGTGGATCTCATTATCATGTGCACCCATGGCCGTTCCGGAATCACTCGCTGGGTCCTCGGCAGTGTCACCCTGAAAGTCCTAACCCGGGCTGAGACGCCCGTCCTCCTCATCCGTGCTAAAGGACAATGACGTCTTCATGGGAACCGTCCTCATCGGACTCTACGTCGCCTGTGAATTGATTGCCAATGTGACCGCTTCCAAGCCCATCCAGATGGGGGGGATCGTTGTCCCGGCCGCCATCTTCATCTACACGATCACCTTCACGCTGATCGATCTGATCAACGAATCCTTTGGCAAACAGGGGGCCCGGAGGGTTATCCTCACAGCCTTCCTTGCCAACCTGTTGCTGGCCGCCTATGCCCAGCTGGCCGTGACCCTCCCGGCCGCTTCGTTCTATACGGGGCAGGCCGCTTTCGCAGGGGTTCTCGGAAGCACCCCGAGGATCGTCTTTGCCAGCCTCACGGCCTATCTCATCAGTTCGTTCATCGATGCTGAGATCTTTGCCTTCTGGAAGGCCCGTGTCCATGGACCCAAGTGGCTCAGGGTCCTGGTGAGCAATACCCTTTCTACCGGGATCGACAGCATGGTCTTCATCACGCTTGCTTTCTACGGGGTCATGCCCATAGGGGGTCTGATCCAAGGTCAATACATCGTCAAAATGGCCATTACCCTTGTCAGCCTCCCTCTGATCTATCTCGTGCGCAGCCACCCGCAGATGAGGGAACCTCTGTCAGCCACCCCTGGAAGATTGGGTCAAGGTGCACAATGAAAAAGGAGCATATTGCCGTCATCGCCGTTCTGTTCATTACCTCCCTTTGCTTTTACCTTCTCTATAAAATCCTTGCTCCTTTTCTGGAGCCGATCTTCTGGGCCATCCTGTTAGCGATGGTTTCCTACCCTGTTTTTAAAAAACTCCAACGCGTCCTGAAGAAAAAGGCGTTTCTATCCGCCATCATCATGACGCTTCTCGTTATCCTGGTGATTGTCATTCCGTTCACTCTTCTGATGGCCTCCCTGGCCAATGAAGTGGTCGGGACATACAATTCCGTGGAAGAGATGATCAAAACCGGTAGCCTTCAGGCCTATGTGGAAAGATTGCGAGAGATACCTCTTGTTCAAACGATCTGGGTAAGACTGGACCAATCCTTCGGCCTTTCTCAAACGCAACCGTTCGACTTTCTCTTGAAGAACCTGCAGCAGATTACTACGTTCCTTTTCAATCAGTCTTCAAAGATCCTGAAGGGTCTCTCCACATTCCTTTTCAGCTTCTTCTTCACCCTTCTCTCCCTCTACTATCTCTTTAAAGATGGAGATCATCTTTTCCTGAGGGTAAAAGAGGTTCTCCCTGTTCCGCCGAAAGAACGGGACCTCCTCATCGGTCGATTCCAGGCGATGGTCAATGCCACCATCTTTGGAGGAATCCTCATTGCAGTCATTCAGGGTATCCTGGGCGGGTTGGCCTTTTGGGTCCTGGGACTCCACTCTCCCGTATTATGGGGAACGGCCATGGCCTTCTTCTCCTTCATTCCCGTCGGGGGGACCGCGCTGATCTGGGGTCCTACGTGCATCATCCTATTCATTGAGGGCGCCTTCCTGGAAGGGATCATCCTCCTGCTGATCGGGGTCCTTGTGATTGGGATGGTGGACAATTTTCTCAGGCCCTTCTTTATCAGTTCAAAAACCAAGATCCACCCTCTTCTGCTCTTCTTCGCCGTGTTGGGTGGCATCCAGGTCTTTGGATTGATCGGGTTGGTGGCTGGACCGCTGGTCGCAACGATTTGTCTTACCCTCATCGAAATCTATGTTCAGGGCATCCATTCCAGGGAGGCTTCCGAGATAAAACCTCATAAATAACCTTTCTCCCTTTCCGTCGGCCAGCCGGCCACACCTTGAAATGACGTCTGGTAAGGTCTAGAATGAATCTATTACCGGATCGCCAATGGATATGGAAACGCATCGCAAAAAACCAGCCCGAAAAAATTCCAGACACAGGGCAGAAGACTTCCGAACCCTTTCCCACCGAATATTGGAGGTCGCAAACAGGGGCGTTCTCAGAGACACCTTCCAGCGGGATGTCTCAAAGATGATCATCGATTTTTCGGCGTGCGATGCCGTAGAAGTGTGGCTCAAAGAGCATGGGAAATACTTCCGTTGTGAAGTTCGGAAACACGGTGATCTCTCTTCTCTCTTCGACATTAGGCCGTGCATGCAAAACGAGGATGGCGAAATCATCCCCGGTCCGGAGGATGACCCGACGCTGATCCGTCTGTGCAGGAACATGATCTCCGGCCACAGTACCTCTCTTCACCCTTTCTTGACACCCCATGGAAGCTTCTGGACGGGGAATCTCAAACAACGGTCCGCCCGACGTTTGGGCACGGACGTTCCTTTCCAACCTCACGGCATCACCATCGCTGGGTCGTACCCATCCCTTGTCCTGATACCCCTTTCCATCGATCAACACAACATTGGACTGCTCCAATTGAAGAGCACGGCCAGCGGTTATTTTTCGGAAGATGAGATAGAGCACTATGAGGGGCTGGCCCAAAGCCTTGGCATCGCGCTGGCCCACCGGCATGCCCAAGTCGACTTGCGCGAACGGGTCAAAGAGCTCACCTGTCTTTACGGAATCGCTCGTTTGGTCGCAAAGCCCGGTATTTCCCTCGAAGAAATTTTGTGCGGAATTATCGAGCTCCTGCCCCCTGCATGGCTCTATCCTGAGATCGCTTTCGCCAGAATTATTTTGGAGGGACGCTCATACACCGTCCCTGATTTCAAAGAGGGCTTTCATCGTCAGACGGCCGACATCATTGTGAACGGTGAAACCCGGGGCAGGGTCGAGGTGGTCTACTCCGAAGAAAAACCGGAGTTTGACGAAGGACCCTTTTACAGGGAAGAACGATCCCTCATCGACACGGTCGCCCGGGAGATCTCCACCATTGTCAAGCGAAAGGAGGCAGAGGATGAACAGTCCAGGCTCCAGGAACAGCTCAGACACGCAGATCGCCTGGCGACCATTGGACAACTGGCTGCGAGTATGGCTCATGAATTGAACGAACCGCTGGGCAACATCCTGGGGTTCGGTCAGCTTGCAAAAAAGTGCCCTGGGCTCCCCCTGCAGGCAGGACAAGACATCGAGAAGATCTTGACCGCCACGCTGAATGCCCGGGAGGTCATCCGTAAGATTCTTATCTTTGCCCGCCAAATGCCCCAGCAGAAGAGAAGGGTTGATCTTAACCACGTCATCGAGGAGTGCCTCTCTTTTCTCGAATCCCGCTGCACCAAGGAGGGAATTGAACTGGGCCGTCTCCTTTCCCCTGAACTGCCCGAGGTGTTTGCCGATCCGATACAGTTGAATCAAGTCCTTGTCAACATGATCATCAATGCCGTGCAGGCCATGCCCGGGGGTGGCAGGCTGACGGTACAGACCCTTCCAGGGGAAGATCACCTTTCCCTTATCATAGAAGATACGGGGGCCGGGATGACTGAAGAGGTGCTGAAACAGATCTTTACCCCATTTTTTACGACAAAGGATGTCGGCCAGGGAACGGGACTGGGCCTGGCTGTGGTCCATGGAATCATCACCTCCCATGGAGGATCGATCGACGTGAAAAGCAACGTTGGTTCGGGCACCCGTTTTGAGATCCGTTTGCCAGTGCCCCATCAGAGGCCTTCTCCAACTTCGAAATCCTCCGAAATTGAAAGAACCTGAACCATGAAAGAGAAGGAGTCTTCAACCAAGAAAGAGTCTATCCTGGCGGTGGACGACGCACCCAATACCCTTGAAGTCCTGGAGAGGAATCTGACGTCCCAGGGGTACCAGGTCTTCACTGCTCAGAGTGTCCCCGAGGCGATCACGATCCTTGAAACAACCCCGGTTGACCTGGTCATCACCGATTTCAAAATGCCCCGGGTCAGCGGCCTCGATCTCATTCGGCATGTTCGGGAGAATTTCAAGGAAACAGAAGTCATGATGATCACCGGCTACCCAACCGTTGAAGACGCGGTGAGGGCGGTCAAGACCGGGGCTGAAGAGTATCTTGCCAAGCCTTTCACCGATGAAGAACTGCTTTCTGCCGTCAGAAGGGCCATTGATAAGTTACACCTTCGCCGGACCACACAATCCCAATGGCAACCGAGGCACCCTGCTTCCTATGGTTTAATCGGGGAATCGGAAGCCATGCATCATGTATTCGACATGATTGCCAAGGCTGCATCAACCTCTGCCACGGTTCTGATTTCAGGAGAGAGCGGCACCGGCAAGGAGTTGATCGCCAGGGCCATCCATTACAGCAGTCCAAGGAATACGGCCCCCTTTGTGCCGGTCAACTGTGGAGCCATTCCGGAAGAATTGCTTGAGAGTGAGCTTTTCGGCCACGTCAAAGGCGCCTTCACCGGGGCCACGGAAACACGTGCCGGCTTTTTCCAGACGGCGGATGGGGGAACCATCTTTCTGGATGAAATCAGCGAGACCCGCTTCTCCATGCAGGTCAAACTCCTCCGTGTGCTCCAGGACAAGGAAGTCTGCATGGTCGGGTCCACCCGGTCCCGAAAAGTGGACGCGAGGATTCTCGCCTCCACCAACAAGGATTTGTTCAGTCTGGTGAAAAAGGGGGGTTTTCGCGAAGACCTTTTTTTCCGTTTGAATGTCATCACCATCGACCTCCCTCCCCTGCGAGAGAGGAGCGATGACATCCTGTTACTCGCCCATCACTTCGTGAAACAGTTTTCGGAGGAATCGGGGAAGCCAACGCCGCGGTTTTCAGACGAGGCATTACAGGTCCTGAGAAACTACCATTGGCCCGGAAATGTCAGAGAGCTGGAAAACGTAATCCAGCGCCTCGTGATTATGACTGATGGAAACCTCATCGAAGTTCCCGACCTCCCATCCCTCATGCGCTTCTCAGCCTTGAGGGGAGAAGGGTTCAATCGGACCCTGGCGGAGGTCGAGACGGAGTACATCCGCAATGTCCTGGCCGGTGTTGAGGGCAACAAGACAAGGGCAGCGGAAATCCTCGGGATCGACCGCAAGACCCTGCGGGAAAAACTGAGAAAGACCTAAAGTCCTCCTTCCTTTGGGCATCTGAGATCGGGTAAATTTTCCCCGGTGGTTCAGATCTCCCCGGACATTCTCCCGACTTTAGTCGATGATAAAGGGTCTGTCTTTCACTCTTACGGAATATTTCCTCTTCCTAATCCTCTGATTTTGTTTCGCTTATCCACCTGTCATGTCCCAAATGAATTAGGAAACAACCCTCCGCCACAATCACTCCCAGATGGCACGACAATTGTATTGATACTGATAGAAAGAAAACTGATGAATCCCAATCCCCGTCTCCCCGAGAAAACGGGATGGTACAAGAGGAGGTATAATGGAAAAGG
>Ga0315276_10005719_pt1 | contig 11475 bp, 11 predicted proteins | sample YL17G05_0_MG_FD_204542 | JGI IMG/M metagenome (GOLD analysis project Ga0315276, IMG submission 204542) | Sediment microbial communities from Yellowstone Lake, YNP, Wyoming, USA - YL17G05_0 | ecosystem: Environmental > Aquatic > Freshwater > Lake > Sediment | place: USA: Wyoming | collected... | reverse complement strand
ATTTCATTATCTTTGATATCCATCCTTGCTTTGAGTAATGTGGTAATTATCGGCATTGCACGAATATCAGCTAATGCTGTACCTTCTTTTAATGCCTGTTGACCTCGTCTATAGAATTCAACTAGTAATTTTAGTAACTTGTATTGTTTTTGTGGACTACAATAAGTATCAACATCATCAAATGAATTTTGTTGTAATAGACCAATCTTTAACATTCTTGCAACTTCAAGAATTAGTTTTTCTTCATCCGGTAATGCTTCTGGACCTAAGAGTCTAACAATTTCTTTTAGTGTATCTTCTCTTTGTAAAATACCATAAGCCTCACTTCTGAGAGATAACCAATCCTCATTGATATTTTCACCCCACCATTTTGCAATATCACCAAGATAACCAGAATAGCTATTCATCCAATTAATTGAGGGGTAGTGTCTAGAGTAAGCAAGTTTTGCATCTAAAGCCCAGAATGTTTTGATAAATCTCATTGTGTGAGTTGTTACTGGCTCAGTAAAGTCTCCACCTGATGGTGAAACAGCACCAACCAGAGTAACTGAACCATCACGATCAGGACTTCCAATAGCTCTGACACGACCTGCTCTTTCGTAAAATTCTGCTAATCTTGATGCAAGATATGATGGATAACCTTCTTCTGCTGGCATCTCTTCTAATCTTCCACTCATTTCTCTAAGTGATTCTGCCCATCGACTAGTAGAATCTGCTACAAGTACAACGTCTTTACCCATATCTCTATAATATTCAGCAATCGTAACACCAGTGTAGATACTTGCTTCTCTTGCAGCTACTGGCATATTACTTGTGTTTGCAACCAAAACTGTTCTATCCATAAGTGGTTTGCCACTACGTGGATCTTTAAGATGTGGAAATTCAACAAGTACTTCAGTCATTTCGTTTCCTCTCTCACCACATCCGATGTAAACTACAACTTGTGAATCAGCCCATTTTGCAATTTGGTGTAATGTAACTGTCTTTCCTGTTCCAAATGCACCTGGAATAGAACCAGTACCACCTTTTGCAATTGGGAAAAATGTGTCAATAACACGCTGTCCTGTTATAAGTGGAATTGTTGGATCGTATCTATTTTTGTATGGTCGTGGTTTTCTAACAGGCCATCTATGATACATTTTAAGAGATGTTTTTTGTCCATCTTTTTCAGTAGTAGCTAGTACAGTTTCTAGATTATAATCTCCCTCACTTACCATATTTGATATTTTTCCACCAAGGTGATCCGGTGGAACCATAATAGAGTTCTCAATGAGGTCTGTCTCTTTAACAGTACCAATGACATTTCCTGCTTCAACTTGATCGCCATTACTTACAGTTGGTACAAAATGATATTTTTTTGTCATATCTACTGGAGTTGTTGTAATGCCTTTGCCAATAAATGAGCCTGAAACTTTTGATAATTCTTTTAATGGTCTTTGAATTCCATCATAAATTTGTCCAATAATACCTGGACCTAATAGAACACTAAGTGGATTCCCTGTACCAACAACTGGTTCACCAGGTTTTAGTCCACTTGTGGATTCATAAACTTGAATAAATGCAACATCGCCAGTTAGACGAATAACTTCACCAACTAATTTTGAGTTACCAACAACTACAGTCTCATACATTTTTGCATCAGACATTCCATCAGCTCTAACTGCTGGACCGCTTACCCAAACAATTCGACCTTTAGCTGCCATCTAATTACCCACTCCGAATTTTGTGGCTATTTCTTTCCTTATTAAAGGCTTCATACGTTGAATTCTTGCATCAAGAGTATTATCAAATTTCATTGCACCATCTTTTGATTTTACTGTAATACCACCAAGACAATTAATTGTTTCAGGAGATATTTCTGCACCAGGATATTTAGACAATACATCTTGTACTACATTTTTGTCTTTAGAATTTGTATAAATTATAACTTTAGTTGTACCTAAAATTTCAGTTGATTCATCTAATAAAGTCTTGATTAGATTAGAATAATCACCACTACGAGCCATATTTGAAATTTGATCTATTGCTTTTGTAAACACTTTATCGATTGCTTCTTCTAATGCTAAAAGTTGTTTATTTCTTGCTTCTAAATCAGAACTACCAATGATTTGTTTTTCAATCTTATCTGCTTCTTTTTTACCATCTGAAATAACTTTCTCATATTCTTGCTCTAGTTTAGGAATAGCATTATCAAGGGTTTTCTGTGATTCTGAAAGAGCTGACTGAATATTTGATAAAATACTCTTTTCAGTTTGAGTAAGAATTTTATCAATTGTGTGTTCTAATGCAGAATTAGATCCCAATATAACGCGTCAATCCATAATTAGATTTTAATGTTTGTGAAAAGGACAGTTTCAGAAAGATATTAAACTAAATAAAACTACAGATGAGTGTCTTGGGAACAGCCGATCTAAAACTAGGAACTATAATTTTACCAAGAAATGACTCTCCAAAGGCAATTTCTAGATTAACTGAGTTTGAATGGTTTCATAAGATTGATTCTACAAGTGATCTAGTAACACCTGAAATTGATGATCTTCTCTTAGAAGCACAAAAAACATTCCAATCAATAGATGATGTGATTAAAGGAATGGGAATTCCATTGATGGTAGGAATTATGGAGATACTCTTCAAAGGTACTGTAATCAAGAAAAAAGATTATGAAATCGATGAAATTGAAGATATGATAAATGATCTAAGAAAAACAACTCCTTCAATTATTGACAAACCTACTCAGCTATTAGAAGAAGCTGCAAACACTAGACTTTCCATTGAGGAATACAAATCTCTCAAAGATACTTTAGAAGTAATTAGAAAGATGCAGATAAATCTTACAGGATTTGGATTAATGAAATATTTTTTTACAAATCTTTTTGTTATCAATTCTGCAGACTATGAAGAAATCAGTCGTTCCCTTGAAGGTATTACAATGTACAAATATGATTTAGAAAGTAAAGACAAATCTGCTCTTTTAATAATTTCAGACATTGCGGAATCTGATAAAGTTTTCAAAGTTCTAAGAAGTTTCAATTCTAATTCATTTAAAATTCCTGAGGGATTTCCACAGATTCCAAGTGAAGCTTATGCATTAGCAGAGTCTAAAATAAAAGATCTAACTGCAAAACAGGTCTCAATAACTAAAGAAATTTCAGCATTAAAAAAGAAAATACGTAGAGATATTCTCGCTATTCATGAAAAAGCACTAATTGCAAAAGATGTACTTGAGATGTTAAGAAAGCCTGGAGGCACTAAACATTTTGCAGTAATACAAGGATATATTCCAAAAAAAATGGAAGAAAAATTTAAAGATTCTACAAAACAGTGGATGTCAGTAATTGAAGATGTTACAGATCCAAAACTCAGAGATAGTTCACCCACATTATTTGAAAATAAAAAATTTGTGAGAACGTTTGAAGTAATTACAAAAAGCCAAGGCATTCCAAAAAAAGGAGAGCCAGACCCCACGCCTATGATTGCCCTAATGTGGCCAATTTTCTATGGATTGATGTTTGCAGATATGGGTCATGGGTTATTGCTAATGGGATTAGGTCTATTATTCAAAGTCAAGGGACAAGGAGACCTTTCAAGGTGGGGGATGTTAATTGCAATTTCTGGTGCATCAGCTGCAATTGCAGGTGTTGGTACAGGAGAGATGTTTGGATATCACATTGATCATATGGGTCCATTTGAAGGACTTTTAGAAGAAGGTGGGGCGTTACATTCAGTTAGTTGGATTGTTGGAATACTAAGTGTTGCAGAGCTTACATTTGATCAAGTCATAAATATTCTCAAAGTTTCATTGTTCATTGGAATTATTCATCTAGTTTGGGCAATGGTTTTACGTGTCAGAAGATTAGCTCAAGAAGGACATAAACTCGTAATGTTTACAGAAGCAATTCCAAATATCACACTTTATGGAGGAATTGTTGTAGTTATGATGTGTGCAATTGGTTCACAATATGATGTAATGAACATGTATTCAAAAATACATACTGAAGCTGTTCCTTGGGTAACAATATTTCTAGGTGATTGGGCGCAAGTTTGGATTATTACAAGAATTGCAGTAATAATTGTAATTGCATCAATGGTATTGATGATGGTTGGTGGAATTTTACATGCAAAAAAACATCCAGAAGGAGGAGGAGATCCAGCCAGTGTTCTAATGGAAGTGTTGCTTGGAAAAACTGTAGAGAGTTTAGCTCATACAATTAGTTATGCTCGACTTGGAATTATGTTACTTGTACATGCAGCATTGTTAATGACAGTAAATAATGCATTTGCATCATTAGGTGGTCCACAATCAGGTGCTGCAATGGCAATGATTATTGGTGGAAACTTGGGAATTATGATGATTGAGGGATTAATTGTATACATTCAATCACTCAGATTGCATCTATACGAATTCTTTACAAAATGGTATGTAGGTGGAGCTCAACCATTTAGACAAATCAGACCAGAGTTAATTTACAATCAATTTATTTGGAAACGAAAATAAAATTTTATAAAAAATCTATTTTTTCACAGGAAGTTCCAATTTATTTCCCCATTCGCCCCATGAACCTAGATAGACACGTACATTTTCAAAACCAAGTTTTTTTAATACAAGAAATGTATTAGCAGCACGATATGCTCCTTGACAATAAGTTACAATTTCAGAGTTTTTTGGGATATCATATAATTTTGATAATTCTTCATTATTTTTGAAAGTCCCATCTTCATTGAGATTAAGATTCCAATCTATGTTCATAGCATGTGGAATATGTCCTACTTGAGCTGCTCTGATGACATTTCCATTGAATTCTCCTTGTGATCTTGCATCAAGTATTTTGAGATGATTAAGATTATCATGAATATATTCAAATCCAGAGATAATTTCTGGATTAATTGTTCCAGAAAATTTGGAAGGTTTGAAACCATTTGATTTTGTTTCAAGTGGAAGATTTTCTTTTTTCCATTTTTTCATTCCGCCATCTAATATAGATACATCTGGATGTGAAAAATACATTAACATCCAAACACCTCTTGCAGCTAACATACCAGAGACATCATCATAAAATACAACTTTTTTTTCCGGAGTAATTCCAACAAATGAAAAGAGAGTCTCGGCTTGTCTGTTAAAATTTTCAATTCCTTCCTTAGTTGTATCAATCCAGTGAAATGCAAATAGATCCAGATTTACAGCTCTTGGAATATGACCTTCAGAGTATTCTTTGAAAGAACGCGTATCAATTATTACAATATTTGAATTATTTAGAATTGAATTAAGGTTTGTTGTAGAAATTATCATGATCAAATAAAACATAACAAATGTAAATTCATTTGGTTTGAAATAAAAAGAAAAGAAAGGGAATTTTCCTTATTCGTTAACGTATGCTCTTTCTCCGTGCTGTGCCAAATCAAGACCAATCTCCTCTTCTTTAGGAGTGACTCTGATTCCGCCAGGCCAAACGGTATCCATTATTTTGAGGATTACAATTGTAACACCAAACGCATAGCCTACTGATATAGCTGCAGCGATGATGTTGATTGCTTGCTGTTCCATTCCTTCTGCAGTACCAGTCCATGCGCCGATACCGTCACCGCTATCCCAAATATGTGGACTAGCTAATGTACCAGTCAAAATTGCACCTGTAAGACCACCCATTCCATGTACTCCCCATACATCTAATGCATCGTCCCATTTGCGTGCGTTCTTGAATGATACACATCCATAACAAACTGTTCCAGCTGCAATACCAATTATAATCGAAGCCATTGGACCAACCCAACCTGATGCTGGAGTGATTGCTACTAATCCTGCTACTGCACCTGATGCAGCTCCTACAATACTTGGTTTTCCTGTATGTGCCCATGACATCAAGACCCAAGTAAGAGCAGCCATACCTGTTGCAGTATTTGTAACAGTCCATGCGCTTACAGTAATGCCGTCGACTCCTACTTCACTTCCTGCGTTAAAACCAAACCATCCAAACCAGAGCAATGATGCTCCTAGTATTACCATTGGTATGTTGTGTGGTTCCATTGGTACCTTACCATATCCGAGTCTTCTACCAAGGACTAAGGCACCTGCTAAAGCAGAGAATCCTGAAGTAATGTGTACTACAGTACCACCAGCAAAGTCTAACCCGTATGACGGAGATAAGTCAGGATTAAGATCTATTGCGCCTCCTCCAATGTAACCTCCTCCCCAAACCCAGTGTGCAACTGGATCGTAAACGAAGGTAGCCCATAGGAGTATGAATATTATTAATGCGCTGAACTTAATTCTATCAATTATTCCACCAATGATTAAAGCTGGTGTAATAATTGCGAATGTTGCCTGGAACATTGCGAATAACTGATGTGAAACTCCTCCTGTCCAATTGTCGCTACATACTTCACCTGGCGCTGCTGCAAATCTTGTATCAGAACATGCAGTAGGTGCTCCTAATGGAGCCCAAGGTGAAACTTCGTTGAATCCAACATATTCAAGAGATCCCATGAACATGTTAGCATCACTATCGACTGGACCAAATGCTAGAGAATATCCCCATAGAACCCATTGTACTGAGATTAGACCCATAATGATTATGGTCATACCAAGTACGTTGACGATGTTCTTTGATCTGGCTAAACCGCCATAAAAGAATCCGACTCCGGGTGTCATGAGAAGTACCAATGAAGTAGCTGATAGCATCCATGCTGAAGCACCTGTATCAATTTTACAGGGTAGCATTTTACCATCGGCATCTTTGTACCAACATTCGTTAGGATTTCCAGTGTAAATTCCACTAGTTCCTTTAACGTATCCGTCCATACCATCATTAACACTCTGTGCAAATGCTTGTGACATTGCACTTGTTGCTGTAATGGCTACTGTGACCACAAGTAATAGAGCATACTTGCGATTCCTAGAATTCATTAAATTAATCGAAATTGAAAATTATTTAAGGATTGAAGATGTAAAAATTGGTAAAAATGTAAGTTATTATATTTCAGTTTATTCTGATACTATCATAAGAAATGAAAATTATGTCATGTGGTGATTAAATGAAGATAAAATCAGATACAAATCTCTCGATTTTTAATACATTTAAGATAAAAGGAGAACTTACAGGAGAGGCCAATAGGCAAAGATCAATTATTACAATATTAGCAAGTAATACTAATCCAGCTGAAAGAACAAGAACAGGAATTTCTCAAAGAATTGCAAAGAGACAAGACATTGCCTGGAAGAATATCTATTCTGGAATTTTTCGAGATCTAGATGAAATTTTGATTCCTTTGGAAATTGCCGAAGAGGATGGAAGATTACCTTTGAGACGTGGTCCAAAGGCGCTTCAAGAAAAGGGAATTCCATATTACAAACTAACAAAAAAAGGAGTACTAGTTGCATTATCCATAAGTGAAGTCAAAAATAGAGAGAAACTACTAAAAGAATTTTTTTCAAAATCTGATTCAAAGGAAAAAGAATATGAAGGAATTATTACAAGTCTATTAGAGACTAGTCCAAATTTTACATATTCAATTTTTCAAAAATATGTCAAAGCATTTTGTGATAATAAAATCAAAGATTTACTCCCATTTGATCTCTCAAAACTCAAGGATGTTTCTGATGAGTCTTTAATGATTCAAAAGGAGATTTTAGAGGCTTTTTTGAAACTATCAAAGCAAGATAAAGAAGAAGCCATTAGATTTCTCAATGAAATTACTTAAAAATCATGTTTTTAGGAAGAGAACGCCAAACATTAAAATCGGTTATCTGTTGAGATTTACCTAAATGGGTGGATCAAAAAATGTCTATGCATCTGTAAAATCATATAGTAAGCGAGGTAAATTATTAAAAAAATCTGATTTCCAAACACTAGCAGAATCAAGGGATCTTGATGAATTAATGACTAGGATTAAAAATACAATTTATGGTGACTCTGTAGCAGAAGTACAAAAACCATATACATCACAAGGTATTGAATCGGCTCTAAGAAGTCATCTAGCAGACACACATTATTCTATTGCAAAAACATCAGGCAATTCTGGCGTGTTAGATGCATATTATATGAAATTCATTGTTTCTAATTTGAAATCAATTCTGAAAGGAAAAGTATTAGGAAAATCTCAAGAAGAAATTGAAACTCACGTAAATCTTCATGCTGAGGAATTAATCAAACAAAGAGACATTGTCATTAAGGCATTAGTTTCAAAAGATCTGGAAGAAGCAGTTGCAAGTTTGAATTCAGTAGAGTTTGGTGAGGAGATTGCAAAGGCCGCAGCATTATACAATGAGGGGAAAAATATACAAATTTTTGATACATATTTTGATAAAATTTTATATCAACGTTTAGCTGGTGCAATGAAAAATTATACAGACAAGGATGCAACCAAATTAGTTGGAATGGATGTGGATTTTTACAATATTTTAAGTGTGATTAGAGGAAAATTTTGGGGATTACAAGAAGAACAAATTCAAGATTTGATTGTTTCTCAAACTCCAGCTGCCAGAGATCTACTTGGAAGAATGATAGCAGCTGCAACAATAAGAGATGCATTCAATGAATTATCCAATACAAAATACAAAAGTTTGATTCCTCAGACTGAAAATGAATTAGATGCAATTGCAGAATTTGAAAGAGCCTTTGAAATGGCAATTTACCAAACAGCATTAAGATCTTTCACGAAAATGTTTAGCTTTGCAACAATTGTAGGAATTACTAAATTAACTGCATTTGAAGTCAGAAATTTGGCAGCTATTGCATTTGCAGTTGAACAAAAAATACCAACAGAAATTACCATGGCAAAGTTAATTCTGGAAGAATAAAATTCTGAAAATGATTAGATTCCCAAATAGAAAAACTAAAATCTCTACAGAGATTGTGACTAATACAATTTGGATTAGTACATTTTTAGCCATGATTTTATCATTACCGCCATTAGGGTTATTCCTTGGAATTTATTTCGGAACAGGAAATCTCATAATAGGTGCAATTGTAGGGTTTGGAGCCCATTTTATCATATTAGTATTTTCAAGTAAAATTTCAAAATTTTTGACTAATATTATGAGTTAATCTATAAAGATGGATTTGTTAAGGGAATTATCATGATGGGTGATAGAGATTTTCGCAGTTTAGTAAAAAATGCAATAGATTCTATTGGAAGGGAATTAGAGATTGAAATTGATGTAAAAGACATCAAAACTATCCATCTCAAAGAAGTGGTTCAATGTTTAAGACGATCATATTATGATAGAGTAGATTCTAAAGAAGTTGAAAGAAGAGGTTTCAATGATCTTCTTTCGGGTCTGCTTCGAAAATTACAATATGGTAGTACCCCAAAAGAATTTGTAATTGATGATATAAAATTAAGAGGACATGCAGATATGATTGCAGATGATTCCATTGTTCTGTTTAGACCTGCTAATGTTATTCTAGAAATGCCTCTAGCAAATGATCTGCTTTACCTTAATGCTTGCATGTGGATTTATGATAAAACCGATGGAGTAATTATTTACATTACTGGGAATAAGGAAGAAACTATTTTTTCATTAACACGAGATAAGAAAATGTTTGAAGAAGTTATTAGAAGAGTTAGAGTTCTAAATGATCTTCTTAAAGAACAAAAAACTCCAATTTTAGAGCCATCTAATGATTGCACTGATTGTCAATACTATCAAAGATGCTTTATCACAAAGAAAAATAGTAAACAGGTATCGTTATCTGAAATGCTAGGTCTAAGCAAAGACTAGTAAGATAAATGAAAAATATTGTAAAGGAATAATTTCCTTTGATTAATCTAGTGGTTCTGGATGTCCTTTACCACGAAGTGCAAAACACACAACTGCTAGTGCAATTGCTACTCCTACTGCTGAGCCATATGCGGCTATTCCTGCTTCTGCCATTTGATAAAGACCCACTTTACGGGCTTTTATAATTTTGCCAATATTTTTTCTCTAAAAACAAATTATCATAATTTTCAGTTTTTATGATACATTAATCAAATTATGTTGTTTTTTACTATTTTACAAATTCAAAATGAATTTCATTTTCTTGTCCCTGAGTCATTGAGCTTTGATTAAAGAAAATATCTCCACTAACTCGCCATTTTGCAGTATTACTTTCAAGAGCAGACCACAATTCAGGAGTATTACCGGTATTTTTCAATACTATTCTGTCTTTCAAAGGAATTGAGTGTTCACCAAGAAGTGTATAGTAATTTGATTCAAACTCTACCATTCCTTCTGGCCTACTACCAATTTGACCACCTGAAATTTGTTTCTCGTTAGAAAAATCAGTTTCAAATAGTTGGTAATCCATAACTTGTACAATCACAGAACCAGGGTTAGGATTACTAACTTTGAATGTTATCTCGATTGTAGCATCTCTTTTGTTGACTTCAATTATTGAAATATCATCTAATTCAACAGATATTGGTTGTATTTTTTGTGGAACTTTTTGTGATGTTTCTTGAGTGATATTTTTTTCTGATGTAGGACTAACAAAGGATGAACCAGACAAAAGAATCACACCCATAGCTGCAGCTAATGCGATAATTGCCACAAAAACAAAGATTTTAGTATTCACTGAATTTACTCATTTTTTAGATATCTTAAATGTTGAGATAGTTATTATAATATCAGAGAGTAAAATTAATCATGCAGTATTTTCAAGCTGTACAGCAGGGAAAACAAATAGCTAGTAAATCACAAATGAAGATGTTCGAAGCTGCAGGATTTGGAATGCTAACATTGACTACAAAAAAAATCGATGGTAAATTTCATCCAGTTGGAGAAGAGGATTTTGTTGCAGTAATTAGTTCGCCTGAGGGATATGTTGCTATATTGGCAGATAAAGATGGATTTACAAAAGCTCAATCAAAATCACTAGAAAAAAAAGAAGCACTGATAATTTACAAGAAATTAAGAGAGTCTGGAATTCCAGAATATACTGAAAATGAGATTCAGATTTGGTCAGAGCGACGTCCAACAGTGCAAAACGAAATTTCTGAGTAATTATTTTGATGGTAAAACTATTTCAGTTCCAACATCTACGCCTTTGATTGCTTTTTCAAGTGTTTTGATATCAGCTTTTAATATTCGTGTCTTTATTTTAGAGCGTTCAATAATTTTTAGAGCTACTATATCCATCAAATCATAACCTCCTGCAATAGAATCTTCATGAACAAGCATGTTTTTTAAATTCTTGAGTTCAATTCGTTTGAATTTTTTTGCATTTTTGAATTTGTTAGGGTCCTTATCATAAACACCATCAACATCAGTAGCATTAAGAAATTGTTCTGCATTGATTTTTTCAGCAATAAGTGCTGCTGTTCCATTGGTACTTTGTCCAGGATGTAAACCACCTGTAACTACAATCAATCCATCATCTACTGCATGTCTTACTTCTTGTAATGTTGTTGGAGGATGGGAATACGCTTTATTTTTTAGGGCATAAATCAAGAGTTTTGCATTTAATCTAGAGATTTCTATTCCAAGTTCATCCAGTG
>Ga0315276_10005718_pt1 | contig 11477 bp, 13 predicted proteins | sample YL17G05_0_MG_FD_204542 | JGI IMG/M metagenome (GOLD analysis project Ga0315276, IMG submission 204542) | Sediment microbial communities from Yellowstone Lake, YNP, Wyoming, USA - YL17G05_0 | ecosystem: Environmental > Aquatic > Freshwater > Lake > Sediment | place: USA: Wyoming | collected... | reverse complement strand
GGCAAAAGTTGAACCCGCAGATGCAGTAGCGGTTAATGTAACATTCGTCCCCTCATTATACGCCTCGCTACAATCAGAGCCACAGTTGATGCCTGCTGGACTGCTTGTGACCGTCCCACTCCCTGTCCCGACCTTCGTGACGGTGAGTGTGTACCGGGTGACCGGCACATCCGATATCTTCCAGACATGGACAACGGGCTTCGCCCCGTCGGCGAAAAGCTCAAGCACGTATAGGAGGTTGTTGGCTCTATCGTAGGCGACGTCCCCTATCCTCGTCTTTCTTTGCACCCCTGTGCCGAGCATATCCTCTTCCACACGCATGGGGTTCAGGAGCAGGGAATCGTCAATCCCGACGGTTGCGTAAGGCTGGGGCTCCCAGGGCTGGAGCTCGTTTGAGGCGACTCGTGCGAGGTCGGCGGGGTCGTAGAGGATGAACTGAGCCTCGAAACTCGAGCTCCACCACCCACGATAATCGTTATGCCCCGTGCAGCCGACTTCATCGCACTGTGTGCCGTCAGCGTTGCGACACAGGGGGAACTCACCTATCATCTCAGTCTCCACACATGGAAACCCTGGCCCGGCCGGGTTCACCCAACCATACCAGTACTGTGCACCCGTGCCCTTCGTGCCGGCGAAGAGGACAGCGGCGCCACCTGCGGATGTCGTGATCCATGCCCCTCCCTCCCACTCGTCAGCATGTTGATACCCAGTCAGCGAGCGATCCACCACATCCGTTGTGTTCACCGAGTTTTCGTAGAGAAGGAGGACTCTTTCATCGAGGCGAGTGCCCCCGGGGGCCGGAGTTCCGGAAGCGTCCGTCCAGGGTTTGTACGCGAAGAGAGCGGGCCCCTGCCCTGACCAGCCGCCATCCCTGTAGCGACCTGTGGCAATATACCTGCCTCCCACATGTGTGTCCGCCCAGGAGTCGGGGATCTCAAACATGTACCCATTCACACTGTAGAGGGACTGGTTCCCAATATACCATGTGCCTTCTGAATTGGGCGAGGACAGTGTCGGCTCGATCCACGCGTGGGAGGCCACCTGGGTCTCGACGCTTTCCTGGAAATGCTGCCCAAAGCACACATGAAGCTTGCTGCCCGTCTCGGCCCGGTGAAGGTAGAGCATTCCCACGCGAGGAATCTCCTCCAGTATCGTAAACATGTCCTGGAACGCATTCCCGAAATCCTGCACAAATGTTGCAGTGTTCAACTGATCCAGGTCCTTCGATCGCACCGGAACCGGTATGGCGACCTCGGCAACCTGGTCTCCGTCGGGGAGTTCACCATAGGGCATACGATCATGCCCTGTGATGAAGAGTGAGCCAGGGAACCCGTCATTCGGCCCGAAGGGGTCGCCGTCCGGGTTGAAGGTCATTGCGTTCCCGCCGTATGCGAATGTCTTGGGGCGGTCATCGCCCCCAGGTAGCCTGAACGCCCCAAGGTACTCGAAGTCCGTGGGCTGGACCCTCTGACTGCCAGCATCTGTAGGAAGAGACAGACCAAACATTGCGACGATACCCAGGGCTGCCAGAAACACCCTATGATCAAATCCTCTCCGTAGCGAAATGGTATTTTCATTTTTTTGATTTCTCATGATTGTTATATCTGTCAATCGCTGAAGCAGAGCATTTGTCCGGCACCAGCTTAATGTCTTAGCCTATGCGTCCAAAACGCTCGCTTGAGTCCCTCGTACACGTTGAAGACGATAGGGCAAATGGAGCAATTAGAGAAGGCTTGGTTAACCCTGAAGACAAACTCTCGCTTATGCAGATGAGGGAAAGAGCGGCAGTCGATGGGACGGCAGTCGTAAACGGCACAGCGATTCTCCTTCAAAAAGGGGCAGGGCAGAAGTCTAAACACCTCACCTTCCCTTCCCTCATCCGCCTGTAGATACCGCGAACGAAACTCATCAACTCGCAGTTTCTGATGTCGGGCAAGCCGGTTCACGTCCGCTGGCCGGAGACGAGGCTGAACAACCCTGCAGCAGTTTGCGCACTGAGTGCAGTCGATCCGGCTCGACACCTCGCGGTACAACTCGCGAACCTTCAAATCAATTCTGGCAAGCCGCAAATGGGAACTTTTCAGAAAACACCGAAAAGCCCAGTTAGCGTCCTCCCGCTGCTGCGCGAGTTCCTGTATCCGCCTGATGTCGATCTCCAGTTCCATTGTCCTCCCGGAGCCGAACGACTAAGTAGTCCATTTCGTAAATATGGTAACGTATAAAATAACCCCGTTAAATCCCTCCCAACCTCCCTTTACAAAAGGGAGGAGAACAATTTCCCCCCTTTATCAAAGGGGGACGAGGGGGGGATTTTTCCGGCGAAGGACCTTCCAATACAGTTCAAAATACGTGACCAAATTTATGAAACACTGTACTAAGCTAATCGGCGCGCCGTTTTTGCGCGTCCGGTTGAGCGCTTTGTTAGGCGAGATTGGCGTTGATCTATCCACTTTTTGAAAGACCGCTGGCTTTCCCCCGATGGTCTGCCAGCCACCAATCCTTCAACGCTTATGTCTTCGTCAATCTCTTCCCAATGAACGCCATGCCCTCTACCTATTAACCTCCAATTACTTCGCTCCTCCGGAGTCGCATGTAATAAGCGTGGGAACCATTCCAAAGGAACCGAGATTGTTCTCCCATCACTTAAATCGACAATTAAAGAATCATTGGTCACCCTTACGTCTTCAGCCATTGGAAGTTCTATTTCAATCGGTGAAATACTCATTCCATGCCTCCATCAATTTAGACCTATTTTGGTCAATAATCTTGTGGATTTTGGTGATCTCCGTCCTGTCAAATCCTCCGCTACTTTGCAGTCTGACAGGGGCAAGCCAAAACTTGGCAGTTTTGTCATCACGCTCAACATGAATATGGGGAGGTTCATCCTTATCCCCGGCATAAAAGAAAAAACGATATGGCCCAACTCTTAAGATAGTTGGCATATGTATCTTAACCTAAATGGTATATTTTTACAGCCTAACATTATTCTTATACTGCTCCGATGTTTCTCATAGAAAAAAAGATGCTTCAGCCCTTTTTAAAATGAAGGCCTGGGTGTGTCGTGTCTACACTGTTCACTCGATGTTTTCTTTAAACGAAACTCTTTTGACTAATTTCCCGTCTTCTTCTAAGTTGACCCTGACCTTTGGCCATTCTGCGTTAGCCTCGGAAGGTTTGCTGAGCCTTGTCAATAGTGTAGACGCGACACCAAGACTTTCTCTACAAACACGCAACTTTAGATCATACCAAGCGTGTTGATTTCGACGTGAAATGCAGTAGTTGTCTATTGCACTATCTACGGGCGGGGTAAGCCTCAAGAACTGTTTGTAATATCAGTTCAGCAATCAGTTCGTAATCAGGCTTCAAATTATATATTCCGCTGTGAGACGGGTCATTTACTTCCGGATTATGGAGGACTTTAAGATTTCGTCTATCTTGACTTTCCATTAGTACCTTTTGGCGAATTTCGCCAACCTTTAGAACAGCTATTTTTGCACCGGCTGCGACGCGATTCAGTTTTGCAAAATAAATATTTCTAAGCTGAGCAATTTCACTCTCTCTATTAGGACAACTGAGAAATTCCATCCAATTCACAGATAAACTTTCTTCATCCTCTCTCAAGAAGAAAGCAACGGCCTGAATTTCCCCACCCGGTGCCTGAGTAGGTCTGCAGTAACGGGCAATATGATCTTGGTCAGGTATCTCATCACCTTTCATTCAGAGATCCAATCCCATACCCCGTATGGTGTTACCGTTTCCCTTAAAATGTCGGAAGTTGCTGTTCCTGAAAGCCGAATTTGTTGTTCAGGATGCCTATCATTCGGTTTAAATATAACAAAACGAACACTTCCCTTTGCTAGGAAATGTACACTAAATACTCGATTCTGTTTACTCTTCCAAGAAGCATAAATATTATTTTCAGGTGTTAAGGATATTGTTGGGCACTTTATGTTGGTATTTATTTGAAAAAAACTATAAAAATTCCGAAACGAGTCAATAGCTATACTAGCCTCTTCTTCCTTTGCATCATTTAATAACGTCAGAAGTCTATTTGCCAGTTCCTTACAGGAAATAGAAGGGGATGTCCTAATCCGGAAAATTGATTCTTGTATTTCATCCTCTTCATAGTCAAGTAAATTTTCTTGTGTAATTGGATCAATTTTTCTTAAGAAACTACTCGCCTCGCTTACCTCCAGGCTTTCTTGGTTTACGAATGCCGTCAGGAAGTAGTTCACTTTCCCCTCAAGTCCTATAAATAAAGATTGTCGAAACAGATTATTTTCTCTGTTCCACGCTACAGGATACAATTCCTCCTTGGGGAAATTCCCGGTGAGAAATTTAGTACCATATGCCATACTGGTTCTTTCCGACACCTCAAACCTTTCATCAGTCTGTGGATTCAGTTCAGGCATCTTCCCGCTCCCAACATACTTTTTGGACCTCAGAAGTTGTTAAATCAGCGAACCCTCGGACTATCCATTCATGTGCCAAATCAAACCATTCGCGCAAGGCTCCTATGTTCTTTGATTCGTCTATCCCACTCGCTTTCAATTCAAGCACAAACAAAGGAATTTTGTCGTCGGCTCGTGTTGCCTCTTTTAGATTAACGGCCAAGCTGCCCTTCGCCTCAGGGAGTGGAAATGCTGTTCGCCACGCAATGTTCACCGGGTTCGGTAAGAAGCGACCTGTTATTTGTTTCCAGACAAAATCCAAAAATACTTTTGGGAGATCGTCAATCGTATTCCATCCTTGCCCCTTTGGGATATGATTGATATAGCTGAGTTCATACTCGATTGGTCTGAGGTCACCTAAATCAAATTCTTTGAAAAACTTTTCAAGAGTATTCTGCAAATTCTGAAAATTCTTGATGACATGGGAGTATCGAGGATAATCATTTTCTCTACGTCGCCAATTGAAATAAACCCGATCGAACTGAAACTGTATTAATTGGTCATCTGCCCTATTAATAAACCATACCCTTGGTAAGGGTATCCCCGTTCTAATATCTATTTGGATTTCACCCTTGGCCGACGCTATTGGCGGGGCATGCTGGATAATCGGATACTCCTGGCGAAATTTATCCCAAAGCAGCCCGACATGGGCGATATGAACTTTGTCCGGAGTCTGGAATCGCATCCCACAGACAACTTCGTTGATAGGCGGATTTTTGTAGCTGGGAAGGGTCTCTGTCGAAGACAAATTTGGAGTTAGATACTCCATAAGAAGGCCTTTCTTTATGTTAGCGAAATTATTGCTTTCCAAAAGAAATGTACATCTTTTATTAGAATATGTCAATCAATACTTTCAATACTTTCAACAATACTTTCAGGAAGGAGTCTGCGTCGAGGGGTTCACTTTCAATCTGAAACCAAGTAAATATTCCAATTCTCTTTAATGGTTAAGCTGTCAAAAGGACCTCTAAAGGGCAATAGGGGCTCTCGCGGAATCCAGTTTTGACAATAATTTTTCTTTTAATTGTTGGGCTGAAATAAAGTGAATTCCCTGCATACCTAATGAAACAGCCACCTCGACATGGCCCTTGGTATCATCGATGAGAAGAATCTTTTCTGGTTTGACGGAAGCCCACTCGATTGCTCTTTGAAAGATTTCGACGGCCGGTTTTTTAAAACCCACCTCATGGGATAAAATCCATTTATCAAAAGCCCGAATGATGGGGAACTTTGAAAGGATGTAGTCAAAGTGGAGAGAATTGGTATTTGAAATCAGTCCAAGTCTCTTTTTGCCCTTCAAGGACCGGATGATATCGGAGACCTCTTGATTTTCATCGAAGATGTCATTCCATATGGGGATGAACTCCTCGAAGGAGATGGAGAGGTGAAGAAGTTCTTTCAGAGATTGAAAGAACTCCGTAGAGGATACCTTCCCGACTTCGTAGCCATTCACCGCTCCTTTTTCAAAGTCAAAAAGATAGGAGAATATCCTTTGGGGATCTCGGAATTCTTTCTTTTGAGTGAATCGGGAGAGTTTCTCCGCAATCTGGTAATGGCTGAAAGGGAGAATGACATTGCCCAGATCAAAAAGGATGACGTCGACGGAGGGCTGGACCATAGTGGTGAGTTAGTTGATCTTTCCTCAAGGCTTTGACATGGTAGACACTTCTGCAACAAAGTGGCTTCGCCCAGGAATCGTATCGAACAGAACCTATCTCTATACTACGCTTTCTCTAAGTCCATAAATCAACTGGATTATAACCCAACATACCCCAAAGAGCCAAGAACTCTCGCTCTGTATCCCAAGCCACCACGCTTTGAGAGCCTGAAGAAAAAGATGCCAGGAATCGCTTTGGTAGTGCAAGGCTCCCCTGATTGAAGAAGTGCTCGGCAGAGCTGGAAGTTACACACAAATGTTCACTTTAGAAAAGGGACGTAGTTGAAAATTAACACTTATTCTCGGCTCCTTCCATGTTCTGAATGGCTTTCGCAATCGCTGAAGTACATACCCCCAATTGTCGGGCGATCTCAGCCCTCGAAATCCCGAACTCATGGCTCAGATGATACGAAATCTTCGCTCGCACCGCTGAGACCTTTCTGGTCCGTCCTCCCATCCGCAATTCCTGTTCCAACACCCCTTCTTTAAGGCATATCTCTTTAATGGCATTATCGATAGATTTCTTAATTTCACTAACCCGGAGATATCTCCTTACCTTCTTCTCTGCTTCCCTAATAATCTCGGCTACAAAGTCTCCACTCCCCAAAATCCGGCAATCATGCTCCATCTTCTCCCGAGGCCTTCCTAAAGACAAAACCTGGGACCAGCCCCCTAAGCTCCGTACCAATCCCCCACCGACTAACTCCGGCCGCCGCCCCTGATCCTTCCCCTCCTCCATATACTTTCGGTAAGCCCGAATGGCTTTCCCCTCCCTCTCATGAAACTGATGGAGCACATATTCTTTCTCCTGCCAATCGTTCTTCCCTTTTCCCACTAATACCCTATGACCACTCCAAGGATAGTGATCCAACTCCCCCATGCTCTTTACCATAGCAGCCCTTAAGGGATTTAAATGAATATAGCGCACTAATTCCAATAAATAACTCTCCTCCTCACAAATAATGGACTTATACCGGTTTTGAAATAAATGGCCGTTCCTTCGATGCCTCCGGTTATATCGAAGAGCGTAACCGGTTAAGAGACGGCGCATGAATTTGGAGATGCCGGTGGGGCCGCTGAATAACAGAAGATGAACATGGTTCCTCATCAAAACCCAGGCAACAATCTTCGTCCTAGTTTCCTGGGCTAACATCCCCATCCTGGAAATAAAATCTTTCCGGTCTTGATCATCCTTAAATATCGGAGACCTTTCAATCCCTCGAATCATCACATGATGAAGAGTCCCTGGAGCGTCTAATCTTGCTTGGCGAGGCATGACGATTCATTACCATGAATTTCCACATCTGTAAAGTGTTATTTTTCAACTACGTCCCCTTTCTCTCTGTTAATCCTCCCCCGCAAGGGGGGAGGATGTGTTCTTGGGTTATTTTCTACGTAATTCAGGGTGACAAAATAGCACTTGTGACACAGCCTCAGAGCGGAGAGGGAGGGGTGAGCTAAGCTTGCTGCACGTTATTTTTTTGAGAAATATTTTCCAATCGCCTGAATCAGACCTGGGATCGTATATTCTTTGGGTTGGATCTGCACCCTCATCCCCCATCCCTTTGCGGTCCGGGCGGTAACCGGTCCAATGCAGGCGATGACAATGCCTTTCAAAAGTTTTTTCAGGTCTTCTTTTTTAAGGAGTTCAGCAAAATGGGTGACCGTGGAGGAAGAAGTGAAGGTGATGGCATTGATTCTTCCGTCTGTCAGGAGTTGTCTCAATCTCTTTGATCCTCCCCTTGGTTTGATCGTTCGATAGACCTCGACAACATCGATCTCTGCTCCCATCTTCCTCAGACCCTTTGGTAATACATCCCGGGCCACTTTCGCCCGAGCCAAAAGGATTCGTTTTCCTTTGATCGCCATCTTTTCAAATCCTTCAAGGATGGCCTCAGCGATAAACTCTTTCGGGGTGTAGTCGACCCGAATTCCTTTCTCCTTCAATTGATATGCCGTGGCGGGCCCGATGGCACACACTTTCAAAGAAGAAGGGAAAGGATGGTCTTTATCTTTCTCGTTCCACCTCTCCCAGAAAAAATTTACCCCATTGGTACTGGTGAAGATAAGCCAGTGATAGGATTTCAACTGATCGATGGCCCGATCCAGTTCCTTCCAGCTGGTGGGAGGGACGATCTCAATGGTGGGGAATTCGATGACCTCTGCCCCCAGGTCCCTGAGAAGGGTTGCGAATTCAGCGGATTGGTCACGGGCACGGGTGATCAGGATCCTCTTTCTGATTAAAGGTTTTTTAGCCATTATATATAAATTCTCCTCCCCACTTGTGGGGGAGGATTCACCCTGTTAGATAAAAGACTTCATCCGAAGATAGTTCAAACGATCAGCTTTATCTAACAGGGTAAAGCTGGGGGGAATAATTTCTCTTTTCCACCCTCACCCCATCCCTCTCCCGTCAAGGGAGAGGGGGATACATTTACTCAGGAGTCCATAATTGATTAGAGATATTCTTCCAAAAATCCCCCCTCCCCTCGGTGGGAGGGGATTCACCCTGTTAGATAGAAGATTTTTTGAATAACAGGGCTGAATAGTCAATCTTATCTAACAGGGTGAAGGGGAGGGGGACCAAAGGGTCTTCATCTTGTCCACCCCTCTCCGAGCCAGAGGCTCTCTGAGCCGGCGGCCACCCTCGCCCTCCCCCATCGAAGGGGGAGGGGATTATTGGGGAGATTTGAAATATCTTTTGTTAATCATTGCCGTCTATACAATTAGCTTGAAAATAGCATTTTAAAATCCCTCCCAGCCTCCCTTTGCCAAAGGGAGGAGATGATTACCCCCCTTAGAAAAAGGGGGGTGAGGGGGGATTTTCATGGTTCGAGGGTGCCCTCCGGGCATGGGGTATTATGGACTGATTATTAATTTTCATTGTTCATAGGAAACGAACCCGTCATAGCAAATTGTTCTCATATACTAATAGTAGAACCTGATCTTTGGTAGATCCCTTCAAGGATCTCTTTAGCCCCCTCCTTCAAAAGAATCTCAGCCAACGCCGTTCCCAGCGACTCAGCCTCCTCTGGTAATCCTTCCAAATGGTGTCTGACAAGGCGTTTCCCATCGACCGTTCCAACGAGACCATCGATTTGAAGGGTGGAACCTACGATCCGGCCAAAGGCTGCGATCGGGACCTGACATCCTCCCCCCAATTTCTTGAGGAAGGCCCTCTCTGCAGAAACAGCAACAGATGAGGTCGGATCATTGAGGAATTGGATGTGTTCTTCAACCCTTTCGTCTTTCTTTCTCGTCTCAATCCCCAATGCCCCCTGTCCAACCGCAGGAAGGGAGATCTCCGTGGGAATGATCTCCGTAATCCTCGACTCAAGGCCCAGTCTTCTCACCCCTGCAAGGGCGAGGACAATTCCATCCAGGTTCTTCGTATCCAATTTCCTCATTCGCGTATCTAAATTCCCCCTCAACGGGATCATCTGAAAATCCCCTCTGAAATAGAGCAATTGGGCCTGCCGTCTCAGACTGCTCGTCCCAATCTTTGCCCCTTGAGGGAGATCCTTTAGATGCGTTCCGTCTTTAGAGATGAAGACGTCTCGGGGATCCTCTCTTTTTGTTATGGCAGAAAGGTGAAGACCCTCAGGAAATTCGGTGGGGACGTCCTTGACGCTATGGACAGCAAGATCGATTCTTCGATCCATCAATGCCTCCTCAATCTCCTTAACAAAGAGGCCCTTACCTCCAATCTTCGCCAGAGGCGCATCTTGAATCTTATCTCCTGTGGTCTTGATTTTGATGAGGGTCACCTTAAGATGGGGATGGGTTTGCAACAATCTCTCCCTCACCCAATTGGCCTGGTAAAGGGCGAGCTGACTTCCACGGGTTCCAATTCTGAGTTCTTGCGAGGTCATACGATTTGGTCCTCTCTGAGAGGGTGAGGACGTCGTTTCAATTTCCACTCTCCTCTTCTTCCTCTGACTCGGCTTTTTCTGGAAGTTGGAAAATAGCTCGGATGGTATCGAGGTAAAGGTCGGCCATCAAACCTTCCTCTTTCTTCTTGAGCAGGGTAAGAGGATCGTGGAGGATCTTGTTGATGATGGCTGAAGTCATGGCTTCTAACGATTTTCTTTCTTTATCAGAGAGGTCCGGATGTAAGGAAAAGGCTTTTCCCAGCTCGTTCTTCCGGATCTCTTCAAACTTTTTCCTCAAGGCAACAATGGTGGGAGTGACGTCTAAAGATCGATACCAATTGACGAACTTGATCACCTCGTCTTGGACGATGGTTTCTGCTTTTGCAGCCTCCTTCTGCCGGTCTTGGATGTTATCATTGACCACTTTTTGAAGGTCATCGATATTATAGAGGTAAACGTTCCCTATATCACCCACTTTGGGTTCGATGTCCCGAGGGTCAGCGATATCGATAAAGAAGATCGGTTTCTGTTTTCGATCTTTCATCGCCCTGGATACCTGATCATGCCAGATAAGATGTTGAGGTGCATCGGTCGCACTGATCACAATGTCAGCCTTTCTCAGACCTTGGGAGATCTCCTCAAAGGGGATCGCCTCTCCTTTAAATTGCTGGGCGAGGGCTACGGCCCGTTCATAGGTTCGGTTCGTCACCAGGACCTTCTCTATCCCTCCGGAGACAAGATGCTGGGCTGCCAGTTCACTCATCTCACCTGCACCGATCAGGAGAACGGTCTTTTTTTCAAGGGTATCGAATATTTTTTTTGCCAGTTCGACAGCGACAAAACTGACCGAAACAGCGTTGTTGCCGATCTTGGTTTCCGTTCTCACCCGTTTGGCAACATGGAAAGCCCGGTGAAGAAGTCGATGAAGAATCAGGCCAGAAGTTTTGGCCTGTTGAGAGATGTCGTAAGCCTCTTTGATCTGGCCCAGGATTTGAGGTTCGCCCACAACCATTGAATCGAGGCTTGAGGCGACCCGGAAGATATGTCTCACCGCCTCCTCCCCGATATGAAAATAGAGACTCTTTTCAAATTCTTTCAAAGAGATTCCATGGTATTGGGAGAGGAATTCCTTCAAATCGCGGATGGCATTTTCTGTCTCACGGGTGGCTGCATAAACCTCCACCCGATTGCAGGTGGAGAGGATCATGTTTTCCTTCAAAGAAGGAAGGGCATGAACCTTCGAGAGGGCTTCCTCCATCTTATCCTCTGGAAAGGCGAAGCACTCGCGAATCTCGATGGGCGCGGTCTTATGATTTAATCCGACAACAAGAAGTTCCATGTTTATATATAAGATAAACAATCACGCTCCCCTCCCCTGGCGGGAGGGGATGAAGGGGAGGGGGAAAACATACACACCCTCACCCTGGCCCTCTCCCGTCAAGGGAGAGGGAGAAATATTTTGTTCATTACCAGTTCGCATACGTATGGAGTCCAGGG